>Ga0209297_1000490_pt1 | contig 25245 bp, 29 predicted proteins | sample S_130805_MF_Meta_FD_187322 | JGI IMG/M metagenome (GOLD analysis project Ga0209297, IMG submission 187322) | Freshwater microbial communities from Lake Simoncouche, Canada to study carbon cycling - S_130805_MF_MetaG (SPAdes) (version 2) | ecosystem: Environmental > Aquatic > Freshwater > Lake ...
ATATCTTGATCAAGATTATAGAGAGTATGCAGTTTATGTTGTAGAAGAACGTGCAATTCCATCCGTAATTGATGGATTCAAACCAACGCAACGCAAAGTTATTTTTGTTGCAGACAAAGTTTGGAAAAACGGTAGCGAAAAACCTCTTAAGATTTTTCAACTTGCTGGTAAAGTTGCATCCGATGCACACTATCACCATGGCGATGGAAGCTTGAATGGTGCAATTATTGGAATGGCTCAAAAATTTAAAAATTCAATGCCAGTTCTCGAAGAAATAGGACAGTTTGGTTCTCTTCGTTCTCCAGAAGCTGGTGCACCTAGATATATCTCTACTAAACTACATAAGAACTTTAGGTTGTTGTATATGGATTTTGATCTACTTACGTCACGATATGAAGAAGGTAATGAAATCGAACCGCAATTCTTCTTACCTATTATTCCAACCGTACTCTTAAATGGCGGTAGCGGAATCGCAGTAGGCTTTGCAACAAATATCTTAAATCGAAATCCTCTCGATCTAATTGATGCATGTATTAAAGAATTAGATGGAAAGAACTATCGCGAACCTGCTCCATGGTACTATGGATTTAATGGTATTTGTACACAGGATCCAGAGAATCACTTGGCCTGGGTATTTAGAGGTAAATACGAGATTAAAAATACATCAACTATTGATGTCAGCGAATTGCCGCCATCTGCGACCTATGAAAAATTTGATGCATTATTAAGCTCGCTAGAAGATACTCGACGTATTGCAAGTTATGACAATAATTGTCGTTCAAATATTAATTATGTTCTTAAGTTTAGGCGTGAAGATCTTAAATCATTACTTGATTCTAATCGATTAGATCGAACTTTAAAAATGGAAGAACGCCAGTCTGAAAATTTTACAGTGCTTGACGAAAATGGCAATCTTAAGATTTTCAATAGTGTGACTGAGATAATTCAATATTTTGTCAAATTTAGATTAGCATATTATATTAAACGTAAGGAGTTTCTAATTAATCGATTGACGCAAGAGATGATGGTGCTTACTAATAAAGCAGAATTCATTAAGGCAATAATTAGCGGTAAATTAAAAATTAATAATGTTCCTAAAAAAGAGATTATCCTATTTCTTCAAGTTGCTAATTTTGACGAAGTAAATGGTTCATATGCATATCTTCTTTCAATGCCAATTCATACCCTAACTAAAGAGACATATGAAGATTTATTGGGTGATTGCTTTGCTAAAGAGAAAGAATTAGAAGAAATCAAGAAGCGGGAACATACTCAAATGTATAGAGATGATCTTCAGGAACTTCGTAAAGCGCTAATTAAAACTTATTAGTCTATTTAGTATAATACCTTTAAATTCTTAGATTAAGTGAATGAAAACACCTTTAAAATATACGATCGACGTCGAAATGATGTATTGTCCTAAATGTGAACATATTAGTGCACATACTTTAACTGGAAATTATTGGACTTGTCTTGATTGCGGACATCAGTTGGGTAAAAAGTTAAGTAGGTATCGACGATTCCTTAATAAAATTTTTGCATAATCATTAACCTTTATTAAATACTTAGTATAATAGCTATATGAAAAAACTAATCACCATCTTTTTAATTGCAACACTATTTACTGCATGTACTGATAATTCAACAGTTAAAATATTTGGTGGAACTGCTAAATTCAATTTGCCGACTGGTGAAAAACTTGTAAATGTTACTTGGAAAGACAGCCAATTATGGTATTTAACAACTCCTATGGACTCTGGATATGTTCCTAAGACATATAAGTTTTCTGAGAAATCTTCATGGGGCTTAATTGAAGGCACTTATACACTTATTGAATCCAAATAATTATCTTAAAAAAAACTAATAAAGAATGGCAGAATTTTCAAAACAATACTGTGATCTACATGATATTGGATTTCCACACGATTTTGATATCGTTGAAGTTGCAGACGGATTACAGCCCGAACATTACACCGCAATTATTTGTGAAGGATTTGGCTTTACTGCAATCGCAAAAGATGCAGATGGTAATATTCTCTTAGCAATACCGACTGGTGCTGAGACTAATGATGATGGAATTGAAGTCACTTGGAAAAAATACGAAGAAGTAGTAAAATAATAAAATAAAGAAATATGACAATTGCACAAGCTCTAAAAGAGAAAAACAAAGTAACTGCTAAACTGCAAAAGATTTGGCACAAAATCGCATCTTACAACTCTGTTGCTGAAGGTGGAGAACAGCCATATGACATCGCAAAATTATGGGATGAACATACTGACGAGACTATAAATCTAGTTAGGCTTAAAACTGCTATTCATGCAGCAAGTGCACCAGTAAGAGAAGATATTTTTACTCTTTCTGAGTTAAAGTCGAGAGCAGGCCAAGTACGTAACTTAAACACTACTTCTGGTAATCATCGTGATCGTTATTCTTCAGATGCTCCAATCAAAATGCTTGCGCATTTTGGAATCGAGTGGAAAGATGCACAAGTAGATGCGCTTGAGAAACATATTGATTCGATCCAAGAAAAATTGGATGCATTTAATCATACTACAAATATTTAAGAATATGGGCGCTGGAGATCAGCGACGATTATTATATTAATATCTCAGACCGCAAATCTGGTACATATGAAACGACGATCGATTTTGATTTTGACCTCTCAACCTTCATGATTCACGAGCTCAACAAGTTATTACTTAAGAAATCAAAAATCATTTAATATTATATTTTAATCTTTTCTTTTCGAAGGTGCCCACCATTACTAAAAAAGAGGACTAATTGTCCTCTTTCTTTGTTTCTAAATCATCAATTATATCATCTATATCTTTTGAAAGGTGTTCTTGCTGCTTTTCAATTAGTCCGGTGAGTTTTTCAATATGTTTAGTCATCTTAAGCATATCCCTCATCATCTCATCTGTCTTATCTCCGGACTTTCGTGCAGTATATCCTAGAACTGGCAGTGCAAGTCCCTGAAATACAACTGAACATAAATAACTTGCCCAAGCGACAATTGAAGTTGGCTGACTGTATAATAATGGAACTGCAACAAGTAATGAGATTACATAAAACGTTGCCATCATCGATAAGACATATGACATTCGATCTGCAATAAAATCATTAAATTGATTAATTAAACTACGTAACCTTTTCATAATTACTTTAACGTAAGCAAGTATTTAAGCTTATTAAGTTCACCAAGCATCTCGTCCCTAATATTTAATAGATCGCTATCTCGTTGTTCGTTTAATTTGTTATTAAAGGACAATAAGAACTCAGTAAGAGTTTCTAGATAGGTTCCCATGTTAACCTCGCCGATATTACTCAATTGAATAGAATCTTCTTCTCCTTCAAGAGCAACTCTTCCGTATTTTCCCATATATGTTTCCATGAAACCATCAATTAAACCATCGAATTCTCCATAGATACTGTCAAATGCTTTATGTTTAGCATATGAACCTGTTTGCCAGTGAAATACTTTAAACTGAGCTTGTATTCCTAAAAAAGTTGACACAATTGTTGCCATAATATTTAATATTTAATATTTTTTATTATTTATCTCCTTAACCAAAAAAAGAGGATCCGAAGATCCTCTTTTTAAACTATATACTAATTTGATTAGCTTAAGTTGTTTGGTGCAACACTACCAGTAAGAACTCCAACGTCTCCGATGATGTTCATGCTTAAGTATTGAGTTTCAGGATGCCATCCAGCTTCTGTGATAGCATAACGAGACTTCATACCAATTTTTGGAGAGAATGTTCCCTCTGAAATTGTTTGAAGTGACTCAGCCATGATATACGGCATGAATTTTACTCCTGGCTCTTCGTCTCCACCTTTACGTCCAAGCGTAATACGCGTATCTCCCCAACGTAAGTTAGGATCTACATAAACTTGAACTCCGTAAACTTTACCAGCTGGGTAAAGGTTACCTGCAGTTCCAGCCATATCAGTTGGAACTTGAGCGATTGAATAACCGGCTACATCAGCAAGTGCAGATGCGATACGACCATTTGTTACAATGAAAGTAGCAGCACCAAAACGACCTCTGTGGTAGATTAAGTTAGCAAGCTCAAGAATTTTTGTTACTAAACGACGTTGTAAAGTAGATACGTTTTCGAATCCACCTGTACCACCGTTAAGATCTAAATCAGTGATTCCAGCACCTTCTACCAAAGCAACTTCAGTTGTGTGAGCGTCTCCCATTGTGAAGATACGATCAGTTAAACGTTTGTTGATTGATTGAGCGATGTCGTTAACTGCAACATTCTCTAACATAGAGATAACGTCGTAGTTCCATACACGGTTTAAATCTTGGATTTGCTCTACAGTTGCAGAGATAGACACTTGGTCACCTTCTGCTTCTACGAACTTAGTGAACATTCTTAATCCCATTTGACGGAATTTAGAAACCTCAGCTTTTTCTCTCTTCATTGATCCCGGTACTGATCCAGTTGATGGAAGATATGGGCCATTGAATGGAGTACCAGTTGAATACTCGGTATCAGACATTGAAGTGAAACCAGAAATATGGTTTTCAAGTGCAGATACTAATTGTACGTCTGTTGCTGCAATTGTTACTGTACCGACTGTTGCGGTACCGCCGATATCGGTGATATTTCCAGTTAAGTCAGTAGCAACCGAATCTGTAGGATTAGCAGAATTGTCAGTTAATACTCTTAAGATAAGATTACCATCTACTCTTGAATATCCAACAAAGTCATACGTTGCATTTGCAGTAGCGTGGGTTAATGCCTCTCCTGGAGTTAAGGTTCCTAAGAAATCATTTGCAGTTACACCAGTGATTTTAACCATAAATGGTTCGAATTCGCTGTCTAGTCTACCGCCAGTATAAAGATAATCTAAATACGGAAGGAATCCTACTGGAGAATCCATTGGAATAACTGGAACAAGATCAAATCCAATTGTCTTAGCTGCAACTTGAATAGCTACAGGAAGCAATGATGGAAATTTGTCACCAGAACCGTTTGCATCTGGTGCAAAACTGTTTTTTGATGCGCCATTAAACGGAGTCATAGCGTTAGTTGGTGCATTTGGTGCTCCCATATAACCACCTAAAGAAGTTGGTTGTTGGAAGAATAAGCCTGGAGTTGACTGTTCAAATAAAGGAGTTGCATTATCGAAGATTGCATGGTTGTGTGCATATTCTGCTAACCATGGTGTTCTTGTCATGTCTGCTCCGTATCCTTCAAGAACAGGTTTCCAAGTTGATGCTAAGCGAGAATCGCTTGAGCGTTTGAAAATTTTTGTACGTGCCATTGTGTTACGTTGATTTTTTTGAATTATTGATTATTTGCGATAATCAGCTTGACGCTGAATCATCTCAATATAACCTTGAGAGTAACCTCTCTGCATCTCAACCACCTGATTTACAGGTACTAGGCCTTCTGTACTTTGACTTTCGTTGAGTTGTGCTTTTATTTTTGTGTTATTTTTTGCTATTTCAATTCTTTCGTTCATGCCTCTAAGATCTAATTCGTCCCAGAAATATTTAGCTTGATACGGAGTCTTTATGTTATATAACTCTGATTTTGCTGCAATTTTCGCTTTTTCGTTTTCATTCATCGATCCGAAGGCTTGCTTGTATTCAGCCGGCATAAACTTAAGGTATGTTGGAACATTTGCATTTTTGTGAGTAATTACTGCTTCCATGATGTTTACAACATCTGCTTCGTTAAACCAAACTGATGCATTAAGTGTTTCAACAATTGAGTGTTTTGTCTCAGAATCAAGAGCATAAAATGCTTTTTGTTTAGCTTCAGTTATTACTTTTAAGAATGGATATTTACCTTCTAAAACTGCTTTTGAAGATTTATCATTTACTTCAGTGATAACTTTATCAATTTTAGAAACTAGTGAATCAATTGTAGTTGATTCGTCAATTTTAGAAACTGATCCAAGAACATTACGTTTTTGAGTAGTGTTGCCGCCTTCGTTTAATGATTCCGCAAGATATTCAGTGTAACCAATAGTTTGTCCTAATTTCTCAGCAACATATTGTTGATACTCACGATTTAAGTTAATATTCTCAGCTAAGTGCTCAGCATATTCAATTCCTTTGTTTGTACCAATCGCAACATACTCAGTATATTGTAATCCTTTGTCTAACTCTTCAGCTAGGTAGTTTTGGTATTTAAGTGAATTGTTTAAGTTTTCTTTGATATACTCTGCGTAATTAATCGATTGATTTAATTTCTCAGCCATATAATCTTGGTGATTAATCGATTGATTTAATTTCTCTCCAACATAATTAGTGTATTCAATACTGTTGTTCGAAGTTTCTGCAACATGCTCAGTATATTTAATTGACTCATTAAGTTTGTTAGAGATATAATCAGCATAATTGATAACTCCTTCAAGTTGTTCTGCTAAATAATTAACGAAACCTGCAAGTTTTAATTCACGAGTGTCAGAATCAGCAGATTCAAGTATTGCTTTTTGAGTGCTTAATTCTTTTTTAATACCAGAAAACTGATTTTTCAAGACTTCTGAGTACTGATCCATTTGTTCTCTTGTTACAAAATCGGCCATTGTTGTGCTATTTTTTTGTGTTTTTTGAGTCGATTGGAAGATACTTCCTAACTCTTTATTTGAATTATTTATCTTATAGACTTTAAAATTATCTGCAAAATTTAAACTTTCAGATACATCAACTAAGTTTTTAGCAGAAATAAATGAAACTTCTTTCAGATGGCTATAGCTTTCAGTAATCATTTGAAATTCATTTTTCAACGATTCGCTTACTGTTTGTTTTAAAATAGCTTCAGTGAAACCTGGTTCACCAACTAAGTCATATGTAAATATTCTTTGTAATGTAACACGGCCGCTTTCATTCACGGTTCCTGCTGCTCTTGAAGAGATTGATAATTGTACTCCACCATCAAGTAGAGCTTTTGCAATTTTTCCAGTAGGAGTGTTTTCTAGGATTCTAAGTTTAATGAAGACTCTATTATCACCATCATAGTTTAATTTTTCAATGATATGTGATGCTTCAGTTAACTTTGGTTCAAAGTGTTGTGGGTGGTCGAGTGTCCCAACTAACTGCTTCTTAGTAATCTTTTCGTTAAGATATCCAAGATGTGGCAAGTATTCGTTCTTTTCATAAACTCTACGATTATTATTCATTTCACCGAATACTGCACAAACACCTTCTAAAACGGTACCGTTTTGTCCAGAGGATTGTACTTGGAGTTTCTGACCGACATTCTCAATAATGAGGACAACGTTGTCACTCAACTTATTGTTTAAATTTATCAAAGCCTTAAATTTTTTTATTATTTATTAAGGATTATATTGAAAAATTCATGGGCAATATTAAATAGTGCTCAATAAGGATAAGAATGTTTCTTTTTCTTCTTTATTTAATTTGGTTGGATCTGGAGTAAGTATGTCAAACTTAATGAGATAGTCTCCAAGTATACCTGAGTCATTGAGTATTCCTTCGGAAGGTAATACAAACCTAAGATCAGTTAAGCTTCTGGGCTGATTTATTTCAGCATCATATTTTTTATTAAGGATTGTTTCAATACGAATTTTTGAGTCCTTAGTAACAACTTTATAGAGCGGAATTTCTACACGGTGAACAATAGTATTATCAACGATTTCAACTTTTTCTGGAACATCGAATCCGATCTCAACATAAAGATCTCCAAAGATCGGAACTTGTTCAATATCACCCCAAATATTTCGGCGAGTATGCACATCTTCGTTTCCAAGCTTAGCAACTCGAACCTTGGCCAAGTATCTAGAGCCTTCACGTTTGATTTGGAGGTACATCTTACGTAAACTTAATTGAATACTAATCTCTTTTTCTTCATCATCTCGAGTGTACGTAATGATTTCGCCTGCCTGTCCAGTATATCGTATCTTTTTTCGAGTATATGTCAATTCGATCTTCTTTCCAAGCATTGCATCAGAAAGAGAGATTACTTCGCTCACAGTTATATCTAAATATGTGGTGTTTGGTGGTGGTGCGTGTGTTTTACCCTGCGAGGCTCGCCCTCGACTATTACTTGTTTCTCGAGATTGTCTAAATTGACTTGTGGAGAACTGTCCACCATATGATTTAACAAATTCGTCATAATTATATGTCGGATTTGTGCTTTGTTTTGGAGAATCATATTGTTTTCTCTTGGTTTCATCACTAAGAACTTCATATGCTTCTGCAATAGATTTGAATTTATCCTCTGCTGTTTTATCATCCGGATTAGTGTCCGGATGGTGTTTTAGAGCCAGTGAACGATATGCCTTTTTAATCTCAGCAGTCGTTGCTGTTTTTGAAACACCTAATATCGAATAATAATCCATTTGTCTAAACTTTTTGTCATCTATATTGTATAAAAAAAAAAGAAAAAGTTCTACGCGTGTCTGTTTTAATTAAAAGTTTACGAGAATTTATCGGCATACATAAAGGTGAAAACATTATAGTATGCGGATGTGGCATGTCACTACTTCCATTTAAGGATGTTCATTCTAAATACATTACGATTGGTGTAAATGATGTTCCTGCTCTATTTCAACCGACATATTTAGTAGTAACTGATCATCCAAACCGATTTGCAATAGAGCGTCGCCGTAAACTCGTCAATGAATCAACGGCAAAATACCTTTTTACTTGTTCCAAAGGCTGGCGGCATAAGAATCTAGTAACTTTTGAGCTTGGGTCAAAAGCAATCAGGCATCTCGATGACCCAAATCGAATTGACCATTTTGTTAATTCGCCGTATGTTGCAATTGGACTTGCATATAAGCTTGGTGCAAAGAATATTGGATTAATTGGTGTAGACTTTACCAATGGACACTTCTATAATCCAAAAGATGGAGCCCATCCTGTGATTCAAATAAATTATCTTAACAAGGTAAATTCTGCCTATACTAGTTTGAAAATTGAACTTGGAAAGCGTGGAGTTTCACTCTATAATCTTAGCCAGCAAAGTCTGGTTGAGCTACCAAAAATAACTCTCGATCAATTCGATAAGCTATGAAAATAATTATTCCAGCAAGACTTGGGTCAAAGGGTTTACCTTTTAAAAATCGTACTCTTTTCGAACATACTGCGAATATCATACCTGAAAACATAATAAGTTCAGTTATTGTAACGACAAATGATCCAGTTGTTAGTTTACAGGCAAAAGATTATGGATTTAAAGTTATTAGACGACCTGATGAACTGGCAGAAGATACTACATCTGTTCGAGATGTTCTTATGCACGCAATTAACTCAATTCATACTAAGCCGGAAGAATTAATTGTGACACTATACTTAACTTATCCCCAGCGTACTTGGGAGAATGTCGAGTCGGCTATTCAGTTTTTTCTAGAGTATTATCAACATGGTCTAACAGATTCAATGCTTTGCAAAAAAGAAGCACCGGTCCATCCATACCTTTGTCTTCGTGAACATGGAGTAGATGGAATATTTGGAAGACAACTTGTCACACACGACTTATATCGACGCCAGGATTATCCAAAGGTCTTTGAGATAAGCCACTTTGTTTCAATATTTAAAGCGGGCAGTATATATAATCTAAACAGTAATCTTTACTGTGATACTACTATATTTTACCCAATACCCGACGTCATTGATGTCGATACACAAAAAGAACTAGACCAATTTAATGGATAATAATATTAATGTTGCAACTGAGATTAGCGACGCATCATTCCATTTTACGCGAAACAGTGTTTTCAGCTTTGTTGAAACGAACAAGTGGTTTACTGGCACACTCTATCTCATATCTCATCAGAGTTTGCCAGTGTCAGATCGAAATATTGAGATAGTTAGATCAATTTATCCAAAGGTTGAGGTGATTGATGTTACTGGAGATCCAATATTTGCAAAATATTCAACTGTTTCAAATCGGTCAAATACTGGTGCTGAAATTTATTCAAATCTTAGATTTACCTTATTTAATTTAGGATTATCAAAAGTATTATTCTTTTCAAGTTCAGCTCTCTTTTTTAAAGAAGTAACTGATATTCTTTCAGCAAATGAATTTACTGCAACTCCTGGCCTAAATTTATTTTATCTAGCTCGACCGCTGGATATTTCAAAATACATAAATTCACCCACGTTAGAGAAATATATTTTAGAACAAGCAATACCGTCGACTATTATATCATACAAGTCGACTGAATTTAGTGATTCAAAATTTCATCAGTTAACTTGGAAATTAAAAGACGCACATCATATATTATTTGAGACGTTTGGCACAAATTCGACAAAATATTTTAAGATAAATCAAGTATGGTTACATAAAAACCACACAGTTTCCCAGAACCTGTTAAAACCTAGTTCATTTACTGAAATAGTTTCACCTGAAATTCCACGAGATATTCCAACTAGAAGTAGAGTATTATTGGACGGAATCAGTATAATTATTCCTGCATATAAAGCCAGTGAATATATTGAAGCTTGCTTAGATTCTATACGATGTTTAACAATACCTACTGAAATATTAGTCGGCGTTGATAATTGCGACTCTACTCTAATTAAATTAATTCAAATTCGAGGAAAATATCCAAATTTAAAAATATTTAGAACGACCGACTCTGTCGGGCCGTATATTATTAGAAACAGTCTAGTTGATTACATTAAATATTCAAATATCTTGTTTTTTGATGCGGATGATATTATGAAAGACTTACTATTCACCATGCTTTCAACATATAATAATGGATCTTCTCAAATACGCTTCAAATTCACAAATTTTAAGAATGATGAAAATCCTGTCGAATCCACTGATAATCACTCAGTAACTGCACATGGAGTCTTCTTCATACCTGCAGGATCATTTAAAAGAGTCGGTGGATTTCAACCCTGGATATGCGGTGCCGACACTGAATTTATTAAACGGTGTCAAGCAAATAGATTGCATATTATTGAAATTAATCAGTACTTATTTTATCGTCGAATTCACAAAGCAAGTCTTACTCAAAATCCAGAGACGACTCATGGATCAAAGATTCGAAATAAGCATTGTGCATGGATTAAACAAAATCGAGATTGGCACATCCCAATTACTAAGAAAATAACTCTACTCGAAAAAATAAATTAATTATGAAACACATTATTATATCGAGACTAAATTTTACTGACCGCTGCTTACTTAATAAATATTTAATTATTACAAAATCCGTTTTAATTCCGGCATTAAAATCTCAAACTCAAAAAAAATTTACTTGGGTTCTTATAATTAATAAGAACGATGAACAATATTTAAGAGAACAATTAGATTTTTCATTTGATGCGGTATATGATAATACTGGTTTTATTGAATACGTAACACATAACAAACCTAATATTCAGACTCGACATGATTGTGATGATTGGATGTCACATAATTATGTCGACCGTATACAGACTGAATATTTACACAATATTAAAAAATTTAATTCCTTTATTATACACGTTCAACCCACTAAATTTGATTATTTGACTGGCTCTGAAATTCATTTACCCAAATACCATGATGAGAGATGTTCAATGTTTTTAAGTCTATGCCAATTAAATTCAATTCACCACGTTAACGAAAGAAAACATGGACAAATGTATGAAATTACTAAAAATATTATATTATTGCCTGAAGGATATTGTAAATGGGTAATACATGGAAATAATAAATCTAAAAAAATAAGTAAAAAATGCAACAACCGATAGATATTTGTGTAGTAACATATAACCGACTCGCATATTTAAAAAATTGTGTATGGTCAATTATTGCCGCCACTAAAATACCATACCGACTCTTTATTATTTCAGATAATTCAAATGATGGAACAAATGAATGGCTTCTCGAAATGAAATCATTCGGTAAAATTGATGAAGTTATCATTAATTCTGAAAATTTAGGTAGTGCTAAATCATTTAATAAGGTAATTGAAGCAACTTCTTCTGAATACTTTGTGATGACTTGTGACGACATGTGGTTCCATAGAGGATGGGATAATGCCTGTGTTCAAATATTAAATGAATTTAAAGATTGCGGAATGGTCACCTTCTTTAACTTTCCAATTAAAGAAGGAGATACTCAACTTAAAATGGTAAATAATCATACATATTATCGTCAAGTTACAGGATTGGGAAGCACAATAATTAACCGAAAACTGTTTGATGGTATTGGAGGATTTAATTTACCAGATGGACTTAAAATGGGATATTTTGCAAAAGAATTATGTAAAAAAGCACTATCGACTAATTTGCGTAGAAATAAACATTATTTAACAAACCCTTTTTATTCTGAACAAATGGATCGCCATAATCCTGGAAGTACTGAAAAAACTCCTCCGAAACTTTCACAAGAATATTTATATTCCGAATATAATATTCGACGCAGTGCTGAAAAAAATAAATTTAAAAATTTATGATTTCTCAAGTTTACATATCTCCTACTCTTGAGGCTACCTTTGGAGAAAATTTTAGAAATTTTTGGAAATTAAAAAAATATTCGAATCCTACTTCTCCTGCAATTTTTTTTGGTCTATACACTCAAGCCGATTTAGACGTCTTGACTGTACATAAGTCAAATTCAATTATTATTTGGGGCGGCGGAGATATGCGGCACGATTCTTTGAGTTACGTATATAATATTACAACCAACGGAAATGGATTTACTCTTGCCTATCCTGGAGAATTTTCAAAAATTTTGAAGGACTATTCAATTCCTCATAAATTACTATATCTTCAAATAAAGAACTATTCAGAGTTTGCTTCGTGTCCATTGGGAGATAAAATATATGTTTATCGTGGAATAAAGGGAACTCGATCTAATTATTTTCAATGGGATAATGTAATAACTCCATTAATTAAATATTTTGGAGAAAATAAAATCATATATACCGATAATTTATTAATTCCAGAGCTAATGGAAAATTTTTACAAAAAAAGTTTTGTATATGTTAAGCCTACTCCAAAGGGAGGCTGTACTGCAATGTTTGAACTTGGACATATGGGAAGAAAAACAATAGGGATCGGTCATTCAGATCTTCCTAATTTTATTAAGTATAAAAGCATACCTCACTTAATTAAATTAATAGAGCACGAATCTAAATATATTGGTTCAATTCAAACAAATATTTCAGAAGAAACTCGTAATATTTTTTGTGGAAGAGAGTGGCTTGATTTAAACTTTTGGAAAAAATAAAAAATATACAATGGAAAATATACAAGTTGAAAATTTAGAAATTGGAAAAAATGTTATTATTTCTCCAACTGCAATTATTCGAGGACTCGATGGAAAAGCTCGCAGAGTAAAACTTGGCGATAATACATATATCGGAGATCATGTTCAAATAATAGTAGATGACTTAGAGATTGGCGATTATTGTAAAATTCACCATCATACCAATTTACATGGATATAAGCCACTCAAAATTGGTCATAATGCTTGGATAGGGCAATATACAATTATTGATAGTATCGGCGGAACAACGATTGGTAATAATTGTGGAATCGGCGCACATTCACAATTATGGTCACATATTTTATATGGCGACGATCTTGAAGGTTGTAATTATAATTCAAAAAAGTCTCTTATTGTTGGAAATGATTGTTGGTTCGTCGGCCACTGTATCATTTCTCCAATAACTGCAAAGGATCGGTCCATGGCATTAGTTGGAAGTGTGATAACGAAAGATATGGAAGAAAATCACATATATGGCGGATCACCAGCTAAAGACCTAACTGGAAAAATTCCTTCTCAATTTAAAGAAGTGACAATTGCTGAAAAATATAAAAAAATGATAACTTATTATCAGGAATACGGTTCGCCTACATCTATTAAAATAATTTTAGATGATTCTGAAATACTAAGCGATAATATTTCATATTTTAATGTTAGTAATAGAACATATACTAAAAGATTAACTAGTGATGAAATTAATTTTATGAAATATCTTCTTCCAACTAAAGCAAAATTCATACCTAAAAATAATTAATTTATTATGCCAATCAAACAACACAATCCGTACAAGATCGTTCAAATGTTCGAAGAAGAACTTGCATTATATACTGGTGCAAAATATGCAATATCAGTCGATAGCTGCACAAATGCACTATTTCTTTGCTGTACATATTTAAAAGTTAAAGAAGCAATTATTCCATCAAAAACATATTTGTCAGTGCCGATGAGTATAACTCAAGCTGGAGGAGAAGTAATTTTTGACACACGCCCTGAAACAAATCACTGGATTGGAATTTATCAAATTAAACCATATCCACTATATGATTCAGCTAAAAGACTTACATCAAATATGTATATTCCAGGATCATTTATGTGTCTTTCATTTCATATTAAAAAACAATTAGGAATAGGTAAAGGTGGAATGATACTGACTGATGATTTAGCTGCAGTTGACTGGTTTAAGCGTGCTCGATATGAAGGCCGAAGCGAACGCTTCTATAAAGAAGATGATATTACATCGTTTGGCTGGAATATGTATATGACTCCGCAGGAAGCTGCACAGGGACTATGCCTATTACAAAATTATCCAGAACATGTCGCAGATCAGGGAGAAGTAAACGGCTATCGTGATCTTACTGAATTTTCTATTTTTAAAAGCAATAGAACAATCAAGTAACAAAACTTGAAGTATCCCATATAGTATTAGATGTAGTCTAATAACGTTAAAGGATGAAACTCAGCGTATCATATATTGTATTTGATGGAGTTGAATTGCTAGAACACTCGATTCGTCAAATTAGGAAGCATGCTAACCACATCAGCGTAATTTATCAGAATTTTTCATGGTTTGGAAAGAAATTATCTGCTGCTGATCTGATCATACTTAAATCTCTTGCACGTTCTGGACAAATTGATGAACTAATACTCTTTAGTTCATTTGTGCCTCTTCGAAACAAGACGCAATCTTCAATTCTTACTGCAAAGAGTTATGAACGGGCTAAGAGACAGGTCGGTCTTTCTGCGGCTCTACGTAATTCATGTACTCACTATTTATGTATGGACGTCGACGAATTCTATACTTCTGATCAATTTGCAACCGCTAAAAATCTAATTAAAACTTCTGGATTTGAGTCGACTGCTGTTCGCTTAATTAATTATGTAAATATTCCAATTGTACATCGTGGGTATGATTCAATTCGAGTCCCATTTATCTGCAAGATTTCAAATGAGTCTAGGATGAGTACCTCATTTTTCGTAAAATGTGATCCGACTCGAGGAATTTCTCCAGTGTCTCCTAAGCGACATGAATTTACTCCAAATATTATTACGATGCACCATATGGAAACAGTACGTAAGGATATATTATTAAAATATGACTCGACTACTCGAATGATATTTAAACGTGAAAGAACGCAAGATCTAGTAAATAGTATAAAATCAGTAACTGAAAACAGTAAATCAGTTGACTTTAAAAAAATAATATTTCCTGGATTAAATCAAGTTACGTTGACTACTTGTGAAAATATATTCGGAATACCATACCGCACATGGAAAAATTAATAGCATTGGAATTTACAACAACTGCATGTAATCGATCAGAAATATTAAATAGAACATACTCAAGTTACTGTTCTAAATTACAGGGTGTAGATTTTAAATCGAGCATACTATACATTAACATCGATCCTTCACCCACAGTAAATAATATAGACGCTGTTGAGAAAGTCGCTAAAAAATATTTCGGTACAGTTGTTGTCAATTTTCCAAATACCGCAAATTTTGCAAAAGCAATTATCTGGTGCTTTTCTCAAGTGAACGGCCCATACTTTTTTCATTTAGAAGATGATTGGGAGCTTTTACGACCTGTTGAAATACCTAGACTAATATCTGCAGTCGGCTCATCTAATTTGCAGTGTGTGCTAAATAAACAAAAGACGGCAATTGGACTTAATGAAGTCGGAGAGCCGACATTTGTTCCAAGCATCTTTTCAACAACTCATATTAAAAAATATTTACCGCATATGGTAGATAACTTGAATCCAGAATATCAGATGAAGCTTATTTTTAGAAATAAAAAAAATAATTTACATTTACATAAAAGTGTTTTAGTAAATCAACAATTTGAATTTTCAAAAGATATCGGTAGATCATGGTTATCAAAAAATGGACTATCTCGTAATTACACTAAATCTAAAAAATGGTCACCTTGGATAACATGGAAAAAACAATAATAATTGCAGAAATCGGTATTAATTATGCATATGGAACAGATTCTTCAAAGTTTATAGAAAATGCAAAAGCTCTAATTGATGTTGCACACGCAGCTGGTGCAAACTATGTTAAATTTCAGAGACGCGATCCTGAATTATGTGTTCCTATTGAAGAACGCAGCAAATCAAAGATCGTTCCTTGGAGAAATGGTGAAACTACTTATTTTCAATATAAGTTAGATATTGAGTTTTCACAAGCACAGTATGACATACTTGATGATTATTGTCAAGCTAAGGGTATTCCATGGTTCGCATCAGTTTGGGATAAAAAATCAGTTGATGCAATGCGTCGATTTAACACAAAACTTCCAAATGGTAAATGGGGAGTAATGACAAAAATACCGTCGGCTCTTATTCATGACTTAGATCTAGTTGAATATGCTCGAGAAAATTCTGATTTTCTATTAATTTCAACCGGCATGAGTACACAGGATGAAATTGATCTTGCGATTCAAACTGGCAAGCCAGACGTAGTATTTCATACAAATTCAACATATCCGTCGCCAATTGAAGAATTGAATTTAGAGTATATTCGTTATCTTTCTCATTTGAATGCATCACACGAATTTAACAATGCATTTGAAGTAGGATATTCATCTCATGAAAGATCGATTGTTACTTGTGCTTCATCTATTTTATATGGAGCAACTTGGATAGAGAGACATATCACACTAGATAGAAATTTCTGGGGAAGTGATCAGTTAAGTTCATCAGATCTTCCTGAATTTGCATTGTTAATTAAAAACATTCGCGAAATCGAGTCATCTAGAGGCATATATGGATTGCGTAAAGTATTTGAGTCAGAATTACATAAAAAGAAGACTTTAAGAGGATAAATAACTAAAATAGGTTATTCAGGATATGAATCAAATTAGTTGTAAAATATGTAATGAAACCGACTTGGCTAAAATGAAAAGTATAGTCTTTAAAAAAACGAATAGTAGAAAATACTATAATATTTGTATATTATGCTATTCAAAAAAGATGAAAGACTCTCTATTGGCTACCTGTAAAAACTATTCTACTGAAAAAATAGAAAAAGCTAAACAAAAAAGAAAAGAAACTAATTTGAAAAAATATGGAACTGCCTTCCCTCAAAAATTAGATTCAGTAAAATTAAAAACGAAGCAAAATAATTTATTAAAACATGGAGTTGAAAATCCGTGGCAATCCACACAAATTAAAGACAAAATAAAAAAGACCAATTTAGAAAGATATGGAGTTGAATATGTTTCTCAATCTAATCTTATTAAAAATAAAAAATTAAATTCATGGTTTTCTAAAAAACCAGAAGAACGTCAAAAAATAATAAATAAAACAAATTCAACAAAGAGATCGAAGACTGATTCTCAAAAATTAAAAACTAAGGAGCTGAGGGAAAATACAAATTTACATAAATATGGAGTCAAAAATATTGGTCAATTAAATTATTCATATTCTAAAATATCTCAAGAATTATTTAATTCGATATATTTAAAATTACCCGCATTTCTTCAGCAAAAAACGTATTATGCATCATTGAATTTTGAATTTATAAGAAAATTTAATGAATCGACATATCTATATGATTTTACCATAACGTCAATAAAGAAAATTATAGAGTTTAATGGAGATCTATGGCATGCGAATCCACTAAAATATCCTGATCCTAACTTAAAAATGAAAAGATTAAATGGAATTACATGTAAAGAAATATGGGATAGAGATTTAAAAAAAATACAACACGTCGAGTCAATTGGATATTCGGTTAAGGTCATTTGGGAAAATGACTATGTAAAAAATAAAGAAGAAACCATCACTTCTTGTATATCATGGCTTTTAAATTAGTACAATTACTTTTAAACATTTTAAAAACACTTAGAGGAAAATGAAAATCACACCAAAGAAAGTCTTTCAATTTATTGAAGGCAACCTAAAAATGCTAGGCGATAAAATGCATCTTCTTCCAAAACATGAGCGTGAACAGGTTCTATATCGTTCACTTGTCTGCAAAGATGATTGCATGGAATATGGATATTGTGTCTACTGTGGATGTTCTGTTCCAGGTAAAATGTATGTGAAAAAATCATGTAATGGTGGAGAACGTTTTCCAAATCTTATGAGTGCGTCGGACTGGGAGAAATTTAAACTCGAAAAAAATATCGAAATCGAAGGTGATATATTACATTGATATTGACGATACGATTTGTAAATTAACTGTGCGTGGCGGTACACTCGACTATTCATCATCTGTGCCAATACCCGCAGCAATTACCAAAGTTAATAAGTTATATGCAGAAGGACACTACATCGTTTTCTGGACTGCTAGAGGCACTGGGTCTGGTCTGGATTGGAGACAATTAACTGAGTCACAACTCCTCGCCTGGGGTGTCCAGTATCATGAATTGAAGTTCGGAAAGCCAATATATGATGTATTCATTGATGATAAAAATATGAATGCTGAGGATTGGTTAAATGGCAAAGACTAGAGTTCTCGTTTTAGGAAACGATCCACAGATTAATCAAATCTCGTTTGATAAACTTGCACCAGACGTCATTACCTTTGGCGTAAATCGCATTTGGCTAAAACATATCCCAAACTATTTTTTCTTCCATGATTATGATATTGTTGAAGAATTAGAGGTTGCTCCAGAAATAAGATCTAAACTTATTCAAAAGTCCAATATTTTTGCAAGTGACTGGTTGCTTCCTGCTGCAAAAAAGAGAAATGCGAATATTCCAAGTTGGGTGAAAGTATTTGAACGATCAAATAAATTACAATTTCCAGATTCAATCTCTACTGGACTTCAGATTTTTTCTAGAGAACACAGACAACAGAGCGATTGTATCTTCTATATTGCTGGTGTTTCTCTGACTTGGCAAGAACCAAGCCACTTTTGGAAAACTGCAGAACATACTACCCGAAATAATCATGGAGACGATTGGTATGCTCCAAGATTCGATAAAATGCTCGATAATTTTAGAAGGCTAAAGAGTCTAGGCTACAAAATGGTCTCAGTTAACCCAACATCTGCCCTAAATAAAGTTATCCGATATGAGAATATTGGAAATCTATACCGTCGGTAATTACAACGATACTTTTACTGTCTTGGAAAGTGTACCTTCTTTAAAGGTGTTCACAACTGCTGAAATCGCACCCGGAGTAGGTGGATATTTTCCATCAATTGCGCTGGCCATGGCAGTCAGCAACAGGAACAAAGTATCGCCTAATACTGCTGGTCCAGTTACTGGATTATGACCTACTTTTACGAAATTTCCATTTATCCAAATATCATTTGATGCAGCTTCTATTTCGCTGCCTGAAGTCATCTCAATTCTAGAGTTGGCATGCATCGTAATATTTCCACCACGTAATTCAATAATTGATTGGGTTTGGTCATGTTCAATTGTAATTGCTTTATCACGACCAATATTTACTCTGGAACCTTTTAGTTGCATCGTAATGCCTTTACTGATGGAGAACCATATTTTTAACTCTTCATCTCCATCAAATAGAACAATGTGTGAACCTAAATATTCTCCATCTTTTCCAAGTTCTTCTCGAACATCGTCTCCGATTTCATGTAAGGAATAGTATTCTGGTGAATATTGATTTCCATTATCAAACCGAACTGCAACGACCGATCCTTTCTTTGGAACAGAAAGGGATCCTCCAAGACCACCTTTACCAAAGAATGCAGATTTCTGTTTAGGATATGCCCATGGTAAATCTTCAACTGCAATATCATCAAAGATACTAATCACACGAATCTTTGCTCTGCCCTCTTTTCTAGGGTCATTTGGATCTTCTACAATTCCTAGAAATTGTTTATCAATTAAATCGCTTGCTCTTCTGTTTATATCGTGATTACTTTCCATATTAGATTATATCTTAAAAAGGTGATTTGGTTTATTTGCCATAAACATTTCCTAAATCTGTTACTGGCGGTTCTAAGAAATTACTTGCTGCACCTAATGCTGGATTAATTAATCCGCCAACGGTCGCTAGGGCATTCTGTATTTTTTGACTCTCCTGTTGAATATCATTACCGATTACTGGTAATCCAGAAAGGAATGATACTGCGTTTTGTGCAAGAGTACCAACATTTCGTGCACTCCATGGGTTATGTATGCTTGCTTTTATAGCATCATCATATAATTTACTACCATCTGCATATTTGCTTTCTTCTTCAAAGTAACCAATATTGATTTTAAATGAATTTGTCGCTGGAGTATTTTTTGGAGTAACATCAAGTTTGCTTCCTCCAGCAAAAGTATCAGAAAAATCAAATTCGCACTGGCGACACTTGAATTTGATATATCCATACTGTTCTAATACATTAGATAGAATATTTCCTCCACCGACAATATTTCCAATTGCGCCAGTATTAACTCCCAATAGAGTCGCGACATTTTGTCCAACTCCTGGGATTCGGTATCGAATATTTCGAGCTTCTGCAACATATATGTCCATTGAGAACCATCTTAAATTATCCGGAACGCGTTCACGCATATATACTTTATCATACACGGCATTACGATAAATATCCGCTAATTCGGTTATTCTTAAGTCAACTGCTTCAAGTGTTTCAACAGTTAATGATGCGGTTTTTCCTTTCCAACCCGTTTCCATGTCTGTTGCGCCTTTCCACATTGCGCCAAGTCCGCTAATACTTTGAAAATACCACGGTGCATCAAATGTTAGGAAGCGTAGGACATTCTTAAATACTTTCATGCCATGCGCTTTATCTTCATGACCTCGATTCTTTAGAAACGTAATCATACTGTCTTCTTTTTCGCCAAATAGTGGAGATACTGCAAGATGTGTTGAGTCATATACGATTTCTGCATCATCAAAATTAAAATCTAACGCAAACGTCAAGTATGTAGGTTCATCGTATGGATCAATGAAGGTTCCTTTTCTAAAATTGTCTACTTTATTTTGTATTCCATAAAAATTATGTGGCATTGTTAACTAGTTTTTTTAGATGGCGCCCATTCGCGTCTTGATAAAAATAATTCTGTGTATAGACCGGCATGGTGCATTTTGTCATAGTGATATTTTGCTCCCGATACATAATAATATCCACTAAGCTGTTTATCAACGGTTTGTCGATTTAATTTTTCATCATTTGGATCTTTTGCTTTCTGCGTTTCAGAAGGTTCAGTTGCTTTCATCACTTTCTCTGCCTGCTGTATTGAAACCATTACTGGAATCGTAAATCCTCGAGCCACTTGAAAATTAATATTATCTACTGTTACTTTAAGACGAATTTTATCTAATTCTTTTAAATTATGTGAGTTGACAAGTCGTGCGGCATTCCATTCTGGATGATTATTTCCATAATCGATATTCATCCATTTTTTAATTTCATTATTTGCTAGACTGAGTTCAGTTGGGACCAAATGTTGATCTTGTGAACGATCAATACTTTTAATTGGGCTCATAAAGAAATCTTTTAACTTCTCAACGGGTTTCTTTGTTGCTTTTAAGTGATCGTAATAAAAAATATGTTTTTTATATCCTTGGTTTTTAATAATTTGTCCCTGGTCAGAAAGTAAATTCATGGACACAATATAATTTGACTTGCCTTTATATTCTAGTTCAGTGGTCAAATAATTAATCGTTGTTTCTTCTTCAAGTTGATCTCGAGTCGCAGAATCTTTCACATTTTGATTTATTCCGCTCATTAATGGATTTGCTGCAGTTAAAAAAGTTTTTTGAGCCTCTTCAACTTTTAATTGCTTATTTACTTCAATATAATTCAAATAGTAATACTTATCAATGAATGCCATAAAGAATGAATCATCGTCTTGATAGGCATGTGCTGCAATTGTTTGCATAAATTGCAAAGTGCCCATATTTGTATTAATCCAGGTCATCTTATCATTTGGCGTGCTTTCATTTTCAGCAAAGCCTAAACCGACATTATCACAGATCTTTTTAAGTGCATCTTTTGAATTCAGGTTAGGATAGCTTTTTGAAATATTCATATAGATCGTTGGAATATACAATTCACCACGTATCATATATGTTATACCGATTGAGACTCCTTTTCTTTCGCCAGTGTATTTTGGTGGAATTGATTTGACCCCAGTAATTAAGAAGTCACAGCGAATTGGTTTAAGTTTTTCAGTACCTACTTTTAAATATACGCTGAGTATAAGATCAGTCTTTGGAAAATAGTCTCCAGCAAATTCGCCAAATTGATCAGCAAATGTTAATTGAATAGTTGGAATAAAACCCGTCTCATCGATCGTCATGGTTTCAATGTCCTTTACTATTTGTCCTCCGATTTTAATATATGGAGTGGTTGATCCAGTTTTTTCTGCAGCACTCGGTAAAGATTTTGGTGCTTTATATCCAGCCTGGGCAGTAGAATCAGCAGAAGTATCTTCTTCAAATAGCGTTTTTAACGGTACTTTCGGTAAGAGTGTTCCTTTTATAATTTGTCCAAATGACATTAAAATAGATTTGCTTTAGTTAATTGCTGAATTAGTCTTGCTCTAGAAATAGGTATTGGGCAATTATCTTTTTTTACCTGAGTTACGTCTTCTCCAAAGATAACTTTACCGTCTTTTACTTTCACATTCTTGTTTCCACCAGTATTTACGTTTGGTGGAACTATTTCTTTTACTCTATCTTTTAGAGCCTCTAATCTCTTCTTATCTTTAACTGTTTTTGGATTAAGAAGTTTAGACTCATTACTGTCTTTCTTCTGTGCACCCTTATCTACTACCTGTTTAGGTGATACTAACATCGCTTCTAAACTTTTAAATTGTGGAGTAAGTAGAAGATCTCCTTCGTCTAGTGAAAATGGATTTGAGATTCCATTATATTTCAATAGAGCTTCATAATATTGTTGATCTGCATAGAGTCTAATCGCCAATAGGTCAGGGCGCATTATTTCTTCTTCCTTTACTCGAATAATACCTTCAGAGATGCCTGAGTCCTTTTTGAAATCGAATGATGAACTAATTAAGTCAATAATTCGATCTCCGACTGGAGTTGTAAAAATATTCTTTAATCTAAGTAGTCTAGTTATTAGCATATTAGTCTTTTGTTTTTAGAGTTCTAAAGTAATCAGGTAGTGAGTTTGACTCTGCAAATTTTGTACCGTACGCTCGAGCAACCTTTGATTTAAAATAGCCGGCCAGCTCATCTGCTCCAGCCGTGCTTAATATTCCGGTTTCTGCACCAGCACTATCATATTCGAATATTTGAGCGCTTGATGTCCTTTGTGTAGGCGACTGGCTTGCTGGGGCAGTAGTATCACTCCTTCCTTTTTTTGCGTTATTTGCGGTGATACTATTATGTTCACCATATGAGTTATATGATGCAGATGATTGTGGTAATGCTGTGAATCCCATAGATCCACCACCAAAATTAAACATTGATTCAATATCCTGTTTTGCTCTAGGTCTACCGTGATCTAGAGTTACTGTGAATGTAACTTCTGTTGGAAAATCGTCTAATCCTAATGCATCTGAAAATTCAATTTTTGTACTAGTCATACATAAATTTCCAATAACAGCCAGTGGATTCATTGGATTTCCAATAGTTAGGTGCCATTCGCCGACTGCTCTGCCATCTAAGAATGAACGCATAAGCAGTGGAGTTGCCATTAATTGACTTACCCAAGATCCAGCAATATTCTGTGCACTTTGAGATTTTTGTACGGCACCTAAAACTCCGCCTAGGTCTTCATCTTTTACTCCTTGTGAAATACTGCCAATTGCTTTTGTAAGTTCTTCCCCTTTTCCTTGCAATTGACCTAGCATATATTGAATAACATCTTGGATTCCGCCAATAAAATCGCCGCCTTCAAATTTTTGACTCGGTATTCCAGGAAGGATAAATCCAGTTTTTTGGAAGTATCGGATTCCTCCACCCCAAAATTCTGCTTTATTGTATGTTAGTGATAAGAAATTCGTAATTAGGTCAAGCATTGCTATTCGAGGATTAATATTCGAAAATGATCTTAATTTATATGCGAACTTCATAGTGATTGGATGTTGATATGTAAATCCTTGAGTACGAATCTTTGTTTCGTTAATCACGTTTAGTGGACCTCGAACACGATTCCAGTATTGCCCCTCTTCACCATATGCAGTTTTAATCCAATCCTGCATTTTCTCATCATATCCGGTCGCGGCATATGGATTGTCATTATTACTAAACAGTGTCGCTAGTAGTATGCTGCGAAGATTTGGATTTTCGGCTTGTGTTAGTCCAGCAGCATCTAGTAATGCCGCTGCACTAATTTCATTTCCGGTAACATCTTGTACTTTTGCAGTCTTAGGTGTCCAATTCCAACCATACTGAATTCCAAGTAGGCTTGATAGTTTATTATCAGTATCTCCGCCCCACCAAGTTACTGCTTGTGCAATAGGAATTAGCGGTGCTTTTTCAGCAGCAAGCTGAACGCTATCTTCTACTGGAATAGGATATCTGCGTAGAGTTAGAAGACGATTATTTGGTATCTTTCCATACCATTTACACCATAGGAAGTCATTCCATTGATATGGAAGCGCTCCAACTATTGTGTCTGCTTTATTTTGATCTCCATTTGCTGCTGCCCATTTAATTATTTCACCAGCAGATGGATTTTCAGAGTATGCTTTATGTTCTTGTATTTTAGTCAGAGGACTCTTTGCACCTGCTTCCAATAGATTTGCACTACTCATGTCATTTAGATCACGATGGTATTCTGGAGAATAGTCTTTGCCTGCAATTGATCCATATTTTGCGTATCTAAATATATAAAATGGATTAAATGCAGAATCTGTGCCCTGAACGGCCATTGCGTTTCCTCCAGGACCATCAACTGCACCATGTGCTTTATCAGTATATGTGTCCTTCAATTGAGGTAATGAATCAGTTATACTGAGCATATCACTCGTAGACTTTCCTGCTTCACCAGTGTTTGAGTTTCCTCCAAGTAAGTTAAAATTGCCTAGACCCATTTATTGTATTTCTTTTTATTATTTATTGTGATTAAAAAAAGTATGCAAGTATTACTTACTTACGTTGCATAAAATCTGAAAAACTCGAAACTCTATTATTTACAAC
>Ga0209297_1000491_pt1 | contig 25232 bp, 20 predicted proteins | sample S_130805_MF_Meta_FD_187322 | JGI IMG/M metagenome (GOLD analysis project Ga0209297, IMG submission 187322) | Freshwater microbial communities from Lake Simoncouche, Canada to study carbon cycling - S_130805_MF_MetaG (SPAdes) (version 2) | ecosystem: Environmental > Aquatic > Freshwater > Lake ...
ACATTAGAGATATTCATTCGAAATACGGTAAATTAAAAAAAATAAGAACATTCCCCGTATATAAATTTTGGTGGCACTCGTATTTAAAATGGGTTTGGGGGTTAAAATTAGACACCTTATTGTATTATATGGAGTATAATAAAGTACAGGCGAAACAGTATTTAATTGATGTTGTTGGTTGGAGAGATTATGGAGGAAAACATTATGAATCTATTTTCACTCGTTTTTATCAAGGTTATGTGTTAAATAAAAAATTTGGCTATGATAAACGAAAAGCTCATTTGTCTTCTTTAATTTGTTCCAGTCAAATATCAAAAAAAGAAGCAATTGAAGAGCTTCTAAATCCTATGATTAACTCTGATGTTTTGCAAAATGATTTGCAATTTTTTTTAAAAAAAATGGGATTTACTGCTGATGAATTTCAGGAAATAATGAATCAAAAGCCAGTGCATCATTTAGCATTTAAATCTTATTCTACATTTGAATACCCTTTACTTAAAAAAATATTACGTTTATTAGTAATAGCAAAAAAAATAATTAAGTAAAATGCAATTTATTGATAAAATATTTATCGCTGGACATAAGGGCATGGTTGGTTCGGCAATTAAAAAAGAGTTAGAAAGTCAAGGGTATTGTAATATTTTAACCGCTAATAAAAATGAGTTAGATTTATGTAATGAGTTGCAAGTTGAAGATTTTTTTCAAACTCATAAACCAAACTTTGTTTTTTTAGCTGCTGCAAAAGTTGGAGGCATACAGGCCAATATAAATGAGCCGTTTAAGTTTTTATTTGATAATTTAAAAATTCAAAACAATGTAATTTATTCATCTTTCAAAAATGATGTTAAAAAATTATGTTTCATAGGTAGTTCATGTATTTACCCTAAAAATGCTTCTCAGCCTATTAAAGAAGAATACCTTTTAGATGGACCTTTAGAACCTACAAACGAAGGCTACGCATTGGCTAAAATTACAGGAATTAAATTAGGGCAATATTTAAGCAAACAATTTGGTTTTAATGTTATCAATCCAATGCCTTGTAATTTATATGGGCCAAACGATAGTTTTCATCCCGTTAATTCACATGTATTATCAGCGTTAGTAAGAAAATTTTCTGATGCTATTCACAATAATGATGATAGCCTTGATGTTTGGGGTACTGGAATTGCTAAAAGAGAATTTATGCATGTAGAGGACTTATCGCGAGCCATCATATTTCTGATGAACAATTATAACAAACCTGATATTATTAATGTTGGTTTAGGAACTGATATTAGTATAAAAGAACTTGCCGAAAAAATCGCAAACTTAACTGGTTTTAAAGGTTCAATAAATTGGGATAAAACAAAGCCAGATGGCATGCTAAAAAAGTGCTTAGATGTTACTAAGATTAAAGAACTAGGATTTAGTCCATCTATTACTCTTGACGAAGGTATTACACAAATGATTAATATATATAAAAAACAGATCGAAAAAATATGATTCCTTTAATGAAAAGTACATTTTTGAACGAATTTGAAACCAAAAGAGCTTTGGCTGATTTTATTCTTCAAACAAATAAGTTAAGTATGGATCAGCATTGTTTTGAATTTGAAAAACAATTTGCAGAGTTTCATAATACTAAACATGCTATTTTAGTAAATAGCGGAGCAAGTGCTAATTTAATACTAATTCAAGCCTTATTAAATTTAGGAAAACTAAAAAAGGGAGATAAAGTTGGATTTTCTGCAGTTACATGGAGTACAAATGTTATGCCTATTATTCAGCTAGGATTAGTTCCTGTGGCAGTAGATTGCGTTCCCGAAACATTAAATTGCATGAGTTCTAATTTAAAACATACTCACGAAAAACATAAATTAAAAGCTTTTTTTATAACCAATGTACTTGGTTTTTCTGGTGATTTAGCTAACATAAAAAAATACTGTGATGCAAATAATATTGTTTTAATTGAAGATAATTGTGAATCTTTAGGTAGTAAAGTAGACGGAGATTTTACTGGAAATTTCGGACTAGGTTCAACATTTAGTTTTTTTGTTGCTCATCACATGTCAACAATAGAAGGCGGAATGTTGGTAACAAATGATGAAGAATTAGCAGAAATGCTTGTAATTGTTAGAGCCAATGGATGGGATAGAAATTTATCAGCTATTACACAAAAAAAATACAGACAAAGCCATCAAATTAAAAGTGAGTTTGATGCTAAATACACGTTTTATGATTTAGCTTATAATGTAAGGCCTACCGAAATTACTGGTTTTTTAGGTAAAATGCAGCTAAAATATTTGCCCAATAATATTAAAACACGTGAGGCAAATTACAGAGTTATTGAATCTGTTGTTAAGCAAAATTCAGATTTAATTCCATTAATATCTTCTCATATGGATTTTGTTTCTAATTTTTCTTTTCCGTTTGTTTGTAAAGATGCAGCTCTTAGAGATAAGTATATTAAAGAATTTGCTGGAGCAGGTATTGAGATTAGGCCTATGATTGCAGGCAACATGCAATTACAGCCTTTCTTTGCTAAATACTCAACTATAAAAGAAGAGTTAATAGGCGCAAATCATTTACATCATTGCGCATTTTATTGTGGCAATTATCCCGAATTAACAAATGCTGATTTACAAACTATTTCATCGTGTTTAATTTAGTTTTTTAATTTTATTGCAAATTAATTCAGGTAATGAATAAAATTTCAAATAGATTATTTTCTTCTTTTTTATCAAATCAAGACTTAGCTAAAGTTAAGTTAGTGTCCTATTTCCCATTATTAGTGGATGAAGATAAATATAGCTTATTGCCATCCGATCATTGTTTTTATTATCCATTAACAGTTGATGTTAAACAGAAAAAAGTGATTAAAGGAGAATTAAATTTTTTTAATCAAATTATATTTAATAATTATAAAAAAGGCAATTTACTCCCATTAGATAAAGTAAATTTTCCTGATTTAAAACAAGTAGATAAACAAAATGCAATTATTGTTAATTTAATTGATAATTGCTACGGTCATTCTTTTTTGAAGCTTTTAAATCTTTACGAAATATATAGTTTATATAAAGATGTATTTGATATTTTTGTTATATGTCCAGTTGCTTTACAACATTTTGTGCCAAACGATAAATTTAAATTAATAAATGTAAAGTTAGGTTTTAATGATGCAATGATTTGTTATGATTTTGAGCCAATAATATTATGGATAAAACAGCAATACCAGTCTATTGATTTTGTTACATTAGATACTTATTATTGTCATCAAACACCAGATGATTTAACTGCTTTTTTCGGATTTCTTCCCGAAAATCATATTTCGCAAAAGCAATATATTACATTTTATTACAGAGCTGATTATTTTAGAACTTGGGCAGGAAATAAACAACAAAAACGCATTATTAATTTTTTTAATCAACTTCAAAACTATTTTCCAACTACACAATTGGTTATTGCAGGCGATCTGGATAGCACAAAATTTCCTAATAGTATAAAAGATATACGTACAAAGGCATTTGGAAAAGAGGTTGATTTAATGTTTAACTCTTATTTTGCAAACTCATACATAGTTATAGGCTTAATAGGCTCTAACATGCTTCAGCCATCAATGTTTTGTGATTTTACAGTGCATTTGACTCCAAAAAATAAAATAACTATTATTGCAGAAGAGATGTTAAATCATCCCATCGAGTCAATGTCGGGCTGGTTTAAAAATATTTATTTAATAGGTAACGAAGACTTAAGTGATATAAATTCAAATCTTTTGTGCGAACAAATTATTTTATTATATCATACTTACATTGCTAAAAAGTATAAAGAATCTGCATTTACGGATAAGCATTTCAGTTCTAGAATGTCGCAATCAGAATTTTATAAAAATCAGTATCCTTTTTTTGATATTGAAAAATCAATACAACTAAAAAGTAATATTACAGATTTTTGCTTTAAAAAAAGTATTATTAAGTATAAAATTAATAAGGTGCTTAAAAAACTTAAATTAAATTATTAAGAATTAGTATGTTACAACTAGCTTTTTCATTTCAATTATTATACCAGTTTATTTCTTTAAATGCTAAATTTAAGTATAGTTAACTTTGTAATTCTAATTCTAATCGCATATTCACTACCTATTATCTTTATTAAATTTAAATCAAAAAAATTAGACAGATGGATTGGCGAATTTTCATATCCAATTTATATTTGTCATGTATTTATAATAATTACGGTAAATGTATTTTATTCAAAATATAATTTTGTTTCGCAAAACTTTCTATCTTTTATAATATTAATTTGTAATCTAATTTTTTTGTTTTTCTCGATTAAATTTATTAGTGAACCAATTGAAAAAATTAGGCACAAAAGAACCTTAAAATTAAATTCTAAATGACAAAAATAAAATTCGCCATAGTAGGCTGCGGTAGTATTGGAAAAAGACATGTTGCTGTGCTTGATGCTGATGAAGAAGCAGAAATAGTTGCAATTTGTGATATCGATGAAAATAAGTGTATTGAACTTTCCTCTTTATATAATGGGTTAAAATATTACACCTCCTATACTGAAATGTTAGAAAGCATCAACTGTGATGTTATAAATGTTGTTACGCCACATCAAATGCATGCAGATATGAGCATTGATGCTTTAAATAAAGGTTTTAATGTTTTAGTTGAAAAACCAATGGCATTAACTTCTGATGACTGTGATCGAATGAATGATGCAGCTATTGCATCTGGAAAAAAGCTTTGGGTGGTTAAACAAAACAGATTCAACGTTCCAATTCGTTTAGCCAAAGAAGTTATTGATAATAATCGTTTGGGGAAAATATTTATTGTGAAATGTGAAGTGTTATGGAATCGCTATCAAGGATATTATGATGATTCTCCTTGGCGTGGTGTAAAAGAATCTGAAGGTGGTTCTTTATATACGCAGGCTAGTCATTTTATTGATTTATTAGTTTGGTGGTTTGGAGATATTATTAGCGCACAAACAAATATAGAAACACAAAATCATCAAATTGAAACGGAAGACACTGGTTTGTCTGTTGTTAAATTTTCTAATCAAGCGCTTGGCTCAATTATTTGGACTACCTGTGTTTATAATAAAAATTATGAAGGTTCAATTACTATCATTGGAGAAAAAGGAACTATTAAAATTGGTGGCCAATATTTAAATAAAATTGAGTATTGGGATATCGAAGGTTTTCCATTGTCTGAAGGAATTGAATTTTCTGATAAGCCCAATAAATATGGTAAATACCAAGGTACCAGTTCAAATCACGATAAAGTCATCAATGCAATTATATCACAATTAAAAGGACGTACTCACCAATCTGTTGATGGCTTTGAAGGGATTCGTTCTATCAAAGCAATCGAATTAATATATAAAGATGCAAAATAAACCAACTTTATTTTTGTCAGCTATTAAAGATGTTCGGTTTGGCACTAACGTTAAAATTGTTGAACCTGTAAATATTTATGGTTGCTCTATTGGAGATGATGTTTTTATTGGGCCATTTGTTGAAATTCAAAAAGATGTAAAAATTGGTGAGCGTTGTAAAATCCAATCCCATACTTTTATTTGCGAATTAGTAACCATCGGAAATGATTGTTTTGTTGGTCATGGTGTTATGTTTGTAAATGATACTTTTTCAATTGGCGGACCAGCTCTAGGAAACAAAGCATTATGGAAATCAACACGAATTGGTAATAACGTTTCTATAGGATCTAATTCTACTTTGTTGCCTATAGAAATATGTAATGATGTTGTTATTGGATCAGGATCAGTCGTAACAAAAAACATTACCGAACCAGGAATTTATGTGGGCAATCCAGCAAAAAAAATGAGAAATATTTAATCTGAATTTTTAAACAGATAAAAAAATAAATTATTATAATTTTAATTAAAAATGAAAATTCCCTTTGTTGATTTAAAAATTCAATATCAAAATTTAAAACAAGAAATTGACGAAGCTATTGCTGATGTGATAAGTAAAACTGCATTTGTTGGTGGAGGTAATAATGAGTTTTGCACACAGTTTGAAAATGATTTTAAAAGTTTTTTAAACATGCAACATGTTATTAGTTGTGCTAATGGAACTGATTCTCTTGAGATTTTATTAGAGGCTTTTAAGATAAAAGTAGACGATGAGGTTATTGTTCCAGCTATATCTTGGGTTTCTACATCTGAAGCCGTTGGTAGAATAGGCGCTAAGCCTGTTTTTGTAGATGTTGATAAAGACACCCTTTTAATAAATACAAATTTAATTGAAGAAAAAATCACATCAAAAACAAAAGCAATTATTCCCGTTCATTTATATGGTAATGCCGTTAACATGACTCATGTTATGGAACTTGCTAAAAAACATAATTTAATAGTCATTGAAGATTGCGCCCAATCACATGGAAGCTCACATAAAGGAAAATTGTCGGGTACTTTTGGTGATGCATCATCTTTTAGTTTTTATCCTGGTAAAAATTTAGGCGCTTATGGAGATGCTGGTTGTATTGCAACAAATAATTTAGAAATTGCAAATGCATGCAAAATGATTGCTAATCACGGACAATTAGAAAAGCATAATCATGTAATTGAAGGCAGAAATTCTAGAATGGATGGAATACATGCTGCCATTTTATCTGTGAAGTTAAATTATTTGAATGATGGAAATTTAAAGAGGCAGGCAAATGCTGATTATTATAAAAAGTATATTTCGAACACATCAATCAAACTGCCGGTTGTTAATAGAGATGCTTCTCATGTCTATCATTTATTTGTTATTTCAAGTTCTAATAGGGATGCCTTAAAAAAACATTTAGAAAGTCATACAATTGAAACTGCTATTCATTATCCAAATGCGTTACCATTTTTAAATGCCTATAAACAATTTGGTTATACTCAGGAAGATTTTCCAGTTTCTTTCGAAGCAACAAAACATATTTTATCAATACCCATGTTTCCTGAATTAACTCATCAACAAATGGATACCGTTATTACAGCACTTAATAGTTTTAATGCCTAATAAGAAAACGCTATTACTTTGTTGGGATTTTCCGCCAAACGATGGAATAGGTGGAAGACGTTGGGCAAAAATGGCAAAGTGGCTATTAAAATCAGGCCATGAAATTCATGTTATCAAAAGTAAGTCAAAAGTTAGGTATCAAAATTCAGCTTGGTTATCGGATGTTGAAAGTGATGATATTCATATTTATGAAGTGAATACATATTTGCCAGTTAAATGGTTAAACAGTAAAGACAATAAATTTTCAGATAAATTAAAACATAAATTTGCGGCAATCTATCTTACTTTTTTTTCTAATGGAACAATTTATGATAAAGCAATAGGTAAGGAACGCGATGTTGTGAAATTAGCTTCAAAAATTATTGAATTAAATAAAATAGAAAATTTAATAGTAACTGGTGCACCATTTAATTTAATTTATTATGCAGCTAAAATAAAATTAGTATTTCCAAAGCTTTTTGTTTTGGCTGATTACCGGGACCCTTGGCTAAATGCAGTTAATTATGGAATGCAAAATTTGTCTGCAAAAAATAAATTAGCCGAACAAAATAAACAAAACTTGGTTTTTGAAACTATTGATGTAATTACAGCTCCAAACTCTTTTTTATTAGATGAAATTAAAGCTACCTATACTGGCAGTAATTTAACTAAAGCAAATTTTGTTGAATTGCCTCATGCGTATGATGAAGATGATTTTTTGAACTCAGACAAATTAAAAAACGGCACCTCTCATGCTTTAAAAATTGTTTATGCAGGTAGTGTTTATTTAGGGGCAAAAAGTTATTTTGAGGAATTTATAAATCAAATAAATAAGTATAATTGTAAAAACGAACACTTAGTTGAATTAGAAATTTATATGGATGATTATAAATCGTTGCATCAATTTCAAAATGCGGCTATTTCTATAAAGCCTTCTGTTGGTAAAGATATTTTTAAAGTTATATCTGAAGCAGATTACGTGTTAATTTTATTAGCAGAGCATAATAAAGATTTCAAAACAACTAAATTTTACGAATTTCTTCCTTTTCAAAAGCCCTATTTATATATAGGATCGCTTGGCGAAGTGGCTAAAAATATTAGTGAAGATGAAATGGGCTTTGTTATAAAGGATGTGAAAAACGAAACGGTTTCTTTTATTGAATCTCATTTCTCATCGAATCTGGTTTATAAGGGCTTGTCTAAATTTAAGAATCATACGTTTCAAAAAAGAGTTGAATTAATTAATAATCTAATAGAAAAAATTGATGCTTAAGGTTTCCATAATTATGCCTTCATATAATAAGGCAAAATATATTTCGGAAGCAATAAATTCTGTTATTAATCAAACCTATACTAATTGGGAATTAATTATTGTTGATGATTATTCAAATGATGATTCACAAGAAATAATTAACTCGTTTTCTTCTAAATTTGATAATATTAAAGCATATTTTAATCCTGAAAATAAAGGGGCAAATTATTGTCGTAATTTTGGTATTGAAAATGCAAAAGGGATTTATATTGTTTTTTTAGATGCTGACGATCTTCTTACCATTCGTTGTATAGAAGATAGAATGAATGTGATGAATAAAAACAATACTTTAGATTTTTGTGTCTTTACAATGGGTGTTTTTAATAAAAAAATTGGAGACTCAAATTTAGAATGGAAACCAACTTCCAAAAACCCCTTGAATGATTTTCTTTTCCATCAACTTCCTTGGGCAATTCCACAACCAATTTGGAAAAAAGAATTTCTTTGTTCGCTAGATGGATTTAATCAAGATTTTGTAAGAATGCAAGATGTTGAATTGCATACTCGTGCCTTATTAATTGAACATGTTTTATTTAAACTAATTGTTGAAAAGCCTGATTGTTATTATCGAATTGATGAAGATCGAAAAATATTTAACATATTTAATTTTATTAGTCTCAGGATAGATTCAACCATATTATATGTTCAACGGTTTAAATTTCTCCCTATAAACCAAAGAAAATATTTAACTGGAACTATTTACGAAACATTTGTGCAATTAGTATTTACCTTAAAAAAAAAACAGATTACAAGAGCAGAATTTGAAATGCTTAAAAAAAAGTTATTTAATGAAAGTATGAGTTTAACCAAAATTCAAAAAATATTATTTTATTGCTCACAATTTTATAATTTTAATTTATATAGAGTAATGGGGGTTAATCGTTTTTTTAAATATTTAATTTTAATTTAACACTTCATTTTAATAAATTTTTACAAACAATAAAATGAAAGAAGTCGAATTAACCGAAGATTATAAATATTATTTAGTTATTTTTTTTATTTATTTGAGTATTTTTATTCAATCGTATGTCTTTTTTAATGAACCTTTTGAATTTCAATTTGGCTACTTAATTTATATTTTATTATTACCTGGGTTTTTTAGGCGACATAGGTTAAGTAGACCATTAGTTCTTGTTTTTTTAATTTTATTAATTGTTGGACTAGTAAATGTTTTATTTGATAATAATACCATACAATTATTTCTAAAAGTATTTACTGGCATGTCTTTATCTTATTTTTTTTATTATTATGTCCTTGTTCAATTTGAATTTAATATCCAAAAATTATTTAAATGGTATTTAAAAGGAGCTTATATTTGTTCTATAATTGGCATTATTCAGCTTTTTTTTTATTTTATTAATTATCGACCGGGTTGGAGATTGTGGTTTATTTTTAATAAACATGGCGAATCTTTTGGAGGTCTAACTGGATTTCGTATCAATTCTATTTTCTGTGAACCAGCTCATTTAGCGGGTATTTTATCAGCAGCTTTTTTTATTTCTTTATATAATTTAACCAAAAAAGAAGGAGTATATATTAATAAATTCAAGAGCATTGTTATTGTCGCTGTTTACATTTTATCTTTTTCTAGTTTAGGCCAAACAGGAATTTTAGTTGCGATATTACTTTTATTTTTAAGCTACGGTATTATAAAGTATCTAATTATAGTTGTTCCACTGGTAATAATTACGTTTAATTTTATTTATGATAATGTGCCTGAGTTTAGACAAAGATATGATAGTGCTATTGATTTGGTTCAAGGTGAGAAATTTATTTTAGGCAAAACGCATGGCTCATCATTTATCTTGTATAATAACTATGTTGTAGCTACCGAAAATTTTAAAACAAATTTTTTATTTGGTACAGGCATAGGTTCTCATGCGTTTGCCTTTAAGATTCATTCATTATCTAAAGATATTAAACAGAGGGGTTTTGACTCAAATGCGGCTGATGCCAATTCAATGTTTTTAAGATTAATGTCCGAAACAGGTTTATTTGGAATTATTATATTTATATATATAATAATTACGGGGTATGTTAAGCTAGACCCAAAAAGACCAACCTATCATTGGTTAATAAGTAATGCCATTTTATTAATGATTTTGTTAAATTTATTCAGGCAAGGGCATTATTTCCTTTATGGCTTTCCATTTTTTATGTTTTTATATTATTTTAATGGAACTGCATACAAAGATCTTGTTAACGGTAATCCATCTGAACACGATTTGTATCTTTTGGACGATAAAAAAAATTAAATCTCTAAATCTTTCTTTTGTTTTACTTTTCCTTCCATCAGGTTAAAAGTTTCCACTAGCAAAGCAAAGGCTAATGCAATATAGGCATAGTTTTTATTTAACTCTAAGTGCTCTTTTTCTGGAACACTAAAATTATAGCAGTCAAAAATCCCTTCTGCTAAAATTATCCCCCCTATTACTAATAAAAATGACAAAGCAATTGTTTTTATACCTTTATTTTTATTTATAAAATTAGACACTACGCCGCTAAACAAAATCATTAATAGCATACTTATTAATACAGCAGAAATCATTATTAGCACCACACCACTTATACCTACAGCGGCTAAAATACTGTCAAAACTAAACACAAAATCAATAATAATAATCTGTAAAATTATTCCGTTAAAAGTATTTTTCCCAGATTTAATGTGCTCAATCTCGTTATCGGCATTATAAATTTTTTCTTTTATTTCTTGAAATGTCTTAATTAATAAAAACAATCCACCCCCTATTAAAATTATACTTTTTCCACTGATGCCATATGGGCCAATCATAAATAAAGCATCTTTCAGGCCTGCAATCCATCCTACAAAAATTAATAAAATAGTTCTAACAATTAACGCTAAACTTAATCCAAAGGTTCTTGCTTTTTTTTGTTGAGCTTTTGGTAACTTGTTTACGGCTATAGAAATAAAAATGATGTTGTCAATGCCTAAAATTATTTCGAGAATAGTTAAGGTAACTAGCCCAATAAGCCCTTGAATTGAAAATAGAGCGTTTAAATCTGATGACCAACTTTGCATTCTTTTTTTGTTACAAAGATATTCAAATCAATGAATTTTATTAAAATATTTATAAAATTTAAATTTTTTATTTTCAAAAATTATCCAATCTAAATTTAATAGTATAGGATTTGAAAATTATTAATTTGATGATTTAATAAACGCTATATTTCGCTTAAGCCCTTTAAATTTCGTTCTTTTAATAGCTGATTGTTTAAATATTAAATTAAAAGTCACTTCAGTCATCTCCTGCCAATCAGTTTCAGTATAATCAAGTAAACCATTCTGACTTTTAAATAAGGGCTCTTGATGTTCTTTACTAAAACGATTCCAGGGGCATACATCTTGGCAAACATCACAACCAAATATCCAATTATCCATTTTAGATTTAAATTCAGTCGGAATAGATTCTTTTAATTCGATGGTAAGGTAGCTAATGCATTTGCTGCCATCTATTGTATAGGGGCTAACAATAGCATCTGTTGGGCAAGCATCAATACAACGAGTACATGTTCCACAATAATCTTTTAAAGGGCCATCGTATACTAATTCAACATCAATTATTAATTCGGCAATAAAAAAAAATGAACCTTGTTGTTTATTTATTAAGTTGCTGTTTTTTCCTACCCAACCTAAACCGCCTTTGGCCGCCCAAACTTTGTCCATTACAGGAGCGCTGTCTACAAAGGCTCTTCCATTTATATTACCAATTTTAATTTTAATAGATTGTAAAAACTCGTTTAGTTTTGTTTTGATTACTTCATGATAATCTTCTCCAAAACTATATTTGCTAATTTTAGGCGCCCCTTCAATTTGTTGCTCTGAAGGATAATAATTGTATAATAATGAAATAACAGATTTCGCGTCATCAACTAATAATTTTGGATTTAAGCGTTTATCGAAATAATTTTCCATGTATTTCATTTGTCCATGCATCGATTCTTTAAGCCATTTTTCTAATCGAGGCGCTTCTTCTTCTAGAAAGCCAGCTTTGGATATGCCACAAAAATCAAAACCCAATCGTTTGGCTTCTTTTTTTATAAATTCAGTATGATTAAACGAAGTCGATTTCATTTCGAGTAAATTTAAGCAACAATATAGTTTTTTCTTAATATAATTTTATCGAAATAACCATCAATTTTTTTAACTTTAAATTAATTTAATAATGATCAATGGCTTTGTTTAAAAACAAATTCGATACTCTTTTTTTTGGATTTTTAATTTCCATTATTCTTGTATTTTTATTTTTTCGCCCACTAAATTCTCCTTGGCATAAATTTATTGCCGGTGACGGTTTTGGTTATTATGCCTATTTACCGGCTACATATATTTATAACGATACAGATTACTCCTTTAAATGGTTTAATAAGATTTATAAAGCTAATTATGTATACGAATCATTTCCAAATCCCGAGGACAATTTTCTTGTGGCTTATAATAATAAGAGAATAAACAAGTATTATCAGGGCTTATCCTATATTTGGTTGCCTTTTTTTGGCGTCGCTCATTTAGTAGCTAAGTTTTTTAATTACCCTGCTGACGGATTTTCACAGCCATATCAATTGTTTATTGGTTTTGCTTCCATATTTTATTTGATTATTGGTTTAGTTTATTTAAGAAAAATAATTTATAAATTATTTCAAAAAAATTTAGCATCAACCCTAACACCAATTGCTATTTTTTATGGAACATATTTATATTATTATAGTATTAATTTAAATTCTCAATCACACACCTATTCATTTGTTTTTTTTACTTTATTTATTTATCATTTACTTTGTTTTTTTGAAGCAGAAACTAAACTCAGGCCTTTAATTTTTACAGCATTATTTTTTGTGATAGCTGTTTGTATTAGACCTTTAAATGGATTAATTATCCTAACAGTGCCAGCTTTTATGCCAACATCTTTTTTTAAGCAGCCTTTTAGGTTAGGTAAAATAAAATGGTTTGATGGTTTTTTAATTAGTATTTTAATTGGTGCTTTAATTAATCAGTTTATGATCATGTATATTCAAACTCATTCATTATTTGCATATACATACAGTAATGAGAGGTTTTATTTTAATCGATCTAAATTTTTAGAAGCCCTGTTCAGTTATAACATGGGATTATTTACCTATGTTCCACTTGCATTTATTTCATTATTTGGAATTCGATATTTATCAATTCAAAAAAAAATAATATTGCCTTTTGTTTTATTTGCAGTAATTTTTTTATACAGCTCCTGGTGGTATTGGCCTATTACCCCTCGGGGCATAATTGATTTTTATCCAATATTGGCAATTTGTTTAGCTGCCTTAATAAATAAATTATCAAACCAAAAAAAAATGTTAATTGTACTATTGGTTTTTATCTGTTTAAGTGTCTTTTATTATTTATTTAAAAATATGCAAAAACAAAAAGGCATATTAGATGAGTCAATTACATATAAAGAGGTTTTTTGGAGAAATTTTTTTAGAACAAAAAAAGCAAATATGTTTTTAATTCCACCTTCTTCAATTATTAAGCAAATCAATTATAATCTAGATTTTGAATCGAGTTATTTTAATAAAGAACTTTTATCTCAGATTAATCATACTGGAAAAAATTCAATCTTAATTGTTAAGGAAAATTCTTTTTGTAGAATTTTTGATTGTACTTACCCAATTTTATTTAATGAAAATGGCAATAAAAAAATCCGACTTTCTTTTTGGTCTTATTTCACACCCTCTATTAATACAACCCACATATTTATTCAATTCTTTGATAAGAATCATTTACTAATTAAAGAATACCCATTTTATTTAAGTGAAACTGATATTTTTTATAATATTTGGGATTACAAAGAGTTTGGCATTGATTTAAGTGATGAACTTTTGAATTTAAAACAATCAATCCATAAAATAGAATTTTCTATCTGGAATGTAGAAGGCAAACAAAATCTTTATATCGATGATTTTAAAGCAGAATTTATTTTAACTGATAACAGTTATTCTATTTTAAAATAATTTATATTTATTTATTCTAATTTATAGATGGCAAAATCAAATAGCATTAACGAAATAAAAAAAGAATTGCAATTAATTTCTCCAAAGGAATTAATAGAATTATGCTTAGCCTTAATAAAATATAAAAAAGATAATAAAGAGTTTGTGGCATACCTATTATTCAAAGCGCACAATAATGATGAATTCGTGGCTGAAATCAAAAAAGAAATTGATGAACTTTTTTTAATGGTGATATCGCAATCAAATTTGTATTTAGCTAAAAAAACCTTGCGTAAAATTTTAAGGTTAATTACTAAGTATGGTAAGTATATTAATAACAAAGCAATTTCAGCCGAATTACTTATTTATTTTTGTAAAAAACTTAAATTTTCCGGACTTCATTTTCAGAAAAGTCAGATATTAATTAATATGTATAACCAACAACTAAAGAAAATTAATACTTGTATTGCTAGCCTGCACGATGACTTGAAGCAGGATTATTCAAATGATTTAGAAGAAATTACAATAATTTAATTTTAATTTACATTATATTAAAATTCAAATATAATACCAATTGTTGGCGTAGAATTTTTAGATTTATTTTCAAGAATAACGGGTATTGCGTTGCTTCCATTTATATTTAGAGATTTCCCATCATTAGTTTCAAAACCTGAGTTGTCTGCTTTTCTTTTAAAGGTATAATAAGGCGCACTATCTTGTTCAAAGAGTAGTAAGTTTTGAATGTCAATGTATATGTCTAAAGTTGTTTTTTTATAATTTATTTTTTTATCTAATCTAAAATCTAACTGGTTAAATGCATTTAATCTTTTACTATTTATTTTTTTATAGTCTAAAACTCCTGTTCCAATTAAAGCATAATTTTGTTGAGAGCTAATTAAATCAAATGGTGTATATGGGTTACCGCCAGCAAATCGGTATTTTAAACCTAGCGACCATTCTTTTTTAAATTTATAGCCAAGTGTACTTGATACCAAGTGTTGATTATCCCATGAGGAAGAAATAAGTTGGCCGTCTAATCCCGAATATAAACTTCTAACAAAAGTGTAGCTTACTACATAAAATAATCGTTTTAATAATTTTTGTTGAACAAAAAACTCAAAGCCGTAAGTTTTTCCTTCTCCTATACTGGTAATTGCTTCACTACCAATTGAACCAAAATCGCCTCCTTGATTGGCTAAAGAACTTCCGTTACTTATTGATATTGGATAATTAGAGTATTGTTTGTAAAATCCTTCAAAGGTAAAACGTAATGCTTCGTTAGGCAGGTATTGTGTACCTAGTACCAAATGATTTGATTGGATATATTTCATCGATTTATTAATATATTCTGAGTTCTCATTTTTATACCCCATCGTGGTATAAGTAGGGATTTTATAATAACGACCTATTGATGCTGTTAAATCAATTTTTTTATTAAGGTGGTAAGCAAAGGATAGGCGAGGGGATAATGAATTGATGGGATTGTTACCATCTGATAAAAAAGAGTTCATGTCGCTTCGTAACCCAAATGAAACCAAAAGTTTTTGGTTAAAAATATTTTTAGCAACTTGACTAAAAGCACCATATTTAAAAAATTCAATGGCACTTTTAAATTTTATTTCTACTGGAGGAATTATCTCATTACCTAAAGAATTAGTTATTACACTACTTAGTTTATTATATAAATCAGTATTGTATTTTACGAATTGAGCCATGATCCCATAAGAAAATTTCCAGCCATTTATGTACTTATTTACATCAATTCGCAATTTATTTTCCATTTCCTGAGATCTAATTTTTAAATTACGTTTTGTTTCATCACCATTTTTAGCATCTTCAAATCTATCTAATTCGTTATTAAACATGTTTCTACTTAAAGCTATATTAACATAGCCCTTATTAATCAATCTTTTTAATGTAAAGCCAGTAGTATAATTCCACTGATTAATAAAGGGAAGTGAGCGTCTAAAATATTCGTTTTCAAGACTTGAATTTTTTGTTTTAGCAAACGAAAATTCATCTATTGCACCAACTCCCAATGCCGTTAGTGTTGTTTTTTCATTTAGTTGAGTTGTTATTTTATATTGTGCATCAGTGAAATTTGGTCTAATCGGAAGATCGATTGCCGCAAATAAAAAATCTAAATACGATTGTCTAACAGACATTAAATAATTAGTTTTTTTTCCTAAAGGGCCTTCGACAGTTAAGGCCGATTCGGTAAAGCTAACACGAGCATTTCCAGAAATTTTTTCAGGATTTCCTTGTCTTTGTTTTATAATAAAAGTTGAGGCTACTGCATTATCATATTTTGCATCAAAAGCCGAAGAGCTCAATTTTACATCTTCAATAAACGACACGTTTAATATGCCCTGCGCACCTCCTGAACTTCCTTGAGTTTGAAAATGATTTAAAACTGGAATTTCTATTCCGTCTACATAATATACATTTTCGTTTGGTGCCCCACCTCTTATAATAATGTCGTTACGCGATGCACCTCCACTCGAACCACCAACACCAGGCAATGTTTGAACTACTTTTGAAACGTCAAAATTACCTCCAGGATTGCTTTTTATCTCTTCTGTAGTTAATTGTTGAACAGATAAAGGGGTTATCATGTCGGTAGCTACAGCCGATTTACCTTTTTCATAAACAACTGCTACTTCATTCAAACTATTAGAAATCGGATCAATTTCAAAATTCACTACCTGAGCGTTTCCTGTAGTTACAGAGATGTTATATTTAATTTGAGTTTCAAAACCAATATATGATGTTTTAATGTTATAAGTTCCAATTGGAGCATTAATTTTATAATTCCCTTCAGCATCAGTTGTTGCGGCTATTGAAGTCCCATCTATTACAATTACTGCACCAATAATGCTTTCTTGTATGTTTTTATCTTTAACATTTCCTCGAATAACCCCAGTATTTTGAGCTTGAAATTTTAAATTTATCAAACAAAGAGTAATCAATATAATTTGTTTAAATTTCATAATTTAGTAATAGATTTTTTTATTATAATTTTAACAAATATATTGTTAAATAGTTTATACGATTTATTAAAATCAATCCAATTTTAAAGAATTAATTAACAGTTTTTTTTATTTTTAATGCAAGAATTGAACTCACAAGTATTATTAGATTTGGTTAATAAAACTATGCCATTTGGAAAATACAAAGGAACTTTATATTACCAAATTCCTGTAAACTACTTAGAGTGGATGAATAGACAGGGATTTCCGAAAGGCAATATAGGCATGTTACTCTCAACTTTATACGAAATCAAATTAAATGGTTTAGAGTTTTTACTTGAAGAAATAAAGAAAAAACAAGGTTAAAATAATTAAGAAGAAATTTCTGTTTTTACTTTTTTATTTTTAATTCGTTCGTCTTTAATCAACTGAATTGTTTTAACAATTTTATCACTTTTTATTGCAACATAAGCCGAATGATCTAACACTTCAATTTTACCCAATTCTTCTTTTTTTAAGTTGCCTTTTTGTAATAACATTCCTACAATATCCATTTTATTTACTTTATCTTTTTTTCCTGCCGAAATATAAAGAGTTTTCCATTGGCTTGGATTTGGTAAAATAAATTTTTCGGGCAATTTTTCGTCTTCAGGTATAGCTTCTAAAAATGGAGGTAAATAATCATTGGTGTCTAATAAAAAATAAGCTGTTCCGCTAGCATTCATTCGAGCTGTTCTTCCATTGCGATGAATCATAGTGTCTAAAGTACTTGGCAGTTGATAATGAACAACCACTTTAATTTCAGGTATATCTAAACCTCTTGCTGCTAAATCGGTTGATATTAATAAATTAATACTCCCGTTACGCAATTTAATTAATGTTTTTTCTCGATCAATTTGTTCGAGACCGCCATGGTAAAATCCATGACCCAAATTTAATCTACTTAACTGTTCGCTTATTCTCGAAACCGCATCTCGATGATTACAAAATACTATGGTGGGTTGCGCGCCAATAACACCAATTAATAACATCAAGGCTTCTAATTTATCATCGCCTTTAACTCTTACCGATTTTATAGTTAAAATACCATCCGCTTCTTTTGATTTTTCGCTAAAATTTAGTTCTTTGCTTTCATTTATTCCCACAAATGAAGGTATTTCTTTTAAAATAGTTGCCGAGGTTAAAATTCTCTTGTTGAGGTGCTTAATAGTTTTAATAATAAACAGCATTTCTTCTTTAAACCCCGATTCTAAAGATTTATCAAATTCATCTAAAATTAAATAATTGGCAGTTGCAATATTTAATGTTTTTTTTCGAATGTGGTGAGCAATTCTGCCAGGCGTGCCAACTAAAACAGCAGGAGGTTCTAATAAATTATTTCTTTCTATTTGAACTGAATGCCCGCCATAGCAACAATTTATTTTAAAAGCAGTTCCCATTTGTTTAAATACACTTTCAATTTGCTGAGCTAATTCTCTTGTAGGAACTATTATGATCACTTGAACATCTTTTCTATCGGAATTTAAAACGCTTATTATTGGTAATAAAAATGCTAAAGTTTTACCCGAACCAGTAGGCGAAATAAGAATTAGGTCTTTAGTTGTTTTAAAGGCATCTATTGTTTCTTGTTGCATGCTATTAAGCGCCTCAATTTTAAAATTAGCAAGAATACTGGAAAGTGTCATAATGGTAAAAATTAAAAAAGCCTTTGTTCAGGCTTTTGATTGGCTTTGGCCGTTTTATTTAATATTAAACAAATATACTACAAATAAATTGCTATAATTGATTATCAAGTTAAATCGATTTCTTATAAAACTGATAATATATTATTGTATTAATCTAAAAGTATATAACTTTGTGAAGTAATATAATAACAAACAAATTAAATATCATGATTAAATTTAACTCAAAAAAAATATTGTTGCCTTATGATTTTTCTAAAAATGCCGATAAAGCACTTAATCATGCAGCATTTATGGCAGCCTTTTTAAAAGGTGATCTATACTTATTGCACGTTATTGGAAAATCAGATACTTTAGATATTATTTTACCAGTTTTAAAAATAAAAAACAATAAGGACTTAGTTAAAATTTTAAGCGATCAATTAGAAATTGTTTCTAATAAAATAAAAAAAGAATATGGTATAACGGTTAGAACTATTGTATCCTCAGGAAATATTACCAGTGAAATAGTTAATGTTGCTAATGAGCAAAATGTCGATTTGATTATGATGGGGACTCAAGGCAGTGGTTCTAATAATGATTTGTTTTTGGGTAGTAATGCCTATCGTTTAATTACCAAATCAGAAATACCAGTAATGACAATTAAAGAAAAATCATCTAAAAAAGGATACAAAAATATTTTATTACCAATTGATTTATCTGATCACTCTCGTCAAAAAGTCAATTATGCTATTAGTGTTGCAAAAGCATTTAAAGCTAAGGTTAGTATTTTAGGTCTTTATAACGAAAATGAACGTAACGATAAATTTAAGTTGGAAGTGATAACTAATCAAATAGAAAAGTTATGTGCTAAAAGTAAAATTTCTTACGAATGTTTTATTGATAAAACCGCTCATCGAGTTTCTAAAACGATTAGTTTTGCCAAAAAACATAAAGCTGACTTAATCATAACAATGACTGATCAAAAATCAGATAGCCAATTTGGGATTTTAAATAATTACGATCATCAATTAGTTCATACTTCAAACATCCCTGTTATTTCTATTCCACCAGAGCAATTGGGCGATTTAACACAGACAGAATCTCCAGGTATTCCGTTTTAACAAACGTAATCTAAAATACGATTTAACTTAATAAATTATTTTAAAACAAAAAAACCACTTCAATTTGAAGTGGTTTTTTTGTTAAATAAATAAGCGTTTAGTCTTGAATAACTATTTTTTGTTTTGAGGTTTGATCGTTAGAAATAATAAAATAAATGCCCTTGGATAATTCAGAAACAAGACCTGTAAATTGATTATTTTCATTTAATGATAAGGTTTTGACCGTTTGTCCTAATTGATTTATAATACGAATATGGCATAAATTATCTGACTTAATATTAAATGTTCCTTTGCTCGGATTTGGAAATATTTGAATAGCTTGGCTCAGAATCGTATTTTTTATAATGCTAGTGCAGGGGTTTACACTTTGAGTAATTTGCGAGGTTCTACTACATGAGTTGGTACCAGTTCCAGTAACTGAATAGGTAGTGTTAGTTGTTGGGGTTACTATTATTATTGCTGTATTAGCACCGTTGTTCCATAAATAAGTATTGGCACCACTTGCAATTAAAACTAAATTTTCGCCCGCGCAAACTATGCTATTGCTACTCGAAATATTAATATTTGGACTTGGTAATGTAGTTATGTTAAGTGTAGAAGTTCTTGTCGGACAGCCTGGATTATTGCCCCTTACAGTATATAAAGTTGTTCCGCCTGGAGTAACAGTAATTACTGCCCCAGTGCCAACTATGGTATTATTAAACCCAGTTGTCCATGTATATGAAGATGCGCCATTGGCAGATAATGTAGCGGTGCTTCCAACGCACAAAGAATTGCTCGTACTCGCTGAGGTTATAGTTGGTGAAATGCTGATATTAAGAAAATAGGTACTTATTCCGGTACAAGTTCCAATCGCCCCATAAACGGTATAAGTAGTTGGTATTGTTGGAGCCACAGTAGTTGTTAAAGCCGTAGAACCTGTGCTCCATGTATAACTACTTGCACCGACACATGACAATGTTGCAATGGCAAGATTAGTTCCGTTACCTATACATAAGGTTGAAGGATTAGAACTGGTAGTTAAATTTAAGGTGTTAGAGGTTCCTAAAGAATAAGATTGAACTGCCGAACAATTACTGCCGTTTGTAACTGTCACATTATAAACTCCAGCAACATTAGTGCTAATGTTTTGAGTGTTTGCTGCGTTCGACCAAGTGTAAGTATATGGTCCATTTCCTGAACCATAAGCAGTTAGGGTGCTTGTGGTGCCAGGACAAATATTAGCAGGAACACTGCTTATAGCTATACTAGCTTGGACAATTGTAATAGTAGATGTTCGTGAAATAGAACAACCGTTTGTAGCTGTAATTACGCAGGTATATATAGTAGTTACGCTAGGCGATACAGTTATAGATTGTGTTGAAGCACCAGTGCTCCAGCTGTAATTATAAACAGCATTACCTCCACCACCGCCTCCGCCTCCGCCACCTGAATTAACATTGATGGTGCTTGGATTACTTCCTAAACAAGAATTTTGGTTTGCAGGATTAATATTGGCATTTGGCCCAGCTAATACAGTAATTGTTTTTGTCACAACAATGCTATTACCCGATGCATTGCTTGCAATTAAGCTAATGGTGTAAGTGTTATTTCCAAAATTATTATAATTATAAGTAATGGTGGGATTTTGAACAGTAGAAATTGTTGGAGGTAAAAAAACACCGAAGCCTGGATTGAGCGTATAAGACCATGAAGTAGCTCCAGAAGACATATTGGTAATTTGAACAACAGCTCCAGAACAAACTGGATTAGGGCTTATAGAAAAATTAGCTATCGGCACTTGAGCAAACATTACAGCCGAAAAGGCCAAAAAAATCGAAAATATTGTTCTTAAAATTAGTTTATTTTTTTTCATAACTTGTTGATTTAAATATTCATGTAATAAATTGTAACTAGTTTAATTAATATATTTTTTTTAACAAGAAATCTAATTATTTAAAAAAAAATCTCTTATCAAATGTAACCAAATATTTATTAGTTAACAATAAAAATTAATCTCTTTGAATAGACGTTAATTTTTAAATTGCCATTCGGTTAATTTTATATTTTTTTTTAATCTACCCTTAAATTTATCCACTACATTTACTTAATATATTTATAAAACTAACTTATGAGTAATGAATTAAGAAAATTAGAACCAATATGCCTTTGGAATAAATTCGCTGATTTAAATGGGGTGCCTCGTCCTTCAAAAAAGGAAGAGCGAATAATCGAATTTATAAAAGCATTTGGAAATAGTTTAGGTTTAGAAACATTTGAAGATCAAATTCGAAATGTGATCATAAGAAAGCCGGCAACTCCTGGAATGGAAAATCGGAAATCACTCGTGTTACAATCGCATCTAGATATGGTTCATCAAAAAAATAACGATACTGTCTTTGATTTTGATGTTCAAGGAATAGAAATGTTTGTAGATAATGATTGGATAAAAGCAAAAGGAACAACACTGGGTGCAGATAACGGAATAGGAGTTGCCACAATTATGGCTATTTTAGAAAGTGATACCATTCCCCATCCTGCAATAGAGGCATTATTTACGATAGATGAAGAAACAGGTATGACAGGCGCTTTAAATCTCAAGGCGGGCATTTTAAAAGGCAATATCCTTTTAAATTTAGACACCGAACAAGATGATGAAATTGATATTGGTTGCGCCGGAGGAATAGACGTTACTGCTGTTGGCAATTATCAAATGGAAGAATTGCCAGCAGATTATTCTGCCTGGAGAATATCTGTAAAAGGATTAAATGGTGGGCATTCAGGAATGGATATTCATAAAGGGTTAGGTAATGCTAATAAAATTATGAACCGATTATTATATAAAGGTTTCGAACTTTTTGGTTTAGCTGTATCAGAAATTAATGGTGGTAGTTTGCGTAACGCAATTCCTCGCGAAAGTGAGTCAATTATAATTTTACCTAAAAATAAAATAAATAATTTTAATACTGCTTTTGAACAACTAATAAAAGATATAAAATTCGAATTAAAAACTACCGAACCAACATTAAAAATTGGATTGCAAGAAGCGCCTTTACCAAATTTAATAATGAATTCTGACTCTCAAATTCAATTGATCAATGCCATTTATTCTGTTTCAAATGGAGTTTATCGAATGAGCGCTGACATAGATAATTTGGTAGAAACATCAAATAATTTGGCCCGTGTTATTGTAAAAGACGGAAAAATTTTCATCGCATGTTTAACCCGTTCTTCGATCGAAAGTTCTAAAATGGATCTAGCTCAAGCTTTGGAAGCAAACTTCAAAATGGCAAATTTACAGGTAAGTTTTTCTGGTTCTTATCCCGGTTGGACACCAAATGTATCATCCCCAATATTAAAAGTATTAACATCAGTTTACGAGCAATTATATCAAAAAAAACCTAAAGTAGTTGCTTGTCATGCAGGTTTAGAATGTGGTATTTTAGGAAAAAACTATCCTAATATGGATATGATTTCTTTTGGGCCAACTATATTAGGAGCCCACTCGCCTGATGAGCGAGTAAGCATTAGTTCGGTTCAAAAATATTGGCGTTTTGTATTAGAAATATTAAAAGCAATTCCCTTAAGTTGATTACTTTATTTTTTTAAAATTTACTCAAATTTTAGTATCTTCAGCAAATTATTTTTAAAACAAATTTTTGCTCAAAATAAATTAATTTAATTTCAAATCGAATAGTAGTATCTAACGATGGAGTTAAAATTTTATTAGAACAATTTTTTTTTAAATAAAAAATATTAATCTTTAGATAGTTATATTATGAAGGTAGGAATTCCATCTGAAATTTTTCCAAGTGAATTAAGAGTTGCAGCAACTCCAAAAACAGTTAAGCGATTGCAAAAACAAGGTTTTGAAGTTTATATTCAACATAACGCAGGAATTAAAGCAAATTTTTCAGATCAAGAATTTGAAGAAGCTGGCGCTAAAATAGTTTCTACTGCTTCTGATATTTATGCGAAATCAGACATTGTGTTAAAGGTAAAAGAACCTACAATTGAAGAAATTGACATGATGAAAGAAGGTTTAGTTTTGTTGAGTTATTTATGGCCAGCACAAAATCAATCATTACTTCAAAAATTAGCGGATAAAAAAGTAAATGCTGTTGCAATGGATGCTATTCCTCGTATTTCCAGGGCACAAAAAATGGATGTATTGTCTTCGATGGCAAACATTGCAGGATACAGAGCAGTGATTGAAGGGTCTTATCATTTCGGAAGATTTTTAAATGGACAAATTACTGCAGCAGGAAAAGTAGAACCAGCTAAAGTATTAGTAATTGGCGCCGGTGTAGCTGGTTTAGCTGCTATTGGTGCCGCTAATTCATTAGGTGCTATAGTTAGAGCTTTTGATACACGTAAAGAAGTTGCAGAGCAAATCGAATCGATGGGTGCTACATTTCTTACTGTTGAAATTGAAGAAGATGGAGCTACATCATCGGGCTATTCAAAAGAAATGAGTCCTGCTTTTATTGAAGCAGAGATGAAATTATTTTTAGAACAAGCAAAAGAAGTTGACATTGTAATTACTACTGCACAAATTCCAGGTAAATCTGCTCCAAAATTATGGATGGATTATCATGTAGCGGCTATGAAACCTGGTTCAGTTATTGTGGATTTAGCAGCTTCAACAGGTGGTAACTGTGCTCTAACAAAAAACGGAGAAGTTTATGCAACCAACAATGGAGTTACCATGGTTGGTAAATTAAGTCAATTACCGAGTCAAGCTTCTCAACTTTATGGAAATAACTTATGTCATTTATTAGATGATATGGGCAAAGCAGAAAAATGGAAAATTGATATGGAAGATGCTGTTGTGTCAAGAGCAATGGTAACTTACAATGGTAAAATCAATTGGCCTCCTGCTCCACTTCCTGTTAGTCCAACTGCAGGAGGAGCTAAAAAAGTTTTAGCACCAACAGCAGAAGAAGTGAAAGCCTCTGATGCAGAAAAATCAAAAAAAGCAGCTACTTCCATGCTTATTACTTTAGCAGTAGTTGGGGCAATGCTTTTATTAGTTGGTAAATTTGCACCAAAAGAATTCATTCAGCATTTTACGGTGTTCGTGTTATCAATTTTTGTTGGTTGGCAGTTAATCACCAACGTTGCACATGCATTACATACACCACTAATGGCTGTTACAAATGCCATCAGTGGAATTATCGTGGTGGGTGGTTTATTGCAAACTACAAAAGAAATTAAAGATCC
>Ga0209297_1000492_pt1 | contig 25210 bp, 50 predicted proteins | sample S_130805_MF_Meta_FD_187322 | JGI IMG/M metagenome (GOLD analysis project Ga0209297, IMG submission 187322) | Freshwater microbial communities from Lake Simoncouche, Canada to study carbon cycling - S_130805_MF_MetaG (SPAdes) (version 2) | ecosystem: Environmental > Aquatic > Freshwater > Lake ...
GTATTTAGAAACTCAATTACATTCATTTTAAAAAAGTAATCCCATTTAGTACGGTCATCTTTGCATATATCGTTTATGCTTGCAATCCATCCCCACTTTGTTCTAAAAGTTTGAATTTCTCCATCAACTCCTTCGTGCTCTCCATCGCCTTGTTCGCTTCCGATTCCAAATAAATTAGGATATTTTGCTGCAATGCCTCGTAGTATTTGCAAAAAAAAAGCATGATTGGATATGCAGTCGATATTTTCATTTCATTGTAGAATAGGTCTGCAATCTCTTTATGATTATCTCCTTTGTACCCTAATTCTTTGCCATACCAATTACGTTCTACACAAACCGAAGCAAGTATATTATGGATGTTACTCAATATCTTTTCAGGTTCTTTGCAAAAGTGACTAACATCAATGAACTGCTCGCTTGTTAATTCTTGTTCTTTCCATTTAACGATAAACTTTCTGCCACCTACTTTGAATTTCAACTTTATTTTTTCATCCGCTTGCAGGTTCTCAATCTTATCAAGTCCTTTTAGTGCCTCAATCATTTCGCCTATTGGCATACTTTCGATTTCATCAACTGAAACACCACTAATTTCACTCAATATCAAAACCTTTCTATGCAAAGGGTCTTGTTCGAGTTCGCTAATTAGTTTGATTTTTAAAAACTGCTTAATGGTTAGTTGGTTGTAATTGCCTATCATCTTTTATAAATATAAGTTTAAATTGAAATTGTTGAATATTTGCCACTTGGTCGGTTATTTAATTTTAAGAGTGCTACATATCTCATAGGGTCAATGCAATGATTTAGACTGTCTATTGGTTTGCCTGTTAGTTTGCCCTCGTTATCCTTTTCCCAAGTATAGCCCCTTAACTCTTTTATTAAATTAGTTGAGTTCTTTGTAACTTGTATCTCGTATCGTTTCAAAATGTCTATTCCTATCTTGATTGAATCTGCACCTTTAACTGCAGGTCGCACGTTGAAACCTTGCAGCCTTAGTTCTTCTATTGATTTAGGCTCTGCACTATCACATATCAATTCCTTGCGCCCAAATTGGATAGATTTAAGAAAGTTACCTAAATCGTTATTTGTCATGTTCGTTCTGTATAATAATTCATCAATGATTAGTTTGCCTTCATACTTATATATTGCTACAAGTGTGCTTGGGTCATTCGTGAAACCAAAATCCATTCCATGTCCGACAAGTTCGGCTTTCTCTGGTATTGTGTCAATCTGCTTCCATTGGTCAAATATGACATCTTGCAGGCTTCCGATTTGCCCAAGTCCATAAACTTGCCACCAATTCGCCCAATAAGTTGATGTCTTAGCTTTTAGTTCGGCTGCTTCAATGTCGTGTATAATTGTTTCGGGTAGTGCCTCATTGTCTTTATAAGTCAATATGATGTGTTCAGTGTCTTCATCATTCATCAATTCGGTATGCGCCCAAAATTCATTGGTAGGGTTAAAGTCTAACCATATCTCTCCACTTGTTCGGACTGCTAATTGGTGGTATGATTCAAATGTTATGTTATTCGCTTCGTTAATGTATAATATGTTTCTTCTTGCACCTCTTAACTTACTTTCCATTTCGGCTGAAAAGAACTCAATATAAGAACCATTTGCAAAACGATAGGTAAGTAGTGAGCGATTCCAATTCAAATCTGAATAACGACCTGTCCACTCCATTATTTTTAAAAAATCTTTCATTGCACCCCTGCGAAGATGTGGGATGGTTTCTGAAACTACTGATATTTCAAGATGTGGTGTTTTGCTCGCCCTATCAATTAAGATGGGTAAGATTCCAAATGTTTTGCCTGCTGATTAGTCCCCCTTACAATTACTCATAAGGGGATGTTAGGAAGTCCCACCCTGAATGATTTTCTTTCGGGCAGTTAACTTCAATAATCTATTTATTGCGGTTGTACGTTTAAACATTATTTATGTGAATGGTAATATTTTAAATCAAAACCTTTGTTTTGGCTTACTAAATTTATTTGAGTTGCTGTTTACTCGGGAAAAAGTGGCTGCTCAATATGCCTTACTTCGCTCTTATCTGTCAATCCATTTAATCGCTGTGTTATTGATGGATTGTAAATTCCTGCCATACCTCCTTGTATTTGGTCATCCTTAATAGTTTTCCTTATGCGTGAACAGATAGCTATATAATCGCTGTACCTATTATCTAAATTTGCAAAATAGTGGCTTAAATCGCTTATAATGTCGTTATCGTAACAATAGAGTTCAAAACCTTCCAATGTCAATGGTCTTTCTTTCTTTCTGTTTACCTCATCCCCATCCTTACCGACAAAGTCTTGAACTAAAATAGGGTTGCTTTTTACTTTTTGGCGATATGCTTCAAAGTATTCCCACATCTTTTCGGGTGTTTCAATGTATTTGTTCTTTCCCATTAGCTTAAATTTTCTTTTATAAATATAGCAGATAAAATATTAGCGTGTGTATTTGGTCTTTTACGTATCGTGTCTTCAATATTGTTTATAGTCAATAATTTATAGCCATTTATATCAAAGTGATTGATTAGTGAAACTATATTAAAGTGGTGTAGGTGTTCATTAGGTCTTAGGTGTATATAGTCGTTACTTAAATATTCAATATTAAGTGGCTGTGAGCAATTTGGAACTGAAACATAAACATATTTAGTGTTTAGGTCTTTGATAAAATTAATATCTTCAAAATGTTCTAAGACATCAAACATACATACTACATCAACTTGTTCGAATATGTTATCGGTGGCTGTTACTTTTGGCGGTGTTGGTATTCCTGTGATGTCATTGCCAAAACATTTGATGTCTTGCTCTGCACATAGTTGAATGAAGTCTCCTGCACCATAACCGATTTCAAGTATTTTAGTTGGTTTACCGATGCTGCCTACCATATAACCATATCTTAGCATACTCATTTGTTTTCGGAGTTCAATGATTGCACCATATCTTGATTCTACATATTCAGAATCGTAGGTAATAACATTTGGGTTTACTTGTTGCAATACCCCTTGTTCATTTATTTTATATTCGTGGTCGTTTATTATCATATGTTTAAAAGTGTTTCGTTTGATACGTTGTGAATGCAGTTAGTATGATTGTCTGCTACCATTAATCTATAAGGTTTACCCAATCCCTGTGCTATTGTTAAAGCAAACGACTGATTACAACTTGTAACCGTTGCATCGTTAATTAATTGAGCAAGTTCTAAGGCATTGTTTGTTTTAAAATATTCTAAGGAGTTAAATGGTGGTGTCATATCTTCTTCATACCCTACATAAAATACTTGTTTGTACTTTTCTTTTAGGTAGTCTATTTCAGTTTGCCATTCAAATCCGATTGCAGGGTAACGTGGTGTTACGTTTACAAGTGCATATTCGCCCTCTATTAATCTCTTTGGTGTTATTGTTAGCCAAGTATCATTCCAATTATCTTCGCTTAAATTAAATGCTCTTAAATGGTTTTTAAGTAAAGATACTTCGCCAAGTCCTTGCATATTGCGAAAGTCATCAAGGTTATGCGTTATTGGTTCGAGTGAAGACTTAGGCAATACTTCAATAATATACGGTTGTTCTTCAAGCAATGGTTTGATGTTTTGATAATACACATCATCAAAATTAGTTTTGTAATAACCTTTGCCTATCCTTTTGCAAACTGCTAAGGAATAAATCATGTCTCCATGTCCGCCACTATGTGAATATAATATCTTATCCATTGCGTTTAGGTCTTCCTATCTTTTTAGTTTCTTGGGCTGCCTTATCTGATTCATATTTATTAACCCACCTTATCATATTCATCAGTACTTCGATGTTACAACCCGAACATCCGCCTGGTCTTATTCCTGTTAATTCGTGTTGAAATTCTTTTAACTGAAGCAGTTGATTAGTTTGACCTATCCAACTATTTTCGGTTTGAAAAACGTGCAGGAGTTCACGCAATGAAAAACGAATCGTCTCATCCTTATAAATTATCTCGCTGTAAATTTCGTCAAATGTTTTCATCAGTATAGTTTTATTAATAGTCTTTTCATCAAAATAGCTAAGTAGCTTGCAAATCCACCATACCCTAATCCAATAAGAAAAGGTTGCGTTTGCGGTACAAATATAAATAAAAGCACACTAAATAATGTACTCCAAAAAGAAAGGCATACAATGCAGTTAAAAGGTTTGAAGTCTAACCAACTTGGTAAACTACCTGCGGTAAAGAAACTAATCCATAAAAAAGGCAATCCTAAAAGTTCTATCATATTATTTATTTAAAATTTCTTTGTATGCTTCAAATCTTTCTGTTGCTACATTAGTCATGTGATATCTTTGCACATCAATATACAACTGCGCCCTCAAATCTTCAACTAAGTTTGGATTGTCTATTAACTTGGTCATGTACTTATACCAATCGTTTTTGTGCTTTACTTTTAAACAATTAACCCCATGTTTTAAATCGGGCGAATAAGGATAAACATCGCTGCATATTACTGCTTTCATTTTAAATCCCGATTCTAATAGTTTGAGGTTTGATTTGTTGTTATTAAAACGATTATTTCGAAGTGGTATAAGTGATACGTTTATAAGGTCATAAAAGTTTCCATATTCCTTTACTCCAGTTTCTTTGAAGATTCCAAATTGTGATTCATCTGCTTTGCCCCTTGCACTCAATACACTTAAAATCGCTTGACTTGTTTCCGATTGCGTTGCAAAGCCACCATAAACAACTCTAAACTTATCTTTGTAATCGTCTGCGGTGTATAACGAATACAAACCATCGTGCATCAATATAACATCTTCTAAGTGCGTTATTGACCCACTCCAACCGAAGTTTAACTTACCATTGAATTGTGGTTCTCTTAATTCAAAATGTCCCTCTGGATAAATTCCATTAGGTACGATATAAATATTTTTTTGACCTAATTCCTTAGTGAGTGTATTTGCCAATAATTCGTGTGTGGTGGTGCAGGCGGTTGCGTTCTTAACTGCCAAACTTATCTGCTCGGTATGGTTGCCATCCTTTGCTGCATAGTATAAGATATGATTCTTTGGAAGGATATAATCATCATCTAAATCAATCACATAAGGTAGCCCAACTCTTTTTAGCTTATCAATTAGTGCCTGTGGTTCGTTTGTCTTTGATGCAAACCTATTCATCACAACCAAGTCAAAGTCCTTTAAGAACTCATCTGTTGCGCTGTCTACTTCATTTATTAGACTTATCTCAATCTCATCTTTGAAAAGGTCTGACATTACGTTATGTGGCATCCATAACCTATGATAATCAACTCCGCTAATCTTTGGGTAACTTGGAATAACTATTAGTAGTTTAATCATATTTGTTTCGCTTTTTGTTTAATTTTTTCTTTGACTGCCCTCAATGCTGAATAACTAATCCCCGTTAGCCTTTGGACTTTCTTCATATCCCCAAATTGATTATAAAGTAAGATAATTCGATTTTCAAATTCGTTTAAGGAAAGCATAAACTGCTCTGCTTCCTTAGTCATTATTTCTTTGCTTAGTTCACTTGGTGTATAGATGTCGAACTCAATTAACTCCCTTAAAACTATTTTACCTAACTTGCCATTTCTCGACATTACATTGAATGCTACCCTATAAAACCAAAATTTTAAATAGTTAAGGTCGGGAAGTCGTTCATCTGATATGGTTAGAATTTCGCAGATAGTTTCTTGGTAGATGTCTTCAGCATAGTGTGTATTTATCTTATAGCACATTTCTTTGAATGACTTGTCGCTTACTATTACATCAACCAAATGCAGCCTATTGGGTTTCATTCATCAGGATTTAGTAAAGCAAATATTTCATCTTCTCTTTCCATTGTGGCAAAGTTAGTTATAATTTTTCAATTTCTTTTTTTACTTCATCCCAATAATTGTTATTGCCTTTTTCAGTTTGCATAATCCAAACATTGTTTTGTTCGATTATATACTCTAAGGCTGCTAATGCACATCTTTTAGCATCTTTTTTTATCCTTTGATTGCGATATTTATCGTTAGGTGGATACCATTTTAAATCTGAAACAAAATCATACTCTAAAATAATTGTGTATTTTAAAATCATTGCGGCTGCTTTTTCTTTTGGTGTCATTTGTTACCTCCGTATGTTTCGTTGTAGTATAGTTCCATTAATTAGTTCTGTGATTGTTTGTTCAACTGATAGCTTTACATTATTTGAGTTTAAAGCATTGTATAGTACATCTAATTGTGCTTGTATTTTTTGCTCCTTTTCCATTACTTTGGCTTGTTCAATAACTCCCTCCTCCTCCAAAGCATATCTTATAGTGTTTGGTATTTCATTTATTAAAAATTCTACTGATGTTTGTTTCATAATCTTATTTGTTTAAAAATTTATCTATTTGTTTGAACAGCCAACCTGTTAAATACGCCTCAGGTTCATCGTTAAATCTATCTAGTTCAATACATTTATCTTGATAGATTAAGTTCTTTAAATGGACTATTTCGTGTGCTATGATAGTTCCTTCAGTGTATTCAAAAGCTACAATATACTCTGAAAATTCATTAGGCACTCGCATTGTAATAGCACCATAGTCAGACAAAGATTTTGTCCCATATTTCTTTTCAACATAGGACAAGTCTTTATCTAATATTATAGTTAACTTACACTGATATATCGGAATATCAATTGTTGTTTTATTCATTAATCTTATTTGTTTTTAAATTTTTCGTTAAAATATTGTTCAAAATCTTTTTTATAAAGCATTTCTGATTCATTAGCAAACTGTGATGTACTTAAAAACCAAGTTTCTTTATGTTGTTGCTTTTCCATTGCTTTGGCTTGTTCAAATAGTTCTTTAAAATTTGCGCTCATTGGTTGGCTCAATTTATTTTCAACCATTGCCTCTAACCAATTTACTGCGGTGTGTTTTATCTGTTCCATAAGTCTTCTATTGTTATTTGTTTAGCCATGTTGATTACTTCTTTTGATTCCATAGATAGTGTTTCAATCTTTGCCCTTAGCTTTCTCCTTAATAAAATGTCATTCGTTTTACACTGCATTTCTAAGTCTTCTCTAACATAGTCAAATGCTTCATCAATATTATAAGTATATTCAATGTCTATTACCTCATTTGTATCAACTAATATCTTGTATATGTCGCCTATGCTTGGTTCATATAGTCCAAAATGACCAGTTTTTAAATAAAGAGATTTTGCATAAGACATAAATTCATCCCTAATTCTTAGCTTATCTTCTTCGGTATATTCCTTAATAGGTTCAATTCTTGGTGTGCTGCGTATTTTAATAGCATTTAAGCGCTTTTCTTCTGCCATAAATGACTTAATCCACTGATGAAAGGTAACTATGTTTAAACCAAAGTATTCGCCATATATCTTTCTTACTCCATTTTGGAAGCATAAATCAAGTTCATCAATTTTGAGGTTAATAAAGTATCGTTTGATTTCGTTTATTACTCCATTTGATAGGCTGATTAATTCCTTAGATTCAATTACCTTTCCGCAATCGATGTAAGTCTTTGCAAGTACTTTTATTACTCGGTCTTTAAGTTCTTGTTGCTGCATATCAACTATTAATTTCGAGTTGAGTGCGATTAAGTAGTGATTGTCGTTTGTTTTCATTTTTGTTTTTTAGTTTTAGTTTTCATTATATATTATATTATGCTTTAAATAATCTTTTAGCCATAATGAATATTTTAGTTTTCATCGTGTATCATATTAAGAGCCTCTTTTGACCACTCCGAAAGTTTAGACTTTACAATTAATTTCAGTCCATCAACCTTTGACAATGGACAGCGAAATGCAACCGTTTTAGTTTCTTCGTTGTATTTAGGTTTAGCACCCGACCCTTGACGAGTGCCTCCCCTTGTTTCTTTCTTAGTTTTCATTTATGCAACTTTTATAGCGTTGGTAATAAATGATTTTAAAGCATCTCTATTAATACCCGAACCGCCACAATCAAAACATATTCCTTTTGCGTAATAGCTAAATGCAGGTATTATGCCAACTCCATTGCATTTACCACAAGAACAATCACCTTTTGCAGCAAATAATTTAGGTGCAAAAAAATCTTTATCCTCACGAATAATAGTTAATAATTGAGCAACACGAGTTTGAATTTCGCTTATTGAAATAGATGTATTATCGTAGTATTCTGTATGGGTTGCATACTCCCAAGTTAAATCTATATGCTGAATATGCTTAAATTTTGTTGTAAGGCTTTTTTGCATTAAATGACCATAATATGTTTTTCCGTACAAAGTTACTTTGTATGCAGTAGGTCTTTTTTTACCATCTTTACACATCATCCAAAAACCTCTACCATTTTCTTTAGCATTGTAGGCTTCTGATGGTATTAATGTAAGGCTCATAATACCGCTATCTATTAGCAAGTTCATATTTCTTACTGCTGTTTCTCTGTTAGTGTTGCTGTTTTTGTAACCAGCTCCGTTTAATAATTTAATGATAGTATTCATATCGTTTGTTTTTAATTACCCTACAAATATACAATCTTATTTTGAAACTGCAAACTATTTCAAATATTTATTAAATATATTTTATAACTTATTGAAAATCAAACGCTCTAATTTTCATCATAAATCATATTAAGTGCCTCTTTTGCTGAATTAACCATTGATTCCATTTTGCTAGGTTGACCATTGGACAAATTTTGTCCTTTGTTAATTGGTTTCATATATTGGATTACATTGGCTAATTTAGTCTTCCAATTCTTTATTGGAGTATCATGTCCATCGTGCCAATTATTCGTGTTATAATCAAAGTATTTAGCCTTTAAAGCATATTCATAGTTACCTATCATTTCTGCTTTTTCAATACAAGCTAATCCGTATACTACAAATTCATGTTCAGTTGGTGGTGAAAATATTTTTTTATTTTTACTTATACCTTTTAATATTATACTATTATTATTTATATTATTATCATTTATTATATTTGCTTCAAGGGACTCTTCAAGGGGTGTTTGAGGGATGTCTAAGACCCCTTCAAGGGTATCTTCTGTATCTTCTTGATTATTAGATTTTACCTCATAACCTTTTAAGCCAAATTCTTTTGCTTCTAATACATAGTCCATAGTCTTCTTATAAGTCTCGAAATACTTTTTTACAATTTTTGTTTTGATTGTTAAATCTTTTTTCAAATAATATCTAAAAACATTAGAAATAAATTCATCTAAGTGCTTATCATTTTCAAAAAATACTTCTGCAATCTCAATATCTTGTTTTGTGATTTTACAGTATTCCTTTTTAATCTTCATTTTTCTGCATAAAAAAAGCATCGCTACTTTCTCTGTTTGACACAATCCCCAGTAAAGGATTACAGATACTTATAACGATGCTTAATTTAAATTTCTTCATACTGATAATTTTGGCAAGGTGTCAAACTTGTTACTCCAATTTTCTTTTACAAATATAACTAATGGTTAATCAAATAATGGAATAATTTTAAGAGATATTTTTTCACAAATAATTCCCATACTGTTATAGTTATGATTATCTTGACTATCATTGGTAACTATTGATTAGCTTTTTAGATGTCTTCTTGAAGTCCAAAGAATACTCAATAAATGAACAACTATTGCCAAAGATTGATAACTTAGTAACTCGTTCTTTCTTGATTGAGAATCCCAGTGCAATGATGTCTGCAATTCGCTGCGGTAACTTGGTGCAATAGCCAAATTGTTTTTGCGTTGCTTGAATTGATGTGATGCTGTTACCTGCTATCATATAGTAGATGATTGCTTCGGTTTGTGTTTTTGGTTTTTTCATTTTATTTTTTTGGTTTTAATCGTTTGTAATTCTTCTATAATAGTTCCCAATTTTTATTGGGGTATCAAATGCTTTTTGGGCATCCCAACCTCTAACTATTCTTGCCCTTATACTTACATAATCCGCTCTTCTATTTAATTTTTCTACTAATAACATAAATGCATATTTCTCTCCATTGTATGTAACCATTAAAGTATTATCTCTATTATTGTTATTTATTTTACTTGTAACCCACCTGCAGTTATTTGGTTCATATCCTTTTGAATTATCTTGCCTATCAATTTGCAAACCTTTCTCATACCCATTTTTTAAAGCCCAGTCTTTAAAGTCAAAATAATCATTAAGCCACTGATCACATACTTTTATACCTTTTCTAAAATACAAATGGTTTTCAAAATAATTTTCAGCACATCTTCTGATCATTGCTTTCCAAACCTTACATAAATAAGTACCACTTTCCCCTTTTAATACATGAGAACAACCGCATGAAGTAATTCTTAACCTAATCAAATGAATTAATCGTATTGATTTTATATTACCACAATCACATTTACATACAATCGTTCTGTTTTTCTGCCCACTTGGTAGTATTAACTTTTCTCCTTCTTTTACTACTAAAAATTTACCAAATCTCTGACCTTCTTTTAATTCAATTCTTTTCATGTTTATATTATATTTTAATGTTGCAATATAAACATTTTATATGATATTCCAATTTCTAAGTTAAATTTATTTCTATAATCAATACGTTCTTTAGCACTTAAATTAAGATTATGGTCTTTAAATTCTTTTATTATCTTATTAGCTATATCATTCATTATCTCTAATTCAAAACTTGAATATTTTTCTAACTTAGTAGATTTTAAACTTATTATATAATCTAAATAATCCTTTCCATATTCTCTTACTATACCTTCTTGCATTTTAACATCATTGCTTTGATAATGGTTTGAATATGCTGACTGCCTATGTATATTATGTAGGTTAAATTTAATATTGTTATTACCACCTCGAGCATAAATATGCCCACCATGCATTTGTCCTTTAGTTCCAGTTGCTAAACATGGTAAGCCCTTATCAATTAGCCTTGCAATTAGTTGAACTTTTTTTTGAAGCAATTTATCATAATCAGTATTTTCTTTTTTTAAATCTGATTTAATAGCTTTTTCAACCTTGTTATAATTGACTTTTGCAGGCTTCAACTTACCCAACTCAATAGCACACTTGATACTGCATACCTTGTTTAAGCTATTGAATTGAGTGAATTGTTTTTTACAGAATTTGCACTTAGCCATTATTTCATTTTAGAGATATATTCTTCTAATGACATTTCGGTATCATTCTCACCATACCAATGTATCAAATAATCGCCTGAACTTAGTTTAGTTAAAACTATTTCATGTTCTACATTTTCAGCATATCCATGCTCACCTACTTTAGCGCAGTCTACAATCTCACCTTTAGGTGTTAAATCAAATTTGTTTTTTAAAATTAAAATACTCATGTTTTTTTTATGCCGTCTATGGCTGTTTAGTTAATTGTTTTTAATGGATGATATTCGCAATCTGCAAGTAAATTTCCTATACTTCTAATTTCTACTAAGTCTCTTGGAGTTAATTTAAACCATTCACCCACTACTCTTTTCTGTTTAAATTCTTTATGTAACCAAGATTCTAATACTTTATTTCTTTCATCATATCCCCTTTCACAACCTAACGAAAGTAATAAATGTAAATTAGCCCCACTTTGATTTTTTAGCTGTCTAAATCTTTCTTTTAAATTATTAGTAATTCCTATTTTAAATAAACCACTATCTTGATTCAAAATTACATATACATAGTGTAACATATCTCCCATAATACACCTTTCAAATTCTTCAAGAGTTAACTCTTCAATGTCATCAGGCGAACAAGGATGAAATCTTTTAATATATCTTTCTATTAAATCCATAAATTAGCCATTTAATTGTTTTAAAAGTTTATCACGATAATTTGAAGCTGCGTTTATCTTATCCATTAATAATTCAACCCTACCATTGTCATAAGGAATAGTTACATAATGAACTTGATTCTCATGCTGTTTTATTCTTGGGTCATAACTCATTAATACTGCCTCTTTTCTTTGCGTTAAAAACATATTAAGTTGGCACTGGTCGTAATACATCGGATATTCTTTTTGGATATTGTCAGCGTTCACAAAAAGTTTATTATAAAGGTGTGTATCTGAATTAGGGCATTTAATTTCAACTATCTTATCTTTTAGAATGACATCTGGAGTGCCACCACATATTCCCATATAAGTAAAGAAAACAAAACCACCCACCGAAGTATATATAAAGTCATTGTCATTAACATCTAATCCGTTATCCTCTGCATATCTTAACACCGCTTGCGATTCGTTCTCTAATCCCCAATCAATCGCAGCGTTAAAGATGTCGGGTTTTGGTTCGCCTACCTGGTCGTTGATAGTTTCAAGTATGTAAGAAACTGCACCAACTGAAAGTCCTGTTTCACTTTTGCCATTTGCGGTTAGTTTGTTGATGTTGGATGCTGTGAATAAACCTTTGCGGTATTCTTTCCATTGCTCCTTTGTTTCAAATATAAATCTCTCTATCATATATTTTTCTCCTTATTACTTTTGATGAAATTCAATGTATCTGCATCCACTTTAAATTCGATTGTATCACGTCTGTTTAAGTTAGCCCCAAATAAGTTTCCAAACATATCACAGGCGTCTTTTATCGCTATTGTCTTAGCTATTGGATAAGCCATCTGCAATGCACCATTATTGATATTCGCAAGGTCGGCAGGTGATGTATCTTTTTTAGTCTGTAATTGACAAGCCCCTATACCATCGTGAAAATTCCACTCATTGTTTGTAGGGTTTAAATAGTGAACTCTAACGGTTACCCAAACTCCATTGAAGGCTGTTCCCTGATTAGTGATTTCGATTTTATACTGCTTAAAGATTTTCTTGAGCAAGTGTTCGACCTTGTCTATTGGAAGGTAGTTGTAATCTCTAATGTACGGATGTTTCTTCACCCAACTTGTAGGCGGTTGCTGGCTTAATAGCAAGTTGAAAGCATCATTCTTGTAGCTTAGTTCGACATCTTGCGTGAGGTCGCTAAGTGTTGGTAGTTGTTGTTTGTCTGTCATTTTAGTAGCTCATTTATTTGTTTTATCGTTTGTTTATATTGGGTTTCGTTATGTTTGATTTGGGCTTCGCAATTCGTAATTTGAGTTAAGAATAATCTACTACTTTGAGTATCTTGTACTTCACTCCATTTGTCCTGCAAGAATATAATTTGTTCTTTGTAATCCCTAATGAGGTTCAAAATTTCTCTCAAATTAGTGGTCAAATCATTGATTAATTGATAGTTCATTTTAGTTCTTTTAGTAATTCGTTAAATAATTCGGTTGCTTCTTTTGTTGATGAGCGGTACTGGACTATGCCTACACCTTTCTTATAGTGGATAATTCGATAATTAGCATTGCTTAAATCACGTTCTAATACTAATTGCTCTGTTTTACCCCATCTATAATCTAATCGCTTATGTGTTTGTCTTTCTCTACTCATAACTTAAATCTTTTTTGTTGGTTAATGCTGTATATTCAATCTGCAATCGTGCTACTAATTCGGTTTGCACATCCCACTCGTTCAATGCCTCTGTGCATTCTTTGTAGGCTTCGTCAGTTTCATACAAGTATCTTCTGTTTAATGCTGCGGTGTGCTTTCTTTGACATTCAAATAATCGGTTCTTTTGTCTTTGAAGTTCTCTGTATTCTATGCTTATTTCTCTCATATTATCTTTGTTATTAGTGGGAATGATTCGTTTACTTTAAATTTGTTTATTCTTTCTTGCGTTTCTGCCATTAGTGTTTCTAAATACTTTCTCGCATCTGATTCTTTTACAAAAAGTGTTCTATCAATTACATCTGATCTGCCGTTGTTATGAGCGTGGCATACTTCAAATAGTTTCTTTTCGTAAAGGTATTGCAATTTAAACCCATTAGCACCTATTGAGGTCTGCTCTATCGTTTTTATATTTCTTGGTCTTGCCATTATGGTTCTATAATTATTGGTTGCCCACCGATGTTTAAATATGCTTGACAAATTTCTTCAAGGCTCATATCATTCAAATCGTACATTACTGGAATCTCTTTATGTTCCGGTATTCCAAAATCGCAAGTGTCAATTAATGCGGTGTCTTTGTATTCGCTAACCATTGTTAAAACTTGGTCGTAGTTCAATATTGAATTGAATACAAAATTAGATTGCTTAGGTGTGTATTGTACCTCAATGATATGTCCTAATGTATCGTGAATGGTGCTTACTGCATAATCAACTGAATGTCCTAATCTGTTACAATAATAAATTGCTTCTATTAGTTTATCAAATTCGCTATTATTATTAGGAGTTGAAGGATGAAAAGTTTTTTTCATGTATTGGATAAACCAATCCAAGTGATTAGGTCTTTTCATTAACATACTTTCGTAGATGTCGCTGAACATCTTTTGTGCTGTTTCAACTTCATTAAGGGTATTAAGCATCACTAATGCTATTCCTAATTGCGCTTGATAGTTTGGAGTTGTAAAGACTTCATCATCTTCATTTAATTCTTGAAAGTTGCGTATTAGGCATTCCTTAGTAGTTTGGCGTGTGTTCATTTTAGTTTAGATTTAAAGTTTGATATGAATTGATTTGATTTAATTTGATTGTTAATTCTTTTAGTAGCCTGTTAGCTTGGTATACCTTGCAAAAGGTGTTATCATCTATCGCAATGTTTCTAAGTCGCTGAACACGCTCATAACGTGCAAGGATAGTGTTTGATTTTGATTTGTTCTGCATGGTCGTAATTTGTTCGCCATACATCATTCGTCTTAGTAGTTTTTCCATTTTGTTATCTGATTTGTAATGCGGTTATAAATCTTGTAATTGAAAATTTTTTGTTGAAATAAATAACCCAATAGTCAGGCGGTGTAAATCCAAATGTTGGGTCTCCCCATCTGCAATGGTCGATTAATTCAGGCATAATCTTTTCGATGTATTCCTTTTCTTCTTTGGTGGCTAATGCTCTTTCCATAATTTTAGTGTTCGATTAATTGGTTAATTTTGATTTCTTTGGTTAATGGTTCGGTAAAGTTTGCGTGCTTTTTAAAGTAGCTTAGGAATGAATCTGTGGTCAATTTAGGGCTATTGTTTACTGCCCACCTTTGAATGGTTCGCTCATTGCATCCCAAATCTAAACTTAATTTAATTCGTAAGTTGTAGTCGGTTGCTAACTGGTCTCGGTTCTTTTTTGTCATTTCTGTTCGTGTCATATTAGTCTTGTATTTTATTTAATCGTGCGGTGCTTGCATCGTAGCTAAGTGTGCATAGGTCTTTACTCAATCCATCGTGCCAAGATGTATTGTCATCTATGTTTTTGATTGCTTTCCATGCTGCTCTCATTGCTTGCTTTGCTTCGCCTATTGTGTCATAATGAACATAAAAAGAGTTAAACATTCCATTTTCTTTTTGAGTGTAATTACTTAATGCGTTTAATAATCTAAAATTACCTCCGATTTGTCCTGTGATGTGAATTTGTGCTTTCATTTTGTTTTGATTTAATTGGTTAATAATTATTTTGTTTCGTTTATCTGAGTTCAAAAGTCGTAGTTTTATACGACACTACAAAACATTGAATGAAAATAAATCATAACTTGCTATAAATCAAGCTAATATTTTTTAGACTAAACGTAAAAAAGCCCCAAAATGTAACTTTTGAGGCTCGCCACTTACGATTGGCTAGTCTATTTGTGCTATGCTTTACCATATCGCCTGACTACCTTTACGATTTGCACGTCTGCAACCAATATTTTTCAGTTGTTCGAAATTACCGAACTACTCATTCTTTTTGTGAGGTTTTAGTAGGTATAATCCTAAAAACATAGCTAAAAAGCCAATGACAGCAAACCAATCTCTTGCTTTTATGTATAAACTCTCCCACCATTCTAATTTTTTAATCTTTGTCGGCACTTGCACCTGGACTAATTTTATTTTATAGATAGTATCTGACTTGCATTGACCTTGTATGTATATCTTTTCGCCTATTTTTTTATAACGAATTTCTAAGCGGTCTTTAATAATCGTGAATGAATCAATACTTGAATTGAAGAATGTATCTACTTTGATTGCTTTGATAACGATTGTATCGTGAACTAATACTGAATATGGAATACTATCAGTTATGCAGAACTTTTCTATTGCTTTTTTCTTTGTGTATAGGCAGCCCGATAATAACCAAGTGATACAAACTATTGATATAATGTTTTTCATGGCTCAAATATAATAAAAAAGCCCCACTAATGTGAGGCTCTTTAACCAAATAATTAAATCAAATGAAAAAACGAAAACTACTGTTGCAAATATACTTGTTTTTACAAACTAAAAAACTTTTCCTTCTATTATTGATTTTAAATTGAAATTATAATCTCCTTTGTCATTCAGCTCTAAATATCCAAATCCATGTGTCCACATATTGATTGGCATATAAGCAGGATGCAAGTCACATAAACAACCGATTGAGAAACATGAATATGGATGTTCATCTAAATTCTTACCCATGTCTTTTGTTTCTCTGTGAAAGTGCGAAGTTACTGCGCTTTTATTCAATTTCAATCTTAATGAACGTGCAGGATTTACACCGCCACTTGTTAATCCAGTTTCGTGACCATGAAATATGGCTAACTTACCTGCATAGATATATTGAGTTGAATCTACTTTGATTATGTTTAAATCTCTTAGCTTTAAAAGTTCATGCAGTTTTATAAATTCAATGTCATATACTTCAGGTGCTTTCTGCATAATGTATTTATCATATCTTAAATCATGGTTGCCATAACTCCATACTATTAGTGCTTTTGGAAACATTGCCCTCAAACCTTTTAAGAATACACTGGTGCAATCAATCTCATATTTGACTGACCTCTTTCTCATGTCCTTTTCGTGTCGTGAAATAGTCGCAAAATCAATTAAATCCCCATTGATTATGATAGTATCAACTTCTTGGTCCAATCCATATTCTAATGCTGCAAATACTGCATCATCATTATGATAAGGAATGTGTAAATCACTTATTATTAAAATCTTTTTACTTGCTTTTGGTAGTTTGTAAGGGTGTATTCTTTCACTTTCGCCTTTTGGCAAATCTTTTTTTAGTGCTTCAAATTCTTTGCGAAATTCAACATGATTTTCTTTTCTATGTCTATCTCCATTTGCACCTTTCAAAGTTCTTATGTGAGTTCTTACTTGTTCAAGATTTGTATAAACACTTTTATTTTCAGCATAAATCTTCTTAGCCAAAGTCAAATTCGGAGTGTTTGGGAACTTCATTAAATACTCTTTTGCTATGTCTGATTTTATAGTGCCTTTCATATTAGTCTTCAATGTTTACCTCATAAATTGATTTCAATGAAAAGTGAACAAGTTTTAATGCCATTCTTTTAATATCTGCAACCATTTCTCTATCTTCATCTGATAACATAACTGTATCAATAGTATCAACCATTTGATAAGCATAAGTTGATGAAGATATTATCTCTGAATGTGTTTCGCCTTCCTCATATACTACTTCTTCTAAATCTGTTGAAGTTTCCATAAATATCCTCGTCTGTATAATTTGGTTCAATCAAAGGTATTTCAATAATGTTTATTTCTTCAACTATCATTTTTATATTATTGTTAAGTATAGAATAGTTGTGATTCTTCTTTTCGCCTATTAACTAAGCCTTGTAAGACCTTTCCGCCACCAGTTGTGTAGTGTGTTTGCCACCATTGTTTAAGGTCCTTAGACTTACTATTAACCAAGTTAAATAATGTTTCAGATTTTCCGCAATTCCAAACGAATGAAACTAAGGCATCAAATTGATACTGGGTTAAATCTATCTTGATATTCTTATTTACTATCGCTTCAAATTGTGGCAATAAATCCATAAGTAAGTCTTCAGCTTGTTGCTGTGTTATCTTATCTCCTAACTTGATTTTAGAACCATCTTTATAAAAGGTATTTCCATAACCAATAGTTACAATATTTGCAGGGCAAGTATAAGCAGTTAGTTTGCAGCCCTCAAATTTTTTAATTAATGCAATCCCTTTAATTCCCGTTTTCATTGCTAAATAAATTTGTTAGTTCATCTATAACTGCACCGCCTACTAATATCCAAAAAGCTATCTTTTCATTGCCATTTACATAAGCAGAAACCGAAATAGTCGCTAATATTGATTTAATAGCTAATAACCATTTCTTGACATTCTTAGGTGTAGGCTCAAAGTAGTTTTTAATTGATATTTTTTTCATCTTAACTCCTTAAATGTTTGCTCAAATCCAAATGATTTAATAAAAAAATAAGTTACGATTACTGACATCATTGTTGAGATAAAGCTATGTAGTATCTCATCATAAGAATAACTCAAACAAACGCAAGCTAAGGCATCAAAAATGAACTCTATTATTTTAATTCGATGTCCACCATCATTCGGGAATGTGTTATCCCAATAGCCTTTCTTATTTCGTGTAAATCTTGCATACGACCACCACTCACTATAACCATGTTTCTCATATAATGAATCGAATAAAATTATACACTCAAATAATGCTCTGCAATACCCTGCAATCAATGCGAATAGTACACCTAATATCATGTAGTCAAACTGGATCATTTTTTTAATCCCTTTTCAAAATCATCAATAGATTTATCGGTAATTAATTTAATTACCCAAGTGCAAAAACGATATGCCCAATAAATAATCGTACATATTGAAGCTATTGAAGCAAATAAAAAGTTGTGTTTCTCAAGCAAGGCTACAAAGCCTACTAATGATACTAATATGTCTAAGAATCTATGAGGCATTTTGAGTTTTAAAATTTTGGTTTAACGTATTCTATCTGTGGTAAGTCCTTTACCCATGCAAATTTTTCATCAGTTGTCTGTTCAACTTCTTCTGAAGTAATTATCCATATTCCATTGTCATCTTGCACAGGATTATAAGTGCAATTAGGTATATATTCAATACCTATTAACTTATTCTTTTGCGTTGCTGTTAATTTATGTACTTTCATTATACGTTACGACTTAGAGCTGTTTGAAATGCTTGAATACAATTATAATAGACTAATTCTTCGGCTGCACTTAATGAGTTTGATGTCATTATATCTGCATAACAAAAAGTTTTAATTGAAAATGCTTGTACACCTCCACTACTTTTTTTCACACCGCCAATAACTAATGTACTTGTATCGGTATTATTATATGAAAGATAGTTGAATGATTCTGTTTGACTTCCATTCCTATATACTTTATAATTGTTTGAGGTCGTTCTATTCAATCTAATCAAACCATTTATACCAACTGATTGATAATTTGTTGCACCAAAATTTTCGTCATACTTATTACCACCAAAAAATTTAGTATTAGCACCTGACGTGTAGCCCATACCTATTTCAGTTGCCTTATATGTACTTGTGTCTAAATAGCCAATTTGTATTTCGTTATTTGCGACATTTTCTCGAAAATAAACAGATAAACCATTGGCTGAATTTGATATTAAATTTTGAGGCACTTTTGTATCTGCATATCCATTAATGCCATTAAATTTAATACCATTAGCATTTACAGTTGGGGCTGCTCCACTATATGTTAAATTATAGGTATTGCCTGAACTTGGTGTTTTTCCGTTAAAACTACAAGATGTTGATGTCCCACCCACAAATAACCAAAAGGCTGTTAATCGAGTGTAAAAATCATAACTTGAATTGTTTGCACCTTGCCCTTTTAAGTCTTTATAAAGGTTATCTATTGCAGTTTTTTGAGTTGCATCTGTTATCCCTGCAACTGCTATAAACGCAGCAGCATCGGCATCTAAACCACCAAAGAATCGAGGGTTGCTTGCACCAATATAATTTCCAAACATATTAGAAATATTTGATTATCGAACCACTTGCTAATTTTACTCGAGTAATTTTATAACCAGGGTCAGTTGGTAAATACATTCCTTGTTTAATTGTTACTCCCGAAAGTCTTTTAGTTGTCAAAACATCGACATCGTTAATGTAAAATTCTGTAAATACACAATCTCCATTTACTACTATTGATTCAACTTGTAAGCCCGTGTAACTTGCGGTATCAGATACTATTCTAAAACCTCCTTGTCCACTAATTTTCTCTAATGCTGTACTCATAATTATATATATAAATTTTTGTTTAAATTGTTGGTATCTGACATCTGTCGTTCAATTCCATTAAGTCAAGTGCTATATCTAACTTCCATCCATCCACTATATCAGGAAAGCCCTCACGAACTTGTCCGAAGTTTACATCATATCTCACGTTAAAATAATCTTGATAAGTTGGATTATTCAATGCTGCAATTAAGTCACGACCTATGCTTAAAGTATCACTCAATACATCTATTTCATTACTATTGTCTACTCTTTGAATATCTAAAATGTATAATGATAAATTCAAAGTAAACATTCTTTCACTCATTTGACTGTCGTTTACATCGCACCAAACTAATGGATATTCTTCCTGTTCACTTGCACTTATCTCACTAATTTGCCCAAAAATAAAACTATTTATTTGTGCGTGGTTGTTGCAAATTGTTCTTATTATGTTTAGGACTTGGTTTAGTGTTATGAACTTCATTTTGTTGCTTTATAAATGCTTGTAATTTTTCGATGTTTGTCTTATTTATTCCCTTATTCATTAGCAAAATGTGCAACCTCTGCCAGTTACACTTGGACTTGTTTCTAAATCAGTAAAATTGTATTGACCTTTGCAGCAGTTATTGTCATCTAATAGCATTCCACTTGTATAATTAGATTGCTTTGCGTAAATAGTCGCTAAGTCTGCATTCGGTTGTGTTAAAAACAAAGGGTAAGTAGTTTGATTCGCATATAAATATTTAGTTAATCTTTCAGCATACCACTCCGCCTTATTCTTTGCCCTATCCATTACCATAGTTAGTTCATCAATGCTTGCAGGCTGCATATTATCTGCATTCTGAACCCCTACAGCCTTATTGAAATACTTATAATTAATATTTAAAGGTAGTTCATAACGTACATACCAAATCATTGCAGGTGTAATGTAAGTATCGAGTAATAATTTGTATGAATTACTCAATGTTCCTGCTATAATTTTACTTACAAAATCATTGTATAATGCTGTTCCTAAAATTGGTAAAATATAAAATGATTGCACATCAATTATAGTCGGTGTTACTACCTTCATATCTACATTATCTTGCAAGATTGATTCTTGCTTCAATGTTGATTCACTTAAAAAAATTGCCTTTGCCATTATCTTATTTTCTTAACTAATTCTTGGACAAAAATATGCCTACAAAACGGCAAGTTTACATCTTGTTTCGGGTCGTGATACCATCCACCCCTACGTCTAAAAGCATCATAGTTAGGTATTCCATAAATAGCCCCTAATTCTTGACCAATTTTATCAATGTCATCCTTTGAAAAGTAACGTGGATTTGCCATCATTGCTTCGCAAAAAGGTCTACTTGACCCACCTTTAACTAATGCAGGTGCATCGGGTCTTAAAACGTATCTATAACGGATGTATAACTCTTCAAAACTTGGCACTACTTTATTCGTTCCTGACCTTGTTAAACTTATTTTGCCTTGACTATCCAAATCAATCAAACCTTCATCCCCTAACGCTGTCAAACTTTCAATGATTGAGGTCTTATCTGTCTTTAAAATCTTGGTTAAATCTTCAATCGTTATATTAGGTGTTTTCTGAATTAAATCTAAAACTCCATTGTCTTGTTTGCTCAATGCGAATTGCTGTGTACTAAACATAAATTTCTTATGCTTTATACTTACAAAATTCTCAATAGGCTCACCATATTTTGAGAATACACTAAAATCTAAATCATCATCGGCTATTTCATCATGTAAACACTTTGAGAATTGCGCTGTTGTATCTGTTGGAAGAACCGCATCGGCTGCTAATGGTGGTTTGTTTACTATACCTCTAATTTCATCTTGACTTAATGAAGCTAATACCTTATTTGCAACAAGTGGACTTAATGAATTTAAAGCATCGCTAATAGTCGAGTTTACATTAGTTTGAATGTCTAATGGTTTTCTCCCTATAATCTCCCTCATTTCATCCTTTGTTAGAATTGTCATTAAGGTTTGCTCGCTAAAACTTGGCATGATTGGTTCTAATGCTTTTATTTTTAGCTTTCCTTTAATGGGTGCGAATAGATTATATATTTCTTCTTGGACTCTTTGTTTTGGATTAACGTATGTGTTAGCGAATAGATTGTAAGCATCAACCATTTCATTGCGCCCACCTAATTGCCCCTCTACTCTTACCCCAAATAACATCGGTGAGGTAATCTTATGTCCTACAAATATTTCTTGTTGAATAGTATCGTTTAATGCTTCGTATTTCTTATCAAAATCGCCTGCAGCTAAGTCTAATATTGCGGGTACTCTTTGGGGGTCATCTACGAAATCAATTACTATACTACCTGCATTGTCAGTTGGTGTGAACTTAGCTTTTAACTTGCGTTCAGTTGACTTCATTTCTTCATCTGATGGTACACCATTCTTAAACACAATCATTTTAGAACCTTTGAAACTATTTTGAATTTCGGCTCTATGAAAATTTGCTATTTCAGCATCAGTAATAATTGCAGGAATTGCACCAATATATTCTGGTAATGTATAAGTATTGATGTTAGGTCGATACGACTTGTAATAATAAATGCTTTCACTTGGTAACTTTTTTAAACTTGGGTCGAATGGTGGCAAGGTCTTATATTCATCTTCTTTGATGTTAGTATTCTCTCCACCTTCGCTATTTAACCATTTATCGCTAATATAAAATTCGCTGTTATCTTCTGTGCTTCTTACATCACAATAATTAACGTGATAAATTTCTGAAATCCCACCCTTTTTGTCGCTAACTATTTTAAGATAACAACCTCCAAAAATCTCATTATCTAAATCGGTCTTATTTAATAAGTCTTTTAATGTTTCATAAGGGTTAGGATTGTCAATAAATGCTTTCAATGCCACTACTTCTTCGCCTTGCATTCCTAACTCATCAAACATCCAGCCTTGACCTGTTATGTATTGCTGCTTGCTTGTTAAAATTGCGTTATGTTTTGCGCTTCGATTGAATAAAGTTAGTAAAAAGTTAGGGTAGTTATTATTCTCACCATACTTTACATACTTTAATGTTTGCGAAGACTTAGGCTCAACAAATGCAGGTACTTTGTCATTCGTAAATTTAAGCACCATTACACTTGGATTATATTCTTTTTTATCTGTCATTATTGTGGTGTGTAAACAAAGGTAGTTGAATCGGCAGGATTATATTCTGTGTTATTTTGAGCAGTTGGAATATACCAAAGTAAGCCAGTTTCTAATTGCCCTAATACTTGTCCTGCTGCTTCTTCTGCTTCGGTTAAATCATTATATGTTTCTTCTGTTAATGTCGTTTCATATATAACGTAAGTATAAAAACCACTATAAGGTAAGTATAAACTTTTATCTAAACCTTTATTAGCATTATTTGAATCTAAAAATATAAAAAACTCATTATACCTTTCTTTATATTGACTTGCATCATCAAATATAATACAATATGAAATATCATTTGTAACTTGGTTCGTGCATTCAAGTAAATAATATGGACTTGTTCCAACTTTATTCTCGGTTAAAGTCACATAAATATTTTGAGCCTCCTCTTGTGTAATTCGTATCACTACTTATATATATAACTCGTGTGAAATTTTGCTAAAAAAAAACCACCTCAATAAGTGAAGTGGTTTTAAGTTTATAAAAAAATAAGTAATTAAGATTGCAATCCTGCGATAATACTCGAACTAACTTCATTCGCTAATGCTTTCTCCATTCCTGTAAAGGTTAGGATGTAACCATTAAACTCATTCATTGCTGCTCCACTTGCTGCACTACCTGCGGTCACTTCAACACCATTTTCTTTACCGAATAAAAAGTATTGACCCGATTTAGTTTCTACAATAACTGAACATCTGTTTGCAATCAAAGTCTGTAATTGAAATTGAGTTACATAGGCTAATTTAGTAAAATTAGTATTTATGGTTTGCTCAAATGCAACCGTACCCAATGCAGCATCTGCCATTATGTTTTGAGTGAAATCGTTTTTGGCTCTTGGCAGTAAAGCATATTTGTAAAACTTTGTTCCACCTGCTTTTGTGATTGCTGTCACAAATCCACTTGCATTTTCTGTTACTGCTGTAACATTTGCAAGCTCTGTGATGTAAATATTTTTGATACCTCCTACTGCATCTTTGCAGTCTAAGGCGTATGAACTAACTATTGCACATGGCATATTTGTTTTCTCCTTTTAAGTTTAAAAAGGGGGCTGTTAACCCCCTTAAATTATACGATGAATTTTACTATTTCTGTTGGTTGTGAAATTTGAGTTCCTAACTTAAACTTCATTCTCATATATACTGAATCATAATCTTGAGAATACCAAGTACTCATTTCATCATCACCTTCTAAGTCTACACCCATGAACATATTAGTTGTTCTTAATGCGTATGCCTTATTAGTTCCATTCAATCCCGGTACTGGTACAATCTTTACGTTTGTTCCCAATAAATAATACTCACCTGTGGCATCTGTGTTAATATAATTATTTACAACATATGCAGCATTTGTATTAACTAATGCAGATTGATACAATCTTGACCAATCTTGACCTATGAATATTCTTGTATCTTCTTTGTCTAAAATTTGGGCAGGAATAGCTTGGTATGTAGCTTGTAATACTGATATAATATTTGATACCGTTACTGCTGTTACAGGTGTGATATATGCACTTACATTTGCACTTATAACTCCACTTGCCGCACCAATGATTTGAATCAAACCATCAAATTTAGATGTATAGTCACTTGAACCACCACCCGATACTGACTGCCATAATGCAATTTCAATTTTCTCACCTTGCGAACCCATAAGATAGTTCATAAATGCTTCATCAATACCGCCTGGTAGTGATTCGTATTGTGAACCTGGTGATAATAAAAGCTGTGTGTACTTAGCCTCCAGTGTAGCTATACACCATGACTTTTCAATCTTAATAGGTGCAACTGTCAAATTTCTTGATGAAATTGTCGTATCACCTGATGCTGATAAAAGTCCACAAGTTCCACCTGCGCCCCAATAGAAGTCATCTGATAATGAAGGTACTTGAATTGCTGATTTTACCCCTGTTAATTTCTGCATATAAGTTGCAGTCTTTGGAGTGAAGAAAGACTTAACAATAAGCATCTGCTCATTGGTCTTTGTGTAATTGGTTAATCCCGTTACGTTAAATGCCATAATTTTTTTTTATTTATTTTGTGATTTTTTAAATTCCATGAATAACTCAACTGCGGTCTTTGCA
>Ga0209297_1000495_pt1 | contig 25163 bp, 20 predicted proteins | sample S_130805_MF_Meta_FD_187322 | JGI IMG/M metagenome (GOLD analysis project Ga0209297, IMG submission 187322) | Freshwater microbial communities from Lake Simoncouche, Canada to study carbon cycling - S_130805_MF_MetaG (SPAdes) (version 2) | ecosystem: Environmental > Aquatic > Freshwater > Lake ...
CAGTCGTCTATAGTTACGATACAATCTTGCGACACATCAACAAGACGACGTGTAAGATATCCAGAGTTAGCTGTCTTAAGAGCCGTATCCGCCAAACCTTTACGCGCACCGTGAGTTGAGTTAAAGTACTCAAGTACTGTCAAACCTTCTTTAAAGTTTGAAAGAATTGGCGTTTCGATAATATCACCATTTGGTTTAGCCATCAAACCACGCATACCAGCAAGCTGTTTAATCTGAGCTGCAGAACCACGCGCTCCTGAATGCGCCATCATGTAAATAGAGTTAAGACGTTTCTGTCCGTTCTCTTCTTTTGGAGAATCTGGAGATTCACCAGAAATGATTTTCATCATGTCATGAGCAATACGGTCAGTACATTGTGCCCAGCTATCCACTACTTTATTATAACGCTCACCTTGTGTAATCAAACCATCCGAATATTGCTCTTCGAAGTGACGCACCTCGCTCATTGTTCCAGAGATGTGTTTTTCCTTACTTGCAGGAACCAACATATCATCCTTACCAAAAGAAATACCTGATTTACATGCATGGCTAAAGCCTAGCTGCATAATATGGTCAGCAAATATTACCGTAGCTTTTGATCCGCAATGCCTATAAACCGTATCAATCAAGCTAGAAACTTCTTTCTTAGTCATGATTTTGTTAGCAAGTTCGAATGTTATGTTTTTATGCACTGGCAAATGCTCAAACAACATTGCACGGCCAGGAGTTGTGTTCATAACACGGTAAACTTCATTACCATCAGCATCTTTGGTGCGAACTTTAAACCTTATTTTAGTGTGTAAATTTACAATCTTATTATCAATCGCATGATGAATTTCAGACAAATTCGCAAACGCCATGCCTTCATTAGGCTGCGCATCACGTTGGATTGTAAGATAATAAAGACCCAAAATTATATCCTGAGATGGTACGATAATCGGCTTACCGTTCGATGGGCTAAGGATATTGTTTGAAGACATCATAAGAACACGCGCTTCAAGCTGCGCTTCTATAGAAAGAGGAACGTGTACAGCCATTTGGTCACCATCGAAATCCGCGTTAAACGCAGAACACACAAGTGGATGCAATTGGATTGCCTTACCTTCAATCAACAACGGCTCAAACGCCTGAATTCCAAGCCTATGAAGTGTTGGTGCACGGTTTAGTAGAACCGGGTGCTCACGGATAACTTCATCCAATATATCCCAAACTTCAGGACGCTCAAGTTCAACCATTTTCTTAGCTTGCTTCAATGTGTTAGAGTGTCCGTATAGTTCTAATTTTGAATATATGAATGGCTTGAATAACTCTAAAGCCATTTTCTTTGGAAGTCCGCACTGGTGCAATTTCAATTCAGGTCCCACAACAATAACCGAACGACCAGAATAGTCGACACGCTTACCAAGCAAGTTCTGACGGAAACGACCCTGCTTTCCTTTCAACATGTCTGAAAGTGATTTGAACGGACGTTTATTAGCATTTTTTACAACGCGACCACGACGGCCATTGTCAAATAATGCATCTACCGCTTCCTGTAACATACGCTTTTCATTACGGATAATAATATCCGGAGCCTTAAGCTCAAGAAGTCTCTTCAAACGGTTATTACGGTTAATAACGCGGCGGTATAATTCATTCAAGTCAGATGTAGCAAAACGACCACCATCAAGCATTACAAGCGGACGTATTTCAGGTGGAATCACCGGAATAACATCCACAATCAACCACTCAGGTTTATTCCCTGATTCAAGGAACATCTCCACCATTTTCAAGCGCTTAACAATCTTCTTCCGCTTTACTTCAGATTTTACTGTTGATAATTCCTGACGCAGTGTAGCTTTCTCAACTGGCAGATCAATATTGCTTAGAATTTCTTTAATTGCTTCCGCACCAATCTGCACACTGAAAGTATCAGATCCATATTCATCCTGCGCCCTGTGATAAGCATCTTCAGATAGAATCTGGCCTTTTGTAAAAGGTGTCATACCAGGCTCTGTTACAACAAAAGCCTCGAAATAAAGAACTTTCTCAACATCTTTTAACGCCATATCCAGCATTGTAGCTATACGAGATGGCAAAGATTTTAGAAACCAAATATGTGCAACAGGAGCAGCAAGCTCAATATGTCCCATGCGTTCACGACGAACTTTAGAAGTTGTTACTTCAACTCCGCATTTTTCGCAAATAATGCCGCGATACTTCATGCGCTTATATTTACCGCACAAGCACTCATAATCTTTTATAGGTCCAAAAATTCGCGCGCAAAATAAGCCATCTCTTTCAGGCTTAAAAGTACGGTAGTTTATTGTTTCTGGTTTCTTTACTTCACCGAATGACCAAGAGCGGATTTTTTCCGGACTCGCAATCATAATCTTGATTTGATTAAAACTATTTGATGTTCCAACTTGTCCAAAGAAATTAGCAAGTTCCCTCATGTATCATTCTCCCAAAAAGAATCAAGAATCTTTAAAATTATGTGCGATTGGTGTCAGTCCTTAAAAACCGACACCATCGCTAAAACTACCCTACGCAGCATATTTGTTTTTTGTAGACTCATCTAACTCATCGCTCTGCTCTAGAGCAACATTTAAGCAAAGAGACCTTAACTCCTTAATCATCACGTGGAATGACTCAGGAATACCGGATTCAAAATTGCTGTCACCACGTACCATAGACTCATACATCTTAATACGACCAGCAACGTCATCCGACTTAACAGTCAACATTTCCTGTAGCGTATAAGAAGCGCCATAAGCCTGCAATGCCCAACATTCCATTTCTCCAAAACGCTGTCCACCAAAGTGCGACTTACCACCCAGAGGCTGCTGCGTTACAAGAGAATATGGCCCTATTGACCTTGCGTGAATCTTATCATCCACAAGGTGATGCAACTTAAGCATATAGATATAGCCTACAGTAACTTTGCGGTCGAATGTTTCACCAGTACGACCATCAATAAGCGTAACCTGACCAGACCCCGCCAGACCAGCACTCTTTAGAGCACTAACTATATCTAGCTCTTTTGCGCCATCAAATACTGGAGTTGCAAATGGTATGCCACGACGCAAATTACCAGCAAGCTCAACAACCTCTTCTTCATTCATACTGTTGATTTCTTTGGTAATAGCAGAATCCTGATAAGCTTCAGAAAGTTTTTTCTTAATTGCTTCAGACTTTTCTTTTCCCTCATAAGTATCAAGCATCTGACCAATTTGCTTACCAAGTCCAGCTGATGCCCATCCAAGATGCGTCTCTAAAATCTGTCCGACGTTCATACGCGAAGGTACCCCAAGCGGATTAAGAACCACATCAACATGTGTACCATCCTCTAAATAAGGCATATCTTCAATCGGCAAAATTCGAGAAATAACCCCTTTGTTACCATGACGACCAGCCATTTTATCACCAGGTTGTAACTTACGTTTAACAGCAATAAATACTTTAACAACCTTTAGGGCACCTTGAGGCAAATCATCCCCGCTTTGTAGTTTTTCAACTTTATTTTCAAAGCGATCTTGTGCTTCTTTGGTTACTTCATCTAGCTGCTTCTTAAGAATTTCAACTTCATCCATTGACTTGCTGTCTTTTACAACAAATTGCCATAACTGTCTGTTAGTGAATTTCTCAAGTACATCTTTCGTGATTTTGCCAGATTTAAATCCAGACGGACCACCTGTAGCCTCTCCATCTAGAAGTATCTCACGTAAACGCCCATATATATGGCCTTCAACAATTGCAAGCTCGTCGTCTCTGTCTTTTCCAAGACGTTCAACTTCTTGCTGCTCAATAGCAATTGCACGTTCATCTTTTTCAACACCGCGTCTTGAGAATACACGAACCTCAACTACAGTTCCACCTACTCCAGGCGGAACACGAAGTGAAGAATCACGCACATCAGCAGCTTTTTCACCAAATATGGCGCGCAATAATTTTTCCTCTGGAGTCATCGGAGATTCACTTTTCGGTGTAACCTTACCTACAAGAATATCTCCAGCCTTAACTTCAGCGCCAACGTGCACGATACCAACTTCGTCAAGATGTTTTAAATTTTCTTCACCCACGTTCGGTATATCACGAGTTATTTCTTCTGGCCCAATCCTGGTATCACGAGAAACTATTTCAAACTGTTCAATGTGAACAGAAGTGAATATATCTTCTTTTACAATACGCTCTGATATAAGTATTGAGTCTTCAAAGTTATAACCATTCCAAGGCATAAATGCTACGAGAGCATTATATCCAAGAGCTAACTCTCCCAGATGCGTACTTGGACCATCGGCTATAATATCGCCTTTTTTAACCACATCACCAACTTTTACAATTGGTTTTTGGTTAATACATGTATCCTGGTTCGTACGTTGGTATTTCAGCAAGTTGTATATATCAACACCTGGCGAAGTTGATTCATCAGCATGATCTGTTACCCTAATAACAATACGCTTTCCATCAACCTGATCAACAATACCGGCACGTCTTGCAACTGGTGCAACTCCTGAATCACGCGCTACAACACCTTCCATTCCAGTACCCACTAAAGGTGCATCTACGCGAAGAAGTGGCACGGCCTGACGTTGCATGTTTGAACCCATAAGCGCACGGTTCGCATCGTCATTTTCAAGGAACGGAATCAATGATGCAGCAACAGAAACAAGCTGCATCGGCGTTACATCCATATAGTGTATATCTTCTGGGCGAGACATGATGAAGTCGCCACCCTTACGGCAACTGATCAAATCATCTACAAAAGTAAAATCTTTTGTAATAGCCGCATTAGACTGGGCAATTGCATACTTGCCTTCTTCTATAGCAGAAAGGTATACAACCTTATCAGTAATTTTGCCTTCCACAACTCTTCGGTATGGGCTTTCAATAAAACCATACTTATTTATATTAGCATATGTTGCAAGGGAGTTAATCAAACCAATATTCGGACCCTCAGGGGTTTCAATTGGGCAAATACGGCCATAATGTGTCGGGTGTACGTCACGAACTTCAAATCCAGCACGCTCACGTGTTAAACCGCCAGGCCCAAGGGCAGAAATTCTGCGCTTGTGAGTAATCTCGGCAAGAGGATTTGTCTGGTCCATAAACTGTGAAAGTTGAGATGAACCAAAGAATTCACGCAGAACTGCTACAAGAAGCTTCGCATTAACCAAATCATGTGGCATCACTGTATCAATATCAACAGCGCTCATACGCTCAATAATCGCACGTTCCATACGTACCAATCCAATACGGAATTGGTTTTCCATCAATTCACCAACTGAACGAACACGACGATTACCCAAATGGTCAATATCGTCAATTTCGCCTCTACCATCTTTTAAGCCAACCAATATCTTAATTGTATTGATTATATCTTCTTTCGATAGAACTACAAACTCCTCTGGTAATGAAAGGCCCAGACGCGCATTCATCTTCACCCTACCAACATCTGACAAATCATAACGCTCTGGACGGAAGAAAAGGCTCTTGAATAATTCATCTGCAGCTTCAACTGTTGTTGGCTCACCAGGTCTTATATCTATCAGCGCATCTTCGTAAGAACCATTTTTATCTGCAACTATACTATTTCTGACATACGGTCCTACTATTACATTATCAATTGCCAGAATTGATATTTCTTCGTGCTTCTCTTTTTCAAGTGTTTTGACGTGTTCTTTTGTAAGCTCATCACCAGCACTTAGGTATACTTCACCGGTAGACTGATCTATAACATCGTCAGCGATGAAAAAACCGATCATTTCTTCAGCTTCAATAAGCTGAGACTTCAAGCCATCCGCAACTAATTTCTTAAGCAGGCGTGGTGTCATCTTAGTGCCAACTTCGGCTACAACTTTACCACTTACAGCATCAATCAAATCTTTTTCAAGCTTAGTTCCCTTGAATTTTTCTGGATTGAAAGTTACAGACCAACCTTTCTTTGTTTTCTTTAATAAATCTTTATCATAGAAGGTCTCTAAAGATTCCTTCTTGCTCATTCCTAGAGCGTAAAGCAAGCTACCAATCAAAATTTTACGACGACGATCTATACGGAAGTAAACGAGGTCCTTGGCATCAAATTCAAAATCGAGCCATGAGCCACGATAAGGTATAACCCTTGCAGAGTATAAGAACTTCCCTGAGCTGTGTGTTTTTCCTTTATCATGGTCAAAGAATACACCTGGAGAACGATGCATCTGAGAAACAACCACTCTCTCAGTACCGTTTATAATAAACGTACCATTCTCTGTCATTAGTGGAATATCGCCCACATAAACATCTTGTTCTTTAATGCCCTTTATCTCACGAGCGCCAGTATCAGCATCAACATCCCAAACGATAAGACGCATAGTAACCTTAAGCGGAGCTGCAAAATTAATGCCTCTCTGCCTACACTCTTCTACGTCATATTTTGGTTTATCAAATGAATATTTAACAAACTCTAAAGTAGCTGTTTCAGCTAAGTCATTTATAGGGAATACAGACTTAAGAGCACCTTGCAAGCCCACGTCTCTTCTTTTAGCCGGATCAACATTCATCTGCAGGAATGATTCGTATGACATTTTCTGAATGTCTATCAAATTTGGCATTTGTGCCACCTGACTAATACGACCGAAATTTTTGCGAATTCGTTTACGAGCTGCGAAAGAGTACACCAAACTTGTCCTCCAGTATAAATTTAAATAGATGGGTGATTGAGGCTTATATATAATGCGTAAAAAAACAATACAAATTATAACTTACCACAAAAAATAAACCTCACACGCCTGATACTTGACAAAGCAAGAAGGGGCACTGAAAATTCTAGCGCCCCAACTACCTTAAACAGTAAAGATATATTACTTCACTTCAACTGTAGCACCAGCTGATTCAAGCTGCTTCTTAATTTTAGCTGAATCATCCTTTGAAATGCCTTCTTTTACGTTCTTAGGAGCAGCTTCAACTAGATCTTTTGCTTCTTTCAAGCCAAGACTAGTAATAGCACGAACTTCTTTAATTACGTTGATTTTATTATCGCCAGCAGCTTTCAATACAACCGTAAACTCAGTTTGCTCAGCAGCCGCTTCAGCAGCAGGACCCGCAGCAGCCGCAGCAGCTACAGGAGCAGCAGCAGATACGCCCCACTTTTCTTCAAGCAACTTTGAAAGTTCTGCCGCTTCTAACACTGTTAGTGCTGAAAGATCGTCAACGATTTTTGCTAGGTTATTAGCCATTTTACTTCCCCATTAATTAGATTAAAAATTTTAATTGAATTACTTATCCATTTTTTGTAGCATGAGCGCTTATAACTCTTGCAACCTGAGAGCCAGGTGCTTGTAAAATACATGCAATTCTAGTCGCAGGCGCATTAATAATACCAATAATATTAGACCTAAGCTGATCAAGTGAAGGTAACTTAGCTAACGTTTTGATTCTATTAAGATCAATCGCTTCACTACCTACCGCTCCACCAATAATAACTAATTTTTCATTATCATTAGCAAACTCTACTATTCCTTTTGCAGCTGCAATAGGATCTGTAGAATACGCAATAGCAACTGGACCAACAAGCAATTCAGATAACTTTTCGTACTGAGTATTTTTTAAAGCCAATTTAGTAAGGCTATTTTTTGTTACCTTGAAATCTGCTCCTAATTTACGCATACTCTGACGCAAATTTGTAATTTCAGCAACTGTCAAGCCCTTGTAGTGAGTCACAACAATAGTACTAGCATTTGCAAAACTTTCCTGCAACGAGGCAACAACCTGCTCTTTTTTTAACTTATCCACTTAGTAACACTCCCCAAACAAACGGTTTGTAATCTCCTACGCTGCTGATCTTGTCAGATTAGCTAGCACATCAGTAACATCCAAAACTAATCCTGGCGCCATAGTTGAACTCATAGAAATCTTCTGTATGTAAATTCCCTTCGCTCCATTAGGTCTTGCTTGATTTATCGCGGAAACAAAAGCAATAACGTTTGCTCTTAGTTTCTGTTCATCAAAACTAGCCTTACCAATACCAGCCTGAACTATTCCATTCTTTTCAACCTTAAACTCTACCTGACCACCTTTAGCATCTTTTACAGCTTTCGCAATATCCATAGTAACGGTACCTAATTTAGGATTAGGCATTAATCCACGAGGCCCTAATATCTTACCAACTGCTGCCGCAAGCTTTGCCATCATGTCTGGTGTTGCTATGCAGCGATCAAAATTAATTTCCCCCGACTTAATAGCTTCCATTAAATCGTCATCACCTACCAGATCAGCACCAGCCTTTGAAGCTTCATCAGCTTTAGTACCTTTAGCAAAAACGGCAACTCTTATAGTTTTACCAGTCCCACTAGGAAGAGTAACCATACCACGCACCATTTGGTCAGCATGTTTTGGGTCAACGCCCAAGTTAATAGCTATATCAATAGTTTCATCAAATTTTGAAGTTGCATTATTCTTAAGAATTGGCAAAGCCTCGTCTACAGTATATAGCTTCAATGAATCAATATTTTTACTTGCTGTAATTATTCTTTTTGCAATTTTAGCCATATCTAATTACCCCTCTATTACCTCTAATCCCATCGCGGTCGCCGTACCAGCAAGCATGCTAACAGCGGCCTCTATATCATTCGCATTCATATCCTGGATCTTAATTGCAGCTATTTCACGAAGCTGCGCTTTAGAAATTTTCCCAATTATTTCCAGACCTGTCTTACCAGAACCTTTTTTAACATTAGCCGCTTTCATAACAAGATAAGATGCAGGAGGAGACTTGGTTATAAAAGTAAAACTCTTATCCGCATATACAGTTATTATAACTGGTATAGGCATTCCTGGCTGCATAGTCTTTGTAGCTTCATTAAACTGCTTACAAAACTCCATGATATTAACACCTCTTTGACCAAGAGCTGGTCCAACAGGCGGAGAAGGGTTAGCCTGACCTGAAGGTATTTGTAACTTAATTTTCCCAGTTACTTTCTTATTAGAAGCCGGTTTAGCTTTAGCCATTTTCTTAGTCCTTAAATTATTTTCTAAACTTTTTCTACTTGTGTGAACTCAAGCTCAACAGGAGTCGTTCTGCCAAAAATCGAAACTGACACTTTGAGTCTGCCCTTAATTTCATCAACTTCTTCAACAACACCAACAAATGACTCAAAAGGCCCATCTATCACTTTAACTGATTCACCAGAATCAAAAGTAACAAAGTTCTTAGGCTTCTCAACTCCTTCCTCTACCTGACGGAAAATCCTGTCTGCTTCCTCATCTGATATTGCCTGAGGTTTTCCACCGCTACCCAAAAATCCAAGAACTTTTGGTGTATTTTTTACTAGCTGCCAAACACTATCATTCATTTGCATATGAACTAGAACATAGCCTGGAAAAAATTTTCGTTCAGTATTTACTTTACGACCCTTTTTTACTTCTACAATATCCTCTGTTGGCACAACAATCCTATCAAAGCATTGGGCTAAACCCTCGCGCTCCGCTCTTTCTTGCAATGCACCAACAACCTTTTTTTCAAAGCCTGAATGAGCCTGCACTATGTACCATGCGTAATTATTACTCAACTTAACGCCTCTCCACTAAAAGCCTAAAATCATCTGTACAACATAAAATATCAACGCATCCACAACCAAAAAAAAGATCGAAGATATTAAAACCATCAACAAAACCATAACAGTCGACAAGATAGTCTCTTTTCTTGTCAACCAAGTAACTTTAGATGCTTCTTGACGCACCTGCTTAATAAATTCTGTCGGAGCCATTATAGTCATTACTAAAATCAATTTCCTATATAATAGTAAACACACAAATGGCAGGAGCGAAGGGACTCGAACCCATAACCCCCGGTTTTGGAGACCGGTGCTCTACCAATTGAGCTACGCTCCTAAATTTTACAACCGGCTCCAAACCATACCCTACTTCAAAATTTTTGCCACTACACCGGCACCAACAGTCCTGCCACCTTCACGGATAGCAAAACGAAGGCCTTCTGTCATAGCAATTGGAGATATAAGGTCAATAACCAGCTTTATGTTATCACCAGGCATAACCATTTCAACTCCAGCAGGTAACTCAGCCGTACCTGTAACATCCGTAGTACGGAAGTAAAATTGCGGACGGTAGTTACTGAAAAACGGAGTATGACGGCCACCCTCTTCCTTACTAAGTACATATATCTCTGCTTCAAATTTAGTATGCGGAGTAACTGAACCTGGCTTAGCTAATACTTGTCCACGCTCAACTTCCTCACGCTTAGTACCACGAAGAAGTATACCAACGTTATCTCCAGCACGACCCTCATCCAACAACTTCCTGAACATCTCAACGCCAGTACAAGTAGTCTTTTGGGTTGGCATCAATCCAACGATCTCAATTTCCTCACCAACCTTTACAATACCACGCTCAATACGACCTGTAACTACAGTGCCACGACCAGATATAGAGAAAACATCCTCTATCGGCATAAGGAATGCACCGTCAATCGGGCGCTCAGGCTGAGGAATATACTGGTCAACAGCTTCAAGAAGCGCGCGAACGGCTTTCTCACCAATCTCAGGATTCTTATCTTCTAAAGAACATAGCGCAGAACCACGGATAATTGGAACATCATCGCCAGGAAAATCATACTTGCTTAATAATTCACGGATTTCCATCTCAACTAGATCAAGCAGTTCAGGATCATCAACCATGTCTACTTTATTCATAAACACAACTATGTATGGAACACCAACCTGCTTCGCCAACAATATATGCTCACGTGTCTGTGGCATAGGACCATCAGCAGCAGATACTACAAGTATTGCTCCATCCATTTGCGCAGCACCGGTGATCATGTTCTTTACATAGTCGGCGTGACCTGGGCAATCTACGTGTGCATAGTGACGGTTAGCTGTTTCATATTCAACGTGAGCTGTCGCAATTGTTATACCACGTGCCTTCTCTTCTGGCGCTTTATCGATCTTATCATACGCCATGAACTCGCCAAAATACTTCGTAATCGCAGCTGTTAAGCTCGTCTTACCATGGTCAACGTGACCAATCGTCCCAATATTACAATGCGGCTTCTTACGCTCAAATTTACTCTTTGCCATTCCTATGACTCCATTACTTAATTTAGTTAAACCTAAAGTTACGCCACCTTCGCCTTTATTTCCTCTGCCACTTGCTGAGGTACACGCTCATAACGATCAAATGTCATTGAGTATTGGGCTCTTCCTTGTGACATCGAACGCAAATTATTAACATACCCAAACATAGCTGATAACGGAACAGATGCGCTAACCACCTGAGCATTACCTCTAGGCTCCATGCCAGAAATTTGACCTCTACGACTATTTAAGTCTCCAATTACATCACCAACATACTCATCCGGAGCTATAACCTCAACCTTCATAACAGGCTCGAGTAAAACAGGAGCTGCTGATGGCATAGCCTCTCTAAAAGCAGCCTTTGCTGCTATTTCGAAAGCTAAGCTGCTAGAGTCCACATCATGATAAGCACCATCTTGCAAAGTTGCCTTAAAATCTGTCATTGGGAAGCCAGCTATAATGCCACCCTCTTTTATCATTGTAAGACCTTTCTCTACAGCCGGAATATATTCCTTAGGAACGTTACCACCAGTCACAACATCTTCAAACATAAAGCCAGATCCAGGCGGAAGAGGCTCAAACTTAATATTTACTTTAGCATATTGACCAGCACCACCAGTCTGCTTTTTGTGCTGATAGGTAATTTCATATGGCTTTGTTATAGTTTCACGGTATGCAACCTGTGGAGCACCAATATTTGCCTCAACACCAAACTCTCTCTTCATTCTGTCAACAATAATCTCCAAGTGCAATTCACCCATACCTTTAAGTACAGTCTGACCACTCTCTTCATCAACTGAAACGCGTAGTGAAGGATCCTCAGAAACCAACCTACCTATAGCTGTGCCCATTTTTTCCTGGTCAGCTTTGGTTTTTGGCTCGATAGCAACCTCAATAACAGGCTCAGGGAAAATCATCCTCTCAAGTATAACTGGCTGCTTTGGATCACAAAGCGTATCACCTGTAGTTGAAGTTTTTAGCCCTGCAATCGCAACTATATCACCCGCACGCGCTTCCTTTACATCTTCACGATTATTAGCATGCATAAGAAGCATACGACCAATACGCTCTTTTTTATCTTTAGTAGTATTTACAACTGTTTCACCTGTGTTTAGAACACCAGAGTAAACTCTTACAAACGTTAGTGAACCAACGAATGGGTCAGTCATAATTTTAAAAGCAAGACCTGCGAAAGCTTCATCATCAGAGCTGTGCTTTTCAACTGGCTTAGTTTCATCATAAGCATCAGTTCCTTTTATAGCAGGAACGTCTGTTGGCGCTGGCAAGTAGTCAATAACCGCATCAAGTAAAGTCTGAACACCTTTGTTTTTAAATGCAGATCCACAAATAACAGGAACAAATTTACTAAGAAGAGCACCTTTCCTGATGCATTTCTTTAAGGTAATAACGTCTGGCTCTTCCCCATTGAGATAAGCTTCCATTGCAACATCATCCATCTCAACAGCTGCTTCAACTATCTTCTGACGATACTCATCAGCCTGATCCTTCAAATCATCAGGAATGTCAGTAACAGTAAATTCAGCTCCAAGATTCTCGTCTTTCCATATGATCGCTTTCATGCGAACCAAATCAACAACGCCTACAAACTTATCTTCCAAACCAATAGGTAACATCAAAACCATAGGATTTGCGCCAAGACGGTCAACTATCATATCTACGCAACGGAAGAAGTTAGCGCCAGTTCTATCTAACTTATTTACAAAGCAAATACGTGGAACGCCATATTTATCAGCTTGACGCCATACAGTCTCAGACTGAGGCTCTACACCGGCAACTCCATCGAACACTGTCACAGCGCCGTCAAGAACCCTTAAAGAACGCTCAACTTCAATTGTGAAGTCAACGTGACCCGGCGTATCAATAATGTTAATTCTGTATGATAGTTTATCATCAGGCCCTTTCCAAAAGCAGGTTGTAGCCGCTGAGGTAATCGTGATACCACGCTCTTGCTCCTGCTCCATCCAGTCCATAGTCGCAGCACCCTCGTGAACCTCACCGATTTTGTGAGACTTACCAGTATAATACAGAATCCTCTCTGTAGTAGTTGTCTTACCAGCATCGATATGCGCCATGATGCCGATATTGCGATAACGTTCTATTGGAGTTTGCCTAGCCATATTCTATTCCAAAATTCTTAAATTACTACCAACGATAATGCGAGAATGCTTTATTAGCTTCAGCCATTCTATGAGTATCATCACGCTTCTTGAAAGCTGCACCACGCTTATTATAAGCATCAATTAATTCACCAGCCAATTTAAGGCTAATTATTTTCTCACCACGCTTACGAGAAGAATCTATCAACCAGCGAAGAGCCAATGCAAGCCTACGCTCACTTCTAACTTCTACAGGAACCTGATAAGTTGCACCACCAACACGACGTGAACGCACTTCAACGTTAGGCTTTATATTTTCAATAGCCTCAAGGAAAACTTCAAGTTCATCCTGCTTAGTTTTGCGCTTTATTTCATCGAGAGCTAAATACAACTCCCCTTCCGCAACTGACTTCTTACCAGTTCTCATTAAACAATTAATGAACTTGGCAACAACTTTATTGCCATACTTCGCATCAGGTAATATCTTTCTTTTTATTGCTGCACGACGACGAGACATCTGATTCTCTTTCTTTGACTGTTAATAAAAACTACTTAGGCCTCTTAGTACCATACAATGAGCGGCGCTTCTTACGATCACGAACTCCCTGAGTATCCAACGCTCCACGAATAGTATGGTAACGAACACCTGGCAAGTCTTTTACACGACCACCACGGATAAGAATCACACTATGCTCTTGCAAATTGTGCCCCTCACCACCGATATAAGTTGTCACTTCATGGCCATTAGTAAGCCTTACACGAGCAACCTTACGCAAAGCCGAGTTAGGCTTCTTTGGCGTAGTAGTATAAACACGGGTACAAACACCGCGCTTCTGTGGGTTCTGCTGCAAAGCAGGAACCTTATTGATCCTTCTTTTATCCCTGCGCGGCTTGCGCACTAGCTGGTTAATAGTTGGCATTAATTCATCCCTAAATATTAAAATACTACAAATTCCACCAAAAAGGCACACTTCGCCTTAAATTAAAGGCAAATGGAGGGCGCATACTAATGAGGACTCTCCATTTCGTCAAGTACAATTTTAAGTTTTTTTATCCTTATCATACTATTAATCAAATATGAGTAAATAATTAAGCTATTATCTTGTGGGCTTATATAGACATTTCAGAGAAAAAAACGCCGAGAGAGCACCGCTTAACCATCTGTATTTAAACTAAATTACAGCAATACCCTAAAATAACTTTCACCGCTATCACACCTTCATATTCTGTAGTTTTAAGCTAGCACTTTTACTATCCGCAGAGATATCACAATTAAAATTAATATCATTATTAGTTTGTATATATGGATTTTATATCACGCATTCATGCTGTGCTTATCAAATCTTTTCAGCTACGTCTATGCTATGACTTGAAATGGTGACCCCTACGAGAATCGAACTCGTGCTACCAGGATGAAAACCTGGCGTCCTAACCGCTAGACGAAGGGGCCATAAAGTGACTTAAAATTGCGAGGGGTTCCTTTTAGACAAACTTCTCGATAAAATCAAGGGGATTTTTAATTTATTTAAAAAATCACTATTCTTATTTCCACGAACCCTGAAAATAGCTTGCTGGCCATTACATATTATATTGATCTAGATTTTTAAATTTGAATAAGTAAGACATTATAAAATAGTGATTTTATTATGTAGGGTCAAACACATAATCACAAAGAGTTTTGATATATCATTTATAAACAATACAAATGCCCTTTAATAATTTAGTAGAAATCTCAAACTAATTGGCAAAACTGGCTGGGTATTAAAAGCAAAAATTAAACAAGATTATGTATTAGGCGTATAAATAAGAGAAAGTTACACATTATTATGAAGTACTGACTGAAAGAATCTTTCTATAACTTTCTCATAAACTTCTGCAAGCTTGTAAATTTCATCTACACTGGCGCATTCATCAACCTTATGAGCCGTTTTATTACATAAGCCAAACTCCACAACAGGGCAATAATCCCTAATAAACCTGGCATCAGATGTGCCGCCTGTTGTGCTTAGTTCAGGATTCTTGCCAGTCACTGCAAGCACAGCATCGGCAACAACACCGCTTAATATGCCCGGCATCGTGAAGAATGACCCTCCTGAAACATGAGTTGTAATTTCATATTTTGCCTCACCATCCTCGCACAGGGATTGGCAAATTCCTTCAACCCAGCTTATTAATGTTGCCGAGCTGTGTTCATCATTGAACCTTATATTAAATCTTGCCTCTGCAATTTGCGGGATAACGTTATCAACCTGGTTATTAACATCAAAACTTACTATTTCCAAATTAGATGGCTGGAAGAACCTATTGCCTTCATCAAGCTTATGCGTACTTAAGTGATATAAAATTGCGTTTAGCCTTTTTACAGGATTATCTGCCAAATGAGGGTATGCAACATGCCCTTGCTTACCCAATATTTTAATTTTGAATGTAATGCTGCCACGGCGACCTATTTTTACCATCTGGCCTAAAGCATCAGGATTAGTGGGCTCACCTACTACAACAGCCTCAAACTTCTCACCTTTTTCTGATAAATAAGTCAGCATTTTCTTTGTGCCGTTTATGCTTATTGCCTCTTCATCACCAGTTATAAGAAGGGAAATTGAAAAGGATTCGTCATTGACATTTTTTTCTATATAAGACTTTGCCCCCGCAACAAATGAGGCCACAGCACATTTCATATCAGCTGCACCACGCCCATAAAGCATACCATCCCTTACAACAGGTTCGAAGGGCGGGCTTATCCAACTTGCTTCGTCACCGCTTGGTACAACATCAACATGACCAGCAAAACAGAAATTTTTTCCTGATTTTCCATAACGCGCATACAAATTCTTTACTGGCTCAGTGCCTTCTTGCGTAAAAGTTATCACCTCGCATTTAAACCCCAGCGGCTCAAGTGCATTAGTTAAAACTGCCATTACTCCATCGTCATTTGGAGTGACGGAGCGACATCTTATAAGTTGCTTTGAAAGTTCTAATGGGTCTATCGCCATAAAATTTTCATCCCAGAGTTGAAATTAACTATTACACCAGCAATTACACATTAGCAAACAGATTACATCCCGCCAAGCGCATCTGCAACTGTAAAAATATCTTTATCACCTCGGCCTGAAAGATTCATAACTATAATATGGTCTTTAGGTAAAGTCGGAGCAATTTTTATAATGTGTGAGATTGCATGTGAACATTCAAGAGCTGGAATAATTCCCTCTAATTTTGTGCATAGCTGGAACGCCGCCAAAGCCTCATCATCTTTTGCAGAAACATACTGTACACGGCCAGTTTCATATAGCATTGCATGTTCTGGTCCAACGCCTGGATAATCTAAACCTGCTGAAATTGAATGTGCATTTTGAATTTGTCCATCATCATCCTGTAGATAATATGTAGCATTTCCATGCATCACACCATATCTACCCTTACTTATTGACGCAGCATGCTCTTCTGTATCCAGACCTTTTCCGGCCGCCTCAACCGCAATCATTTTTATATCATCACTCAAAAACTCAGTGAATAAGCCAAGCGCATTTGAACCGCCTCCAATACAGGCAATAAGAGTATCGGGCAAACGTCCTTCAGCCTCGATAATTTGCTGACGTAGTTCACGGCCGATTATTGATTGAAAATCGCGCACCATCATAGGATATGGGTGCGGTCCCGCTGCCGTTCCAATTAAATAATATGTATCGTCAACATTAGCAACCCAGTCACGTAATGCCTCATTCATAGCATCTTTCAAAGTGCCAGTACCAGAATTTACTGGAATTACTTCTGCACCCAAAAGCTTCATGCGGAAAACGTTTGGTTTTTGCCTTTCTATATCTTTGGCGCCCATATAGATGACGCATTTTTTCTTAAAAAGAGCGCAAACTGTTGCCGTGGCAACGCCATGCTGGCCCGCGCCAGTTTCTGCTATCACACGGTTTTTACCCATGCGCTCCACCAGCAATATCTGCCCAATACAATGGTTTATTTTATGCGCACCAGTATGATTAAGATCCTCACGTTTGAAATATATTTTTGCACCGCCAAGATGCTTGGTTAAATTCTCCAAGAAATATAATGGGCTTGGACGACCTACATAATTCTTGAAATAATAATCAATCTGACGGATAAATTCAGGGTCTTCCTTCGCCTGTTCATACACTTCAGCAACTTGGGTAATAAGTGGCATAAGCGTTTCTGAAACATATCTGCCACCAAAGCGTCCAAAGTGGCCATTATCATCCGGATATTTATTGTTCATACTGCCTTACTTTGTCTATAAATTTCTTTATAAGCTCTGGGTCTTTTTTACCCGGCTCACTTTCTAAACTTGATGAGACGTCCACGGCCTTTGCCCCCGTAATTTGCAATGCCTCAGCAACGTTTTCAATATTTAATCCGCCCGACAAAAACCATGGCACATCAAACTCACGCATGCGCAGTAAACTCCAATCGAAGGCTATTCCATTACCACCTGGCATATCCATATTTGGCACTTTAGCATCAAAAAGTAACATGTCGGCAACTGACGTAAACGCACTTGCTTTAGCTACATCATCACTAGAACGTACAGATATTGCCTTTATAACAGGCAATCCATATTTATTTTTGATTGCCTTTATCCTCTCAACACTTTCCTTACCATGACACTGCAAAATATCTGGTGTAAAATGCTGCAATATTGCGTCAATTTGTTCATCACCAGCATCAACTATTACGGCAACTGTTTTGATGTGTTTTGGAATATGCCTGGAAAGACCTATAGCTTTTTGTGGCGCAACATTCCTTGGTGATTGAGTATAAAACACAAAACCAATATAATCAGTCTCACTTTTCACAGCGCTTCTGACGGCATCAAATGTTGTTAGACCGCAAATTTTTATTTTCATGACATTAGTGGATTTTGTTAATAGGAAAAATTATGATAAAACTAATATAATCTAGAAGAAAGAGTAATTTTGTAAAAATAGCATTTATGGATATGGCTTTAACCAAAGTCAAATAAATATTTGCTAAAATCCATTCAATATTTTTTTAATATCCTTAACTACTCCACCTTTCTCCCCTTCTACTTCGCCTTTAATATTGCCCTTAATATTTTCAAAATCATGCTTAATCTGGCTTACAAGGTCTTTAGTTCCTTTTGGATTTTTTACAAGATCTTCTACAAGATTCTGAATCTCAAGCTTAAAATTTGGTTTTAATAAATTCCCACTAATCAATATAGGCGACCTTAAACCACCAAGAATATCTGCCTCATCTTTGATGCTCTTTAATTTTGGAGACACTACAAAATTTACAGTGAGTTCTGGTAGATTTATACCACCCTGCCCGTTAAAACCAATAACATCAGAACTCAACACAGCGTCGTCTGTTCTCATAACGCCATTTTTTATATCCCAATCACATGTTAGCTCTTTGAATGCTGTTTGTTGCTCAATATTTCTTCCGAGTGTAAATGCAGTACTAATATTTTTTGCCATGCCCAACAAGTCTAACCCATGTATGAATCCATCCTCAACTTTCAGGCTTATGTTTCCATCAAGATTACTAACAAGCTCTTTCTGAGAAATTCCGCGTGAAGTGAGCATCACCCCACCATTTACCCTGCCGGCAATTTTATTTGCCAACTCTGATACTGCAGATACCTTTTTTAGATCAACATCCTCTATATTAATTTTATTTCTTACTTTCGGCACAACAGATGTAGCATCTAAAACAAGTTCACCGCTCACATTTCCGTCAAAAACTTCCGCTTCTTTAAGACTTAATGTAAGCTTACCATTCATAAGGTAAGAATTTAATGTCAAAATGCCTATGTTTAAATCTTTGTATATAATATTATTTGATTTAAAGCTAAAATGCCCATTCATGCTCCGCAGAAAACTCAAATCTATTTGCTCCGAGTTCCACTCAAATGGCTCACTGCTAGACGTCTCGTTCGATACATTTTCACCTTCTTGCGCAGAGGACTCGTTTGATGCTTGAAGCAGGTTAATCAAACCAATATAAGGATTTAGATTAATATTCTCGAAGTAAAATGCAACTTTACCATCTGGCAAACTAGAACGAAAATCTATTCCCGCCTCGCCATGTGCTTCTATTTCACCAAATTTGAAGGATATGCTAGAAAAATCGAAAAAATCTTTCGCAACCTGATACTGGCCGCTTATAGATATTGGAGTATTAACACCAACATCAAGCTTCAACTGACCAGAAGTTTTAAACTGGTTATAGCCTGGCTTCAGTGAAGTTTGAAATAATATATCATCTACATGAGCATCAATATTTTTACGCTCATCTGCAAATCTTAATTTTCCATTTTCAATTTTGAAATCATTCAAATGAATTTTATCTACTATATTATCATTGATAAAATCCCTAATAATAACAGAGCCGCTCTCAGATAAATCTGCTTTATCTTTTTCACTAGTGGTCGTTAAATTATTTGGTTGAGATTCCGAATCTTTATTAGTTTCAATTTTTGAAAAATTATTTGTACCATCCTTAAATATTTTAAATTTTACTACAGGATTTACTAAATTCAGGCTCGAAATTTCTATTTCTTTTCTAAGGAGTGGGAAAATCCGTGGATGTAAAATAATTCTTTCAATTGAAATTGCGTCTTCGTTTTTATCCCCATTTATAGACTTAACGGAAACATTACTAACCTCCAAAGCAATATTGGGTAATATCATTAACCTTATATCACCGCCAACCGCAATGTCATATCCTGTTTTTACCTTTACAGCAGAAGCTATATTTGCTTTGTAATCATTAACGTCAACAAAACGGTAAACCACTAGACTGGCGACCACCAATACTATAATAGTTGTACTGAATAATACCAGAATTCTTTTCATTTTTTATATTATCCGCAGGTTACCTACTAATGGTAAGTTTAATTTGCTCGCCAGATTGATGCAAAATCGTATATTTTTTATTAAGGTTTATTTTTATTAAGGCGTATGCGCAATTCCTTTCCAGCCCTAAAATAGGGTGACAAACGCTCGCTCAATTTCACAATTGCATTTGTTCTTGGGTTCCTGGCAGTGCGAGCCTTACGAGTACGAACGGTAAATGCACCAAAACCCCTTATTTCAACTCTTCTACTTTCAATCATCGCCTGAGATATTTCTAAAAATATCGTGTCTATTATAGCGCTTAAATCCTTTATAAACATATTAGGGTAGCGAGCGGAAATCTTTTTTATTAATTCAGATCTCGTCATTTTTCTTCTCCATATTTATTTAGTTACTAATAGACTGGTAAGCTAAATGCTTGTATTAAGAAAACCAGCAGTTAGAAACTACTTATAGCCAACAATCCGCCATTTTTTATACCTGCAAAAGGCGTAACCACATCCGAAACTTTCGACATTAGCTTTTCTATAAATTTCTTCTCTGTGTCAAGCTCAACATCAATTACTTTCAAGTTTTTATCTATTTTTCTTTCATCTTGAAGCCATTTAACGGCATCATCCTCTCCGCCTATTGCATCGATTAGCTTAACTTCTAAAGCTTGCCTACCAGTAAAAATTCGTCCATCGCTAATTTTTGTGATTTCATTCTGGTCAAGACCACGCCGCTTCACAACCATCCCGAGGAACATATCAAAACTATCCGCAATGCTGTCATTTATCATTTTCACTGCTTCAGGCTCGGTTCTCTCCAGAGGCGAAGGGCTTGCTTTGAGCTTTCCAGACTTATATGTTTGAAAGGTTACGCCCATTTTTCTTCCCAGCTCAGTAACATCAAATGATTGCATAAGAACACCAACAGATCCTGTTATTGTGCCTGCTCTTGCATATATCCTATCTGTTGCTATTGCAGCCATATAACCTCCGGAAGTTGCCATGCTTCCCATGACAGCTACTACAGGTTTTACTTTTCCTATCTCAATTAGGTAATTATAAAGGTCTTCTCCACCAACAATTGTACCACCCGGGCTATCTATATAAACAACCACAGCCTTAACATTTTTATCATCTTTTAATTTCTTCAGAATTTTATTGCGATTGGGATCTTCGAATATCACTCCATCAATCGAAAGGCGGGCTATGTGATATGTAACAGAATCAACATCTGCACCACCCTTAAATGATAGCACTATAAGAACAGCTGTAACCGCCAATATTGCAAGATTCCGCCAAAAGGCTATAGTTTTTTTTAACTTGATCCTATCAAGAAGGCTGTCAGAGGCAAGTGTCATTTATATTTATGGCTTAGGGTTTAGACGTTAGGGAAATTTGACTTCCATGACAGAAGGCAAGTTATACCAAAAAATTTAGATTTATGACTTAAGAAGTAAGATCTAAGAATTATAAAAACTCCTAAACCTTAAATCTTAAATCCTCAATCACTCAATTAGTCTTTTTTCTTCTTGTTCTTGCTTTCAGAAGAGCTGCTCAATGCTGCGCCAAGGATATCTCCAAGGCTTGCACCAGAATCAGTGGATCCATAAGTTGCAATAGCCTCTTTTTGCTCATCAACTTCCATAGCTTTTATAGAAAGAGTCACAGAACCTTTTGCTTTATCAACATTGGTCACCTTTGCATCAACCTTATCACCTACAGCAAAGCGGTCAATACGCTGATCCACACGGTCACGTGCAAGTTCATTCCTCTTGATAAAGCTATTGATACCATCAACGTTAACCTCGATACCATCTTCGGTTACTTTTGATATAACGCAGGTAACAATTTTACCTTTAGCAATTCCATCATAAGCTTTCGCCCCTGGGTCCTCAAGCAACTGTTTAATACCAAGGCTGATGCGCTCTTTTTCAGGCTCAACACTTAATACTTTTACCTGAACCTTCTGGCCAGGCTTGAAGTTCTTTACATCCGCTTCAGGGTTATCAGACCATGAAACATCTGAAACATGCACAAGACCATCGACACTGCCATCAAAGCCAATGAAAATACCAAAATCAACAGTATTTTTCACTTCACCTTCTAGAACAGATCCAGCTGGGTGCCTGTGTGCGAATTCTGCCCAAGGATTATCAGAGCACTGCTTCATTCCAAGGCTGATGCGGTGTTTATCTTCATCTATATCAAGAATCATTACCTCAACTTCCTGACCAACTGTTAGCAACTTGCTAGGATGAGCATTTTGCTTTGTCCAGCTAATCTCAGACACGTGAACAAGGCCTTCAATGCCAGATTCAATTTCAACGAAAGCACCGTAATCAGTGATGTTAGTAACATTTCCTTTAGACTTAGAACCTTTCGGGAACTTAGCCGCGATACCATGCCAAGGATTGCCCTCAAGCTGTTTAACACCAAGGGAAATACGTTTAGTTTCTTCGTTAAATTTAATAACTTTTACTTGGATTTTCTGGCCAAGTGTTAACACTTCAGATGGATGACCAATACGGCTCCATGAAATATCTGTAACGTGCAACAAGCCGTCAACACTACCCAAATCTATGAACGCGCCGTAATCAGTGATATTTTTAACGAAACCATCAAGAGTTACGCCTTCCTTAATTTTTGAAAGCATAGCATCACGCTCTTCTTCGCGCGACTCTTCCAAAATAGCACGACGTGAAACAACAACGTTACCCTGCTTTTTATCCATTTTCAAAATTTGGAATGGCTGCTTAATGTTCATTAGAGGAGTAATATCTTTCACAGGGCGTATATCAACCTGGCTACCAGGAAGGAACGCAATAACTCCATTAATATCAACAGTGAAACCACCTTTAACACGGCCGAATATAACACCTTCAACGGTGTCGCCATCATTATGGTTCTTCTCAAGATTTTCCCAGGCAAGCTGACGTAGCGCTTTTTCACGAGAAATTGAAGCCTGGCCATTTTGGCCTTCTGCACGCTCTAAGTAAACTTCAACCTTGTCACCTACTTTTACATCTATTTTGCCGTTTATATCAGCGAACTCTTTCAGTGCGATACGCCCTTCTGATTTTAGGCCAACATCAATTACAGCCAAATCTGTTTCGATTGCTATAACTTCACCTTTTACTACATTTCCCTCAAGCTTTTCTGCCTGGATAGAATCTTTAAAAAGATCCGCGAAATTTTCGTCACTTACATATTCTGCTTTCTTAAAAGCCTGGGTTTTAGACATGATTTTAATAAAAAATTAATTGTTAAACAAACCAATCCTATTTTCAAGAATTGGCACTAAATATACCGCATTTTTCTACAGATAGGCAACTTTGTGATCAGGCAGAGCCTCGACAACGCTGAGGATTTTAGCAAAAACTTCGTCCTCATTCATATCGGTTGTATCAATATGGACAGAGTCTTCTGCAGCCTTCAGTGGTGCTATTTTTCGCTGACTATCACGTTCGTCACGTTTTTGCAGGTCTTGCAATATGGCGTCGTATATAACAGCATTTCCCTTACTTTGCAACTGTTTAAATCGCCTCATCGCACGTGCATTAATATCAGCGGTTATATAAAACTTAAAATCGGCATCCGGGCAAATAACAGTACCAATATCGCGCCCATCCAATACAGCTCCGGATGGACTCCTGGCAAAATTTCGCTGGAACTCAAGTAATAGCTCACGAACCCTTGGAATTGCAGAAACTATTGAAGCAGCAGCGCCCACCCCTTCATCATAAAGATGTTCATTTTTAAGATCGCCTGGGGTTAGGTCTTTTGCCGCCTGTATGGCTGCCTTCTTATCATCAGGATCTAAACCTTGTGAAATCATATTAAAACCTATAGCGCGGTAAATACTCCCAGTATCTAAATATGCCAGTCCTAAATGGCGGGCAAGGCGTTTGGCTACAGTGCCCTTTCCCGAGGCCGCTGGGCCATCAATTGCAATAACGATTGGTTTGTTTTTATCTGGCATTTATATCTTCTTAACAATTTAATTGTCGGAAAATAGTGGTTTTTATAGTTAGTGTAAACAGTTTAGGAAACTTTTTTAACATATATAAATATTTTGATCATTTATGTGCGTGAATTGTAAGTTATTTTTTGCGGAGATCGCTTATCCCTTTGATACGCACTCTTCCTACAACACTTCTTTTTGGTTCTTTTTTAGAAACCATACTCAAACTATAGGGCGGGTTAATTTCTAATGGCTTTACATCCTGCAGTACTGAATTTTCTGAAAACCTCATAAACATAGGTTGGCCATTCAAGAGTTCTTGTCTTTGGTTCATACGATCAATTTGAGAACCTTCTAACAATGGAATTAATGAGCCACCAATTTGTGAGTGGGCAACCATTAAAGTTTTTTTGCCACCTCTCGACCGTGGTATTAAAATCTCATTTATGAAAGGCTTAAGCCTATTTTCAACATCCTTAAATGACTCTCCTTCCAATTTATATGGAGGGCCAATGACTTTAGGCACATCGGCAGGATTGTCTGGATGGCATGGGTGGAAATAATCCATTGCCGGCGGCCTATAAGTAGGATCGTTAATATACCTATCATACTCTTCAGGAGAAAGTATTTTTGCTGCTTCCTTTTTTGTGGTCCAGGCAAGTTTTCCAAAACTACGTTCATTAAGTCTTCGATCTGCAACTATAAGGTCGTTTGGAGAAATGATTTTTGCCGTCTGAAAAGCTCTCATTAACTGTGAACTATAGGTACCATCAAATGATAAATTATTATTCTTTAAAATTTGTGCAGCCGTTTGGGCTTGTTCTATTCCCTTGTTTGAAAGTAGAACATCAACTTGTCCGGAGCATTTCTTATGTGGATTTGCAAGACTTTCCCCATGACGAACAAAAACTACGTATTGATCATATTTGCCCGACGAGCTAAATTTGCGACCATGAATAGGTTGCCTGCCATTTAGCATCTTGCGAGAAGACCTAAAAGCAGCCTCTGAAAAAGACCTAGTACGCACTAATTATTTATTCCAGATATAGGGTTAAAATTCTTATCTTGTAAGATTTTACAAAATAATTCTTAAAAGCTTAGTGATCAAGAAAATATGTATTTTTGTCATCTGTATAAACATCTGAGGAATATTTTTTATTAAAATACATATAAATAACATTGCTATCACCATAGTA
>Ga0209297_1000500_pt1 | contig 24998 bp, 26 predicted proteins | sample S_130805_MF_Meta_FD_187322 | JGI IMG/M metagenome (GOLD analysis project Ga0209297, IMG submission 187322) | Freshwater microbial communities from Lake Simoncouche, Canada to study carbon cycling - S_130805_MF_MetaG (SPAdes) (version 2) | ecosystem: Environmental > Aquatic > Freshwater > Lake ...
AAGCAGGTTTCACTAGGATTAATTGAAAGACAATTTTGATTGTTTAAATTCATAACGATCTTATCGTAATTAAAAATATTCTTTAAATCTACGGAACTCATACCTGATATCTTATATTTACTATATATATTTATTATTTAGGAATCATATCATCCGCATACAACCACAAAAATATATAAAGATTTTGTGTTATATAATAACCATAGAGAAATATCAAGAAATGGTGAATACAGATGAGATCGCGGCAGGTTTTGACATTGGAACTACGACAAGTTGCGCTGCTGTATGGATGAATGACCGTGTTGAGATTATTCCCGACGGACAGACTGGTTCCCGCATTATCCCTTCGTATGTTTCTTTTTCGGATGAAGAGAAACTTGTTGGAGATGCTGCGAAGAATCAATCTACAATGAATCCTAAAAACACTGTGTATGACGCGAAGCGTCTAATTGGTAGGAAGTTTAGCGATGCGGTTGTTCAGGAAGATATTAAACTGTGGTCGTTTAATGTCACTGGCGATAGCAATAATAAACCTTTGGTAAACGTTCGCTATAAGAACGAGGATAAGCAATTTCATCCTGAGGAGATTTCAGCGATGGTTATTCAACGCCTGAAAGAGACTACGGAATCGTTCCTCGGTCATCCGCTTAAAAAGGTGGTTATCACAGTTCCTGCGTATTTTAATGATTCACAGAGACAAGCGACGAAGGATGCTGGAGCGATTGCGGGTCTGGAGGTTCTACGAATCATCAATGAGCCAACTGCTGCGGCGATCGCTTATGGTCTTGATAAGACGGGTGATAAGCAAGAGAGGAATATTTTAGTGTTTGATTGCGGTGGTAAAGTTCTGCTACCTACGGAGTATGCCCGTACACCCATTGCTTGTTGTTAAACGATCGCGATGTGTGGAAGCCGGTTAATTGCTGGAAACTCCTAAAACCACTATCTACCACAGCGGAATGCGTGAGCATAAATGCGAAGGTTTGAAAAAGATATGGATGAATGTATTCTATTTTAATAGGATATTATGAAATGGACAATCAGCAGCCAATATTGTTAGTGATAACAATACGGTTCAACGACTAGATAAAGTAAGGTAATTATTATGTATGTAATCATCACCATAAATATCCACGAATGCCGGCGTTTAGATTTGAAAATTGATAATAATGTATAAACACATACCATTATATTAGAATTAGAATACGAGATATATAATGGACGAAAGGTTGAAAATATTAAATACTATAACCGAGATCACGAAAGATAATATCCCTATAGAAATAAAAAGCATTCAATTAGAATTTTCTTGTAATAAATATTCATCAAAAAAAAATAGCATTTATCACATTACACTCAATGGCAAGCACTTATCAAAGAGAGATGCGTTTCATATTAAATACAATTGTATAACGTGTGACGCAACTCACATCGTAGGAACTACACAGTTTTTAAGAAAGATAAACAAATGTTCTTACCGTTGTGGAGAATGTGTAAATAAAGAGGAGGCGAAAAGATTAAATCATTCTTACTATTTATCTTGTTTGGATAATAAGGATACTAAGAATGTTCAACGGGTGCCTGAAAAGTCTTTGACGCTAAGAGAACAAAAAGAGGAGAGTGAACTGCTATTTGATGAATATGATGACGATTTCAAGAATACTTACTATTCGTATCATTTGACAAATGAGGATTATAAACGAATTTCTAAAAACATAATAAGTCTCCAAAATGGAAAATATAAAATAGAAGATTTAGAATATTGGTCTGTTTTCAAAACAAATAACCAGATGCTATTTTCGGGCGTATTCTATGACAATACAAATGATCTAATTATTAAAGCGAATCAACCTATAATGCGATGTGATAATTGCGGTAATGATTGGCGCGCAAAGACATTAGAGAAATATAAAAATTGTTATAAAATATTATGTTCGTCTTGTACATTGTGTAATAAGACGTTCAAGATTCGATCCACGAAAAACTGCGTGAATGATAGTCTTCTATATCAGTCTAAATTGGAATTAAACTTTATCAACTGGTGTAATAACAATGGTTTCATTGTAAAAAATGGACCAATGATCCCCTATGTATTTCAAGGGATCGTTAGGAAATACAAGGTTGATTTTATGATAAACGACTTATTAATAGAAATAAAAGATAATAATATTTGGTATAGAAATGATATTAAATCTGGAAAGAATGAAGCGAAAATAAATGCTGTAAAAGAGGAGATACAAAAGGGAAATTATAAGGAATATTATTTAATAACACCTGACATTTGGGTTAATACATTAAAAACAATTAAACAACATATCAAATCTAAATAAGATATAGTCTAAACTTGTGTGAAAGCATGAGAAATAATAGTTAAACGCTATTATGGTAATAATATCGTGTTTGGGAACACACGATGTATCTATTTTAACTCTGGATGGGGGTATTTTTGAGGTAAAGGCGACTGGTGGAGATACGCATTTGGGAGGTTCCGATATTGACAACCTGATTGTAGAGTGGTTGTGTGAGGATATCCAGAAGAGGATGAAAAAGAATGTTAGGGAGAATGCTCGTGCTTTGAAGCGTCTTAATATTGCTGCGGAGAAGGCGAAGAAGACGCTATCATCATCTACTACAACTACGATTGAGGTTGAGTCGCTACTAGACGGTGTGGATTATAATACGTCACTTACGCGTGCGAAGTTTGAGCAACTTGCCGACAAGGTATTCGCAAGAACTCTGGAACCTCTTGACAGACTTCTAAAAGACGCAAAGATGTCTAAGGGGGATATTCACGAGATAGTGCTTGTAGGTGGTACTACGCGTATTCCACGTGTTCAAGAGATCCTTTCCAACTACTTTAATGGAAAGCAATTGAACAAATCGCTAAATCCCGATGAAGCGGTCGCATATGGTGCCGCAGTTCAGGCATCTATTCTAACAGGACAGGGCAATTCAAAGACGAATGAGTTGCTTCTGCTTGATGTTGCACCTCTGTCACTTGGAATTGAAACGGCTGGCGGTGTGATGACGAAGATTATTGAACGTAATACGACGATTCCTACAAAGAAGTCGCAAACGTTTTCAACCTATGCGGATAATCAACCGGGAGTTGATATCAAGATTTACGAAGGAGAGCGAGGATTTACAAAGGATAATAATCTTCTAGGAAGTTTCCATTTGGACGGTATTCCACCGATGCCTCGAGGACAACCACAGATTGAAGTATCCTTTGACGTGGATGCGAATGGTATTATGAATATTTCAGCGGAAGAGAAGACAACCAAGAAGACGAATCATATTACGATTACGAATGACAAGGGTCGCTTGTCAAAGGAGCAGATTGATGAGATGATCAAGAAGGCGGATGAATTCAAGGAAGAGGATAATAAACTCAAAGAGAAGATTGAGGTAAAGAATGGACTTGAGAATTACCTGTATAATCTTAAAAATACGATGGTGAAACGCGATGATTCACCAGCAGTTCTAAATGAAATTAAAGTAGAACTTGACCCGATTATTGAGGAAGGTATTAAATGGTTGGAAGAAAACGACAAGGCGGAAACTGACGTTTATAAGGAAAAACAAAAGGAGCTTGAAGGAAAGGTAAATCCTTTGATGCAAAAACTATATAGTCAGGCAGGGGGTGCTCCATCGATGAACGCAAGTGCGGAAAGTGCTGGAGATGACGAAGAGGATGATGATGACGCTGAAGATGCTGGTGGTGATGCCACGGGAACACCTAAGATAGATGAGCTTGATTAAGGAATGTGAACTAGAGTTTCGCCTACTTTCGCATCATTAAGAAAGCGATAGGTAACGCCATTAATGAGAATAGCACTGCGAGACCGACAAATAGCGCACCTATAATATTATAGATGAAGTATATCTCGCGTTTTATATCTTCACTGCATTCGCAATTTATTTCTTTTAATTTATTTATAAATACGATAGCGATTACAATATTTGCGAATCCGAACAAACCGACAAATCCAGCAAATATACGATATGCCCCGAATAAACTATTGTTTGCGAGATCGGCTTGTGTGAGACTATTTGAATATAAATACATATTTATAAGTGTAGTTATTATCATTATCGGTATACTCGCGTGTAAATAATACTTGATATAGGTTCGCATCCAAGATTCACTGCATTTACATTCAGGTATTTCCTCTAATTTAAAAATCCAAACAAGGGCATATATGTTGATGATTAACCCTAGTAATCCTAAAAAAATCGCGAAGAGCATCCCTGCTGATTTACTTGATGCGGATATAGGGTTTACAGGACTTCCGACACCGCCAGGACCACCAGGAGTTCCTGGAATAGGCGACAAGTTCTTTAATGACTTTAATGTCTTTGACAATGACTTCGTGGATTTGGATTTACGAGGCATTTTTTATTTTTATTCTACTTATTACAAAATATTTTTATTACAAACCCGAGTATATAAATGTATGTATGTAATTATATATATAAATGCAAGGAATAGAAAACCTAGGTTCTACATGTGCGATTAATAGTTTAATCCAAGTGATCACACGAAATGACATACTCCGCACTATTATTTTAAAAAATACCTTTGCGGACAACACTATATCCGGACAATTAAAAGAAATTATAGACCTTATGTATGTTCGTGATAACTCCATCGTTCCTCGCAAATTCTTACATACCTTTTATAGCATCTTCAAAGACATCTTTTATCCTGGAGAACAGATTGATATCGGTGAATTATGGACATACTTGAGTGATAAAATAGCAGAGGAAATAGAGACATCTGCTGGCATGCAAGCAACGCGTGCCAAATTTGTTTTTGAGGATCAATTGACACAGGGTGTTATCTACAAAGACGACGTTGAGTTTCATAATGCGTTTGTCAGTTGCAAATTATTAAAAAAAAAATATGAATATTACTATAATAAATTTAATACCAAGATATCGGTATGGCAGGAAAACACTCAGGGGTTTTATTTGAATACTACGCGATGCCTTTACTGTAATTCAACATTCTATAATTTTGAACCATTTACATCGCTTAACCTGGATATTCCCGTGGATATCGCGCATCCTAAAATATCGGATATGATAACAAATTCATTGAAAGAAGAGATCATACAATGCGACGACTGGTTTTGCTCTACATGTAATAAGAATACTGCCTATAAAAAATCTACGAAATTATGGAAATTACCGGATGTATTCGTAATAATGATCAAGCGTTTTATGAACACACATGAGAAGAATGACGCACCAATAACAATAAACGACTATTTAAACTTCAACAAAGGAAGCGTCTTGTCAAATAAAAAAGATGTCATTTATGACTTTTCGTCCGTTGCTTTACATTTCGGTTCATTACATGGAGGGCATTACTCGGCGATTTGTAATACTCCTGATGGCGATATTTTATATGACGATCGGCGTGTTCATAAAATCTCAGGGTTTAAAGATAATAGTCAAAGCGCATATATGGTCGTATATACGAAGAAAAGCATATAAGGAGACTTGTGAAGCAAGTGAAGCGTATATTATTTTTATAAATTCTTATTGATTTTAGCGGGTAGTCCGTGTCCGAACAAGATCATATATATAAGTATGGCAGCCGCAATCAATATACTCCGGTTCTCCGCAATTCGCGGATTTTGTTGGAAAACAAACACCATTAGCAGATATAAAACGACTCCTATAATCACCGAATGTAATACCATCATTAGACCTCGTTCCATAGTATTTGTATTTAAAAGTATAGTATCTATTATATAGTATGAAAAATTTTGTGTCGGGTTCATCTAGGATATTTATCGCCTTCACCCTATTACATTTTGCGAAAAGACATCCGGAAAGTTTAGACCGTATAATATTATACAATTACTTAGAAACAGACGCAAAGCTGAACGCCAAATAATACAAAAAGATAAATAAAATAATAATAGCGACAATCAATATATTTTTTCCAGTAATACCGCGGTATATACGGTATTTGCTCATAACCTCCGGGTATAATTCGCCCGCAAGGTATATCGCATTGGAAACCGCGCTCTCAATGGTTGTATAACTGATATAACTTTTTCCGTTATGCGTTCCTAGATTATATACATTATTAATACTACTATAAAACGGTATGTATTTTTCACTGTATGTATTGAAATACGCGTTGTCCCGACAAGACCATTTATTTTTATATGTATCGTAATAATTGTTTGGATTTACGATCGCTTTATAATCGTCTGATAAATCCGCAAAGATACTCTCTTTCATCTGTCGATGAACCTCTTTGATCAATTCGTCCGCAGTACATTCATTCGCCTTCTTATACGTTGCCCGACTATTTATATCACATATACTAACAGCTGTGCTTAGAACAGTTGAATACCCGTCCTCAACCTTCTCCATATAATCGCTCAGATTTATTATAACAATTCCCCAATCCGTATCAAACGTCAGTCCATTCACAAACGGTAACCCGAGTTTCCCCTTGAAATGATAGGTTATGGATATATAATCTATATATTTGGTTTTATCCACCCATCCCTCAAAATCATTATAATTACCAAAAGCATTTCGCAAACCATCCTCATATTTAATAATATTCGCAAGCGCAACTGGAGGAACCGCAAATACCAATTTGCCACACCTTATTTTTTCGGTATTACTCATGGTTACTGTTTCCACATTATTATTTAAAATATCATAATCGACGATATGGAAACCCATCATAAAATCGACCCCTCGATTACTTAGAAACTTCTTCCATGTACTAAATAACACGACATCAAGAGGCGCCTTTGGTTGATATATTTGTAACATTGGACTACTGTCTGTCAGTTTTAATATCTTGTTTAAACTATAAGAATATACATTGCCACCGTCTGTAAAACGACACATTCTATCAAACATATCAATTACTTTCAGTGAAAACCCGTTCCCTCGTAAATACTCGTATAAACTGATATTTTTACCATAATCATCATCAATCACAAACATTAGATATGCCAAGGAAAACATCACAAACTCATAAGGCGTATAATAAGGTAGTAGTTTTTCCTTCACAACATCAATAATCGAATATTTATAATTCATAAATACATCATTGATCGTTAACCCCATCTCATTCATAAGATTAAAGAAGTTGTAATAGAAAGATAAATAGATACGCGGTCCGTGTTCTGTAAATAAACCATCCACATCCCTTTTAACACGGTGGCATCCGCCAATCTCGGTCTCTTTGTCAATGATTAATATCCTGCGATACAAAGAACTTGACGTGTGTGCTAGTGCCAATCCAGCCGGTCCCGCACCTACAATAACCAAGTCATAGTGTCTCATATATGATTTGAGATTTATTACTATAATAAGGTAATTATATTTTATATAATATAATAATATATAAACAATTATTATAATAATAATATAGTAATATAATAAAATGGAAAATGTTAATAGTCAACTACTAGATATCTCTTTTGTAGATAATGATATGATCATCGCATATGATAACGATATGACAGAGACACTTGTGATCGGTAAGGAAACCTACGATAAGATGTATAAGGAATGGCTCGTTGAACAACCGCCATTTATCTCGGATGTATATAAGCAGATGATGAATAACATCATTCTATCGTCCATTCATAATAATCAAAAGTGTATTGCGGACTTGAACGGGTTTTTCCGCGTAGAGAATAAGGATGAAGCGATGAATTTCATTAAATATATGCGAGGTCGCGACTTGACACAGGAGAAACTGAAATGGAACAAACCGTTTGGTGATCTCTATAATAAGGGAAACGAACCTACCGTTTAGTTAGCGCTACCTAAACCAACCACGACGACATCATTATAAATGACGTATCCTTCAAACAAAAGACGACTTGATAGACATTCGGTGAGCCTTCGTATATCGTCACAATCGTCGTAAGGGTTTAATTCAAGAAAGCGTATTAATTTCAAGCAATAATAGATTAGATCAAACCCAAGAATGATTGCTTTTTCTAGATCAACCCTACAGGATAATTTATTTTTATCTACAAAGATACGGAATGTTCCACCCGTATATTGTAAATTACAAATACCGCTACGACTTCTATGTAATCGCATAAGATTTCTATTTTCATCATTGTCATTATAGATGATTGCTGCGAATTCCTCAATAATCGTTTGAATATACTCAAAGTCGCACGATACGTATGAGACAGGGTATTCTATATATTTTATTTTTGATAGATTCCTATCTTCTTTGATATAATACGAGCGATATAAATAGATACTATTTGTATCCTTACCTATCACGCAATAGCGCAGTTTGGATTTTGCGAGTATGTCATAATAGTCGTATAATGTCTTCGCGTTGCTATTCTCAATCTGTTTCAGACAACCCGCGAATACATTCTTGTATATAAGGGATTGTATGTCCTCTGGTAAGTCGTATAAATGGTTCATTTGTTGGTTCATAAGCATTTCATATTTTCCTTATATATAAAAAATTGACTTAGATATTACCGTAAGAAGCGATGTAGCAAAGCACGACTCTAAAAATGCCTACGCGAATTGAAGTATTACCGGAGGATATAAAGACATTAATATACAAGAACCTGTATTCGTCTATATTAGGCGATATGAGCCTCGCGGATATTTACAAAAATACGAAACACTTTCATAAATTGTTAGAGATCACCGACAACCCCTTCGTAGATGATTTGGATTACTTAGGAATGCTAAATATAAATAGCGTATATGATATTTTCAAATATAAAAAAAATTATGAACTGTTCCAACCGGAAACCGCAATATATCAACGGTATTATTTTACAAAGAAGTTGGAGATAACATTGGACAACATAGAGATCTCAAATGAAATACTTTATAACCTCTATAAAACAAATAAAAGATACTATTGGGCGTTTGTGAATGAATATAATACACAACTAAGAATCCGTAAGGGAACATTTATATTACAACAAACCTTCCCTTTTTCGTGTATGGCAGAATTATTATATAATGTAATTGCGTTTTACAATCGTATCAAGGATATCCTCTGTGCGAATCTTAGCTATCTTGAATATATTGAAGATAATATTGGAGCATTGACTCGAAGGCAAAAGAAAGATAAAAATATTATAGAAGATACCATCGGTTATCACATCAATAACCGCTTTATTATCCGTTTTGATTATGATATAGATGAGAAGACGGCGTTTCCTATTTTGCTATCTTATTAGTCGTTTTAGTTTTATGTTCATCGTCATATTTTTTAATCCATTTGTCAAGTTGATCAAACGCAGAAACTTCTTCTTTTTTTAAAGGTTGAAGTGTACCAGCATTCCTATTTCTTATATATTCAATAAATTTAGCGTTCAATTTTTTTATTTGTTCCATTTTTTGTTCTCTAATTTGTTCTTTTGTAAGAGTATCCGTAATTTCAAACACTTTTCGTTGTCGTACATGTGTTTTAGGAGGTGATCGTTTAGGAGGCGATCGTTTAGGAGGTGATCGTTTAGGAGGTGCTGAATGTGGATGTTCTGGTCGGCGTGCATGTGTTTTAGGAGGTAAAGGAGGTGATCGGCGTTCTGTATCCCTAATTTTAATATTAAACAGTTGTTGTTTTTTAGGAGGTGATAGTTTAGGAGGTAAAGGAGGTGATCGGCGTTCTGTATCCCTAATTTTAATATTAAACAGTTGTTGTTTTTTAGGAGGTGATCGGCGTTCGGTATCCCTAATTTTAATATTAAACAGTTGTCGGCGTTTAGCAGGAGGTGCTATATTCATATATGTTCTCTAATATTAACTAATATTTTATATATATATTATAGAAGGAGGGATGAGCGTAAAAGTTTGTATAGGCGATATGATGTGTTTTGCAACAAGTATGAATCCAGATATTATAAATTATATTATAACTGCAATCATTATATTTTCTCCCTTAGTGATTGGATTGACAACCGGTGCAATGTACAGGAATGCGTGGGATGACCCTAAATACAGGAATCTCAAGAAACCATCATATAATCCACCAAGTTATGTTTTCGGTATCGTATGGCCTATCTTGTATTTAGCGATTGGTATTATCTACAGTTATGCGCTATATGATTATAGACGCGGAACAAACAAATCCATCATATATTTCAAGGATTTTAAATATTGGATTATACCGATCTTGGCATTACTCTTTAATTTCATTTATATACCTGCGTTTTTTGGAGAGAACGGGTTATTAAACGGATTCATAATCATCATTTTCTCATTGGTATTTGCGATAGCAACGCTACTACAATTCTATTTTCAAGATAATTATGATCCAAATATGAAATATTATGCTATACTTGCGCTATTACCATATATCATATGGTTATCCTTCGCAGCAGCCTTGTCATTTGAGATCTATAAGATGAATTAAATTAAAATATTAAAGAATATATATCAATAAATATAAAAACATTATCAAGAAAGAATACTTGAAAGTTCAAGACCTCATAATTAAGCAACTATGTCAATATTAGATTTACCAGATGATATGCTTAAAAATTTTAATATATAAAGAACAACTTTTTTAAAAGTTTATTATTTTTTGTCTAATTTTAAATCTTCAAGGGGTTTAAATAATTTCATTTTTTAATTCAAACTAATTATTAGATAATGAATAAAAAGAGAGGAATGTCAGGGCGACCATCCCTAAAAAGAAAAGGCGGACAGTTTCCAACACTTTTACAAGGGCAACAAGCATACGCTCTATATCAGCAAACACAACAACCACAACAGTATCCACAACAACATCCGCAACAACAACAGTATACGCAACAGTATCCACAACAACAACCGCAACAACAGCAGCAACAACCAGGGTTCATAGGAACTGCACTTACCGACCTGAAAAATAATAAAGAGATGTTTCAACCGGTCTATGACACGACATCCACTATCGGTTTGGTGTATACTTTTGGTGTAGCAATATTAACAACCGTTCTTATGTCATTGGTAATATTCATAGGAGTCCAAATCAACAACTACTATTATAAATACAAAGGAAAAGCAAAAGGGCGGATCGTTAGCGCAAAGTGTTATACAGAGACAGACAACAATAAAAAATATAAAAAATGCGACGCAGTCATAGAGTATGATGTAGCAGGAGCAAAGTATAAACACAATTATATTTCCGATAGTCTCGTGAATGTGAATGAAAGCGTTGATGTTCATTACGAACCTTCAAATCCTAATAATTTTACAACAAAATATAGTATGATGCGGTATATAGGGTGGGGATTAATAATATTTTCTGTTATCATAATATTACTAGCCTGGACGTGGTTTGTTATGTCATGGATTTTTAAACCGATTGCTGCTGTAAGTGGAATAGGTGCGATCGGTTCAGCATTAACACCAAATAATTAGGAATAAATATGTTCTATTTTACAATATATATTTAAAAAATTGATTGACTGAATTGAAAATTATAGCAGAGACAAACACAAAGAAGCAGACGAAAAGTCAAAGCAAACCGAACGCAAACGCATATCGAACGAACGCAAAGAAGCAGACGAAAGTCAAACCAAACGCAAACCAAAGATGTCCACATCCACTGTTTCCGTTACCCCTACTATGGCAGTTCTTATCCAGGAAGCGATGGCTAAGATGCCAGATACCCTGAATACCAAAAAGGAGATTGATGAGTATTTCAAAAATGCCATGAAAGAGATCGTGATCAAGAAAAAAGAGGAAGAGAAAGTAAAGAAGGCTACCACAAAGGTAGTAAAGAAACCCGCTGCGAAGCGTGGAGAAAAAAAGGAAAAAGAAAAAGAAGTTGATGACGAGGGTAATGAAATTGAGAAGGTGAAGAAGCCAGTCTCTAATTATATGAAGTTTACAGAGAGTCATCGCTCCAAGGTCAAAGCAGTTATTACAGGATTAAGTCCTCAGAATCTGTTCAAAGAGGTTGCTAAACTCTGGAAGATTTACAAGGAGTTTGTGATTGAGCACAAGGACGAATATTCGGAGGAAGGAGATGAGAAACTCGCCGAACTCTGGGAACTCCGTCTGGAAGAATTGTTAGAGAAGAGAAATGAAGAGTTGAAGGAAGAAGAGGAAGAAAAAAAGAGCGAGGAAGAAGATAAGAGCGAAGAAGAGAAAGAAGAGAAGGAGGTAGTGGTAGCAGAGAAGAAGAAGAGGACTAAAAAAGAAAAGGAAGTGAAGAGTGACGATGAAGAGAAGGAAGTAGTGGTAGCAGAGAAGAAGAAGAGGACTAAAAAAGAAAAGGAAATGAAGAGTGATGAAGAAAAAGAGGATGAAGAGAAGGAAGTAGTAACAGAGAAGAAGAAGGGAAGGAAGAAGAAGGAAGAGAAGGAGGACAAGAAGGAATCCTCGTAAAGATCAGAAGATCAAAATATCAGAGTAGGTTAGTATATATCTATATTGTGTATGTATCTATTTTTATATTTTTATTTAACAGTAAATTATATCTATATTAAATAAAGAAGTCCTTTATGCGTTTATTGATTCTCTTGTTCTCCTTGATTTTTCTATCATCTTCTACAAATGCTTATATGAATATAAATATATACGGGACAGGTATGTTTCTGCCTTATAGCATTGGTATCATAGGGTATATAAAGAAGAATTTTCCGCTACCCGATGCGAATATCACAGGTATATCTGGTGGCGCTATCTGTTCTATATTATATACACAAGAGGACGACTTGTCAAATCCAGATACAATATGGGATTACACGATCGGTAAGGATGTAAATGAAATTGCGTTATATAAGGACTTGCGAACTTTTCAAAAAAACATTGGGGATAACTTGAAACTTCGTTATAGGGATGCACCTCGTAATTTCAATAATATATCTGTAATATCTACAAATGTAAATAAAATGAAAAATGAAAAGATATCTAATTTTGACAGTATCAATGATTTAATAGATTTTAGTCTATGTAGCACATATATTCCCTTTGTTTCTGGGGATACAATGGGAAGACAATATAAAGGAACAGAGTATATGGACGGAGAGATATTCCGCGATTATAAGTATGATAAGAAACATACTTGCCCTACTACTATATCCATTCATCGTAAAATATGGGGGCGGAAATTCAATATGAACAACTACCTTTATACAAACAAACAGATATCGCGTGACCTGTTTCATTACGGTTGGGAAGATACACATAAAAACAAGAACGAACTATTCAAATGTATTACTAATACAAAAAACAAAATATACTTAGGGAAGATATTATCTCAAAAATAACTGACTCGCCTTCTCATAAGAATTCTCAATCTTCTTATCATACAACTTTAGTCGTGCTAGTCGCTCTTCTTCCGCCTTCGCATCTTTCATTTTTTTTAATTCCTCAGCTTTCAACTCGCGCACAGACAAGGTTCTCTTCGCCTTGTTATCGCGATATGCTTCGTATTCATCAACGCTTTTAAATTCCTTTACATTTTTCATTAGACGTGGATCTACTAACCGGGTTCCGTCGTGCGCTCGCATATAATCTGTGTATGCTAATGAGTTGGCATTGGTTTTTTCAATACTACTTGAATAATCGTCTGGACGCTTTCCGCCTAACTCGGTAAATTGTAGAGTTTTTGCGAGTATCAGCGGTTCCGGTTCGCGATACTTGATAAGCGCTTTATTCACTGGGACATTTTTATTAAATAACGCATTAAAACTCTCGCTGTCAATCTTATTCTTTTTTATGAGTTTTTCTATATTGATATCCTCACGGACTTTAGTAGATTCTTCCATTTTTGATCCATATCCAAACTCAATCTCATCATCATATAATTTGCATTTTTCAAAGTTTTTATTGAACTTATCAGCAGTCATCTTTTCTTTTCCCATCACTTCGCTTGGATGCGGTATTGTATCATTGGTCATCTTGTGGAAATAATCGTTCGATTGTTTTTTTAGATCATGATGCCCTTTGTCTTCTTCACGCAGTTTCAGTTCATCCGCGAGTTTTTTAAAGCAATGGGTGATAATATTAAATAAGTCTTTGTTTCCATCTTGCTTGTCGGGGTGTGTATTCATTGCCAACTTGCGATACGCTTCTTTCAACTCGTTCCACGTGAAGTCTTTTGATACATTCAATACTTCGTACGGATTTATACTCTCAATATCTATATTTTTAAAATCAATCTCTTCAATTGCTCCTGTTTTTTGTGAGGCATTATAATATTGCTGATACGTATATTGCCTAGATGAATTTGCACCCATACGATAACTACTATATATTAATCTTATTTATATTGAAGTATAATCGCATAATAATACATATATAAAAATATACTCAATATTTATTTATAATAAATGGCAATAAATAATATTATTATTGTTGGTTGTAATATTATCGGGTTATATTCAGCTCTTCGGTGTGCTGATAACGGTTATCGCGTTTCAATCATTGAGAGATTGTCTTGTGACAAATTAAATAGCAAGCACCGGAATAATTATCGGGTATTCAATAAATCGCATCAATTATACATCCATCTATTGAACCGATTTTCAATCAAATATGAAACCTATAGCTTAAAATATAATGAAAAAACGACAAACGTCTTATCAGGTATCATTAATAAATCAAAGTTAATACCAAAAAAATCTTTAAATACACAATCATTCGTCAAGTTCTGCCGTTCCATTCTGTCCATTGCCGATTATAATATTCTTAAAAACAATTTGGAAGCATTTGAGCATATCTATAGCAATATTTCAGCAATGGATGCACTCGTTATGTTATCATCTGATATCAACGCACAACAAGAATATTTTATATTGACCGACGATATATCTGTGTTAATTGAACGTATTATCACGTATTTAAAAACAAAAAACGTAGAGTTTCTTTTCAACACTGAGATACGGGACATAACACAGAGCAATAACAACGTCATATATTCATCAACGCGAACAAATACCTACATCTCTACGATTATCATCTTGACAATTTCAAAAGGCAATTTACAACGCTTTAATTTCTTGACAAAGGATCAGCGTAAAATTCTTAATAATGTATCAAAATATAACATTGATTGTGAGAGTGTGTATTCTGACAAACACCTTAAACACGAATACGACATAAAAACACACCTATTAGATAAACTACATATCGTATGTCCTATCAAAAAACACAGTATGTATCTATGGAATTATGGAATCAATAATATTATTATTCGTGAAAAAATAAAAAACATGTTTTCACATATTTTTATTTGTGGCGATTCTTATTCGCGCAACAACTTCTTTCTAAATTATTCTCTAGAAACATTTGATACCATTTGTTGCAAAGTGAACCATCGTATGACGACCCACTCTTATTAGTTTCCAGTGCTACCGAATCCACCTGTACCTCTACTAGATTGTTCTATTTCCTTACCCGCTTCACCTGCTACTAACCGTGAATAGACTTGCTTCTTTACGATCATCTGGCAACATTTCCAAGGCAAACTAAGTTCTGGAACAGCAGATGCCGTATCATCACTAATTTTTGTAAGAGCGACAAACAAATTGCCGCGATATCCTTGATCAATGATTCCTACGCTATTCGCAAGCATATAACCAGAGCGACTGATTGAACTACGCGGAACGATTTCTACATAATATCCATTCGGGATTTCAAGTTGTATTCCTGTATCATATAAGGAAGTATTATGTGTCAGCATTTTATATTCGCGAAGAATCGTCAAATCGTATCCAGCGTCCGAGTATCTCGCCTTCGTTGGCATGACCGCTTCGTCATCCACTTTAAACACCTTGATAATCGGAATAGATACACTGTCGCGTCCGTTGCAATTATTATACCCATAGATATAATTATTATAGTAAGGGCAATCATAATCGCTGTAAATCATCCCAAGCAAATCAATCATATTCACGCTATTATATTGAATTACGTGGAATTTAAGTGTTTTGTTGCGGATATACGGAATATCATACAACTTGACAATACTGTCCGCTGTCGCATCATTGTAAAACGAAATGTTCATCTTGTCATTCATAATACACGCGAATTTCTCAATATATGCCTTCACAAACTGATTACACACATTGGCATCCGCATCATAACACTTGGTAATAAATTCCGTCAAATCGCCATACTGGCATCTTACAATATCCAGATGCGAAGCGATATCATCTTTCATCTTTTGTGATGTTATGGTTACTTCAATGACGCACCGCATATCGGAGGTATCCGCATTCAGTGAAATATCTCCGATCTTACGCAAAGATTCGGCGAGCGTCTCTATGTTGTTAAAATAGGGATAATTTTTTTTGTCTTCGTCTCCTAAATCAAGATAATAATCATACAAAACGTTTCGCGAGCGATTCTCGTGATCCTCTACACTATTAACCTCGACATAGACGCATAAGTCATCTGCCTTTTCGTCGCTATAGTTATTAAAGGCTACAACGCCGAGAATATACGCCTTCTCAGGGGTATCAATCGTCTCAAAGAAATTCTCGCAAAATGCCATCGTTTTATATAAATAAAGGATAAACTTTATATCAATTTTTCGGTTTTCGCTTTGGGTCACTGTTCGGTTGGTCACAGTTCGGCTTTGGTTTCGCTTTGGTTTCGCGTTGGTTTCGCGTTGGTTTCGCGTTGGGTTCGCTTTGGTTTGTGTTTGGCTCTAACTTATATTTCAATAGATAGAATCAATTATTATAAAAATATATAGATATTATAACATATTTATCTAAATTATTCGCTAGATTCGCTGGATTCGCTAGACTCGCTAGATTCGCTAGACTCGCTGGATTCGCTAGATTCGCTGGATTCGCTAGATTCGCTGGATTCGCTGGATTCGCTAGATTCGCTGGATTCGCTGGATGAATAACCATCTCTTTTCCTTCTCGCATATCGCCTGTAATATTCTTGTTTCGCACTAATAACCTCCATCATCTCATCTCTGCTCAATTTACCCTCTATGTATAAACATACCTTTATTAATTCTTGTTTATTCAAATTACGAACATACTTGATCCCCTTCCCTGCTTCTGGATTTAGAATAGCCCATTCAAAGATAAACAGCTTTATATCTTCGCATCTCATTTTTTTATAATCAGTCATTATATGGTGTTTTAAAAGTCAAAAAAAGAAGGCAATTTTTATATTAATTACAACCATATTTTATAATATTATTTAATACGATATATGCCTTATTTCCTCTTTGAACTTCGTTGTTGTCTCGCTATATCCTCCACCGCCGCCACCGCTAATAACAGGGACATAACTTAGAATATATTTTAAACCATCGTATTTATCGTCTGGTTCCTTGCTTTTTTTATCAAATTTATCTGGGTTTTCATTGATAATCTTTCTTCGCAATTCATTATACAAATGAATTGATATCTCTTCTATCTTTGCGATAACCATTGCTTCTTTTGAGTTCCATCCCTTGGATATATCGCATTTGTGCGAGTAAATGCTAATAATCGGTAGCGACCATAATATACCCACGCGTTTCGCGCGATACTTCTTCTTATACTCGTAGTTATACAACCAGAACGCGTCATTAAATATATCACCCTTATATAATACACAGAATACACCCCATAAGAACCACGCATTATCGTTGTCGCTACTATAAAACTTTGTTTCAAACTTATACTTCGTCCTCAATATATAATCTATGATATGCCTCAGTTTATTTGCTATATCCACGAGTGTATCCCCATCATCCACGGATAGATCGTCCGTTGATTTAATCGTCTTGATGATGATCGCGACAATCTTAATCGCCAACCCATAATTCTCGTGATCGTGCGGTGGCAATATTCCGTCAAATCGCATTATACCGTTATGCGATAACTTCAAGTCATTATTGTTAAACTGTGCGGATATCTTGTCTTTTAAAACTTTAATAGACATATTCCCACATTTCGCATTCGGGTGCTTGTTGTAAATATCACATAAAATACACATTTTAGATATAATGACATAGATATCCTTGATCACCAACTTATCCCCTTCTATGATTTTTTTTAGAGAACTATAAATGTCTGTTAATTTACTTATATCATACAATGAAATAAAAGAGCCAATATACGCACAAATGTTTATAAAGACGTTTTCCAATATATCTATAGTTTCATATAAAAAAATTATCTTTGTGCTTAGCATTATACTGTTCTGTATATCACCATTACATATGGAAGTGTATAATTCACTTTCCATTATACTACTTATTACTTATTAAAGGATTATATATCTATATATATGAACGAATTATTCAAACAGGTTGCTTTTATGTGATATTATAAAGTCGTGGTGGTTGTTGATGATTTTGTAGCATTTTATAATCGTAACCTCAGATACATTACATGCTTTCGCAAACATCTTTTTCGTATATCCTAGATTTTTGACATTCGCATAATAATACAGAATGCCCGCAGCAGAGGATGTAGGCGAGTTATCATTCATAATATCATTGTCCTCGATCAAACGTACGAGTAACTTGCATTTCTCAATGTCTTTTATTGGCATATTGAGGTTGTTGCCATATTGTGCTATAAAATCCATAGGTTCCGGCGAAGATACGTTAATTTGTAAAAGCGTTTGAAAACGAGAATTCCCTTTGTTCAAGGTTACATGGGATATATTAAACATTGCCGCAATATCTTTTGAACTTTTTGGTATCTTGTTAATAAGGCACGCGTGATAGATACACGAAGCAATCAAACCCTCCTTGTTATCTCCTCGTGATATTTTCTTTTCTGACGCTTTTTTATAGAGAACCTTGGCATCGTCAATCACCTTTTGTGGTATCCCGTTGTTAATTGTATTTCCTGTCATCTTATCAAATACATTCCATAGCGTTCGTTCGTCATAAGGCATACTATTCCACATTTGGAACATCCGGATACGACGAATATCAATGTTGTCTTTGTATCCACACCCAATCATAGAACCGATAGACGATTTTGGTAGTAAATTATTGGTAGGTAATCCACAACGCGAAGGGTCACCATCGCGATTATCGTCATTGCCATAAAAACGCCATTCCGCAGTATTCTCAATGAGTTTAGAGACGATCGCTGAACAATTTTTACATATTTGCATGTGATCTTCGCTAATCACCTCGCTACAACCGCAACCACAAGAATTACTATTAATATCTAATTTGCTTATATCCAATGAATCTATAGAACCAGACGAAGCGCCAGCTACCGTTGCACTATCGTCATTCTTAATCTTCGTTAATATATTCCAAATATCATCATCATACTCCATTTAGGTTAGGATATAAGCAAGTCGATATTAATATATGGTAATAATCATTTTTTATATGGTTTTATTCTTATATAAAAATTGATAGTGGGTATTGAAATAATTTGTATAACATATGAGGTTTTTGATCTGCTTGCTGGTCGTTGTGTCCTTCGCGGATGGTTTTCTATTCAACAAAATTAACAAGAATCCCTCTTTACAGTTGAGGAATAGTAATAATAACCTAATCTTATGTAATGAGAAATTTGTGTATATGAAGTATTTAATAGGCATTCGCAACTTTAAGCGGGTGTATCGCATCTTCAAAGACAATCATTTCGCGGATATACAGAACGCTATCAATATATTAAATATTCTAAACTATCTCAATAATACACAGGTTATGAATGACAATAACTCAGTAAATCCAATGTATATTAACAATACCGATAAAATTGCGAAAACCCTTATACTCTCTAATATCTATATTGATGTTAGCGCCGTAAAATACATTCAAATTTCAACAAAGAATGATACGTTGATTGTTGAATTGGATAAAAATAATATGTATGACATTGGCAAGATTGATAATTTCTTAAGTTCAATCTCGCTATTGATGAAACTCATCAATATTAATTAAGTCATTTTCGACTACCACTCGAAGAAGAACGCTTTGTAGATTTCTTATTATTAGTTGTTAGTTCTTTTAGTTCTTTTAGTTCATCTCGTAATCTTATTAGACGGTTTCTTTGTTCTATTATAATAGTATCATTTCTTCTTCCACCTTGTCTATTTCTTTCATCATCTGGAAATTTTTTAGTTATTAAATCATCACTTGTATTTATTAAATCTTCTACGCTTCTTAGTTGAAGACGGTAAATTATTCTCTTTCTAATAATAGAAATGAAATGTGGTTTTATCTCATCCTCCAGTATTAAGAATTGTCTATAATTGCTTTGTGCTTTTGTGATTATATATAATATGTCTATATATTTTGTTTCAAAATCGTCTTTTAAATCTTTTATTCGTTGTAATACTTTGTTGGGTTCCCCTTCGAGATTATCTAAATCAAAGTTAATAAATTCAAGAACGTTATTAATTCGTAATAATTTAATTATGTGTTCCGCTTTGCCCTGCAGGTTATCCATAAATGTATTAGAAATCGTTATTGGTTCGTCATCACCAAGCGTACTTTTTTTCCTTTTTTCTTCAAATTCTATCATAATATTCATCATCTCGTCTTCCAATACAGACTCTGAAAATAAATTATATACTCTATCTACCGTAAAACTGGTATTCTCACTTAAATATTCTTCCACCCCCTTTATTATTTTTTTTGTAGTATCATTGTCGTAAATTTTATTCAATTCAGTATTCAAAATATACCATAATATCCATCTCCATAATTGTTTCTTCTTTTTTTCTGACAATATTTTATTATCAATCTTGTTAATATCTTCTTCGCAAAAATGAAGAAAATTTATTGGGTCTGAAATACCCAAACTGTCAATCACATATTTTGCTTCATAAAAAGTTAAATAAAAAGTAAAAAGTTTTGTTCTCATCAACAATGGAAGAACCTTGTATTTTTTTTCGAGGTCACTTCTTAATCTCAATAAACTAACTATGTATCCTGCCGGAATTTTAGTTCTTAAACCTATAATATCTTCCATTTTAACATCAATTAAGTCATATATATTTTTAAGTTTTAGAGACTTACTTATTTGCTCAGTATTATCTTCAAAAGTGTTATCCGATATTACCATATGAGGTTTGTTATTTTTTATTTCTTCTAAATTCTTTTTTAACATTTCTGTAAATGTTTCAAATGTTTCCTCTATGATTTCATCTTTAAACTTACTTATGGCTTTATAAATCCTACTGCTTCCTGCTGGTATTTTTGTTTCGAGTATTTTCAATAATGTTATTTTAAGCAAACTTTCTGTATCTGTCAATTTTAGTGTTCCTATTATCTTATCACATTCTTCAAGGTGTTGTTCGAGAGAATTTCCGTCTATTTTTTGTAAATGAACTCCTAACCTATATCGCAATTCCTTTATCTTATCACCACCTCCTCTTGTCTTTTTATTTTGTCTTTTATATTTCTTTACCTTTAACATCTATCTATTATATATTATATTATTTATTTAGGGTTTACTTATAAAACAAAAATAATTAATCTATTTACTATACTCACTTCAAATCATTCACGATCCTTCGCAGTTCATACACTTCTTGACGAAGCGTATTCAAATCATTCCTCAAACTATACGTTTTATTTTCATAAGGTGTCGTATATTGAGACTTCTCTGTGTCAAATCGCTTGACTTTCCTGAATGGAGCTTCCTTTCTACTCTCAAATTTATTGAGTTTCTCCTGTCTCTGTGTCTTAAACAAAAGGAAATCTTCACCGTCAAGATCATACTTTGCGATAAGCGATGATTCATCCTCATTATCAGTCTCTACTGATTTACATACCGATTGATACAGACGCGTTTGAATACTACGCGATGTCCTCTTGAGTTCGCTCGCAATCTCATCAAATGACGCCTTGTCCAATCGCATCGCAAGAACTCGCTCTTCTTCTCCCGTCTCCCATCCTAGACCCGCCCTTGATGTTGTCTCGTTCTTCCGGAGTTCGTCAAAGTTTGATGATCGTCTATTGAATCGGTATTGTTGTTGTTGTTGCATTTTTTGTTCGCCTTAAGCTATATGTATAATAGCATCTTATTTTTATATCCTTTTTGTTTTTGATGTATACGACTTAATATAAAAGTTGCTAAATAGCGCAAGCATACTCGTTTGATATATCAACTCAATTACCGCATACCTACGAGGAACAATATCCTCAACGCAAATCACAATAAGCGAATGTAACAAACATACCGCGAACTGTAGTAATTGCGCGCGGGTAATATATTTTTTAAATGGATTGTTGTATCCCAGTGACGTACATAAATAATGACTGTACATCATTAAATGAATCCCGCTATTTATAAAACATCCGAACGATGCGGTACCGTTTCCATGTCCGCGATACAATAGAAATCCCCATATGACCCCAATCGTGCTGTGATGATATACGTGGAGATACGACAATTGTTGCTTTTCTTTCCCTCGTAAAATGATAAACAATGTATCAAAATAATCAAAATACTTTGATAAATAATGAATATATACGTAATACCGTAAATCGCGTGTATAAGGTATATTAATCCCATATATATTTGGATACGAAATAACAGCAGATAATCCATATACCATATAGATATTCAACGCGATCTGTGCATTATTATAGATCAACATAGGAACCTTTAGCGAATACGGAATCCTCTTTTTCATATACTTTGTAAGTCCATAAATCATACTAAAATATCCTATGACCGCAAATGACATAACAAACGGCGTAGTAGTATATAGGATGAGATTTTCTATATTATTATTCATATCTATACTCATATATCCGTATTCATATTCATAAATATTAGATTATTATTTATATAATAATAGTTATTATATAGGGATGAATCATAAATTAGTTTGCGATAAAGCAGACCCTTCATATGAATCTTGTATGCGAGTATTCTCAAAAGACTTACATATATCCGCGAAACCTACACCTCCTCATAAGCATACCTTAGCAAATCGCATAAAACAATACCAATATCTCGAAGGTAAACTGTCTTTGTTAAGATATGAAGATTGCTTAGAAACTAAGAAATTCACGGACGGTTCGCAAGGATATACAATTCGTAATATAATAAATCTTAAAAGAAGAATTGGAACGAAAAGTAAATACGGAATAATATATTTGACAGCTATCCCATCCTTGAAAAATACATACCCAATCGCAACAAAAGTGATGCCTTATAATATGAATAATATATACGAGATTAGTATTATGTCTTTCATCACAAAAGATATCCTTTTAAAAAAGATATCGCGACATTTCCTTATGATTTATGGTGTTTGCTCGTGTTCTTCAAAGCAAATCGCCGAAAAATTAAAATTAATAAGCATCAATGAACTTGCTGACGGCGACCTTAAAATGCTTATGGGTATTAAAGAAGTCGTCAATGACACAGAATTAATGTTTAACATATTCATACAAACATATATATCTATCGCTACCTTTCATAATTTCACAGGATATGTTCATCGTGACACGCATTATGGTAATTTTCTATATCAAACGAATACCGAAAAGGGATATTATCATTATATTTTCAATGGTAAAAATTATTACTTGAAATCATGTGCGTACAATATTATTATTTATGATTTTGGTTTTTCTAGATTGATGAATTACTATGAAAACTATACCAGAAATGGCAAGATATATATTTATAAAGACTACGCTAAAATAATTAGCGCGTTCATTAAGAAAACTAGCAATGGTTGGAACACATTGTCGATACTTAATAAACGCCTTAGTGATACAATGATTGAATTTAAAAACATATTATATAACAATATAAAACACGAATTAGATTACGACAACACAAAAACTGTAAATACTTATGCCTACACTATTTTCACCGACATTCTTGAAGATATACTCTTAAAAAACGCACCACCTGGAATGTTTATAACTTTGCGACCTCCAAATGTTATCAACGCGATCCCTTTTCGTATTGATAGATAAATGAATAGGTTACGTATGTAATATAAAATAAAACATGCGTAATATATAGGAATAGTTTATACAGTGAAAAATGAAGTATATGGATGCACTACGTAAATACAATGAAGGTAGTGATAAATGGTGTATCCCTCGCAAAGGCTCCGAAGATTATTTTAAAATACGTAGTATGATGAAAAAGATATCCAGTATTCAAAAATCGAAATCAAAGGAAAGTAGTAAGGAAGATCTTGCGAATAAGAACAGACGTATCAAACTATTACAAGCTGCTATAAAAAGACGACTCGTAAAACCAGCAAATCGAAATTCTACTTCAGCTTCGTCTCCTACACAAGATTCGTATAGTTCATCGTCTCGCGCATTTTCAAGTGATTATTATAAAAATCAAAAGGCGACGAAGATTCAAAAGTTTCTCCGCGATAAACTCATCGCGAATAAAAATAATTTAAACAATCGCGTAAATACTTATAGATTAGTGTCAAAAAGAATCGCAGATCTTAAGCCCGACGAATGTTTAGAAAAGAAGGTATTTAATGGCGTCAACGGATACACAATTCGCGATATTATAAATCTTGAAAAACAAATCGGAACGCCCAGTAAAAATGGCGCAATTTATTTAACAAGTATTCCTGATTTCTTAGGCATCTATCCAATCGCCTCAAAAGTTATGAAATCAACTGCTGATAACACAAAAGAAGTGAACCTAATGACAAAGATAACGAATGAATTACTTTTACAGAAGACATCCAGACACTTCCTTATGATCTACGGGAGTTGCGTATGTATGAAACAAGTCGCCGAAAAGTTAAGATTAGTAAGTATCAACGAACTCGCAGACGGTGACCTGAAAACGCTTATCCATAAGAAGGATGTCGTAAGCGACGCAGACCTTATGTTTAACCTATTAATACAAACTTTTATATCCATCGCTACATTCCAGAACGTTGTTGGTCACATTCACCGCGACCCTCATTACGGAAACTTCCTCTATCAAAACAATAACGACAAGGGGTATTACCATTACATTTTTAATGGACACAGCTATTACTTAAAGGCGTGTAAATACAATATAGTCATTTATGATTACGGATACGCAAGTCCAATTAGAGAATATAAGAAAACTGTATTGCCAGGAATTGTGAATAGT
>Ga0209297_1000502_pt1 | contig 24967 bp, 25 predicted proteins | sample S_130805_MF_Meta_FD_187322 | JGI IMG/M metagenome (GOLD analysis project Ga0209297, IMG submission 187322) | Freshwater microbial communities from Lake Simoncouche, Canada to study carbon cycling - S_130805_MF_MetaG (SPAdes) (version 2) | ecosystem: Environmental > Aquatic > Freshwater > Lake ...
TGCGGGTACAGCAACTTCCATGTATACGCCGACAAGAGAGTTCCAACCTTCTCGTGAAGAACCCCATAAGCGGTCAATGCGAACATAAGCATTAGGAATAGTTAAGCCGTTAAAATTGTAGTTTGTTTGAATTGCCATTTTGTTTTCCTATTTTAAATTATTGTTTGTTAGACGCAATACTATACAGAAGTTAGGGTTTCCCAAGTTGTTGCCCCACCTACACGAAGTTTATTTAGTGTAGTGTCAAAATATATTGCACCTTTTACGTAATCTGGGGCTGATGCTGCTTGTTGTGGCTTGATTAGACCGCCAACAGCCAAAGTGCCACTTACTTTTGCATTACCTGTTACATCTAGTTTTTCTGTTGGTGATGCAGTCCCGATACCGACATTACCACCGCTAGTAAACGTAGCTACGGTAAGTTGTGAATTACCTAAAGATGCTTGTATATCTACATTCGCTGAGCGTACTGCTGTAGCTGGGTCAACCCAATAGTTTCTAATACCCCCTGTACCTATATCATTTCCTCCAGCATCCCTTAATACAAATTGACTATGTAGTCCAAATCCAGCCGCAACACCAACTACAGTATTAATTAATGATAATTGTTGTATGGTTGTTATAGCGTTTATTGATGCGGTAGATTCTTGTACAGTAAATTTAGTATTCCAAGCGTTTGGAATTACCCCAATACCTACTTTACCTCCTGACACTACACTCATAGATATAGCAGAGCCACCAGCCCTGAAATGCATTGCTGTGCCCATTTCAATAGAAGTGTCGTTGACTTTTCCGTAAGTACCCGTTGCCACATTCAATAAATAGTTAGCTGCATTTACACCCCCAGCTGCATTTACACCACCATTCACCTGCAACTTATTTACACCATCGTCTGTTGTTTTGCCTATTAAGACATTACCACGTGAAGTTAGAGTCATGTGTTGTGTGGGTGATGTTGCCACAGCCCCAGAACCCTTTGTCCAAAAAGTCATGTCGGTAGAATAATCAAGAGCTGAGCTACTTCTATAAACCCGAATTGATGCCGTACCATTATCCGAGCCAATTCTAAAGTTCAAGCCAGCGTATCGTGTGTTATCTCCACCAGTATCAGTAGTGTTATGAATCAAAGCATCGACACCAGCAGATGGAGCCGACGAAACAACAGCCATACCATCGGCAGTTATATTTCCCTCTACTTGTAACTTATTAGCCCCATCGTCTGTTGTTTTATTAATTAACAAATTACCCTTAGAGGTTAACTTCATTGCTTGTGTAAAAGTAACAGGAGTCCCTATAGTGCCTGTCGCAGCACTGCTCCAAATGTGGTTACCTTGAAGCATTTGATAAGTAGCCGCACCAAATGAACTAGCATATTTCCAAGCACCATCATAGTAAGTATTTTCTGTGATGGACAGATTAGCGGGACTATTACCCCAGAGAGCACTACCAGAATTACCTATTTCTAAAACCTTTCCAATACTCCAAACATTGGGAGTAACTCCGACACCAACATTACCAACATCATCAACAACAACCAAGCTATCCTGTACTTCACCTGTAGTACCGTTAAACCTAACTAAGGCATTATCTGTTGAGGTTACCTTAGCAACCTTCCCATCAACATAACTTTTAGAAGCCCCATCAGTAGTATTCACTGGGGTTGCCACGTTAGTTATAGTTTGTCCATTATTGTCCAAACCATTTTTTACCACAAATCTTTTACTTGTCATAATTCACTCTCCTTAGACAATAATTAATGTACCGATTACCTTAATTGCGGTGACGGCATTGGTTGGTGTTGCTAAAAGTCTTATATTACCTGATAAAATGTCAGCATCCAAAGTTAATAAGCTAACCCCTGTGAAAATTGAACTATATTCAGTCAAACTTACACTAGCACCATCATGAATCAATAACAATTCTGCTGTATGGTAAGAACTTCCTGAAGTTACACTAACAAGCAGTTTAGCTGTACGATAAGTTGCAGCAGGGATAGAAGCAATAACTTGATTGGCTGTGGTAGCTGAAGTGGTTAAGGTATAACTTGTAATAGTACCATAATCTAAGGTAGCTATTTTACTTCCCGCCGTGACCCTGCCTTTTGCATCAACAGTAACACTGGAATAAGTACCAACCGTAACACCTGAGTTAGCTAAAGTTAAAGCAATACCTGTAGTACCTGTACCTGTAGCATCACCTGTTACTGAAATACTTTGGTTAGCTGTTAGGTAAGTGTTTGAATCAAAAGAAGCTACACCATTTGTCAGTTTAACCAAACCAGTTGAAGCTGATGATAAACCCGCAACAGATGTCAAATTAGCATTCGAACTTTGTGCATCTGTAATACCATAACCCGCTAAAGTGGTTGGATTAGTACCTGCTGTAACTAAACCTTTAGCATTTACAGTAACTGATTTATATGTCCCCGCAGTAGCTACAGTTGCTAAAGTACCCGCAGCAGTAACATTGGCTGAACCGTCAAAAGACACACTCCAAACTACATCACCTGACATTGCTACAGTTCTAGCAGTAGCTAATTTAGTTGCAGTATCCGCATTACCCGCAACAGGGCTAACTTCAATATAAACAGTACCTGACCAACGATAGATTTTATTTGTTGTCAAGTCAACATAAATAATACCTGCTGAACCTGAAGCTGGGAAAGAAGCTAAAGCAGCATATTCAACAACATCATCAACATAAGAAGGTAAGTAAGCAGCAGCAACTTTACTATCAGAACCTAAAGGACAAACACCATTAGCAGCCCCAATTGTACTTGAAGCAATTCTAGCTGTTGCATCAATCGCATTAATAGTAATTGCAGATGAACCATCAAAACTTACTCCATTAATAGCTCTAGGTGTTTGTAAAACAGTTGCAGAACCCGCATTACCCGTAATTGTAGTTTGGTCACCTGTGTTACTGCCACTCAGTGTAGTAATACCTAACTTAGTTTTGATGGTAGCGGAAGTTTCATCACCTGTGTTAGTACCAGAAATACCCGCTAATTTAGTTTGTTCTGCGGAAGTATAATCTTGTGTTGACAAGCCTTTACCCGCAACAACATCTACTTTTAAAGCAAGTGCAGCATCAACATAAGTTTTGTTTGTTGCATCAGTAGTGTTAACAGGGGTATCAACATTAATAATTGTCTTGCTATTATTATTAATACCGTTTTTTGCGGTAAATCTAACGTAATTTGTAGCCATTTTAGTTTCCTATAAACGTTTTTACTGCGGTTATTGTAGTTGTTACTTCAAAAGTCGTACCATAAAATTTAAGAAAACCATCAGTAATATCACAACTTAAGTCAATCAGATTGGTTAAAGTATACAATGTACTTTCTTCATTCATACTTGCAGAAACCCCATCATGTATAATTGTAATGTAAGTAGAATGTCTTTGATTACCTGATTGAGCTTGTATAAGATATGTAACTGTACCAACTGAAGCAATAGGTAAGTTATCTAACAAAACTGTACTAGGTGTATAAACAATAGTCCTAAAATCACTAATACTACTTTTAGTTAAATTCAGGTTAACATTTGTAGAAATTAAACTTAAAATGTCTAAGTTAGTTTGGTAGTTTAAATCATTAGTTAGTTGACTTACTGCTGTGGGTAAAGTAGGTAAATTACTTAAATCAGTGTAACTACCTGATTTAGCTACATTAGATAGAGAAGAATCATTAGTTTTTGAAGCTAACATGGTTACAATTTCTTGATAATCATGTCCATCAAGTAAATCAGCATCTAAACCTGAACCTGTACCATCAACTGTAATTAATTTATTTAAAAGTTCTGTTGGTGAAATACCGTCAATTGCTGCCTGAACAGTACCATAACCATAAGTACAGACTAAGAAATGTCCGTTAAAGTTCTGTGAGCCAATTGAAACTGTGTGGTTTGTAACATTAGGATTATCTAAAGTAACTAACAGTTCATTGGATGTATTTATCACATAAGCATTCCAAATCAAATTACTTTGTGGGGAATGTTCTAAAACAGCTTCACCATTAACAATTTGTTTTGTTTCGGTAACAAACAACAAGTCATCTTTGTTTTCTTTCCAAGTAAGTATCCATTTACTTTTCGAAGCACTCCATTCATAACCCGCAGACCCGCCACCAACAAACATATCAGCTACAGCATCTAACACAGTTACTTGCATACCGTCAAACTTATTTACAATAGCATTTCTATCAGCTATCGTGCCAACTTCTTTATCCCCATCATTAGATATAATAATTGCCATAACTTTCCTTACATAAAGGTAGATATGTGGGGCAGGTTATACCCCACATAAAGAACTAATTAAGCATTTACATAAAGGTATTGAATGGCGACAGAGAAACCGTCCCACTGACCAGAAGTATCAACAGAAATAATGTAAGTTTTGCCTGAAGCATCAGAACTATCAATGAAAACAGGAGCATCATAAGCTACACCTGAACCATCAACATAACGAACAGTACCAAAGTTCATAATGCCGTTAATACCAGCTTTAGGAGCTTTTGATAAAACAATTTTGTTAGCAGAAACAATAAGAGTTTCTAATTTAGGTAATGAACCACCTTGAGTAGCAGCATTATCAGCATAAGCTTTTAAAGCAATATCAAGTGCAGAGTCAGCAGCGATACGTGCAGCAACTTCAGTAGATAAACCAGCACTTAAAACAGCTTCAGCCGCAACTGCACGACTAACTTCACTTGCTAAATCTGTGCGTAAAACTAACTCAGCAGCTTCAGCACGGTTAACTTCAGTAGTTAAAGCACTTGAAGCAGAAGTAGCTAAAGAAGTAATAGCACCGTTTAAGGTACTGTCAGCAGCTTGGAAAGCAGCAACAACTTCAGTTAAAGAATCAAGAGCAGCACCATCAACGTTAGACAATACGTTGTTGATTTGAGTTTGTAAACCAGCATCACCTGCAATACGAGCAGCTTCTTCAGTATTAACGTCAGCAATACGAGCAGAAACTTCAGCAGACAAGTTGTTAGTTAACAACAGTTCAGCAGCACGGGCAGTTGAAGCTTCAGCAGCTAGATTGTTTGTCAAAACTAACTCAGCAGCACGAGCAGCAGCAGCTTCTGTAGCTAAGTTATTGGTTAAAACCAATTCAGCAGCTTCAGCACGAGCTAACTCAGTTGCATCAGCAGCATATAAAGAAGTTAAATCAGCATTCAAACCAGCAATGCTACTTTTAGAACGTGTAATTAAAGCCATTTGTATCTCCAAAAAATTTATAAGTTTTCTAAATCGGTTTTACTTAGTCCGACAACTGATAGCAGATATTCTCTGGTGATTTATCTCTCTAATTATTTTTTTAACTGTTGAAAATGTAGTTTTTAAAGGTTGATACTCTAAAAGTAATTTTTTATACTCTTCTTTAGACAGGTTTGTTATATATAACTTACTATTCTCTAACCTGTAATTGTAACCTTTAGAAATTACCCATGAAGCAAAGTAAAAATCTCTTATACGCATAATTAAGTTAAGTATGATACAACACCTAAACCTTCTACCAACTCTGATTCATTTAAAACAGCATAGAATAAACCGTCTAACTCTAATAGAGTTAAGTCATCGTACTCTAACACACCTTCTGTACCGTACACAATACATAAATTAAATAAAAAGTCACCTTTTGGTCGTGAAGGTAGAAGTATTTTGTTATTTATTATTTCTGTTCTAGTTATTGTGACTAATTGTAAATTATCTAACTTTTGTTTATCAGTTGCGGATAATAAACCCGCAAAATCTTGGTTAGCTAAATTACCTGACAGGTGGTCAAATTCGTCCAAGTATACACTTTTTTCACTTGGGTAAGTGATAAAAACATGCTTACTTCCTTGTATAAATTCAACAAGGTTATCATTATTTGATGAAGAAAATACTTCAATTCTTTCTAAAGCATTTTGAATGCTCTTATATTTACCTAGACCTATCTCCCAATAAGTACCTAACTGACTTTCTATTGCATAATAACATAAATCATTATTACTTAGTTTAGACGAGAAAGGTAGGAAATTGTCAACTGCACCTAGTAAATTTACTCTACCTATCCCTTCTACTTGTGTTACTTCTTTAACTCGGTTAGCTAGTTTAAGTGACATAGGTAAATACTACAAAACATTTAAGAAAGTTTTATTATATTATGAGAAGTCATCCATGTAAATACTCCAACTGCAATAATACCTACTAACCAAAAAAACTTAGTTATAATAGTTTCACCAACTTCTTTATAGAAACTATTTCTAGCTTCTTCAACAGCTTTTTTAGCAATAATTATAATTTGTTCCTCAGATAGTTCATATCTGTTAAACTGAGGGCATTGTGTAAAAATAACTGGATTATCTTCTTGACTAGACATCTTATTCACCTTAATATAGATTAGGTTAAGTATATAAAACAGAAAATAGCTAAATAAGTTATTTTCCTCTCTAGTTTAAAACATAAACAAGTTTGAAGCAAGTAAATAAAAATTTAGTTTACAAGGATAAAAAATGTTAGCTGAAGAAATGATGGATACATCACAAAACATTATAAATATACATTCAAAAGTAAGTCCTATAGTTTTAGCTAATTTACTTGGTTGTAATGTATCTTTAATATACCAACACAGTCAGTTAGGTAGATTACCTATAGATTTTACTGAACATACTTATTTAGAATGTCTACACATGTATATAGGTTACTATAAAAAAAGTGTGGAACTTAAAGTAGTTAAGGAAAGAAACGAACAAGAATTAAGATTAGCTAAAGCAGCAGAAGAAAGTAGGTTAAAAGAAGAAAAAGATAGGGCTAGGATTGAAGCAGAAAGACAAAAGGAAGCTAATAAAACAAAAAGAAGGACTTTTAATGCGGGTGACGGTGATGATGGTGATGATGGTTTACATCCTTTAATTGCGGCAAAAATGAAACAGGACATCAGGATTGGTAAAGCTAAAGAAGGGCAATTACTTTTAAGGAACATGATAGACAGGGGAGAATATATCTCAATGCGTGAAGTCTATGAACTTTTAGAACCTTTCCTACAGGCTATAAAAAATAATTTAGTAAGTATTTCCTCTGATATACCTGAAGTACAAGAACAAATAGACCAAAACATGAGTAATCTATATAATCTTGGTGTGACTATTGCTGATAAAGCCGCTGAAGATGGTAAATTAATTGTACAGAAAATATTGAACACTGAATTAAACATTGCTGATATAACTTTATAACCTTATGTTTACAGAAACAGATTCAAACATAGCCGAAAGACTTTTTTTAGGTAACTTACTTAAACTATTTAAACAACCTATAAGGATAGGTACTTTAAAATGGGCTGAAACTTACAGAATAATGACTAGCACAGAATCCGCTATTGTAGGTAGGTTTAGTAACAAACCAACACCTTACATGGAATTTGTATATGATTGTGCGGATAATACATCAATTCCTGTAATAGTTGCGGTTAAATCCGCTCAAATAGGTTGGTCAGAAGCAAGCAATAACATTATCGGTAAATGGATAGTTTCAGACCCATCAAAGATAATTATGGCATTTCCTAGACTAGCTTCAGCAAGAAACTACTCAAGAGAAAAGATAAAACCTTTTTTCTCTGGTACTAAAGTTTTGCGGGATTTAATAAATCAAAACGTAGCTAAAGAAAGTTTTAACTACTTTGAGTTTCCTAATGGCTTCTTAAAGTTAATTACAGCAGGTTCTGTGGGTGAGATGAAGTCCTCCTCCATACCTAGAATTATTATTGAAGAGCCTGATGACTTAAAATCTGATGTAAATGGTCAAGGTGATAGTTTAGATATTGTAATTGAAAGGCAAAAAACCATACCAACAGTTAGAAAGAAATTAATTTATGGTGGTACACCAACTGATAAAGATTTTAGTAAAGTAGAAGATGCTTATAAAAAGTCAAATCAAATGGTGTTTAAAGCAGAATGTCATCATTGTGGTGGTTTACATGAATTAAGCTTTAATAACCTGTTTGAAGATGATTACCCAGATAGATACATTGACGAGATTTACGGTACAAAAAACCCTGAGTCTGCTTACTATCTTTGTCCTTTATGTGAAAAACATTGGACTTTTGAAGAGAAAAAACAAAGTATAGTTAATGGTTTAAAACATGGTAACAAAGGTTGGCATATAACAAAACCTGAGATAACCGATATTTATGGTTTCGCTTTCAATGAATTACTTTCGTCCTTCCCCGCTTCAAGCTATAAAGAGTTAAGTAAGAAAAGAATTTTAGCAGGCTTAGAGTTAGCTAAAGGTAATGAAGGCAAGATGAAGTCCTTTGTAAACAATAACATGGGTAAAGCTTATGCTAGTGGTAGTTCAGCGTTAGAAGCAGAGGAAATGAAACTGCTTAGAAGCAATTACCCTGAACATATTGTACCAATGGAGGGTTTAGTTTTAACTGCTGGTATAGATGTTCAAGATAATCGTTTTGCTGTAGTTATTCGTGCTTGGGGAAGAAACAACAACTCATGGTTAGTTAGTTGGTTTGAGATTTTTGGTGATGTAAAAAACCAAGATGATTATATTTGGAAAGAGTTAGCGGATAAAACTGTTTTTGCGGAAATACCTCACATAACAGGTAAAAAACTGCGGGTTGCTGCGGTTTCTATAGATTCAGGGGATAACACAGAGTTGGTTTATAAATGGGTTTTAGAAATGAACCAATATAACCCGCAAGTATTCGCAACTAAAGGTGTAAAAGATTTGCGGTTTTCTGATGATGAAATATATCGTGAACCTGCTAACCTAGAGTTTAACGTAACAAAACAATATAGAAAGAGTATGGCTGAGACTATGGGGGTATCTTTATTCCTTCTAGGCGCACATAAAGCACACAATGAAATATTAAACCGTGTTATTTTAAACAACAATAAAGAAGCTAGAAGTAACATATATTATTTTAACCAACAAAGTTACGGTATGTATGAAGAACAGATGACTTCATGTAGACGTATTGTTGATGCAAATTCAGGGTATAATAAAGCAGTTTATAAACTTATTGCGGGCAAACGTAAAGAAGCTATTGATGCTGAGAAGAATGCTTTACATGCTAGTTATGCTATAGGGTTAAGAAACTATGGTTACGAGAATTGGAAAGCTATTGAAGATTACTTATATAATGATAGATAAATTAGGATAAGATAATGATTTTACCTTTAGAAGAAGCTAAAACACAGTTAACCACTGTAAATGCCGCAATACAAAACTTAATTGAGGGTAAGAGAATTTCTGAATTAAGGGTGGGTTCAGGGGGCTTTCAACGTCTTTTACGTTATCAGGAAATAACCATAGATTCTTTAAGGGAAATTCAAAAAGAACTTTTAGTCTTAATTGACAGTTATGAGCCTACTAAACCCAAATTCAGAACTAATGCCCACATACCTATGATTGTAACAAAGGATATATATTAATGACTCAGTTTTATGACCCTTATGGGAACTATATCTATGACCCTGTAGAGCAAAGAGCTTTTGAAGGTTCTAGCACAAATTACAGAAATGCTCAAAGAACTTTACTTTCAGGTGAAGCTGATACTTTAGCCGCTAGGGAAATACTAGCCTTACAGATGAGGTCTGAACATGCTGTAAGAAATAACGGGTATGCTAAGACAGCTTTAACAAAGTATATAACTTCAATGGGTTCGGTTAAAGTAAATTGGAAAGATGGTAAAAATAAAGTACATACTCAGATGCAAGATTATTGGGATGAGTTTGCAGAAAACCCTAACCTAGATGGGTATGGTACTTTATGTAATACTGAAAGTGTGTGGCACTCTTCTGTGTTTGTTACAGGAAGTGCTTTTACCCGCATGGTTATACGGAAACAAGGAAACAAAAACAAAATACCTTTAAAATTACAAAACATACCAAGTCAGTTACACAATGTCTTTTATATGGGAAACAATTCCTCAGATATTGTGAGAAATGGTATAAAATTTGTAGATACAAAACCTGAAACTTACTATTTTAGAAAAGGTATACATGAACAGTTATGGTATAACGTATCAAATACCTTCCCACAAGTAGAAATACCCGCAAATGAATTGTTACATATTTTTGTGCGGGAAAGTGCGGGTCAGTGGATAGGTATTCCTTATTTATCCGCAATTCTATTAAGTCTGTATGAATTAGATGAATTAAATGATGCAACAATAGCAAAACAGAAAGCGGCACAGGCTATTGCATGGATTGTAGAAAATACAAACCCACTTAATATGACACCAACAGGCTCACCAATTGTAACAAAAGATAAAGAAAAACAGGATAAGATTGTTTTTAAATCTACAGGTGGTAACACACAGTATTTGAATAAAGGGGAAAGGATTAACTTTTATCAATCAACAGATATTGGGGCTAACTTACCTGTACTTATAAAAGCTGAACTACATAGAATAGCCGCTACAGTAGGTATTCCTTACCACAATCTAACAGGTGATACTTCAGGATTAGATTTCTCTTCTATTCGTGCTATAGGTATAGAGTTAAGAACAAGAATAGAGTACATACATCACATGTACACTATACCTTTAGGTTTAACACCTTTAACAAGTTACTTTAAAAATTTAGGTAAGTTGTACTCTAAAAAAGTAGGTAATGCTGTTCCTGTATATCAATTACCTAGATGGTATGGTGTAGATGCTTTAAAAGATGCTCAAGCTGATTTACTAGAAGTGCAGTCGGGTTTCTCAACTTTAGAATCAAAATTAGATGAAAGGCATACAACCTTTGAGCAGATTATGGCAGACAGGGATAAAATTAAAGAGAGTGGTTTAGACCATCTTCTCTCAACTGAAACAAATACTATGACAAATCAAATGGGCAATACACAAGCTAACCCTAAATCAACTACAGCATAAACAAAGTGTTGACGTATACTTATTGTTAATAGTATAATCAAGTAACTTTAAAAAGGGTTTCTATATGAAATACGGTAGACTTTTAACTAGATTATATAACCAACCGCTCGCAATAGCTCAAAGTAAGTTAGATATTCTAACATCTGAAGTTACTTTAAAGTTACTTGCGGGTGAAACATTACCAACTTTAGATAGCAAAAGTAAAGAAAATACTTTCATAGGTAGCCCAGCTATCATTAATGTATTCGATACTTTAGTTTCTAAAAATGGTGTTGGTGACAGTGGCAGCACAAGTTATGAATCTGTAACAAGACAAATAAACCAAGCAATTTCAACAGGACAACAAAAAATACTATTTTATATTGATAGTTCTGGTGGTGAAGTTAGCGGTTTATTTGCTCTTGCTGCCTTCATAGCTTCTTTACCTATCAAACATGGTATAGAAACTGTAGCAGTAACTGATGGTATGGCTGCTTCGGCTGCCTATGTTTTAGCATCTTCGGCACAGAAATTGTATGCAACATCATCTTCTATACTAGGTTCTATTGGTGTTATAATGACTTTGGTTAATGTAACTGAAGCGGATAAACAAGCGGGAATTAAGTATACAGTTTTAAGAAGTAAAGCGGATAAAGCCTTACTAAACCCGCATGAAGATTTTACACCTAAAGCTATAGAAGATGCTGTAAAAATGTTATCTGAACTGGACAACATAATGAATGAAGCTATCATGTCTTCACGAAAAATGTTAAGTAAATCTGTTATAGATAGTTTAGCTGGTTCTACTGTTCTAGCTGAAGAAGCTTTATCACTGGGATTAATAGATGGTATTGTTACTTCCTTAGATGATGTTATCAATACTGAAATAAAAATCAACACAATAACCAACAAAAAGGACAACAATATGACCTTAGAAGAAGCCTTAGCAAAGAACATTGAATTAAGTTCTGAGCTACAAGCAGTTAAAGCAAACCAAACTTTGGAAATTTCTAAAGCTAAGTTATCTGAACAAACAAGAATTGTAAGTATTTTAGAAGCCGCAAGCACTTTTAATTTATCTACAGATTTTGCGGTTAAACGTATTAAAGCTAATTCTTCCGTAGAAGATGCTGTAGAAATGTTTGAAGGTATTAAAGAAGCTTTGCAAATGTCAAATAGTTTAGATACTTCAATTGCGGCTCAAAGCACTTTAAATGAAGAAATGTTAGCAAAAAATGTACCAGAAGACTTTTTATCTTCTCTTATTGGTGCTGTAGATAAAATTCAATCACAAGACTTATATAAAGGGGTTAAATAATGGCTGATTATAATGGTGGTTTTGTAAATTACCCTGATAGAGTAACCAAGAAAACCTTTTTTCGTGCAGATGACAGACAAACTAAAACAGTAACCATTAAATCAGGTCAAGTTTTAAAAGCTCTAAGTTTTGTAGAGACTGATTCTGCGGGTAAAGCTATTGCTCATAGTGGGGTTGTAGGTGGAAAAAAGATTGCGGGTGTGACAGTATTTGATGTTGATGCTTCTGCGGGTGATGTAGAAGCAAGTATTTATACTGAAGCTAGTTTCTGGGCTAGTGCTTTAGTTTGGTCAGTTGATGCTTTAACACAAACAATTGATAAGTTTGATGGTACAACTGTTGCTGTTACTGCTTATGATACAGGTTGTACTACAGATTTACTTAAACAAAAATTCGTTGAAGGTACTGAATTTGAACCTTTAGGATTCTTAACTGCTGGGGAGCAATTATAATGGCACTTACTTTTCTTGACCCTTACCAAGCCAGTAAGGTTTTATCAGGTGTAATTCCTGCAAACAAAGTTAAAAGACCTAATTGGTTACAATCTTTTTTCTCTAATGTAAGTTCAACTGAAAAAGATACTGTAAACTTTGATGTAGAATTCACTGCAAAAAATACTATGGGTATGTTTGTTTTACCTGAAGTAGATGTTACACCAATTACTTTAAATGAGTTTGGTACAAAAGAATTACGTTTTTCTTATGCTAAAGAAGGTTTGAATTCTCCTGATTATGAAGAAATCAATGTACGTCAATTAGGGCAGGCTTTTGGTGTTCAAGATGTTATGGCTAATGAAGCTATGAATCTTCGCTCAAAACTAGCTTTGGCTGAACAAAGATTTGAAAACCTGTTTGAATTGACTGCAACAAATATTTTAATTTACGGGGGTTATGAAGCTTCTTCAGAAAAACATCCTAAAATTAGATATTCTTTTGGTCGTAAAGTTATTACTTCTACATCAGATTTTAATTCTGATTTAGTTCCTTCAGTTAACTTAACTACTACAGCAGTCAAAGCTGCTTGGGACGCTTCACAAGTAATTATGCCTGTTTTATCAGGTACTTACAGTGATGGTAGACGTGCATGGTCTAAAGCAAACATTACAGCTAAGACAGCTACACCTGTTTTAGATTTGGTTAAAATGTATGAAACTGCTAAATATCGTGCGGGTACTGAAGCTTGTTTAATGTCAGCAGATGCTTATGAAGCTTTTAATTTTGATTTGATTACAAATTACAAAGACGCTTCTGTAACTACTTTAGATGTTATGTTACGCACACAACAAGATATTTTACCAAGAATTAAAGATGTACAAGGTTTGACTTATAAAAGGTCATACCCACTTGGTAATGGGGAATTAATTGATATTCATGTATATGATGGTTTCTATCATACAAGAACATCAGGTGCAGCAACTAAGTATGTTCCAGATGGTTTTGTTGTTTTAATCCCACCTTCAGAAAACGGTATTAAGGTTTACGGAAGAATTAAACACCCTAGAGCTAATTACTCTGCTATGCCTAGATGGATTAACTATTGGGAAGATGTTAAAACTGGTAAACGTGAATGGGAAATTCATACAAACTTCCTTATGGGACATACAGATATTGATTCTGTTGTCTGTTGGAAAGTTTTGTAAGTAGGATAAGTTAATGGCGGTCAGCATAGATTTTTCTGAATTATATAAGGTACATCAACAACTTATAGATTATAAAGACATTTCTATAGCTGAACCGTTAATTACAAAATCTTTTGTTAAGTTTAATGATGTTTTAGGTGATAGGGTTAGTAAGTTATATGCTCACCCTAAAAAATTAAATGATATATCAACTAATTTACATGGACTTCCTAAATTAGTTAATAAAGGTATGTTAGAGTATTCGGTAACTTATCCACATAGGTTAACAAGTTTGACTGAATATCCTTTACTTAAAGAAAAAGTAGCAACACCTACAGCAAAATTCCCAAAAAGAATGCCTAACAGTTACGTTATTTGGACTCCTTCTAGGTTTGCTGAACAGGTTAGTGTTATTATTAGAAGGGGTAAACCTTTAGTAACATCTAGGACAAACAAAAACTTAAAGGGTTTTCATAATAAAAGCCGTAATGTTATAATGGCTAGAAAACAAAAAGCTACTTGGAAAGTATACCCTTCTTATCTTGTTGAAGGTGAGAGAGCACCATATAGTGAAATATACGCACCTAGTTTAGCTCAGTTAGGAAGTATTACTTTTGATAAAGACCCTACAGTGATTTTATCTGTTGATTTTTTATACGAAGATATACAAAACATTCTGCTTGACAATGCTACAATTTTGCTTACAAAAGGTTAGTATGTTAGAATCAGAAGATGAAATAGCAATTATTTTAGATACTTTAGGTGAGAATCTTGAATTTGACTTTGGTTTAGTGAAAGGTATTCCAGAGCAAGTAGTCTATTCAGTACAAGGTTTAAATTCTATCTACGATATTGAAAAACAAGATACATCATTTTATATAAATTACCTTGACTTTTATCAACATAAGATAGAGGTTAAAGATAGATTTATGTATCTTATTCGTGATGCTGAATATACGTTTGAGGTAACATCTTACTCAGTAATGTTAGATGGTTGGGTTGTTTTAAAAGTAAATTTGTTGGGACTTAATTAATGTATAATGAACAATTACTTATTGATGTTATTAAAAGTAAAACAAGTTACATTGTTGAATTGGCTGAAGACAGTACAATTGAATTGGTTAACGTAAATTCTGTAACAACACCAAGAGTTTATGTAGGACATTTAGGTATAAAACCTGAAAATCCAAACAATTACCATGTTAATGGTTATAACGAATTTGAAAATCCTAGTATATTGCTTACATCTATTCAATTTATTTGTGATAGAAATCAACTAGCGGAAGTGCGGACTAATATAGCGGAAGCTTATAGAAATTTTACACCTTTTGCGGGTGACAGTGATTATTCTAGTTTAATTTTTATGGAAGCTCAGGCTATAGCTAAAACAGGTAATAAAATGTGGTGGCAAGAAATTGTAGGTTTAATTTTCCCAAGAATATCATAAAAGAGAGAAATATATGTCAATTTATATAGAAAATCCTGATGGAACAGTTCAAGTGTTAGTTGAAGATTATTCTTCAGGTGATTTTGCTAACTTAACAGGTGATGGTGTGACAACCTTACCAAGTTTAGGTAATGATAGTTTAGCTTTAAAGTCAGAAGTAACGGGTTTGAAAACTTCTTTAGATGCTTTAATTGCGGATTTAGATTCAGTAATGGTTTTAAACCAACCAACCATATAAGAGGTATATAATGTCACAAGTTGCAAAGTTTGACCAGAAAGCTATTGTTTTGTATGGTTGCCCACAAGTAACTGAAGGTATTTCAGTAAAACAAAACTTTTTCAATACATTTAGCGGACTTGATGCTGATAATCGTGAAGTTGAGTTAGCTTACAGAATTAATACTTTTGGTGCTGAAGTTAGTTGTTATAAAGGTATTATTACATATACCCCTGGAGTTAAACCACAAGAAATATTTACAAAAATACCATTCAAGGATGGTGAGAATCCTTTTAAAACTTTATCTGTTGGTTCTTATATTTATGATATTCAAGGTTCTATAAGTTTAGCTAACAGTGAACTTAAAGGAGATATTTTAGGTAGAATTCAAAGTATTGCTGCTACAGTTCCTAACACTGTTGGTGGTATTACCACACCTGTATACGTCAGAACCCTAACTTTAGAAGAATTACCTGTAGTAAAACCATTTATCACAGGTGTACAAATGAAACAATCAGGTGGGATTGATTCAACTGAATACCATAAATTTCGTGTAGGTTTAGGTCCTAAAAACGCTATTGCCGCACTTAACTTTAACTTCTCTATTGACACAACTTCAGATAGTTTTCAATATATTGGTGATGAGTTAGATAGAGATGAAGTTACCGTAATTACAGATAGAACATGTAAGTTTGATTTTGAAACTTTTGTACCTGTTTTGGGTACTTATGATAATAAAGTTGATTTGGGGATTACAGTTGGTAGTGCTACTTTTACAAGTTATCCTGATTCTAATGGTGACCCACTGTACACTGATGAGATTGTTGTAACTTTAGCGAATACTGTAGTTAATAATATAATTACTGCATCAGCTATTTTAGTTTATACAGCCATACCTATCGGAAGTTATTTAAACTATTATGATGCTTCAGGTAATTTAATTGAAATAGGTAAAATTACTGGTAAAGTTGCTGATGGTACTGTTCGTAAACTAACTATAGCATCTCCAACACAAGTATATGCTGATTCTGCCGCAGCAAATAATGCCTTAGCAAATAAAACCCTAGTCCTAACACTAACCGAAAGTGTAGCAAACATACCTTTATCTTCTTGGTTTCAAGCTACTGGAATGAGTTTAACTGTAGTTCCTTCAGCTAAACAATACTACATTACAAATAAACGTATTTCAAATACCTTTATGACTGTAGAAATTCATCGTGCATCACCTGATATGCGTTTGAAAGATAAAGTTTATACTTTAACCGATGTTAGAGGAAGTATTGACCTTGATTTAGTTATTGGTTCTAAACCTAAATTCAAATTCGCTTTTGAAGGTAACGTAAACCAAGCTAAAATTGCGGCAGAACATTTAAAAGTTTTCCCTGATTTTGAAAAACAAAAACAAACTACTTCAAACACTCTTAAATCTTCAAGTATTTCTTATATTTCTTTAAGAGAGTATGATGGTTTGCAAGAGAATATCCCTGCACCTGCTACAGAATCTAATATTGAGTTTAATAAAATTACAGCACCTAACTTTACAGGTTTTGAGTACAGTAGATACCAAACAAGTGGTTTAGATTCTTGGTCTAAAGGTGGTACACCTTCTGACCTTACTGTAAGTATTTTAGAAGACATCAGTTCTAGTGCAGTTGTATTTGACCCGCACGATAACTTAGAGATGTATCACACACTAGAATTGAAGTATAAGAAAAATGATGTTCAATCAGGTATAGGTTCAACAGTTAGGATTGTGTTTGATAAACTACAATTAACAAAAGTAACTGCGGGTACTATTGCCAAATTTGTATCCCAAGATGTTGGCTTTAGAAATGTTGGTAAAACAACAATATATTTCAGCTAATAATTTTTTAACTAAGCGAGGACGACATGACAAAACTATTTATTAAAGCACAAAAACCTTCAGTAGAGAAAGTAATTACGGCTAAAGGTGTTAAAGATAATGTAACTGTAGGTATCAAAGTTTATTCTAATTCAGAGATTGACACGATTAGAAAGAACTTTCAGTCTATGTTAGAAAACATTAAGGTTAGCAGATTACTCCGAGAAGTTGAATTAGTCAAAGAAGACAATGACTTATCAATCTCAGAAACTGAAAGTAAACTAGAAGAATTATATTCTCTTATTGATGTATACCAAGAAGAACAAAAAGATAAATTACATGCTTTTTATCGAGAGCATGTTTTGTATCTTAAAAATGCTTCCCTAGCTTATGAAGATGATTTAGGTAAACGTGTTGATGTTCTTGTAACTGATACAAAAGAAGCAAAGGATAATGAATCCTTGTGGGAAAAACCAGAAAAGTGTCTACCCGTCCTCCTAGACATATTTTTTGATTCACCGTACTACAGGGATTCATTTATTACTGTAATTACCGAAACTATCCTTAACTATTCTGATAAGGAAGCAGAAAGAAAAAACTAATTGAAGCAGGTAAGGCATTAGGTAGAGCATCTTTAGAAAAACCTAATGCCGAAACTGTACTTAAAAATAAACAAGATGAAGATTCTTTTTTGCAAGCCTTCCCTGATTTTAAAGATGAAGAATCTGAAGAAGAGGAAGAGGAAGATATAGAAGAGGAAGAGATTTTTTATATCTTCGATACGGTAAAAGACTTATTCGATATTTACAATATTTGTTTAAGTTATGTAGTAAATGAGTTTAATTCTTTAGATTCTACTGTTTTAATAGCCTTAATTAAGGATAAAGGTCTTAATATAACAGATAGTTTGTCAAAAATCCCTTACATTCACAGTGGTTTTCTGAACATAATCAACTCAAAGGCAAAAAGCAATGGCAAATGATAAAAATTTGAATTTAAGGTTAAAGGTTGTCTTTGATACTGATGGTACTGCTGTACTACGAACCTTAAAGGAAATTCAAAAAGGGGAAGAAGCCAAGAGTAAGGAAAATGATAGGCAGGTTCGGATTGCTCAGGGGTATAACGATGAGCAAATAAAACAGTTAGATAAAGCAGATAAACTTAAAGGTTTAATGCAAAAAACAAATGATATATCGAAAAAAGCACTAGACGAACTAAATAAACAGGTTAAGGAACAAAATGATTTATATGTTAAAGGTGTAATAAGTCAAACAGAGTTAAATAGAAAAAGTCAGGAAATACTTGATACTGATAAACAGAGGTTAGATAACCATAACAATATACTTAACAGTTACAAAAAAGAACTTGGAATTATAAATGGTATTGTTGAAGCACTTGGCAAGAAAAATAAAATAGAGAATGAACCACCACCAAAAATAACTTCTAGTGGTTATTCAGGGTATAATTTGCCTAATGGTAAATCAAGGGCAACTAAGCCTATGGGTTATGACTATGTTTCAGGTGGGGCTGCTTGGGATAGGGAAAAAATAGAGAAAGAAGGTAAAGATTTAATATCCGCAATAACCAAAGTAGGAAAACAACAAGAAGAAGAATATAAACAACTTATAAAAGCCCAAGAAGAAGTATTTAGAAATGCACATAAAGTAGAGTTTGATAGAAGGTTAAGCCTATTTAGAGAACAATCTAAAGAAGAAATCCGCCTACAACAACTTACTTTAAAAATAAAAGAAGGTATAGCTTTAGAAGGTGAGAATAGTATCACAGCTTTTAAAGCTAAGCAAGCGGAAAAACACTTACAAATAGAAAGAGAACTTCAGCAAAAGTTAGTTTCTTTAAATGATAGGGTTGGTGCGGGTGAAATATCTTTAGCTGATGCGGCTAGATTACGCACACAAGCAATTGAAGCCCAAACAAGAGCAATCTTATCTAATAATTCCGCTACACGGCAAGGAATATCCTCTAGAACAACTCAAGATACCTCTTCTACCAACACTTCCGCATCAATGACAGGTAGAATGTCACAAGGTTATGTCCCACCTAACTTAACCGCAACCTTATCCCAATACAGTAGAGCTTACAGGGATAGTTTATCTATAATTAACTCAAATAATGTTGCTTTAGAAAGAAATCATCAACTACATCACAACATTGTTCTTCGTGTTGTTGAGTTAATTGGTCTGTATCGTGCATGGAATCTTGTACTTAACTCCATAGCAAAAATCCCGCAAGTAGGTATAGAATTAGAATCTACCATAGCAAGTTTAACCGCTACTGCGGGTGGTTCTGGTGGTATGGGAAGTGTTATGGAGGGTTTAAGAAAAGAAGCTGACAGAACAGGCATATCCTTACTCACTTTAAGGGAAACTTTTAGAGGTTTTCAAGCATCAACAAGTTTAGCTGGAGAAACTATTGATTCTACTTGGAAAATGTTTACGGACTTGAACACTGTTATTACAGGTTTACATCTTCCAGCAGACAAAGCTAGTGGAATCTTCCTAGCTATGGCACAGATTTTTAATAAAACAAAAGTACAATCTGAGGAGTTAGTTAAGCAGTTAGGTAACTTACTGCCGGGTGCTTTTGCTAGTTTTGCTGCGGCTAACAGTATAGCTTTTGGTGGACAGTTTAAAAACTCTTTAGATTTGATTAACCAAATGAAAAAGGGTATGGTTTTTGCTCATGATACTGTTGAAAACTTTACTGAGTTTTTAGCTAATCGGTTTGCCCCTGCCTTTGCTTTAGCTAGTCATAGTTTAAATGCTGAAATAGGTAGAATGAATACAAGTTTTGTTCTTTTAAGTGAAGGAATATATAACTCTACTTCAGGAATTATTTTAGGTTTTGTAAGGGGAGTTACTTCAGCCGTTAATGCCATTAGAGGTGCTATTGATGGTACAAATAATTTAGGTAACATTTTTAAAGGTGTTCTAGCTGTAGGTATTGGTTTAACTGTAACAGCATTAATAAACTACACGACTCAATCTGTTATAGCTGCTGCTTTAAGTATACAAAAAACAAGTGCTTTAGTTGCTGAAGCGGCTGCAACGGCTGCACTTACAGGAACTACCGAAGCTTTAACTTTTGCACAAGCAGGAGCTATAGTTACTAGCAAAGGTTTAGCATCTGCACTAGCTTTTTTCACTAGCAAAGCCTTTATTGTAGGTGCTTTTGTAACGGCTGGGATAAGTCTTTACAATGTTTTTACCTCATGGCGGAAACCTATAGACGATGCAAATGATTTTTTAGAGAAAACAAAAGAAAATTTAGACAAAGTTTTTGAAAAACCAGCAACTTTAGAGATGAAGATTGATGCTGACCCTATGGTTAAGGAAGCAACTAAGATTAAGGAGGGTTTACTAAAAGATATTGCAGAGACAGAAACGAAACTTAAAGATAAATGGTACAACAAGAGTCTTATAGGGCTGTTTGATATAGCAAAGTTGGAAGAAGAAAAGAAAAAAGTTGTTGAGATTGACGATAAAATAGTTGTTGTACGTGAAAATGCTAAGATAACTTTACAAATAGAAAATCAACAAGCTTTATTAGATATTTCTGAAGTAAGTAACAAAATGGAAGTGTTAGCTTTAGAAGCACAGGGACTTAGTGCAGAGGCATCTAAGTTAAGATTTGAAACTACTTATGCTGGTGACATAGCTAAAGCAAATAAAATAATCGAAGAAGGTAATGCACCTGTTTATAAATTGTCACGAACACCTAGTATACTTGATTCTATAAATGCTACACAAGGTAATTTACCAAAACCAACTACAGCTATAGAGGCTGATAAGGAGAGGCTTAAATATTTGCAAAAGACTAACGGACTTAATGCAGATGAAACAGCTGAAGGACTGTTCCTTACAAACAAAATAGAACAGCACGAACAAGCAACTAAAACATTAGCTAACTATGATATAGCAAGTAACAAAGCATCTTTAGATAAACAAGCAAAGGATGTGGCTGATTACACACAACTTAAATTAAATATTGGTAAAGCTGCTTTTGGGGAAGCTAAAACTGCTGAAGAGGCTGCACAGAAAGCTAGAATATCTGCTGAGTTAACTGCACAAAAACAGTTAGAAGAACTTCAAGGTTACAGAGCTGAGCTTAATTATGCATCTAAAAATGGTCCGTTAAATGAAGAACAGAAAAAGAAATTAACTGAGATAACTGAGCTAGAGAAAAATGTCCGTACTGGTGTAGAGAAAGCTGTATCAGAGGCTAGAGAGGATTTTAATAAGAAAAATACTGAAACAGCTAAAGAAGGTTTTGAATCCGATACCAAAATGGCTAAAGCATTTTACAAAGATTACATACGAGATGCTGACAATGCTAGTAAAGTAATTTTAGGGCAAATAGAAAAAACTTCTTGGGCTTATGAAGACCAAAAAATAACATTACAAGAATTTTATCAACAAAAGAGAGAACTTCTTGAAAAAGATTTTAAACAACAAACTGAAGCATCTGAGAAAGCTTTAGAATTAGCTAAACAAGTTAATGACCCGAATAAAATTTTAGAATATACGGATAGAGTTGCGGGTTTAGCGGATGCAAAGGAAAGAAATAATACGCAACTTGACAGAGAGCTTTACTTAGCGGAACAGAAAAAACTTGTTGATGATATTAATTTAAAATACCAAAAAGATTTACTTAATATAAGTACAAAAAGAAGCCTAGCTGAAGGTAAGTATTTAACAGGTTTAACCAATGAAATAGCTTACGTTAAAGAAATCAATGATTTACGTGTAAAAGAAATTCAAGCAATTTATAAAGCTATTGATGCAAAAAAAGAATTACTAGCTTTACCCGATACAGAAGATAAAAAAACCCTACAAGAAGATGTAGATAAATTAAACGATGAGGCTGCTAAAAAAGCTATCCCAATCGGAACAACCCCACAATCTGTTTTAGCTTTAAAAGGTAGTGACCCATTCAGTAAGTTTATGGGTATGAGTCCAAATACAAAGATTGGTGAATTGAATTCTAACAAAAAGGTTGCGGAAACAGCTATTGAGGGAAAGTACGGAAAACCCGCTACAGGCAGTGAAGCATACGCTAAACAACTTGCAGAAAAAGAAGCGTTAGATAAAACCTATGCTGAAGCTTCTAAAGCAATATATTTAGAAAGTTATGGTTCTATAGCTGGTTATGGTGCTGATAGTTTCTTATCTTTAACTTCTTCTATGCAAGCTTATTATGGTGCTGATAGTGAAGCTGCTCAAGCTGCCTTTATAGCTTACAAAGCTTTTAAAATATCTGAAATTATTATAACAACAAGCTTACTTGCTATGAAGTTAGCTGCTTCACAAGCTGATATGCCTTTTGTAGGTCCTGCACTTGCTGCGGCTATGATTCCTTTAGCTTATGCTATGGGTGCTATTCAGATTGCTACTGTAATTGCTCAACCTATGCCTGCTGCTGCTCATGGTGGTTTAACTAATGTACCTGAAGAACAAACTTACTTACTTAACAAAGGTGAGAGGGTTTTATCACCTAAACAAAATACTGACTTTACCAACTATCTAAAAGGTAAGCGTGAACAATCATCTAGTGGACAAAACCAAAATAATGTATATAATATTGCTGTAACTGTTAAAAGTAATAAAGATGATAAGCCATCTGATACAGGTAATAAAGTAGCTGAGGCAGCTATGAGAGCTATAGCTAACCAAGAAATAAATAAAGCATCTAGGTTAGGTAACAAATTAAATAAAATATCTTCCTTTTAAATATAATTTATGTCTACTACAGCCACTTTTCTTCCCCACTCCGAAAAAATACTTTTGTCAAGTTCTAAAACAAGAGGGTTTAGAATGGTTGAAATGGGTTTTGACGGTTATCAGCAAGCAGCACCTAAAGGATTGAACCCTGCTTTTGATACTTGGGCAGTTGAGTGGGGTGGTTTAACTTTAACTGAGAAAGATGAAATTGAACTTGCTTTAACTTCTTCAGGTTCATGGGGAATATTGTTATGGAGACCTCCTAAAGAAACTTTAACTAGAAAGTTTAGAATGTCTTCTGATGGTTACACAGTTTCTATGGTTGGTAGGGGAAGCTTCTCTATCAGTTGCACACTTAAACAAGTTTTTGACATATTAACAATCAATGGATAACACAGATTTTGTAAAAGAAACGGAATCCTCAACTGTATCTAATGTTATTGAGTTGTTTATATTAGATTTAAGTTTAATTAATGGTTTTGATGCTTTAATTAACGGTTTTGATGGGGCTAACCCTACTTATTGGACTCCGTCAGGTGTTGTTATGAATGGTAACATACCCTCTGCACTAAAATTCAATGGTAATACTTATATTCCCTACCCTGTAAGAATCTCAGGTATTTCTCAGTCATCTGAAGGGGCTTACCCGCGACCTCAATTAGATATTGCTAATGTTGATAAAATAATGGGTGGTTTATCTTTTATCTATGATGATATTGTAGGTGCTTCAATAACTTACATGAAGACCTTTTATAATTTTATAGAGGCTGGGTTATCTTCCCCACCACTGAAATACTACATTGCTAGAAAATTAAGTCATGATATTAATATTTTGTCGTTTGAGTTAAGGACAGCTTTGGATAAAGAAAGAGCTTACTTACCTTCGAGACAGATGTTAAAGAAAGATTTTCCTGGGTTAGGTATAAATAAGAGTGTAAAATGATAACTTTAAATCAGGTACAGAAAGCTAAGATACATAAATATAGTTTGTTATGCTATCCTAATGAAATGTGTGGTTTACTTACTGAAGATGACTTTATAAGCATACCTAACTTAAGTGAAGAACCTAGAAGTAACTTTAAGTTAGATACAAAAGCTATGTTACCTTACTTAGGTGGTGTTAAAGCTATTGTACATAGTCATTGTAAGAATCCTAAGTTACCTAGTGTACTTGATGAAAGAACTCCATCTATAGCTGATATGGAAGGTCAAAAAACATCTGCTGTACCTTGGTTAATTGTTTCTTGTGATGGTTCAGTTGTTTCTAGCCCTCTTCAAATACCTAGAGAACCTAATAACAACTATATTGGTAGGGAATTTGTATGGTATGTTAGTGATTGCTACACTTTGGTGCAAGATTACTATAAATTCGAACTAAATATCTTACTTCCAGACCATAAAGCTAGAGAAGATTACAGACTTTTACGGAATTCACATAATTTATTTGATGCTTTTATTGAGGAATATGGTTTTGTTACTAAACATAACTGGGCAGAGGCTGTTAATGGTGATTTAGTATTACTTAATCATAAGGGTAGTGTAAGAAATCATTTAGGTATTTATCATAACGGTAAAATAATCCATCAAGACATGCTAAGTGTTGAGATACCTTTTGAACAAGTTTTACCTTATATTTGTGAGTTTTTGACTTATGTTGCTTAAAGTTTTCAAAGATATAAATAATTTTGATGAATTTAATTTTGATTCTTGTTACATACAGGAGATGTTAAGCTTAATTAAATTAGCTCATGGTAGTGTTTACACTGATAATATTGTTTTAAAAAAACATGCTTTTGTTTTGTACCAAGAAGGTAAAGAACCTGTAATTTTAACTGAAGATGTTATTTTTTCAAAACTTCCTGAAGAATATCAATTACTTATCTTACCTGAGATTGGTGGTGATATACCTGTACCTTTTATTCTTATTGC
>Ga0209297_1000504_pt1 | contig 24947 bp, 42 predicted proteins | sample S_130805_MF_Meta_FD_187322 | JGI IMG/M metagenome (GOLD analysis project Ga0209297, IMG submission 187322) | Freshwater microbial communities from Lake Simoncouche, Canada to study carbon cycling - S_130805_MF_MetaG (SPAdes) (version 2) | ecosystem: Environmental > Aquatic > Freshwater > Lake ...
ATAGCCAGCCTAGCACGCAGAACAGATTTCTGACCGCCCCCCTAATCGCACGCATTGGCGTGTTTGCGCCACTGTGAGCGCATTTAGATGCTGTTTGGCATGTCTGCATGGTCTGTGACCTCATCTCGTCTGTGCGTCTGGCTGTTGCCGGTGTCGAGTTAGACGGCCGTGACAGGATCGGCAGAGAACCCGCAGTCGATCCTGCGACGGCAGCAGCGCGCCACCGGTACTGATCGAGTCGAGATGGTCGACGGTCAGGTCAGTAGTGGTGCCGCACGCCTCACACCACGGTCGAGCGTCGCGTATCGCCTTGCTGAGACTGCGCCATGCGCGTGACTGGTACGGCTGCTGGCCACGGTCGATCTGCCTGCGCCGGTCGACAGCGCGTCGACATGATCCACACCGTGTACCTGTGGTCGTGAGCATGCCGCAGTCGAGGCACGGTCTCTGGTACATCTAGACTGTCGCGATGCAGATCATCGTTCCCCCAGATAAGCCGGCAGCAGACACTGCTAGGTGGCAGCCTATCCTGCGATACCTGCAGCGCGTTGTGGATGGTGAGCATGTGCGCCTCGACACCGTCTACCTGCATCACCACCCTCGACGGCCTGATGGCAGCCGGCAGGTCGCCTGCTTCTGTGGTGAGGCTGACTGGCAGGATCATGCGCTCACCCTATGTGGTGGTCAGGATCGGATCACCATCCTGCATGAGATCGCACACATGATCGTCGAGGATCATCACACCGCTATCTGGTCAGCAGAGACCATGCGACTGCATCGAGTGTGGCTGCCGGCTGATCAGGTGCAGCATGCCGATCGACTACTGGCGATCGAGTACCGCAAGGCACGCGGCCTGTATCGATCTGTCTACGGTGCGCCTGCACCTCGACTGCGTGGTCGAGTGTAGTAGACACCGCCAGCGGTGAAGGCGGCCGCTGACGGTGGTGCCATGAGGCACTAGATCCAATCGGATCTATCTACAGTCTATCAGGCGAGTACAGCGCGTCTGGCACGACGGCCGGCGTTGATCTCATCACGGTGCGCCGCATAGTAGGCAGCCATGCGTGCGAGATACCGGTCACGGTGTCGCAGGTACTTCGCACGCTGGTGCGCACGCTCTGCCTCTGGTGTGCGATACCCGCGCGTGCGCAGCCTACGCATCGATGCACCCTCTGCGATGCAGGCATGGCAGACCAGCGCGGTGCCGTCGTAGAAGTCAGCGTGTACCGGCCACGACTCACGGCAGACGACGCAGGTGCGCATCGCTACTGACCGGCCACCAGTACCAGCACCACTGCAGCGATCAGCGTCAGGTAGGTCACCCCTGCACCGATCATCTCGATGTGTGCCTGTCGAGTCTCGATCGATCGTCGTGCGGCCACCCGCTCACGGTGTGTCATCTCATGCATCTGTCGTGTCATCGTCTGTCTCCTTCACTCTCTGCCACTGCCAGCATGGTTTGATCGTGCCGGCTGCGATCTGTTTGCGATACCGGCCACAGATGACACACTCGCCATCGTGGTCAGCATCGCTGTGGTCGCTGTCGATCTCGTCTGCCATCAGGCGCACCGTCGATGCTGCCATCGCCACGCCATGCGGCGCGCGCCGGTCTCTAGCCAGTAGATCGACCGTACCCTCTGGCCGTCTGCTGCAGCAGCGATCGACTGGTCACAGATGCTGCATGGTCGTGGTGACCATACCTGCGGCCGTGCCGTGCCGGTAGCGACTGCGGTCTTGCGTGATGCCATCTGTCACCTCACTCTTTGCAGCCACACCTGTGCTGCCTGCCGCCACGATACCTGATCGCGATCGGCCTGCTGTGCCACCTCTGGCACGGCTGACCACGGCACGATGGTGCGCCAGTCGCTGACCGGCTGACGACGGTAGGTGCCACGCCTGATCGACACATCCTGCACCTCAGTGATGAGGATGGCCAGACCAGCGTACCGGTGATCGCGTGGTGCGCGTACCAGATGTGTCGTCGACATCAGACGATCGCCCTTGATAGGTCAAGCATCTTGCCATCTGCTGCCGGTACGCAGTCGCACGAGTCGCAGCACTCAGCGTCGAGATCACCGATCACCGCCGCCATCCAGTCACGCGTCGTCATGCGCTCGTTAGCGACGATGATGTCGAGTACGCAGTCGACGCACAGTCGATCTGACGGCCGTGCTGCGTACTGGTACAGACCGGTGCTGCTGGTGGCCGTCATCAGCGCACCGCCTGTGCGACGCGCTGCCGGTGCAGGTATGACACTGATGTCGACATCTGCGTGCCAGATCCGCTCACATAGGCTGCGACCTCTCGTGCCTCGTCATAGGTCTCGCATGACTGGATACCCTCACCGTCACTGCACGCCATCATCACTGCGTATGGATAGTACTGCTCACCGATCGCGCCAGCCATGCGCCTGACGACGACCGCTGTACCGGCCTCACCTGTGTAGTAGTCAGGTGCGATCTCGACACCTACCGGATAGTACTTCTCGTCAGTCATCAGCGCACCGCCTTGACGATGCGCTTGACCGTGCGTCGATACCATGCTGCCGGTGCAGCATGCTTCGCGCAGGCAGGTAGCGTCTCGACTGCGATCAGGTTCAGTGATCCGGCATCGCGGATCTGATACTCAGCAGTGGTCACGGCCTCTGCCTTGCACTGATAGTCACCGGTGTGACCGTTGAATCCGTTGCCTACTCGATTGATCCGGCCGATTGCTTGGCACTGTGTCATCTCGTATCTCCCTGTCAGATCCGGTCTGGTGACCGCTGTCTATCTCTGACCTCTGAATAATGCACCCTGTGCGGCAGGCTGTCAAGACCCTATTTCACGCTCAGAATCGGCTGCGATCGAGGCTGATCTGGTAGGTGTGCTGTAGGTAGCGCAGGCCGGTGAGTAGGTGCGCCTGCAGCACGGTGAGGTCACCGCAGGCCGGCCAGTCAGGTGCGAGACGGCTGCTGGTCGAGCGCAGATCACCGTGACACACCTCTAGTGCGCGCAGTGCGCGGCCGTAGCGCGGCAGGATCGACGGCACTGACATGCGATCCAGTCGCGCCTGTGCAGCGCGTAGTGGCCACCGGTAGTCGCGTCTGCCGTCAGAGTAGGTGACTACTGACTCTGGCTGATCCAGCCACATCAGGAAGGCTGGCGAGAGATCGTACAGGCCGTCGCCACCTAGATGACGCGTGTGTGTCTGCAGTGGCTGCGCATCCTCGACTGACAGCATCCATCTGACCAGCGACTCATACTCACCGGTCACGGCAGGATGGTGAGATCGATAGCCATGATGCCGCGACCTAGTCGCACGCCAAGTGCCTGCCACACTGCTGGTGCCAGATCGATCAGCGGTTCATCACCGATCACATCACGACGGCCGTAGCATGAGCATGTGTCAGTCACCACCACAACCACCTCACGACCAGTCAGATGCGACCGGATGATGACGCGATACTGTTTGCCGCCATACCGAAAGTCACGCAGGCTGCGCAGATACGGTGAGGCTGCACCGTAGAAGTCGACAGCGTCACTGCCAGTCGTGTACCACGCGTAGTTGCGTGACGCGTCATACCATGTCGCGATGCCGGTGATGGTCATGCCTGTAGGTGTCTCAGGCTGGTCGATCATGACTGGTGACGGTGATGGTGACGGCAGTACCGGCGCGATGACTGGTCTCGTCGATACGGCCAGTGATAGCACCAGCACCGCCAGTGCCAGTGTGAGATGCGCGATCAGGTGCGATCTATGGTGTGTCATCTGATGGCGTACCGTACCACGCGAGGTACTCGTCGAGGTCGATTACAATCATGGTGCGTCGACGCGTACCGGCTGCTGGTCTGTCGCCTACGATCACCGCGCGCAGTGAGTCGTGCCGATACGGTATGGCGCGCAGCCAGCCATCGAGTCGCTCAGGGTATGACAGACCTACCTTGCACTGCGCACGCAGCCAGCCGGCATCGACATCGATCTTGTCACCGTATTGGCCAACTCGTTTCGCACCGCCACCGATCCGGTGCGCGATCTCACGCTCGAATGCGTTTCCCCTTGAGCGACTGAGACGACCTCGTCGACCACGCTCTGTCTCACTCATCGTCAGCCTCATCAGCGATGACCGGATCAGTCGATTTGCACCATGTCGCTGCGCGCTTCGGATCTCCCTTCACAAAGACCAGCACATGCTGGTGCATCGTCACCAGTTTGCGACTGGCACGGAATCGTCGACCAGCGACGATCGCGCCGGTGCCGATCGGATCGATGGTGATCGCGCTGTTGTAGTACTGCAGACCGGCGCGCTGGAACGCAGCGATGGTCTCTGGCACGAGGCCGCGCAGGATGCCGCGCTTGTCGCGCAGGTCGCCTACAACCCAGACCGCAAATCGATCCTGCCGCAGACGCTCTGTGGCCAGCCGGATGATGTCACCGTATGCCACGCAGAATCGATCCCATGTCATCGCTGACAGGTCATCAGGATCGTCGCTGTACTGCTCTAGATCGAAGTACGGCGGGCATGAGAAGACCAGATCGGCCTGCTGATCAGGATCGATCAGATGATCGAGTCGTCGTGAGTCGCCAGAGATCCACTGTGGCAGGCAGTCAGCATCAGCGATGTGCCGCTGATCCTCGTTGGCTGCGACCTGCTCTGGCCGCAGGTCGATGCCGATGTACGGTCGACCTAGCACTGACGACACGATGCCGCGCACACTGCCGCCGGCGAACGGATCTAGCACCGTGCCACCGCGCGCGCTGTACCAGCGCACCGCACACTCAGCGACGACCGGATCAAAAACGCTGGTACCCTGCGACAGTTCGTAGATTTTCCTCGACACATCTGCCGCACCCTCAGTAGGCTTCTGATAGATCAGCGCGTCGTCTCGACCGATCTCTGACTGGATGCCTAGCGATAGCCATCGTCGCTTGCGATCCTGCCATGTGCCGGTGCGTCGATCGAGGATCGAGAACGGCGGCATGCCAAACTCTTCAAACAGGTCGCGCGGTTTGACTGGCGGCAGATCGAACAAAGTAGGCGCAGCGAAGTGGTCAGTCATGTCGCACCTCATCGATCCGGTAGCCATGCACCATCGCGTATCCGGCCTGTGCGACATGGTGCGTATCCTCTAGGCAGCCGGTGGCCAGCACCATGCGCGCGATCTCTGCGTTCTCGCTGTAGGTCTTCAGCCAGATGTGGTCTGCCGGTAGCGGTTCATCCTCTAGCCACACAGACAGTGTCGCCACTGGATCGTGTGACATGGCCTCACGCACCAGCAGTGCTGCACTGCCATCTGTGTACGCGCTGCGCACCACCTCTAGTTCGATACCGTCGACTGTGAACACTGACACCACGCTGGCATCTCTGGTCTCGTCACTCATGACCTGTCTCCTTCCAGTGCTATGCCAGACAGCAGCAGTGCCACTGTCAGGATAAATGCCAGCACGACATTGAGTCGTGACCGGCCTCTACTCGACGGCACGATCAGCGATGCGCCGATCATGAACGCCAGTACGATGTCGAGCGTCGCCAGCAGTGTCATGCCATGCCTGCCAGTCGCAGCCGTTCCTCGACGCTGCCTAGATCCTCGATGACGCTGTCAGCGACCACCTGATCGACCGTCGCCTCTGTGTCGTCATCCTCACCGGTGAGGTCATGACCTAGACGCAGTCGCCTGATCTCAGCAGGCACCCAGAGTCTGATGATGTAGAAGCCACGCGCGCGCAGCCAGTCAGCCTCTGCCGGCAGGCGCACATCATCGATGACGACGCTGTATCCAGCAGCGACAGCGGCCTCTAGATCTGGCTGCAGCATGCGCATCAGTAGGTCAGCGTCGACGCTGCGTAGTGCTACGCCGATTCGCTGGTACATCTGGCGCACAGTGAGCGTCTCGTCACCGCACCGGATCGTCTGCTGCTTGCTGACATCGCCATACGCGTCACGCACCATGCGCTTGATCGGTGTGGCGATACTGAGGCGCACTGCGCCAGACTCAGACAGTGTGGCTGCCATCGTGGTCTTGCCGCTACCCTGACGGCCTGCGATCGCGATCAGTGTCTGACCGCTCATGACGCGCCACCGTCGACACCCCTGATGCCTACCAGCCACAGTGCGTCGTCAGGCTGCAGGTATGCGACAGTCTTTGCCTCATACACTGGATCGAGCGTCACACCGTCTATCTCTGCCATGACATGCGTACTGTATGGCACTGTCGACTTGACGAGTGTGGTCATCGACTGCCACCCCAGCGGCGCGTATCTCGCCAGCCGGCGCGATGGATCACTGCCTACGATCACACCGATCACCTCGATGCTGCGGCCTGTGCGCTGCAGGCCGGTCAGGATGCCTGCCAGCGTCATGCCGCTGCCAACTGGCACGACTAGTCGACGCACCTCTGCCGGTAGATTCTCGACCTGCGCAGCAGTCGACTCGACGGCCTGCTCACACTCCATGCCGAATGGCACCAGCAGCCAGCCACGCTCTGCCGCATCTCTGCGTGAGCGTGAGTCAAGCACCACCGTGTATGCCGGTCGATGCTCGACGATCTCTGCGCCTAGTGCGCGTGCGTTGTGGATCTGCACACCCTGATGTCGACTCGCAGGCACATGTGCGCGCACCTGCAGGCCGGCTGCTGCGCCGATCGCAGCGACGAGTTCGACCTGTGGTGACGACGCATGGCCAGCGGTGACCAGACCAGCGATGCCGGCAGCCACTGCCTGATCAGCGATGTGGCCGCAGGATCGCGCCTTGCCACCACGCACACCAGCGCGTGTGTATAGGTCATCGCGCTTCAGCCAGTAGTCACCGTGACGCTCGACCGGTGTCAGCATCATGCGATCCGCATCTGTCGATGATCGACAAAGGCTGCCGCTAGTGCCTCGACACCTAGCCTCGTCGACTGGCCATCTACGATCGCGTCGATGCCGGCTGCGCCTAGATGCGCGCCATACGCCATCGCTGCAGTGACGATCAGATCACCGTCGTCAGAGAATACAGACTCGTCACACAGTCGCCAGACCTGCGCGATGGTGTGATCGAAGTACCGCTCACACATCTCTGTCAGTGAGATCCAGTGCGCTGCACCATAGCCAAAGTCTTGCAGTGGCAGCACCGCCATCTCATCGATCGGCATGCGTCGACCGATCACCACACGCGTGCTGTAGAACGATGCGAGTACCGGCACGAAGGCTGCGATGTTTTTTCGTGGTGCAGTCGCCACTGCAGCGCGTGCCAGAATCATCTTGTCACGACCATGCTCTAGTGGCTTTGCCTTCGCGTCGTAGCCGATACCATGCACCGTCAGGTCTGCCTCACGCATAGGTGCGCTGCAGTCAAAGAATCGATGGTCAGCGTGCAGACCGCGATCCTCGACAGCGATGATCGCTGCATACTCGCCTACGCAGCCGATCATGTCGTTGCGCATGTTGCGATCTGCACCTCGATCTCGACTGGCGAGTCGACGACCGTTGCCGGCTGCAGTACGCGCACCTGCGATCACTGCGAGGCCGATCCAGTCTGTAGGTCGTAGCGACAGTACGGTCACTGGTCGCCACCAGTGATCTGACCGATGCTCATAGGTCGACGCATCGACGGTCTCGACTTATCCACAGTATGCACATCTCTATTATTATTCTTCTTATCTACTCTACTCTCAGTCGTGACTGTGTCGTGACGGTCACTGTGACGATCACGGTAGCGTTTGGCGCGTGCTGCCGCAGTAGGATCGACCTGATACCGGTGCCATGCAGCGATGACGATCTCGCCAATCTCTGTGATGGTCAGCAGGCCACACGCGACCAGCCGGTCGAGGTGCGCCGCATCAGCCATGCCTGCGACGCAGGCACGCCAGACACGCTCTGACTGGTAGATGCCGCGCGGTGTCTGGTGGTACGCCTCACACAGTGTGGCGATCCACAGACGCAGTGCAGCGTCGTCGAGATCTACGATGCGCGCGTCGCGCAGCATGCGTGTGTCTACTTTGATCCATGACATGTCGTATCTCCTAACTGCTGCTGAGTGGATCGTTCCGGTGCGCACTGCTGGCGAGTGGCAGTGGCGAGATCGGCCGCAGCAGGCATGTCGCGTCGTAGCATGCCTTGTCACTGCACTGCACACAGAAGGCGGCCACGACCTCACGCATCGCTGCCACCTCACCTCTGCGTGCGCGTGCCAGTGTCGCTGACGCTGTCTGCCTGACTGCATACGACACTGCACCGTATCGCGTCACCGTCGCTGCAGCCGTATCTAGTAGCGCGCGCAGCGTCACCAGATCCTCTGGCAGTACCGGTGCGCGCCCCCAGTCACGGTCACGCAGCCAGTCACGGCTGATGCCATGCGTCTCTAGTGCCTCACCGATACCGGCCACGCCATGACTACTGCCACGCGCTGCGCGCACCATCTGCCGGAAGTCGACGGTGCGTGGATCGTCTAGCCATTTGCGCTTGTCGCTGGCCACTAGAAGGGGATCTCATCGAGGCTGTCGACCAGTCGATCAGTCGTCACTGCCGGTGCAGGTGCATCGACTGGATGTGATGTCAGCCATGTCATCGATGGTCGTCGTCGACAGTAGCCATCACCTGCGCGCTGACCGCATGTATAGAATGCCGGATAGGGTTTGCCGGTCGCCTTGCTCACGCCAGATGGTCGCAGTGACCACGCTGCGTGATGCTCAGGGCATGTGCCACCAGCGTCGATGTCTGCTGATGCAGCACCAAAGATCGCTTGCGCCTTCTCGACCAGCACACGATCGACAGCACTGGCCGTCTCCATGTAGGTCGATGCTGGCACTGCTGCAGCGCGTGCCTGCACCGGTGCATCATGCTGCGCACCGTGCTGGTACAGACTGCGACCTACGCCATACAGACTTGCACATCGACGCAGACAATCGCTGGCCGCTTCCTTTAGATCCTCACCGCTGCCACCGGTCATGTAGCCATAGTCTTGACGCACGACGGTCGCGCCATCTGGCAGCGTCACAGTGAGTGTGCCTAGCACCACACCATCCTGCTGTCGCTCGATGTGCCACGACCAGCCGGCCAGACCTAGTACCTGATCGAGTCGTGCGGCCACGGTGCGCGCGTCAACCCATGACAGGCTGATGCCACCTCGACCAATACGCTGTCTGATCTGATCCGCTGTGAACGGTGCCTCTAGTGCTGCGAGTACCTCTGCGTTGGTCATGAGTGTGTGTCTCCCTTCTCTGCTTCCTGATTCATGATCTGCAGTGCGCGCACCTCGATCTGCGCGACGCGCTGTCGTGACAGACCTAGTGCCGCACCGATCATGGCGTGTGACTCACCGGCCGTGCGTCGAGAGAGGATGTCGTACTGCCGGTGACTGACCACACCCTGCTGCGTGAGCGCAGCGGCATCGATCGTCACCTCTAGACGATCATCCTGCGGCATCTCTGCCATCGTGCGTGCGTATGTCGTATCAGCCATGTGCCTTCTCCTTCACTACAAATCGTCGCACCGGTGCGCTGACCTTGCGATGATTCTGAATCGCGATGTCGAGGTCTGAGTGTGACATCGCTGACGATCGTGCGATCGACTCCCAGTCGATGATCTCTCGACCGGCAGCCTCACGCCATGTCGCGACATACCGGTCAGCATCGAGACGAGTGGCCGTCTGCATCATCTCCTTGATCTCGACCTCGATCGTATCGACATCTCGATCCGCCTGCTGTGCAGCAGTGCGTGCGTCGAGGTAGCGACTCAGTAGCAGTGCCACCTCATCGTTGCCATAGATCGTCTCGTCAGGATCACCACGGTAGATCTGACCTAGCAGGCCGGTGTCGAGGTGCGTCGCATCTGGCTGCACACCGTCGAGGATCGACTGCCAGAAGTCACCTACCTCGTCGACCATCTGACGCTCGATCTCTAGATCACGCTCGATGGTCTCGACTCTAAAGACGAGGCCACCTAGCAGCGCGGCCACATCGACCACATCGATGCCGGTCACTGCCATCTGCCAGCGCACTTGCGCGACGACATCTAACGGCACTGGATTGATCGACCATGCCGGTGATGCGCTGGTCTTAATCTCGACGATCCGCTGATCGCCACCTACGGTCAGTCGATCGAGGCTGGCGTACATCCACGGCAGGTCTCGCCTGACATACATGCCATGTGACTGCCGCAGTCGACGGCCGGTCTGCCGGCTGTACATCGTCGCGACTGCATCCTCTAGGATCACGCCACGCTCTGCCGCTGCGCCTACCGGTGATGGATCGATCTCGCCGCGCTTCTCCAGCCACAGTGTCAGCCGTGACTTGTACGGTGACAGACCTAGTACGGCCGGCACATCACTGGCACCGATACCCTGCTGGCGTAGTGCCAGCCACTCTGCGCTGCGCTGTCGCACGCGCACAAATCTAGCGATGCTCATGATGCGATCCTGCCGGTGACTACTGCCATGACTGCCAGCGATACTGCCAGCAGCACGATGGTCATCATCGATCGCTGTCGTGCCTGCCTGCGCCATCTGCGCTGATCACGCTGGTACTGCGTCTGTGCCATCTGCCTTCTCCTTCTCTACTGCTACGGCCGCAGCCTGTGCTGCTGTCGCCATCATCGACACTGGTCGTGCCACCTGTCTGACATCACTCCATCGACACCACCTGCCGCAGCAGCGACTGGTGCCGGCTGGTCGTGTGTGAGAATCGGTACTCGATCAGATGCCAGCCGTAGTCAGGCAGATGCCATGCGATAGGCGTGCCATACGACAGCACGACATAGTCGATGCGCGTCTGTGCCGATCGATACATCTGGCAGTCGAGGCCGATCAGTCGCCCCCATGCAGCAGGTGCGACGCTGCGACCGGTCAGCGCGCTGGCTGTAAAGTCGCGACGCTCTGCGATGTACTGTCTGGCCTCATGCTGTGTGACGCGTGCCGGTCGACTCATGATCGCACCGCCAGTGCGACCGTCGTGCCGCATGCATCGCAGCGATCGAGGCCAGCCACGACCTCTGCCGGTGTGATGTCTGTGATCTCCATCCAGCCGTCGATCCTCAGTCGATCGGTCAGTGTCTCGATCAGGCGCATCGAGCGCACGATCACCTCTGTGCGGCAGTCGTAGCAGACGCGGCCGCTGCTGCCGCTGGCTGTGCGCCACAGACCGGTGCCGCTACCGGCCGTCATGATCGCACCACGGTCGAGGTGCGCAGCACCAGCGCATACTCGTTGTCAGTGTCGTGATTGACGATGCGACCTACCTCGATCGTCGCAGTGTCGTCATGATGTGGTCGCAGTCGCTGCGATCGTGCCGCACGGTATGCATCAGCAGTCGTGCGATACGACTCGTAGTCACCGATGCAGTCGCCATCTGCATCACGCTCGACCACCCAGTACCTCGTCGATCCGGCCATCAGCGCACCGCCAGTGCTGCGCGTGCGCGCTTCTCTAGTGCAGCCATCGAGCGTCGATACGATGCACACTCCAGTGCTGTATCGAAGTCATACGGTGATGCCATCTCTGCCTCATAGGATGACCACGATACGATCTCTGCCAGCGCAGTCGTATCGACGACGATCGTCGCACCGGTAGTGCCTGCACCCTGTGCCTTGATCTGCTCATACATCGACACCCATACCGCAGCCTTGTCAGCCTCTGGTAGTTCATGACCGATGTCTGTGTAGTCGTACATGCGTCGCGCCATCGACGCTGTGATCTCGATCGTTCCGGTCTCTGCCATTTTCGATCTCCCTGTCAGGTGTGGTCTGGTGACCACCTGTCTGTTCCTGACCTCTGCATAATGCACCCCCTGTCTAGTACTGTCAAGCACCCCCCATTTCGTGCTCGAAACAGAGAGACGGCCAGCCTGCCGGCTGGCCGTCTCTAGTCGTCGATCGCGTCTAGTACCTGTCTGATGCAGGTGTGACAGATGCTGTAGTACCCCAGAATCTGTATGTCATCTGGCAGGGTGGCGATGATGTCTTCACCGTATCGCCAGCACTGCGTGACTACGCTGCAGGATGTGCAGCGATCGTCTACCTCACTCGACGAGTCTGACGAGATACTCACCTGAGACCTCACCTGTGTCGTCGATGAATAGCAGCCACTGTGCCGGTGATCCAGTCGCACCTACGACCTCGACAGCGAAGCGATTACCTGACTCGATCGATGGTGAGCACCACGCAGTGATGCGACCATCTGCGAGTGTCATGCGCGATGGCTGATGATGGTGGCCGTACAGCAGATACCGGTACGGTGTCAGTGACATCGCATACGCAGTCGCCTTCTGCGAGATGTTTGGTATGCCGTGTGCGCGACCAAACTGATCACCATGCACCATCAGGATGCGCTGACCAGATACATCGACGGTGTCGTACCAGTGACGCGCACCGATCGTCAGTGACTCACGCCAGTCGATACGCGACTCGCCTGCCACCATCTGCGCTGCGACACGCATCAGGATCGCGTCGCTGTTTGACTCTGGTGAGTGATCACCGGCACGACCGATGCGGCCGTGATTACCGATCGCACCGCGCACTGTGACTCTAGGAAAGATCGCAGCCATGCGACGCACGATCGTGGCTAGCATCTCTGCGCCACGAAAGATCTGCATGTACAGACCACCAGCCTCGACCTCATACGACTGAGACGGAAAGATGTTGCCATCAGACTCGACCAGATCGCCAGTCAGTGCGATGACGATGTGGTCGACTGGATGATCGAGACGCTGGATACCTACGATGCGCTCGACCTTGCGTGCCAGTAGATCGAGACGCTGCGCTGCGATGTCGATGCTGTAGTCAGCGGTCTGCTTGCCGATCTGCCAGTCACTCAGATGCAGCACGGCAGTCTCTCGACCACGACGACGCTTGTCTGGTAGTGGTGGTGGCACCGGTGCGATGGTGATGCCGGCCAGTGCATCTCGACTGGCACGGTAGACAGCGTCGACTAGATCTGCACGATCGGCCTGACGCTTGGCGAGACGACGCAGCGCGCGTGAGTGTGCGGCCTTGAGGTCGTCGAGTTCTGCCTGTAGTCGCAGGTCATCAGCCACGGTCGCACCGGCAGATGCCACGACGATGTCGACTGACTGACTGCGCACCTACGCGGATGCCTCGTCGATCTAGCCATGTCGAGATCGTCGTCGACATGATCGACTCATCGACCAGCGCGGCACCTAGTGTGTCTGCATCCTCTGCACTGAGACTGCCGGTCTTGGTTGTGATCCAGCACGGTATGCCGGCATGTGACGCACTAGCCAGTGCGCGCATCTCGTCGAGACCTGACATCTGCCTTCTCCAGTCTGCCGCCTCTACTTTCGCTGGCGGCCGTATGCGGTGTTGTCTTCATCTAGCCACCGCTGGATCACCAGCAGTGCCGCGCTGATGGCACTGGCAGCGACTGCCTTTGCGCCATCACCGGTGAGGTCAAAGATAGACACACCTAGACCTAGAAATACTGCGATGGCTGTGGATAGCGAAGCCTGCAGCGCGTCAAGCGCAGCAGCGATGATCTGATCACGCATGGTCTTGTCTCCCCTGCTGGCAGCGATTCTGCTGACGACACCAGCCAGTGTGGTGATCGCAGCGGCATGATCGACAGCATGCACTGGTGATGTCTGCACTACTGCTGCAGGTTTGCGTACCGCAGCGGCGCGCGTTGGTGGCTGTACGGTGACGGTGACAGCAGCCGGTGCGACCACTGGTGCAGGCGCAGATTTGGCTGCAGCGCGTGTCGTCAGGATGATGCACCGCTTGTGTGGTGCGTCTCCCTTACTAGACGCGATCGAGCGCAGGTCAGACCACGACACCGGCACACCGTAGGTCTCACGGCCAGTGCCAGACATCGTAGGATCGCACCACTGCGCACCGTCGCCATAGGCAGCCGCAGCAGTGGCGTGACCGTATCCGGCAGCCTCATGTTTAGGATCGGTCTTGCGCCAGTACCGCTGCCACTTTGCATGCCATGCGCTCATCTGTACGGTGGCTGGATAGCCACGAGGCTGCTGCACATTGATCAGTACAGTGCCGCCAGCGCGCAGCGCATCGACGACCTGCTGCCATGACTTTGCGTATGCCGGTCGCAGACCTACCAGCGGTGCAGCCTTGACGATCTGCGCCAGACTCGATGGCGTAGGTACGCCTGCTACATCCTTGCGACCTACCCGCGTCAGGATGCGCACGCCATCTGCGCTGGTATAGGTCGTGCCGGTCAGATAGTTTGCGCATGCCATCAGTGACGATGGCGCGCAGTCATCGAGGATCTGCTGACCTTTGGCATTGCGCTCGACGCTGTCGAGTTGAGTCACGATGCGCATGCGATCCATCAGCCACCTCGATTCTGTGCCAGCCATGCGGCCAGACCTGACAGGCCGCTGATCCCCAGTAGTGCCACGACGAAGCGTGCCAGCCGTAGCGCGCCGCGCGTCTCTGCCAACTCAGCCTCGATGCGACCTAGTCGTCGATCCATCGATTCAAGTTTGCGGATGATCTCATTGACCTGTGATGCTGTCATCGTGATGCCGCCTCTAGTGCAGCCAGCCTGCGCTCTAGATGATCGACACGCGCATACAGCGCAGCGATCAGTGCAGTCGTGTCGAGTGACTCAGGTCGACCGTCTGCGTCGTATCCTACTGCGTGCGTCAGGCCGGCTGCTTCGACTTCCTCTGCGATGAATCCTAGACGCGTCGCGCCATCCTCATCAGCGATCGTCGACCGATAGTGTCGCGGCCGGATGCGTCGCGCTGCCTCTAGCACGACAGCGTCGACATCCTCGATCTCAGTCTTGTATCGAGCGGATGACGAGTTGCGTCGCAGGCTGTAGGTCGTGCCAGATGACAGCACCCAGATCGCAGCAGATGCTGTCTGCGTCGTCGTGCTGATCGCGTCGCTGACCATCGCACCTGATGCGTACACTGTGCCGCTCGCATCGAAACCGCCGCCACCGCCGATGCTCAGTCGCGTGCCATCGTGGTAGATGTACGACGATGCTGTCGTGCCGTTCATAGGATAGATGCGCTCTGCCAGCAGGTAGCCGTAATCGTTTGTCGTACTGCCGTTGTAGAATCGAAATGAGTTTGTACCGGTCATCTGAATGCCGCCATAGTATGTACCTGCACCATCACGGAATAGCAGACGAGGCGCAGTGCTGCTAGTCACACCGTGTCGCAGGATCACATCGCCACCCTCTGCGATCAGTTGCAAGTCTCCAGTGGTGTCATGCACATCGCTGGCATACAGCGTACCCAGCGCGCTGCCATCAGATGTGATCTCGACACCTAGCGGTGCAGTCATGTAGATGCCAGTGTCGAGTTCCAGTCGTGAGTATGTACCGTCAGTCGTCGACATCACCGGTGCGATGGTGATGCGGCCGTCATCCTGCCACATCGCACCGGCACCTGTCGCTGGCGCGTTGAGGTCAGGCAGGATCAGACCAGCACCTGCGCTCATCATGCGCACCTCAGCACAGTCGATGGTCTTTGTGCCACCAGACACCGTCGCATTTGTAGATACCGTCATCGTGATCTTGAGATACGCAGCATCTGCTGGCACGGTCACTGATAGCCACTCAGTGAGATCTGGTGCGAGTAGATCCCATTGTGGCACCTGCACAAAGGTGAGACCTAGTGCGACATCAGTGAAGGTGACTGCCTCGCTAATCGTCGATCCAGTCGCAGCGTATGCGCTGGTCACATAACCCATCGACAGTGTGAGGCTGCAGGCAGTGGTGCTGCTGCCGCCGGTCAGCAGGTGCGCCTCTGCTGCGTAGGCAAATGATCGATTGCGTGATCCTGCAATCGGTACATAGCGTGTCATGGTCGCGCTCTTGCCGGTGATCAGCGTGCCGTCACCTACGACAGACCAGCGCAGTACATAGCCAGATGCAGTCGTCGCATTTGCTACCAGCGCGCAGGTAATCTTGCCGCCACTGTTTACATCTGTGTACGACCAGTACGGCAGATTGTTGTCGTCACTGATCGTCGCCAGCGGATCTTGCGGTGTGATGGCGAAGTCGCCGTTTGCGACACCGGCCTGAATCTCACGCAGCGCAGCAGAACCAAACAGCGTCGCGTCATCACCCTGCGATCTCGACGAGATGATCGTCGCGCCATTGTCAGCGACGACATCGCCACCGCTCGATGACAGACCACTGCCGCCGGTCGTGTATGCATCCATGTCTACTCACTCCCCAGTAGGTAGCGCAGACTCTTGCTGCCACCTCTGCGCTGCTCACACTCGATCTCTAGTCGCGCGTTGTACGATCCGGCCTCGAATCGCCAGACCACCCTGACGATACGCAGGATGGCTGCAGACAATCCTAGTGCCGGTGCATTGATTTTACAGTACTGACCAGCCTGCCATGCAGTCGTCAGCACACGCGTCGTGCCGTTGTCACACCACCCCTGCAGGTATCCATGCGACCAGTCAGGTGACGATGTCTGCGTCTGGCTATTGCCGGCCACTGTGAATGTCACGCTGCGCACTGGCGCGCTGCGCGTATTAAAAGTCGCGCGCGACAGACGGCCGATCGCGTCGAGACGCGACAGTGTGTTGATCTGCGATGCATCGATCACCTCATGTGCGATCGCGCCACTGCGTGCAGTCTTGGCAGCACCGGTCTGTGGATAGGTGCCAGTGTAGGTGCGGAAGTATGGATCAGTCGAGCGCAGTGATGTGCCGCCTGACTTCGACCAGCGTCTGTCGAAGTCATCCCATGATGATGAGCATGCGACATAGATACCCTTGACGATGCGGTCATGATCGAGCGACACACGCAGGTCGCGCGCCAGTATGCGCGTCGATGCAGCGACACTACCGGTGCGCACCTCAGATGTGTCAGTGGTGATCTCGATCGGTGCAGTGGCCACCGTAGGTGCGGCCGTCACTGGTTCATAGTGCAGTCGACCTACCGTGTCGATGTAGTACCGGTATGCGTTGCCTGACTCACCACTCGCAGCAGCAGCGACCTGATCCAGCGCGCTGCGTAGTGTGCCTACCTTGAACGACTGCTTCTCGCCAAGTGCTACAGCAGTGCCGCTGTAGATCGCGCGTGTAGTGCCGCTGATGATCGCAGTGTTGAGGATCTGCAGCGATGCCGCATCAGATCGCTGCGTCGCTACCTTTGCCAGCAGGCCATTGATGTATGTCTGATCTGTCGTCGTGCTGTCACCAAATCCGTAGTCGCCTGCGACACGGCTGTAGTTTGTACCACTGCGACCAGATCGCACCACCGTCTTGTCTAGCCAGCCGGTAGGATCTGCGACGCTCACAGTCGCGACCGTACCAAGACCATTCGCCATCAGTCGTGCCTCGATGCTGGTGATGTATCCCATAAAGATCGGTGTGGTCGCGTGATAGCGTGAGTCAAAAAACTGCACGCGCGCATTGTCGTTTACGCCACCGCTACGCCACCACGGTTGATAGACACCTACAGAGATCGGTGTGTCGCGCTGGATCACATCGAAAGACATCGACGATCCACCACCATCTGCGGCCTGCGTCAGCGTCAGCGATGACAGATCGACATACGGTGTCGTGGTCGATGATGCTGATGGCAGATCTAGCAGGTCTGCACCACCGTCGACACCAGCGATGATGAGACTGAATGGCACTGCCATGTCTAGTAGTTTCCGTTGCGACCGTCGCGTACGCGATCGACGATGATCTTCTCTAGTGGATCAGCGACAGACTCTGCACCTAGATACACCTGCACGCTGTATTTATCGTTCATAGGATTCGCTGAGATGCTGCCGTACCGCGCTGTCATAGGATCGACGAATGCCGGTTTGTGTTTGCCATCCTTGCCACCATCAAACGGATTGATGAAGTCGAAAAAATCTGAGAAACCCTGCTTCATCTCACGCGCTGTTGCTGAACCCGGCGCAGGTGTCCACATAGGCTGACCACCCTGCTGCGATGATTCCATCGTCGCCTGCTCTCGTGTGATGTCGCCACGCGCGACGCGCTCGTTCTGCATGTTGCCGATCGCTGCACCAGCAGCGGCAGATGCGACACCTACGGCAGCGACGACGGCAGCACCTACTGCGCCGATCGACGCGAGGCCTGCGCCTAGTGTCGACGCAGCAGTACCTAGTTCTGCGATGATGCCACCACCAGCAGCAGCAGCAGGTGCAGCAGTAGGTAGGATCGAAGGCAGGCCACCACCACCACCACCTACAGTCGATGCGGTCTTCATCTGCACGCCAAACTTTGCGATGGCTGCGGTCACGGCTGTCGATGCGAGACCAGACAGCACACCACTGATGACACCGGCACTGACTGCACCGATCATGTATGCGGTGATCGGATCGACACCCTGTGCAGTGAGCGCACCAGCGATCGCACCAGAGAGACCACGGAATGCTGCACCGATACCGGCCAGTGCGACAGTCAGTCTGCCGTTCTCACCGAAGAGATCCTCTGCTGTATCACCGAACTCGCCTAGTGATTTCTTTCCATCAGATAGCCACTGCGCGATCTTCGGCGCAGTGCGCTCTAGGAATCCTACGAGTCGTGGTGCGAGATCAGCGATCTTGTCTGCAGCGCGCGTCGCGTAGTCTTGGATCTTTGGCAGGTTGTCGTTGATCTGTGCAGTCAGTCGATCGAGTAGTGGTCGCAGTCGCGTCAGCAGTTTGACCACTGCAGGTTCGAGTGCTTTGCCGATTGACTCTTTGGTCTCAGACAGACTGATCTGCAGTGATGCAAACGCGCCCTCTGTCGTCTGCGCATAGGCCTCTGCTGATCCGCTGACCTTGCCCATGATCGCGGCCAGTGCCTTGTTTCCTTTGATCAGCAGCGTCTTGCCTTTGGCATCTTTCTGCTGGATGCCTAGCAGTGTGTATAGACGCGATCCGCTGCCGGTATACGCCTTGCCTACTGCGATCGTCGCCTCATCGAGCGTCATACCGGTGGCGCGCGCGAGATCCATTGCAGTCGCGCTGATCTTCTGCGCCGCGCTGAAGTTTTTTGTAAAGCGTGTGGCGGCCTCGACAGACGCGCGCACATCATCATCTGTGTATGCGAGTCGCGCACCGGCAGTGATCATCTCCTCGATCGCTGCGAGATTTGCATCTGTCGCCATGCCGCGCGCTTTCAGTGCGGCAGTGAGTTTGGCTGTGGCTGCTGCGTCTGCTACTGCGCCGCGCACTGCGCTGACACCGAACGCAATCAGGCCGGCAGTGAGCGCACCGATACCGATGCCGATCGCGCGCAGGTCAGATGAGATCTGCTTCGCAGCACCGCGCAGACCAAACATGTTGCGCTGCAGGTTTTTGAATACCTTCGACGCAGCGTCTTTGGCGTAGATCGAAAAGTTGACTGACCTATCTGCCACTATGCACCTCGCTTGAATCTCAGTACGGTGTCACGGAAAGTTGAGTTCTCGAAGTAGGCCACGACCGTGTCACCGTAGGCCTCTAGTGCGCGCGTCTGTCGTGCTGGATCTGTCGCGACCTGTGATACGAATGGTCGACCTGCTACACCTCTGATCTGCTGGCCGCGCATGCCGGTGCGTGCGCGTCGACCACTAGTGACAAACCATTTGTACCATGCCCCTTTGCTGTCACCACGCGACACGCCTGCCTTGATACCTACGACAGCGGCCGGCGGATTGATGCGCGCGCGTCGCGCTTTGACTGCACCTGCGAGACGACCGGTACTGCCGCGCGGTGCGGCCTCACGCATAGGCTTCTGCATCGTCGATGCTGCGTTCAGCGCAGCGAGATTGAGGATGCGTCGCCACAGTTTAGGCTGCGACATCTCTAGGAACGCCATCTCAGTCTTATAGAAGCCGGATGACGGTGAGATGCTGATGCGCGTCTGCATCGATGATCCAGCCATCTACTACTTCCTCTCACGCGGCTGCAGTGCAGCCATGATCTGCCATGCCCGCAGTACCTCGTCGACTGGTCGATCAGCGACATCGTCAGGCCACATACCAAACTTCTCTGCCACGAGGTGATAGATGATCTCTGGTGGTGGTGCGATGCGCTGACCTAGTGCCATGCGACGCGCTGCGAGCGTTATGCTTGGGGGAGTGTCTGCGCCTCTGACCATTTCTGCACGGCCTGCATCAGCGCACCGATCGGTGCGTCGAGTACATCATCGATCTTCTCGCCATCGAGACCGGTCAGATTATGTGCGAGTACCAGTCTCGCAAAGGCTGACATCGCACGATCTGCTTTGCCAGACTCTAGGTCGATCAGGATGCGTGCGCTGACATCAGTGCGCATCTCGCACCACATGCCTGCGTACTCACCGTCTAGGGTAATCCGTCTCATCGCCATGTCTCACCTCACTACTACTACTGGTGCGGCCGGCTGAGACAGTCAGCCAGCCGCATCAGTACTGTACAGCAGTGGATGTCGATCCACAGAGATGACTACTCGACAGCAGACAGTGACGAGTCGACGAGGATCTCTAGCGACTTGCCGCTCGTCGCGTCAGTCGCCAGTCGCAGCGTAACCTCGTTTGTCACTACGCCATCAGAGTCACCGGCAATCGGCTGCACTGACTCGATAACCCATGATCCTAGAATCCACACACCGTAGGCCGTGCCTGATGCGGCAGTACCGTAGATGCGCAGGTATCGCTGCTCGCCTACCTCGTCGATCCCCCATGCGCCGTTGACGATCGCTGCTGCGTTGCTCATGACAGTCAGCGTCAGCGTCGCAGCCAGCGCACCGGTCAGACCAGCGGTGCCAGCGACGAGCGTGCCGTCGAGCGCATTGACTACAGCAGCACCGGTCGTGACGCTAAGACTGAACGACAGCAGGTGATCATAGTCAGTCGCACCTGTGCCGGTCTTGTCAGGGAAGTTTGTGTCGATGCTGAGTTTGAGTAGACGACCAGACAGCGTAGGCTGCGCCTCGATGTTGGTAGGGAAGGTGGCAGCAGATGTCGCGATCGACTTTGCGGCCAGCGTCACACCATGTGTCATCAGCGCAGATGCGTCAGCACCGATCGTAAACTCTGTAGGGATTGCGCCGGTCACCTGATACTTCTGAATGCCATCAGTCACCAGCAGCGACTGATAGACGAGCGTATCGAGTGAGGTCTGCGCTGGTGACCATGTGTAGGTATACGGTGCAGTCGCACCAGACTTGGTCGCACCTAGCGACCACAGTGTGTACGGCAGTGTGCGCAGCGATGCTGCAGACTCACCGATCGTGATCACTGGATTCTTTCCTACGACTGCTACACGGTCAGCCTGAATCGGATTGCGTCGACCAACGGTGAGATCCTCACCAAGGTCAGTCGTCACACCTGTGTCGAGCGTACCTAGTGCGTCGACCGGCAGCAGATCGCCAGTCGATGCGCCGAATGTGCCGGCAGTATCAAAGTCAGACTGCACCATCGCAGCCATCTTGGTCAGTACCTTTGTTCCGATTGTCATGTCTGATCTCCTCTACTATGCGGTGAAGGCGACGGCCTCATAGACCGTCACCGTGATGACTGCGGTCACAGTCGCGTAGTCAATGTCTGACCACTGATCTGTACCGATAGATGTCGACGACACGACTGCCTGCGCAGCAGTGCCATCGAGTCTCACTGATCCTACGACCAGACCACGCATCCATGCACGCCATGCATAGATGTCATGCCAGACCGTCGCGGCCGTCGTAGGCTGCAGATACAGTGTCGCATTGACAGTCAGTGTGACGGTGCGATTCGCACTGCCATACGAGATGCTGTCATCAGCCGGCATCAGCACCAGTGATGGTGTCACTGCCAGCGTCGATGGTGGTGTCGTGTACACCTGTCGCAATGTCAGATTAGCAGGTGGTGTCAGCGCGTCGATGTGTGTCGCCAGTGCGGTCAGGATGTCGTAGTCATCCATCAGCGCGCCAGACCTAGTCGCGATCGATACCGCTCTAGTAGCACCTGCGCTTCAGGATGCAGCGCGCGACTCAGTCGCATGATGCCGCCCAACTCATTCGAACCAATCACGCCATAGGGTGCGCTGCGTGATGACCAAACAGCACCTGCCTGAATCAGTGCCGCTTGTACTACCGCGCTTGGTACGGTTGGCCAGCCAAAGATGCCGGTCACGCGCACGCCATTTAGTGACAGCGGAAATGATCGCTGGCCGGCGAGACTCGTGTCGATCTCTGTGTACGGTGCGCCATCGAGTGACGCGTTCTTTGGTGCGAGGATGTAGTCAGTCGCAGACCATGTCGTCTCATAGGTGTCGTTTGCATCGTCATCTGTTGCGATCGACGACACGCTGTAGATAGGATCGGTGATGCAGTAGTACAGATTGTCTGCTGTGTAGTAGCGCGTCTGTGACGAGGTGCGGCCGAAGCCTACGGCCTGATCGCAAAAGTTATCGATGAGATCATCAGTCGCATCCAGCACGGCCTGCAGCGCAGTATCCTGCGACGCATCTGTGATCTGTAGTGCTTCCTTAAACTGTGACAGGGTGGCATACGACATGTCAGTTCACCACGAGGATCTGCAGCACATGACTGCCAGTAGTGGTGCGTGCGTAGAGCACATCACCAGCAGTCAGACGAATCGCGACCACATCAGCAGAGTTGTCAATCGATAGACCATTAGATGTGGTCAGATCGCTGCCGCCTAGCCAGATGACACCACTACCAGTGTGATGCATGTACAGCATGCAGCCGTCATTGTCTGCCGTGTATGCCACGGCCGGTGTCGTCGTGCATGAGACCTGCGTGCTACTGATCGCCATCTGACACCTCGTCTGTATCTACTGGTAGTGCGACTGTGCGTCGTCGCGTCGTGATCGCTGCAGTCTCCATCACCGGCAGTGCCACTGCACGCTCTGTATCTACTGAGGCAGTGACATAGCGCGCGTATCCGTTCACGACGAGGCAGCGTGCCTCAGTCTCTGATAGATCGATCTCTGTACCTACTGCCGGCCACGGTCGACCATCATGGTCACCAGCGATCTGCAGTAGTAGTCTCACTCGTCGCATGTGTCATCTCCCTCTGTGATGTGGTGGTGGTCGACGCATGTCGACCACCACCACTATCTACTCAGTCTCTCGACTGACTAGACATTCGCGCCCTTGAATGACTTGACTGCGCTTGGAAGCAGCAGGCCAGTCGCGCCACGCACGCCTACGCGATAGGTGACGAGACCGTAGTTGAGCGCAAAGTCTGCGCTGCTACGAATGTCAACACCACCAGCGACCACGGTTACGATCTTGCCTAGATCACCAAAGATCATCGACAAGGCCTCGTCGCCGTGATTGGCGAGTGCTGCGCTGTAGACAGGGTATCCAAGGATCGTGTCAGGCTGGCCGTTTACGCCTGCCGTGAAGATCGGTCGTGACTGACCGTCGACGATCTTGAGTACTGCTGCGAGCGCAGTATCGTTCATCATGAAGCCGCGCTTCGGCGCGCGACGGTGTTGCTCAGCCACGCTGTATACCAAGTCGATGATGTCGACATAGGCCGGCGTGACGGCTGCACCCTGCTTGCCTACGGTGGCAGCAGCAGCGACGGCAGGCGCAGCGACTGCACCATGCGCGACACCTACTGACTGACCGGCGGCCTCAGCGATCCACGCAGAGATGTCAATGCCGGTATCGGCAATAACCTCTTCTGCCACCTGCACAAGCACACCGTACTTGGCTGGCGTGAGGGTAAGCGTGCTGTTGGTTCCGTCAGACTCGTTGTACTGGCCACCCTCAGAGATGGCAGCAGCCGAACCCAGCGCAGTGGTGCGCGGGAATCCGATTGGCGATCCATCAGTCTTCGAGAAGACAGTGACGACATCAGGATTGAGGAACGGATTCACCTGACCAGCAGCGACAGCGACAGTCGTCGCAAAGTCAGTGCGGCCGGTGAAGTTCGATCCCTTTGTGATGTCGCGGAGTTCATAGGAAAGTTCCCCGCCATCGCGACCGATGCGTCGTAGTTCTGCAGCCTCATCAGCGGCAGGTGCGACGACGGCCTGCGTCAGCGCAGGTACTACTGCAGTGCGAGCGTGATCAGCGGCAGCGCGTGCTTCCTCAGCCTGCTTGCCTGCGCGGATCGCAGCGTCGATCTGCTTGGCCTCTGACTCGAACGCAGTGAATCGCGCCTCATCCTCAGCCGATACTGGCGTGCCGGCCTCAGCCGCCGCCGTATAGATGGCACTGGCATCAGCCAATACCTTTGCACGCTTCTCGTGCAGATTGTTCATCTCACTCATCGTGATTCTCCTATCTACTACTACTACTACCTATGCCTGTGATCGAGATCGCTGGTCGAGGGTATGCGCAGCGCGCAGCGTGTCGACCGCTTCGTGGATCAGTCAGCGTTGCTCTGCAGCCGTGCGAGACGCTGGCGCAGTGCGAGTACTGACGGATCAGTACCGGCGCGCGGCGCGAGTTTCTGCTTCACGGTCTCCAGTACCTCGACATCCTCATCAGTCAGATCCTGACCGGTGCGGATGAGATCGAGCGTCGTGATCAGTCTCTCAGCATCGATGCCAAGTTTAGACTGCGTGAGATGGCGCACCGCTGACAGACCGATGGTCGCAGGGTATGCAGGATTGTGGCCACTGAGAATCGAGACCTCTAGCAGTCGTGCCTCAGTGATGGTGCGCTGGTCACCAGACCACGACTCACCGCCACGCGGCACGAGGAAGCCAAACGACATCCCCATCGCAGCAGACTCGTTGTGTAGTTTGCTGATGACGGCAGCGGCATCAGGATCAGCCGGATCTAGTCGTGCCTCGACACGCAGGCCGGTCTCATCCTCTGTCAGACGCAGTCGACCACTGGCAGTCGATGCCAGCATCTTTGACTCATCGTGACCATGTAGAAATTTGACGACAGACTGACCAGCCTCGACGCGTGACAGCGTGCGCTGGAACGCGCGCGGCGCGATCGTCTCATGGAACGGCAGACCGGCAGACGGCTGCGACCATAGCGCAGCGTATCCACTGAATGTCTTCTCACCGGTATCAGCAGTCTCGACACGGAACTCACCGATCGTCACTGCGCGTCGCTCGTAGTTTTGCATCTCCACACTCCTGCTACTCATCGTCGCGATGATGCC
>Ga0209297_1000505_pt1 | contig 24940 bp, 23 predicted proteins | sample S_130805_MF_Meta_FD_187322 | JGI IMG/M metagenome (GOLD analysis project Ga0209297, IMG submission 187322) | Freshwater microbial communities from Lake Simoncouche, Canada to study carbon cycling - S_130805_MF_MetaG (SPAdes) (version 2) | ecosystem: Environmental > Aquatic > Freshwater > Lake ...
TTTAATTTGATAAATAGATAGTACCACTTTTTAACAATTGATAGTACTATCTTATTTTTGTTAGCAATAGCAAAAATATTACGACCGTTGAAGATTTATAATAGCATTTTGTGCCATTTTAAATCTTAAACGGTGTAAGTTAGTAATAACTTCTTTTTATTAACATTAACATCTTCTATTTTCCAAGATATATATAAATAATTAGTATTCGGAGGTGGTAAATTTTGAGTTAAAAATCCATTTTTTCGCAATGATTTCGTTATATATTCGATGCAATCATTTATATTATATAAAGGAAGACCTATAACGATATAAGGGATTTCAAAAAAAATATTCATTCCACCTGTTTGCGCTACATTTTTAATTTTTGTATGACATTTTTCTAATATTTTATCAAATGAAACATTTTTAATACTATCTTTCTTTTTTTTAATATTATATAATTCAAATAAAGAAATTTGCGGAGGCATTTTTTATATTTATCATAGAATTTTAATTCTTATTTTTTCATACAGGTAAATAAGGGGTTTTTAATGCTTCTAATTTTTTTTCTGAACAATCAAAATTTTCAACACTGCTATTATTACATATTTTATCGGCAAATTTAATTAATGTTTTAGCATCTCTATCATTATTAAAAGTAGCAATCTTAATATCATTTTTATCAGTTATTATTATGGTAGGAGTTGCATTAATATTAAATTTAGTTGCACGTGAAGTTCCAGTTGATGAATCTGCTATATTATATGAGATTGTATCATAATTACTTGATGAATTATTTTTAGATACAAAAATATCCCATTCTGGATTAAATGTAATGCAATAACCACAATTATCCATATAATAATATTCAACCGTAAATTTATTATTTGAAGCACTAAAGCCTTCAATTATTGATGAATTATACAATACTATAATACTACCTATAAAAAATAATATTGTTAATAGAATTAAAATTTTGTTATTTTTAAACATTCTACTTTTACTAAATAATATATTTTAATGTTTATTTTTGCCGCTGTTGCTGTAATATTTGCTCTTCGGAGGTATATACACTAATACATTTACTAATTCTCTCATCATATTTACATTTATCACTATGAAACCATCTGCATGAAAATTTAGAATATATACTACAATCATGATATTTAGGAATTCTTTGTCTTCCTATTGATGATGTTGCTGAAATAGTTATTGCTCTTGAACTTCCTCTAAAATTTTCAACATTATTAACAAATGCAATTAAATTTTCTACAGTGATATCATCATCAAACATAGCAATCTTCATATCATTTTTATCAGTTATTATAACAGTAGGAGTTGCATTAATATTAAATTTAGTTGCACGTGAAGTTCCATTTGATGAATCTGCTATATTATATGAGATTGTATCATAATTGCTTGATGATTTAATATGAGATACAAAAGTATTCCATTCAGGATTAAAATCAATATAATAATATTCAATCGTAAATTTATTTCTTGAAATAACCAATGATATAAATAAAACTAATAAACATACGATTATTAATATAAAATTTAATTTAATCATTCTATAATTACTTTATAGATTATTGTTATTACCACTATCTAGTAGCATAACAATAACATCCTAGTAAAACCTTTTAAACCGCATTTTTAGTATTACTATTAACGAATGCAATTAATTTTGCAACAGTTCTACTGTCTTCAAATGTAGCAACATTCTTATCATTTTTATCAGTTATTATAATAGTTGGTGTTCCTGTTATATTAAATTTAACTGCACGAGCAGAACCAACTGATTCATCAGAAATATTATAAGAAGCAGTATCATAATTATCAGATGATTTAACTTGCTTTTTAAATTTTTCCCATTCAGGTTTAAAATCAGTACAATGACCACAATTATTCATATAATAATATTCAACGGTAAATTTAGCACTCGCAGTGCTAAAACGTTCAATATATGATGAATTGTATAATGCAATTATAAAACCACCTAATAAGCATACAATTACTAATATAATTAACAACGTGGTATTTGAAAATTTTCCATTTGATTTAAACATTTTATCTAACTTCTATTAAATAAATACATTTTTATATGATATTATTAAATTATAGTTTTTTTTTTCGATTAATCTAACAACATTAATATAATCAATCGTTGTTATGAACAATCTATATTTATCATTTAATATAGGCGAATCAATGAATTTAGGACAATGGTCATAATTTTTAAGTAAATTAGTAATAACATATACATCTTTCATAGTTTTAACTATGACAATTGCTCTTAGTATGCTAATATTATTATAAATATCTTCAATATTATCAATAAATTTTTTAATATTTTTCATTGATGTTATATAAGAATAATTTAAATGTTTATATTAAATGAATGAAGATATAGGATTGATAAAAGTAGAATTATCAATTTTTCATAATTCATATAAAAACGTTTCTAATGAAGAAAAACCTGAACATCTTATTAATAAATTAAATACATTATTGGAAAATTATAGTTGCTTTAGTTCAAATTATAATGCGAAGAGTTTATGGGAAAAAAAGAAAATAATAGCATCGAATAAAGTCAAGACAAGAGTTAGACCACATATAATATCGTTTGACTTTACTAATGATGCTAAATGTAAAAAAGAGTTTACCAGTTATTTAAATAAACTAACTGATATTAATAAAACAACATTATACTCAAAGATTAAATCATTTATCGATAATATCAAAGATGATAACCTAATTTTCGTATTATTTGATATATTATGGAATTTTATTAAAATTTCTTCAAATAATATTTATATAGATGTTTTATATTTATTTGATTCTAAAATAATTTTAAATAGTATAAATAAATACTGGGATAATTTTCAATTATTACCACCTGCGATTTTTCTAGAAAAAAATAGTACATTTGATGCAAACTATGATTTATTCTGTGATTATGTTAAATGGAAGAAAAGTAATTTAAGTATATCGAGGGCTTTATGTATTATTTTTAAAAAAGAAGGTTTAAAAAATAATATATCTAGTATAATTGATAAAATAATTGATTTAATTGAAATTAATATAAAAGAACAAAATTGTAATAAATATATTATTGATTTATTGTTAGATGAATTAAGTATATTTATAGATGCTATACCTGATAATATTTATATAAATAAATTATCAAATATCGATACTAATTTATTAGTATCATCGTCAAAATTTAAAATTTATAATATAATAGAGAAATACAAATGATTTATAATGATATAATTATAGACAATTTAGAAATTCTCAATGAGTATGCAAAAATAAATGGTGAAGTTTTTAAATCGAGAGCATACATCAAAGTGATAGATGAATTATTAAATGATAATAATTCAATTAAAAAATATGAAGATTTCTTAAAAATTGAGAGTGCAGGTGATAAAATAAAAGCAAAGGTAAAGGAATTAATTGAAACGGGAAAAATAAAAGAAGTCGAGGAAATTAAAAAAGACCCTTTATATATCTTTAAGCAAAATTTACTATCAATTCATGGCTTAGGTCCTGTGAAAATCAATGAAATTATAAATAATCATAAAATAACTTCAATAGAAGAATTAAAAAAAAATACGCAATTATTAAATTCAAAACAATTGATTGGTCTTAAATATTATGATGATTTAAATAAACGTATTTCTTCAATAGAAATTAAAGTACATCATAACATCTTAGATGATGAATTGAAAAAATATAAAAATATTGAATACGATTATGTAGGTAGTTTCAGAAGAGGTTTGAAAAAAATGGGAGATATAGATATCTTGATTAAAAAGGATGCAAATTTTAATTTAACTAATTTTATAAATGATTTAAAAACTAAAAATTATATTATAGAAATCCTAGCATTAGGAGAACATAAATTTATGGGTATTTGTAAAATTAATAAAAAAAAACCAGCAAGAAGAATTGATATAACTATCGCTCCAGAAGATGAATATTATTTTACTTTATTATATTTCACAGGTTCTAAAAAATTTAATATAGGTATGAGAACTTTTGCCAGAAAATTAGGATATTCACTGAGCGAACATGGATTATCACAAATCGTAAATAATAAAATACCAAAAATAAATTCAGAAAATGATATTTTTAAATTTTTAAATTTAAAATATATTGAACCTAAGAATCGAAAAGATTTCTCAAAAATTAAATATAATTAAATAATTTTTTTTATTATGTTTATTTAGAATAAGAGATTATTTTAAATGAAATTTGCAAATATTGGAACAACTTTTATAGTCGAAGTTATAATAAAATTAGTTATAATAATTTTATTTGGATTAACTTATGTATATGTAGATAATCTTGAAAAGAAAGGATGTAAATGTGCTATATTACCTGAAAGTAAATTTATTAAAACTTTTAGTTTATTTGCAGTTATATTCTTAGTCATCGTCATGTTTATACCTAATAATATTATATATTCAACTGTAGGACCTACATTAGCAATTTTAATAAAATCTATTGAAATTATATTTTCATTTGTTTGCATCTATTGGTTTTATGTTACTTATAATTATACTCGTTATTTAGTGAATGAAAAATGTAAATGCTCTGATGATATCAGACGTGATATTATAATGTCTGGCTCTTTAATCGAACTTATAATAATTTTCTTCATATTTATGTTAGGTTTATTAATAGCAATAATCAGTGTAACTATTGCTACTACTATCAATTATATGATTAATAACGATAATAATTTATATGAGACTGTTATAAATCCCGCCAGATCAATTTTAAAAATACCATCAAAAGTAAAATCATCAATTGGTGATATTAAAAATTTAGGAAAAAATACATTTACCAATCTTAAAAAAGTTATATCTTCAAAAAAATAAATTAAATATTAAGTGTTCTGGCATTCATTTTTTTTCTGCCATTTGTTTTTAATATTTTAATATCTGCCGTATCTTCAATGATAGAAGTAATTTCTTCATCGCTAACAGACATTGTTTCAATTCTATTATCATCGTCCGGTGATAATGAAATCTTGCTATGAACATTATTAATAATATTATTAATATCATTCATAGGTTTGTCATTTGATTTAAATGATTGATTTTGGTTTTGATTTATATTTGGTGTTGAATTATTTAAACCACTAAATAAATTACTTACCATTCCAAATATTGATGGTTGTTGCGATTGTGATTGTTGAGATTGCATTGGTATAGATTGAGATGAAGATTGTTTAAAATTACCATTTATATATTGTTTTGCTGCTGCATTTTGAAATTGTTTCATTAATTCGGGATTAGATTTTAATACTTCTTCAACATCTGGAACAGCAGATTCCTTAAACATCCTTGATGTTAAATGGAACATAAATGCACTTCCTGTTAAACTTATAAATAATCTTAATTCAGGTGCCATTTTCTTGCCTTTAGACTTATACTTTTCGTGTAATTCTTCAAAAATATCATCATAATCATTGATATTATCATGAACTTGTTCAGACCATCCATTTAATTTAATCGCAAATGGGTCATATCTAGTATTTAAATATTCAACACCAGTAACAAAAGCCATAATCATCTTTCTTTGAAATCTTACACTCGCATCAATTTCCTTATCGCGAACAATCTTATTGTATTCATTTTTCATTTCACTTAAACTATTTTCCATTGTGAAAGTGAAAGGTATTTTATAACCCTTCTCACGTAATCGGTCAAGTTGATATAAAATTTCTCGTTTTTCATTTAACTCATCTTTCATTGAATATTTATTATCAGATTTATGTATCATTGAACCACTTTCATCATCACCGTCTTCGTCTTCATCATCGTCGTCATCATTATTGTTATCGTCATTATCATCGTCGTCGTCTTCATCATCATCGTCGTCGTCTTCATCATCACTATTATTTATATATTTATTACTATTGTTATTATTTCTATTTTTATTTCTATTTCTATTTCCATTAGAACTAGAAGATGACATAGAAGACATAGATGATAATGATGCCAAATCTGGACTTATTTTATTTTTATTGAATAATAAATCAGCGCCTTTAAATCCTTTTATATTATTTTTATTAAAAGAACTTGAATTTAATTCAAATAATTCATCATCTTCTGTATTAAAATTCATTATATAATTAATAAATTTTCTAATCCTTATATGTTATGCAACTATTATGTGCATAAGTTCGAGGCATATAAACGTGAATATTTTTATTATTATCGATAAAGCATTCACGTTGTAATTTTTTAGAGTATTTAAAAACAGTTCTTGAGATTTTTTGCGGTTCAAGTAAGGTTGCAATAATTGTTTGTATTGGTGCATCACCGTAGCGATAATAGAAGATTTTACCGTCGTCATTTATTTTCTGTATAATATCTTTAACATCATCGCGATTCCAGAATGAAACATCGGTAACAAAGAAATTATTATAGTACATTATCGGCATATTAATTATAAATTCATTATTATCATTTTCATATGATTTACCTTCTACTAATTTATAAACTTCATTGAATTTTTTAAAGTTGTCATCAGTAGTTGGTATTTTACTCTCAGTAAATAATTGTTTTATTTCTTCTTTTTTGTTAGGTACTATTTTTTCAAATAATTCTTTCATTCCATAGCAACAAAAACCACAATCGATATGAATTAAATTTGATATATATACTAAATTACGCTCTTCCATAACTTTAAATAAATCATTATTAATTGCTTCTTCGATTAATGAATCATCATCTAGTCTCATCACATAATCATAATCGGTCGTATATTTAAAGAAATGATTTATCCAAAAATTACACATTTTTCTATAATTTTTATTGCGCCAATATGGAACAGGTGCAAGATTTATACATTTATCTAATAAATCTTCATTAATATAATAAGGAATTTTAAAATCATCTTCATCTATTTTCTTAAAACTTACAAGATTTCTTCCTTCTTCTCTAATTGAATTAATGATTTCATTTTGAGAACTAATATCATAATCACCTTCGTGTAAAATAATAATAGGATATTTAAATTTAGCATTAAAATTGCGGAATAAGAAGTATAAAGTTGTTTTTAAATACACATTTCGTTCGATGTTATTTTGCGTTAAAATAAAAATACCACATTTCTTTTGCATTTTAATTAAAAAACTTATATATTTCTTATATAAAAAATCTAGTTATTATATAGTTATAATACCTAGAGATGTGGATAGAATCAAAATGCAGTTATTGTAATAATAATATATTAATAAATATATCATCAAGCAATAATAATCATATTTGCTTCTTTTGTTATTATAATAATAAGAAATTATTAATATCGCCACCACCATCACCTCAACTGCAAATGCAAGAGTTCTATAATAATTATCCATTAATAAGAACACCATCGCCACAAATGCAAGAGTTCTATAATAATTATCCATTAATAAGAACACCATCGCCACAAATGCAAGAGTTCTTATATTCTCATCCACAAATACAAGAGTTCTTTGATTGTCAAACAATAAGAACGCCATCGCATTTTCAACAATATCAAGATATATTCTATGATTATCCCCTTTAATAAATATTCAACCAAAAATATCATATCCATTTATTTATAATAAAAATTTTTCAACATCTTTTAAATTACTCGATAATAATAGTAATAATCAAGTTAAAAGAGCAAATTCTCTACCATTATTATCAACTAATAATATAGTATGGGATTGTTAAAATCAGTAATTTTAATTACCAATGGTATATATGATTTAATATGTGGAAGTAATTTGATATTTGGGTTTTCAGATAAGTTAAAACATTTACATACAGACTTGTTTGATAATCCAAATGAAGAATTAATTTCATTTATGTTAATTATTTTTGGTTTAATGAGATTGTCATTAAATTCAGTCTATGCATTTATTTCATATATCCTAGAAGCAATTATATTATATCATTATGGTAAGAAATTTAATATTAAGGTAATCGCAACTATTGCGTTCTCATTAATTTTAGCATTTTTCACAATTATATAAAAAAAAATGATTTTATCTATTAAATTTATTTCAATATCCCATTATTGATATGATTAAGAAACAAATTAATACGAAACGGAGGCAGGAACAGGTAATCAATTCCGAAAATTACTTTGAAAAATTAGACGAATGTCTTCCTAAAATTATTAATATTAAAAATAACAAATATTTAGATTATGCCGCAAAGATTGCAGCAAAGTCATCTATGACTCATAAGCACGGGGCAGTCATAGTTCATAAAAATGAAATCATTGCATCGGGTTATAATTATTCCCTGTCATATCTATCTCATTTTTATAGTATTCATGCTGAAGTCGCTGCGATTTCAAAACTTAAAAAAAAGAGCAAGGAGTTTCTATCAGAATGCGAGATGTATGTTGTAAGAATTGCTAGTTTTAATTATAAAGGAGTTCTTAAATATTCAAAGCCGTGTGAGAATTGTAAAAAAGCAATTGCGAAAAATTATATCAAAAAAACATATTATTCAACTAATTATGAATATGATCATATTATGTTAAATGTCTAGTGATAAAGAAACTTTAGGTATTATTCTTTTTAAAGTTTTTTTCTCAACAATTGGTCTATTATCCATACTAAAAACCTTTTCGAGTAATTCGCTACCAGATAAATCTTTAAATTCCAATATTCTTGTTTTAATATCTGTTATATTAATTGGTTTTGGCACTTCCTTGAATTTTGCCTTTATTCTACCATTTTGTGTATTCAAATCATTATATTTATATTTAAACATAAATTCTTGAATTTGATTATTTAAACTTCTTTGATAATTTTTTCTTTCTTTTATAGCAATAACAAGTTTTCTAATACTATCATCATATTTAAACCATTCACTAACCAAAATTTTAAAATTATCTAATTCATCTTCAGATGGTTCGGTTTTATTAATAATATCATCAATTTCACCCTCCATTATTATATAATCTACATAATTAAATCTTAAATTATTTTTCTACAAGATGTTTTAATAAAAATTTTTGAGTATCTTCTAATGTATTACCACCTACCATTTCAGATTTGTGTATACCATTATTATAAACAAAAACAGAAGGAAACCCGTGTGCTACTTTCATTCCACTCATTATTAAAGGTTCAATTAAATTGGCTTCTATTTCATAAACATTTTTTTTTGGTGTTTTAATTGTTTTTAAACATTCCTTCCATATTGGTTTAAATTTTTGACAATGATAGCAAGTATCCATATGATAAAAAATAATAACCTTCCCCATTTTTATTTTTGGAAGTAATTTACCAATATTAGTTGAAGTAATTTTAGTAGAAGGCATATATTATTATTTAATATAAACAAAAAAAAAATATCTATAAATATATAATGAATAACCCCGATTTAAAAGAATTATCTGCAAGATTATCGTGCTCTCAAATGACTGAAAAGGCAAAAAAAGAAATTGCTGAAACTAATAACCGTTTTTTAAATATCTTGGAACCAATAAAACCACCTAATTGTATTAATTATGATGGTTATTTACCGGCTTTTACTGTTATTAATAAAAGAAGTTGCATTGTTAAAAAACCTGAATATAATGAAGGAAGTTGCTGGGGTTATTATTTTGATGATAATCTAAAGTCTAGTACTATTACATTTAATAAACAAACAAAAAATAAATACAATCCGAATAACTACTGTTAATTTTTACTTGCCACCAAATAATCCTAAAGTATAACCACTCTTTAATCTATAATTTACTAATTTTTTGACTAATTCAGCCTTTGTTATTGTTTTTTCATTTATTTTAATTCCGTGATTATAAGCAGATGTTAAAAGTGATTCTTTAGAACGGGCAGAATATTTCTTAGTTTCGGCTTTTCTTTGTTGATCTTTAACTGAAACGGCTTTTTTAGGGGCTTTCTTGACTTTCTTTCCACCTTTAGTAGCAGCAGCAGGAGATAATTGATTAAATAAATTAGCGATTTGAGTATCCATATTTCTAATATTAGAAAATAAAATAATTATTTTGAGCGAACAAACTCAATAATTTTTTTTATAAGTGTAGATTTTTTTACATAAACAGTTAATCCATTTTTCTTTTTAGTTATTTTTATTTTATTTTTTATAGCATATTTACGGAGATTATCAACAGTATAATTATTATAGTTAATCCCTCCTCCTTCTGTAGATACTTGTGATTGCATCAAACCACGAATTTCACTTATATAATTACTTACTGCATTCGCAGTTGCATAACGAGACATTATTCTTATAAATGAAAAATAAAAAAATATTAAATTTCAATAGGTGATGTATCTCGATAATATGGATATGGAACCTGATTATATGGATATGGAACCTGATTATATGGATATGGAACAGGGTAATAATATACAACAGGATAATAATATACAAAGGGGTAATATACAGTATTATCTGTATTGGTTCTTGTCTGGGTTTGGGTTTGAGGTTGCGGGTCCATAATTTAATTAATTATTAGTAATTTATTCTTATATATTTTTTGATTATACTAAATCTAAATTAAATAAAACAAAAGCCCCAGTAAAATAATATTATAAATAATTAAAAAATTAATCTTAAAATTTTGAAATTCAATTATACTATTAAGTTCCTTAAATCCCTCGACATATAAACCAGCAAGAGTTGTATATAAAACTCTCAATTTCCCATCGTGTTTTTTAATAACTGCTTCTGGTATTATTTTTATTACTTCTTGTGCTATCAAGCCGGTATAACGTTTCCCATCAACAGTATCATTGCGATTGAATGTATATCCATTTAATTTTTTAATTTTATCTATAGGATTCATTATTTTTTTGAAATTATATTTATAACTAATATCACTATCGGTAGTAATATCAACCGTAGTATAAATATTACCTACAACTATTAGACTATTTGTATCAATATAATTAGGTGTTATATTTGCTAATCCGTTATTATCATTTCCTATTATGCAACTACCAGCAATCTGTAATTTAACAGGATTAACATTGCAAGTATATACATTCTGATTACCTATTTTAACAAAATTTAATGTACCGAAAATATCTCCAACATTAGACCAATTGCATTTAATATTTTTATTATTAATATTTTGTATTGTTAATACATTATTAGTGGAACCAATATAATCAGGTAGTATAATTGAATAACTATCTGTTATATTACCAATACCTAAATTTACATATTTAGAATTAGTATTATATAAATAAATATTTGAATACAATGATAATGAATTATTTATTTGACTAATATCTGGTGTTATTCCTATACCAACTCTACCATCACTAATCATTGACAATACCATTTTTTCATTATTAAAATTCTGATGAGTTAAATTAATATCATAACGAGTATTTGCAGATGTACCCCAGTTATTTAATATATGTGATGCTCTTATGCCAGTATTAGTATCATTGCTTGGTCTAGTTAAATTTAATATTCTAACTCCATTATTATTAATATTAGAACCATGATTAATATTTAAATATCCTTCAGCAGGAGAATTTAAAAGGTCTTGACCTATAGATAAAACTGCTAATGGATTATAACTATTAATACCAATATTACCATTTAAAGTTATAGGATTATTATTAATGCTAATTACATTTGATGAAATATCTGAAAAATTTATACCAAATAATTTAAATGTATATAAGGCGGCATAATCATTTTCTATTGTTGCATTTGTTCTTGTAATGCAAAAAGCAAATTTATTATAATATTTAGTTCTATTAACATTAAAAATATTTTGATTACCATTAAGATTCCAATTAGTTATATTACTTCTAGCATCTATTAATTCATATAAATCTAAAGAACTATTATAACCATATAAATTAAAACTATTAACTGTATTATTTAAATTTATATATTTTGAAGATAATAAATAAGAAATTAATATAATAGGTTTTGCTAATGCAATTGTAAAATAACATCCTGATAATGGATATCTAGGATTATTCTCAACATTAATACCTGTCTTATAATAAAAATTATTGACTGCTGTGAATGTAAAATTTGTAGATGATTTCCAATATGATAATGATGTATTATTAAAAATAGTAGGAAATAAATATTGATTATTAAGAGTATCATTATATCCAATAGTAAATAAATATGAATTATCATAATAATAACTTGGATTAGTAGAATTAAATTGATATCCAACTATATAATTGGGAGTTACATAACTTGATTGTAAATATGTATCATTTTTAGGATAACTTATAACATTTTTAAGTATATCATCACTTACATTATTATTATTTATTTGAAGTAAATTTAAATTACTATTCCATGTTAGTAGTCCATTATTTATTTTAATAGTATTAGTATTTATTTGTCCATTTACAAATAATAATCCTAAAGGGTCTGGATTGACATTACTGCCAACAATTAAATTAGAATATGTATATGCAAATGATGGCGTATTACTTGAAAATAATGTTAATGCTGATATATATGAATTGGTAGTTAATGGTAAATTTAATGTACTTAAAATACCATTTGAATCCGTAATTACAAAATTATTAGGTCTTGAATTTATAGTCTTAAGTCCTGTCAATTGAATATTACTTACATTTGTAGCCTGTAGAATACCAGTTGAATTAATAAAAGGAACAGAATAATATTCTTTTGAAATAATATTTAAGGCTGTTATTTGATTGCTGGTAGTAGTTGTATTTTCTAAAACTCCTATTGAATTTACAAATGGAACATTATTAGGAAAAGCACTAATATTTTGAATACCTAGAAGTTTATCCCTAGTTACACCAGAAGGCATAATAGTTCCATTAATATCATTATAAAGTACATTATTGAAAGTTGAAGAATTTAATATTAAATTATCTGCATATAAATTATTATAATATTTTTGAATATTACATGTACTGGTTGTTATTCTTTCTGAATTTTTCACACAAGAAATAATAGGATTTCCACTAGTAGGAAATTCAACTCTATTTGGTATTATAAAATTATTACTTGTATTAAATGTATTTTCAAAATCAACATAAATATAATTAGTAAAAACTTCATATTGTGAATAAGGTTTGCTAAAATCAATAATATTATTATTAAGTAATGCGTAAAATTCAACACTATTATCACTTGTATAAATTGTATTTATGCCAACAATTCTTTGTTTTTTAATATTATTATTAGCAATATTATCATAGTATGTAGTAGAATTTTTATTAGCAATACCATAAATGCTAATTTCTTGCATACAATAATTAGCATTATTATTTAGAGTAAAATCATATGAACATAATTTTAATTTAAAATAATCAGTATTATTATAAATTAATGTACCAATCTTAATATTTAAATTACCACCATTTATAAAATTTGTATTACTTACAACTATAGCATTTTTTAACAATTTATTATTAAATTGCAATGAACCATTTATATCAAGTGTTGCAATAGGATTTGTATTATTAATGGCATATTTAATAATATTTGAAGCACTGTATGCTATATTATTGATATTAGACCATACTCCTGTTAAATTTACTAATTTATTAGTATAATTAACAATATTAATTAAAGGAAATATAATATCATTAAAATCAGTAATACTTTTATTATTTAATATTATTTGATTTAATTTTATAGAATTAACATCATAGATATTTGCGGAACTTATTTTTATAGAATTATTAATATTAATAATTGGCTTTCCATAAATCTTCACATATGGTATTATAACACCATAATATGCTAATTCGGGTAAATTAGGAATATTTCTACCAATAACTTTTGTGATAATTATAGCAAAAGAATTATAAGAAATTGTTTGACCTGTGATATAATTAATATTATTTATACTAGTATTAATCGATATTGCATCCCATTGATTTGAATATTGATTAAAACCATATAAATTAAATATTGAGACATCATTGCCAATATTATTTCTTCCTATTATTATATGTGATACTAATATCGTTTTAGGTAATGTAAATTGTATCCATGCACCATAAATATTTAAACTTGGATTGAAATTATATTGCGAGATATTATATTCTGATTTAAAATTACCATTAGTATCATATAATATTGGCTCTGAAAACCAACTTAAACCAACATTTAAAAAAATATTTTGTACTGTATTCACACCAAGATTTCCAGATGAATTAAATGTATAATTACTAATATCGGTATATGAATTGGGATATTCGATTATCTCATTATTATTTAAATTAATAAGATTTATATTACTAACATTTAAACTATTATTACTATAAGTTATTGCATAATTATTATCAATCGTATTTTTAACATAAAAACAATTATTTTTAGCACCAATGTTAAACGCTGAATTATTGTTATTTAAAGTTATATAACCATCATTAAATGTAGATCCAAATGTAATAATATTTGAAACATTTGATGATATAAAATTTAAATTAACCATAATGTTATCACTACTTTTATATACATAATAAAACAAAAATAAATTATTTTCCTAGATTTTCCTTATAACTTTTCCATAAGATAGCCGCTTCAGACATTATTTTTTTATTATCCATATCTGGATTTTCTTTCTTTAAAGTTATCATTTGTTCTTTCACAAAAAGATTATATGCACTAGGTGCTTTCTTTTCAGCATTTGGGTCTTTCTTTTTCTTAGCAGTAGTTGCTTTATAAATTTCTGCTAAAATTTTTTTAAGTTCATCTAATGAATATTTTTTAGAATAATCAACGTTAGATGTGAAACTTTCAATAATTTGTTTTGTTATCTCCATGTTTATTTATTTAATTAAAGTTAGTTTTATATATATTTAAAAATAAAATATATATAATAAATAAAAATAATGTCTTTTCAAGATTGGGAACCAGTAGTTTTTACTAAAAAACCAAAAACTGCAAGTAATAATAAGCAAAATGCTCCAGGAACAAAAGAATATAATAAATTATTAACTGATGAAATTCCTACATCAGTTAATTATAGTGTAGAACATTCTTCGCAACTAATTTTACTTCGAAATAAAAAAGGACTTAGTCAATCTGATTTAGCAGGTAAGTTATTGGGTAGTGGAACTGTTAAAGATATTCAAGCCATTGAAAATCGTACAGGTAAATATAATAAAGTATTTCTCAATAGACTAATAAAAATACTTGAAAAAATGCCAGATAAAATAACCCCTAATTGATTCTTGCTTTAATTTCATCAACTTCTTTTTTAAGTTCTTTTATTGCCTCAATAACTAATCCCATCATATTTCCATAAGCAATTGTCAAATACTCTTTTTCATCTTTTTTAACTACCTCCGGAAGTATTTCTTGAACTTCCTGTGCTATTAATCCAGAATTCATTTCATCTGTCAATAAATTTTTATAAGTTATACCATTTAATGTTAATAATTTATTAAGAGCATTATCAATCTTAGTAATATCATATTTAATTCTCTTATCTGATGTGGTCAAAAGATTACCTTCTGTCTTTATATCCTTATAGGCAATTATATTATTATAAAATTCAACATCACCAGTATCATTATTTATTTTAATGATATCTTTAGTATCCGTAATGAATTTAAAAGGTTTTGAAATCTTAATATTACCATCGAAATAATAATCAAAATTATTATTAATGGTATTTAATGATATTCCAAATGCTTGAGAATAATCATCTTTGCTATCAAATTTACCATCAACATAATCATCAAATGTACTATTTTTATAAGTCCATATACCAAATGTATTTTCAGAAACACCTGTTCTAAATAAATATTTAGCATTATTGTAAATCGAAGTGAAATTAATAAAAGAACCATATGATTGAGAATTTAAAGTTATGAAATTTGCATCACCATTAAGACCACCTTTAATTTCAAATAAATTTTTAGAAATTAATTCGGAGTTATCTCTTGTTATTTTAAAACCTTGAGTATTAAATATAGCATTGGATGAATTAACAAGATATGCATCACTTGAATTAATAGTATATATAGGTGAATTTAAATTAGGATATACAGCATTGCCATATTTATCGAAAATATCACCTTTTAATATTACATTATTTGCACTAATATCACCTTTAAATTCAGAATTACCAATATTATTAATAGAAAACAACTTAGAATTATCTAAGTGGAATTCTAGATTTCCGTCATAACTATAAATTTTATGTATATTATTCACTTGATAATTAGTATTATCAATAAAATTCGCTAATGTTATATGCGGTACATAATTATTATAATAAATAGGAATTAAAATATTATATATATTATTTGGATCCGTAAAATTATATGTACTATAATAACTTTTCAATTCAATAGTATTAGATACAATTATTTTCTCATTTGAATCGTTGATATCTAATTCTATATTATTAACATAATTATTAGTAAATAATAATACATCTTCATTTACAATTCCATAAGAGTTATTTAATAATGATGAATGTGTTTCAATTGAAATTAAATTATTAGTATTACCAGATGTAAAAGTATTAGTTGAATTAGTTTTTATTAATGATTTTGGAACTTCGATATAATTATTAATATTAATATCATTATCTATCTCGACTTTTGTTAATAAAATATTAAAATCTTCATACTTATTATATTCTATAGTATTATATGTATAGATAATATTATCAATGCTACCAATTTTAATAATATCAAAATCAAAAAATCTTACCTTATCTCTTAAAAATACATTTTCTGCTTGATAAAATGTATAATAAGAAGTATTTATAATATTAAAATAAATATTACTAGAACTATTTGGAGTAAATGGAATAAGATGATTTGATGTTACGACTGATACATACGGGTCATTTGGGCAAGTATATCTATTTTTATAAGTCCAATTAGTATCATTGGGAATAATTTCTTCAAAAATTTGTTTGGAATTATCATCTATGATATAGGTATAATTAGGATTTTGACTTCTGATAATTGGTAATAAATTAAATTCTTTTTGTATAATATTATTAGTAACAGTTGCGCTTGTCGCCCTAGTATTAAAATCAGTATAAATATAATTTACTAAAATATTACTTATATTATGTTCAGTAGTCTTTCGTATATTATTTTTAAAATTAATGTTAGAGTTATTAATATAATAATTTGTACCCAAATTAGATGAATGAATATGATAATTAAAATAACTATTAATTATTTTATTTTTTGCATCAAATAATACTTCTGTAGAATATATTAAATTTGAATTATCAAAAATAATATTACTTTGATTATTAAATAATTGATTACTATTATAATTATTTGTTAAGAGTATTGATGATTTATTATAAACACTATTAACATTCATTGTATTATTTTTAATTAAATTTGGTGAAAAATTAGAATTCATGAAATAATATCCATCATTTGTTATTTGTAAAATTTTATTATTCGATGTTATTATTTCATTGTTAAATTGTGATGTAGATTCATAATTAATATTAAAGGAATTATCATCATCTTCATTTGGTCCTTTTAATATCCAATTATAATTATTATTATTTGTTTTTTTATGGAAATTAATCGCCGGTGCTAATGTTTCATTTGTCAATTGAAGTAAATATTTAGAATTGTCATCAACGTGAAGTGTAGCATCTTTATTATATGAATATAATGAACCATCTGTTCCATCATATGAATTTTGAGATGCTCCAATATGTGCATATGTGCGCGTTGATGATTTTGAAATAAATGATATAAATGATAATGAAGAATTTCGGATTTCAAAGATATTTGTATTATCTGATTGAGGATATCCTTTTAATATTAATTCAACATTATTAGTTAATATTTGAGATGGTGTAATTGATGTATTATTAATTAAACCAATTTCTATTTTTGAAATATTTGGCTGATTAATATTATTAAAATTTGTAGTATAAATTTTTAAAGCAGGTGTATTATATTTATTTTGATATATATATAATGGTATTGATTCTGCGTTTGTTATAGGGATATGATTTAATATCCAATCATCCTTGAATCCGACAATTGTTGTTTTGTCTGATAACATAATTATTTTACTACCAATCATTGATATATCATTATTAGCAATATCATTATTAATTTGATTATTATTTTGTGAAGATTGCTGAGATACTAAATATGTAAAATCTCCAACATTAATACCATTTAATTTATAATTCTTATTACCAATAATATTAATATTACCATATACTTCTAAATCTCCATAAATACTCATAGCAGATGATTTATTATAATTATAATCGATTGATGGTTTATTAATATCTAAGTGATATAAACTAACAGGGTCGTAATAAATATTAATTGCAGTTTTAGTTGGATTATAAGTATTATATGTATAACCTATTTGGAGTGGTCCAATAAGTCCATCAATATAATTATCAATATGACATTTATAAATAAACCATTTAAAATTATTTTTATCAAATTCTGGTGAAGGTGAATTATAATCGCAAATATCAATACCTGAATATAATGCTTGTGAATTTCCAGAAACTTTTCCTCTATAAAATCTTAAAACTGAATTATTATTTAATGTTACGTTATTATTACGTATTTGAAGTGGTGCGGTTATATTATCAGAAGCACCAATACCTAATTTTTCATTTAAAAAACCAATAGTGGAAGAACTATTATATAAGATAGGACAAATTTTTGATTTATTAATGTAATAACCATCATAAGAATTAATACCATTGAGTACATTTAATGTTTTTGAATTATTATAAATGCTAATATCACTTATATTAACATTCAATGATTTAATATCAGGAATCATAATATCATTATTTTTGTTTATTAATGGTTTTGTTAAAATTATATTATTTGATATATCTCTTGTGTAATAATTGTTTGCAAGTACATCACCAATAACATCTAACGTTTTTTGAGGCATATTAGTATTTATACCTACGCGATTATTTTGCATTATTGCAAATGTTGGAACAAGTTTAGGGTAAATATTATTATTATAATTAACACCTGGATAGAAATAAAAATTATGGTCCTTAATAGTTTTTTGTGTTAAAAATACAAAACTATTATCATAAATAGACTTTTGCGACGTATGTCCCATATAAACTTTTGAAGTATCTGTTGAATTTGTTTGAATGTCTTGAATTAATATTTGAAAATTTGTACTATCATGTTTATTAATAGTAAATTGATTAATATAAAAATCTGTTCTACGTATTCCTACACCTAATCTACCACCTATTGCTATATTAGATGTACCGCTAATATTAAAACTATCATTTGAATAACTCATAATCGTTTGAACACTATCTTGACCTTGAACTAGATGTGAATTTATTCTTAAAGAATCAAGAAATAAATTACCATTTATGGTTAAATTACTCAAACCTACATTTTCAAATTTAACTTCATCATTAAAATGTACTATATTATTAAAATTAGTTATTCCCATAACTGTTAAATCATTTAACGACGTTTGCCCTCCATTCACATCTAAATTACCAATAATATTAACATAATTATAAATAGTTAAAGATGCTTTTTTAATCGTATTTTTATCTCCAATATTAACATCAGATATGAATGTATAAGTACCATCAGAAAATTGTCCTGGCATTATTTGATTTGCATTTAAAGTTAATCCTATTTTTCTCATATAAATATCATCTAAACTTTTAATTGAACCAGTATTATAATCATATGTACAAATTGTATTAATATATGCGAGACCATTCACATGCAATGATGGTTTTTTCGTTAATGATATATATTCTTTCGGATATAATAAATTATATGTTAAATTATCTACAATTGATGTATTTATGCCAACCGAATTATTTGGAAATATAACCATTGCAGGAGATTGTGCATAGTTATAATTAGGAACACCAGAATTATCTGAATATAATTTATTTATTTCACTTGAATCCTTTGATATATGAAATTCTAAAGGCATATTCATAGTAGTTGTGATAGTTGCTGGAGATTCTTGATTATTTCCTATGATACCAAAAGTTAATCTAGAAGGTTCATTAATATCATTATTATCATTATTAATATAATTCTGTATTGAAATGTGATTGTTTTGTATTGTATTATTGCCAGAATTAACAATATTCAATGGATGAATATTTGAATACGTTGCATATTTATCGCCTAAAGTTAAAAAAGAAGTCGTATATTTATTATCGGAATTTTTAATAAGATTACTTCCCTGATAAAATATATTATTACTTGATGAGATAGTTAATAATTGATATAAACTTGTTTGATTTATATCAGGACCAAAACCTATATCTGCAATTTCAATGCCACCATTTGCTATTATTTTTCCATCACATATAATATCAGAAGATGTATATAATCCCCCCTTTCCACCTGATGACATTTGATTTCTTGTTGCATTTATTCCAATACCATTATTAGTAACCATAAAATTATATTTAATATCTTTTAAATCTGTTGGATTATCATTCGCTCTTTGTCCAACAACAAGATATTCAGATGATTGAAGATCTAAATTAAACATATTGTTATAGGAATTTAAACCTATACCTAAACTTTCAATGAAAACTTCTTGGCTATTCATTATCCTTCTTATAATTTATATTTATCTTTTTATACCCCGTGAATATTTAATTTTTTTTCTATAATTGATAATCTTTCATTTAATTCTTGCATTCCTTTAACTAAAAATGGTACAATCTTTTCATATTTAATTACTTTATAATCATTACCTTCATGAACTAAATGAGGTAATATCTTTTCAACTTCTTGTGCAATAAACCCATAATCAATTGTTGTTCTTTTGCGTTCAATAACTTCATCAATATTCTTCCAAGTGAATTCAACAGGATTAAATTTAGAAATCATTGTTAATGACTCAGACATTTTTTTAACATTTTCCTTTAATTTCATATCAGACGCACTATTGAAAGAAATAATATCATCATATACATATAATTGACCACCGCCAGTTAAATACATATGTATATTATTACCATTCGCCCCACCACCAGTTAATATATTATTGTAATCATTGTTATTGTTTGGACCATATGTAAAACTTAAAGTAGAATAAGGATATTTGGAATAAAAGTTATCAATATTAGTTGTTGTAGATGCTAAAATTCTCCAACTATTACTTGTAAATAATGTTGGGTTTGTACCATTAATAGTAGAAGCAACACCTGAACTTAAATTACCAGAATTAGGATAATTACCATTATTGCCATCATATAAAACAATACATGAATAATTACCAGGAGAACCGACAGACAATTGATTAACCATACTTGGTATTGTTGTATTCTGATTAGTTATATTAATAATACCATCATCATAACTATAAGGTACATATGATATATCATTAGTCAAAGTCATTACACTTTGTCCGCCTATATACCAACTATTAGTACCCCAAGATGGTACTGAATACCATAAATTAGATGAATAATAACCAATTGAAAATGGATAATCTGGTTTATTATTAAAAGCAATAGTTGGTGCTATTATTATTTTATCTCCTAAGCCACCAAATGAACCTATACTAGGCAATGATGTAATATTATTATTCGCAAAACATAAAATATTCGAACTTATGTTATTATTTGTATATGGAAATTTAATTATTATTAAACCAGGACCACCTATAGCATTTGTATAATTACCATCTGCACCGAAACCATATAATTTTGATTTATCTATAGGTTGATAACTAATAGTAGAACCTCCGACACCACCTGTACCTACTGTTATTGGATTGTTAATTCCCATGATATTAATAGTAGTTCCTATGCCACCACCAGCACCGCCTGAAATTAAAGTAGCATTAGCACCGTTATAATTCGTTAAATTAAAAATATTGGATATTCCTCTAATACCACCTTCCATAACATTACTTCCAGATGCAAAAATATTAGAATAACTTACTGCGTCATTTATATAACCACCGCCTCCACCACCTCCAGAACCTATATTATAATCATTGCCATAAATAATTTGCACACAACCTGTATATAATTGTCCTACTTGGTCTGATGTTAAAGATTGATTATAAATTCTAAAATCACTTAAACTTCCTTTCAAATTATTTCCAATGTTAAATCCAGTAATAGAACTAATAAAATTACTAAGATAAAGATTATTACTAACATAGATTACATTACCATTAATATAAACAATTATAGAAGAAATACCACTAGTAGTTATATATGAATAATTTACAGTTATATATTGCCATTTATTTATGATATTAGCATAAGATAATGATGGTATTGCTGTTCCATTAACAGATATAATTAAATTGTTAGTACCATCAATAGAAATATTGAAAAGATCATTAGTTATTTGTATAAATTTGAAAATAGTTTGTGTACCACTATTGGCTAAAGCATATAACCAAAAAGATATAGTGAAATTATTAGCAATTGTTCCTGATAATGAATTTATTAAGTAATAAGTTGTATCAAATAAAATAGAATTCGAACCTTTGATATATGAAGTACTATTTTTTGAATTACCACTATTTGTTGTCAAATTATTTACATTATTAAAATTAGTTAAATTAACAGTTGTGTTATCACTACTAATAAAAGTATACCATATAAATGGATTAATATTTAATATTGAATATGAATATTTATCCTGATATAATAATCTATTTGTTTTTGTATTTATAACACTAATAGTATTACTATTAAATCCTGTTTGGTCAAATATTATATTATAAAATCCAGTATTCAATGGATTATTGATATAACCATTAATTAAAATATTACCATTTTGTCTCATATAATACGAATAAACATTTGATGTGAAAGTTGTGTTATAATAACCATCAATACCTGGTCTTGAAAATACTTCTACTACACCATTATATAAATCTGAAACTTGATTTTGATTTAAAACACTATTATAAATTCTTAAATCGCTAAGATTAAAAGTACCACTGCCTAAAAAGGAACTTGATGATGGACCCCCAATAATATTACTACTGAAAAGATTTGTAGTAGTTGGAGTAAAACTAGTGGATGTAGTCATTTTTAGATTATCAATATATATAGTGTTAGATGGTGTTGCACTGGAATCAATAGTAATACAAATGAAATGCCATACAGTATTTGTAGTAATATTAAAAGATGCTACTATTAATGATGAGCCATAATAAAAATTTATTATTCTAACAACAGGTGGTCCTGTTGCATAATTAATAACACATTTGAAGAAACTAGTACTTGAATTTTCACCAAATCTAAAAATTTGTGTATCTCCAACATATGTTGTAGTTAAACTTATCCAAAAACTAATAGTAAATTTCTTTGAATTTAAAGTAGTTTTAATAATTCCATTATTATCATTTATTGGCAATTGTCCAGCATTTGTGGATTGGGCTCCTGATGCTCCAACTATTAAAAAATTAGCATTCATTTTAAAACTAAGTAATTGTACCGACGTTTGTGCAATTGTACCACTGCCTGTTTTTGTACCAAGAGTAGTATTACTAGAATAATCAATTTGAGTCGTTCCTAAATATTCATTAAATTTATACCAAAGTACAGGATTTATAATATTACTATTACTATCAACTGTTTGTGGAAAGGAATTTGATGTAGCATAAGCATAATCTATATTATTTTTATCTGTTATTGTTATTCCAATATTAACATTACTAGTAAGTATATTTGCATAATTATTATTAAAATATATATTATATGTATTTGGAACAATTGGAACAGTTGTTATATCATCATAATTAAATCTTAAAAGTGCATTAGAACCACCAGTTAATATATAATTTCTTGCATTATTAGAAGTTATTTTATCTATAAATCCACCATCAGTACCAGGTGAAGCATATAATAAATTACTTAATGGATTTGCTAAATTTCTAATGTAAGATGGCGCTGAGTTAGATGCTACATTTAATAAATAATTACCTAGAGCAAAAGTATAATTTTGTAAATATACTATTTCACCTGCACCACCACCCCCTGCATATATATTTGAATAAGAATTACCACCTGGACCAACAATAAGTACATCACAAACAGTATTTTGTAAAAATGTTAAATAATTACTTCCAGTATAAAATGAATAATAAGCATTTTTATTATCAATTGATGTTAATAATGAATTTGGTGTAATTGGATTATTTTTTGCTGATAATGATTGATAGTTATTTATTAGAGTATTAAATACATTTGAACTTACATAACTACTAACAACATTATTCAATGTATTACTTGATATATAACTATTGATAACATTATTTAATGCATTACTTGATATATAATTACTTGTAATTAATGCAACTGAATTGCTATTAATATAATTCTGTTGCATTAAAGCATTTGAACTTACATAACTACTAACAACATTATTTAATGAATTACTTGATGTATAATTATTGATAATATTATTTAATGCATTGCTTGATATATAATTACTTGTAATTAATGCAATAGAATTGCTATTAATATAATTCTGTTGCATTAAAGCATTTGAACTTACATAACTACTAATAAAATTATTAAATGTATTACTTGAAACATAATTACTTGTTATTGATGCTACTGTATTGATATTAATATAATTTTGTTGTATTAATGCATTGCTTGATATGTAATTACCCATAATTAAATTCTCAACATTTGAACTTACATAAGATGCTATCACTAAGTTATTGATATTTGAACTTACATAATTACCTACTATGTTGGCTAATGAATTACTGTTAATGAATTGTTGTTGTATTAAAGCATTTGAACTAATGTAATTACCCATAATTAGATTCTCAACATTTGAACTTACATAAGATGCTATCACTAAGTTATTGATATTTGAACTTACATAACTACCAACAACATTATTTAATGCATTACTTGATATATAATTGTTAATAACATTATTTAATGCATTGCTTGATATATAATTACTGGTAATTAATGCAACTGAATTGCTATTAATATAATTCTGTTGTATTAAAGCATTTGAACT
>Ga0209297_1000508_pt1 | contig 24850 bp, 21 predicted proteins | sample S_130805_MF_Meta_FD_187322 | JGI IMG/M metagenome (GOLD analysis project Ga0209297, IMG submission 187322) | Freshwater microbial communities from Lake Simoncouche, Canada to study carbon cycling - S_130805_MF_MetaG (SPAdes) (version 2) | ecosystem: Environmental > Aquatic > Freshwater > Lake ...
AGCGCCATCAATGCCCGTTGTCGAAGAAAAATCAAACTGTTGAGAGAGCCAAGACTCAGCGTCTCTGCAGCGAATGATCGTTGGACCAACTGCGCCTAGACCGATCCGAACGGAATTTGTGGATTTGTCAATGGCGAGACATGCCGATGCAACCGAGATAACCATTGCGTTTCTTACGCCAACTTTTGCGTAACCCTGCCAGCCGTTAAGTAGCGGAATAGTCACAGCAGTGATGATTTCATTGGCATTCCGAGCATTGCGTTTGACGCCAAGCATGAATTCGTGAATGGAGATTTGGCGCAATGCCTCGTGACTCTGCAGATGCACAACCGCGTCTAGTGCAAAAAGTACTGGTAAACCGTCGCCAGCGGGAGAGCAAGTGCCCAGGTTTCCGCCCAGGGTTCCGGCTGCGCGAATCTGAGGTGATCCAACAGTTCGTGCTGCTTCAGCGAGAGCGGGAACAAGTTGCTTGAGTTCGCCCGATTCCATTTCTTGGTAGGGCACACCAGCACCAATTGTGACCGTGCCATCAGCATTCTTCTGCCATGTACGTAACTCTTGTATGCGACGCAACGCAATGATGTTGTTCGGTTTGAGATGGTTGAAATTAATTTCTACCATCATGTCGGTGCCACCTTGAATCAGGCGTGCATCGGGAGTATTTGACAATGCTAAGACTGCTTCACGGATCGTGAGTGGTAGTGCAACTGTCATTGAACGCCATCCCAGTTAGCAAAGGTGTCAATCATTGCTTTGACATCGCCAAGAGGATACAAAATTGGACATGTCGCACCATTATCGATGTAATGCTTCACACTCGCTCGTGCTTCCGCTGGAGTGCCACTGGCGGTCAGCATTTGCACGATCTCATCGGGTACAAGTTTTGAAGCTGCAGTGACTTGCTCATGAGTGGCTGGCCATGTCAGCACTTCACCAACCTTGTCAAGCAGGCTCTGAGGAACACCAGAAGCCTTCATGATGTGCGGTTGTTGCCCTAGGTACTGTGTGACCATTTCGCGAGCCATATTGAGTGCAGTTTTGCGATCCTCATGAACGCTGCAGACAACGAGTTGTGGTCTATCAATATCTGCGATCTTGCGGCCAGCCTTATCAGCGCCAGCGGTGAGTGCCTCTATTGCCTGTTTGTTGTAATCAGGGGAGACCAAATAGTTCAGCACGACGCCGTCAGCAATTTCGCCAGTGAGTTCCATCATTTGCATACCGGTTGCACCGATGTAAATCGGAACATCTTTTGCGCGACGTTCCTGATACACGTAATCCAGCTCAATGCCATCGAACTTGACAAACTCGCCGTCAAATGTGACGTTTTCATTATTCAGTAGCGCACGAACATTGAGAACAATCTCTCGCATCGCACGCAATGGCTTGGCGCGTGAGATGCCAACTTTTTGAGCCAATGGGTCCCACCATGCACCGATGCCGAGAATTACTCGACCAGGTGCAAGATCGTCCAGTGTGGAGAAAGTAGCGGCGAGTCTTGCAGGGTTTCGACTCCAGCAATCAACAACACCCGAACCAACCTTGATTGTGTTCGTTACAGACGCAAATGCTGCCATTGGCACCGTGGCTTCGCGCACAAGACGGCTCTCTGCTTGCCACACTGCTTCGAAACCTTTTGCCTCTGCGTACTGCGCGTACTCCATGCCCTCTCGAATTCGGTGGGCATCTTGAAGGTAGATCGCTACGCGAGCCTTGCCAGTAATTGGATTAATTGCTTGTGCTGGGAGTGACATTATTGCAACCTTTCAAAAAGTCGAATTGCTTGTTCATGTGCCTTTGCTCGAATTTCGTCGAGATCTACCTGAGTTGGTAAGCCATCTTTCAAGACAACTTTTCCGTCGATGATGACGTCGGTGACTCGTGTTCCAGGAGTAAAAGCAACATGCCATGGACTCTGCACCTGATCGTAATTCCAGGTAACAACATCATTTTCCGCTTCTGGGAAGATTTGATACGCATTCTTCAACCATTGAGAGACAGTGTCTGGAGTCTCGGCAATATTAAATTCGCGAAGTCTTGCGTATGCAAGACGTGACTCCTCGAGCATGTCCGCTCCAATTCCATCTGTGCCAAGCAGGACGGTATTTGGCTTGGAAGTCGGCGCACCATAGCCAACATGGTTATTCATATTTGATCGCGGATTGTGTACGAGACGACCTCGTAGGGGAGTGTCAAGATGCACACCGTGTACGAGCAACCAGTCGTCAGTAGCCAATGCGGAGAGTCGAGCTGCAGCATGTGCATCATCAATACCTTCGGCAACATGAATGTGAACGCCGACATCGAGTTGCATCGCAAGTTGGGCTGCAGCATTGAGTGTTTCATCGCTACATGTGAAAGCAGCATGCACGCCAATCATGCCGCGTCCTCCCTCTGAGATGAAACGCTTGCACTCGGCAAGACCTCTTTGTGCGGCATCGGTCATCTTCGAAAGAGGCGAAACTTTGGAGTGCAATTGACCGTTGTTGTCCCAGCGGTCGGTAATTCCATAGCAAGTATTGACTCGAACTCCGACCTCGCTACACGCTTTATCGATGAGTGAGAGCGATCCCTCAATCATGTTTGGTGATTCGTGGTGATCAATGATCGCAGTCGTGCCATTCATGAGGGCTTCTACAGCACCAAGAGCAGCGGACCAATAAATCATGTCGGCATCCAAAGCCGCATCAAGGCGCCACCATACTTGTTGCAAGACTTCGATAAATTTTGTGGGTGCTAGTGGTGGTGCTGGCATACCGCGAGCGAGTGATGAGTACAAGTGATGATGTGCGCAGACAAATCCTGGCGTTGTGTTTGACACTGCAATTATTCTTCCGTGTCGTCTGAAGCAGACTTCAGCATCGGCAATGTTGTATGCCATGTCCCGTTCAAGTCACGAAATGCTGCGGCTACAGCGCCAGCAGTGGGCACCAAGCCAATTTCACCAACACCTTTGATTCCATACGGAGAATTTGGCTGTGGTGATTCAACCAAGATGACTTCAATCGCAGGAACATCCTTGGCGCGCAAAATCTTGAGAGAGCGCAAGGTTTTATTAATAGGGAAGCCGGTTTCGGGATCGCTCGGGAAATCTTCAGAAAGGGCATAGCCAAGACCCATGTGAACACTGCCTTCGATTTGTCCTTCGCAGAGCTGCGGATTGACAGCCTTACCAACATCGTGAGCAGCCACAACTCGCTCAATCTTGTTTGTTTCGCGGTCCATGACCACCATCTGTGCTGCATAACCGAAAGTTGAGTGGATGATTGGATTAACTACGTCTGGGTCGCCGAGTTTGGTTGTCCAGTCAACGCGGTACTCACCATAGTGATCAACGCCGATAGCGCATTGAGCTGCTTTGGCTGTATCGCAAGCATCCTTGACCGCGCCAGCGCCCATCAATGTTCCGCGTGATCCGGTTGTTTGACCTAATCCCAATTCGCGAGTTGTATCCACAATGACATCAATGAGATTGCCGTCAATTCCAAGTTCATGAACTGCTACTTGTAGCGCAACTGTGTTGATGCCTTGACCCATTTCGGTCCACCCATGACGAACTTCAACACGACCATCCTCTTTAAATCGAATCACTGCGCGATTGATTTCTTTGAAACCGTTGCCAAGTCCGCTGTTCTTCAGTCCAAGTCCGAGTCCGACTGCTTTGCCAGATGCGCGTGCGGCATCATAAGCAGGCTTGATTGCTTTTAAGCATTCTGAAGCGCCTAGACAGCCATCGTCCATGATCTGTCCGGGGCCCCAAACCTGACCAGGCAAGATGACGTTGAGTTGCCGCATGGACCAACCATCGATGCCAACCTTTTCTGCAAGGCGATCGATCACACCTTCCATTGCGAATTGCGCTTGATTAGCGCCAAAGCCTCGGAATGCTCCACAGACGGGATTATTTGTACGAACTGCAATCGCTTCAACGTCGATGTTCGGTACGCGGTATGGACCGCTCGCATGACCTGCCATACGTTCAAGTACTTTCATTCCAACGCTTGCATAAGCGCCCGAATCACCAATTGCGCGAACGTGCAATGCGGTGAGTTTGCCCTGCTTATCGCACGAAGCCCGGTACTTCATTGTGATCGGATGTCGCTTGGCATGCATCAAGAGACTTTCCTCGCGAGAAAGAGTGCATTTGACTGGAGTCTGCAGCAACCAGGCGCTTAACGCCGTATGAGCCTGATTGCTCATGTCTTCTTTGCCGCCGAAAGCGCCACCGTTAGTGATGAGTTCGACAGTCACCTGAGAATTGTCGAGATTAAGCAATTTTGCAATGTCGTTGCGATCATCCCAAATGCCTTGACCACCTGAATAGACATGCAAAGATTTGCCGTCTGCAGAAGGAACAGCGACCGTGCTCTCTGGTTCGAGAAAAGCATGTTCGATACGTTGTGTTACGAAGGTTTCTTCAACTACGAACTCACTTGTTTCCAGGGCGGAGATTACATCGCCTCGCTCGTAGCGACTTGTACTCAATATGTTGCTGTCAGTCTTCCAAACTGCGACTTCGTCATTGGAGAGTGCAGCAAGTGGGTCAGTGATTGGCTTGTGAATGGTGTAATCAACGACGACTGAATGAGCAGCGGACCGTGCATGATCTCTTGTGTCAGCGATGACAATGGCAAGTACGTCACCAGCGTAGGACGTTCGTCCACCAATCGGAATCATGACTGGCCAGTCTTTGTAAATAATGCCGACCATCAACTCACCCGGTATGTCTGCAGCAGTAAAGATCGCTTGGACGCCCGGCATCGTCAATGCGGTTGAAGTGTCAATGGCATTGACATCAGCTCGTGTGTGTTGCGTGAATACCAGTGCCGCGTGCAACATTCCGGGAATACGTATGTCGTCGATATATCCACGGTCACCAAGTGCTAGTGCTTCAGCTTCATACTTGATGGTTCGACTTCCAACACCACCTGGACTCACCATGACGGGAACTTCGCCTCGTGCAACCATCTCTATCGCGTCGAGAATTTTGACGTATCCAGTGCAGCGGCATAAGTGTGCGCCGAGATGCTTCGCCATGTCGGTACGGGAGAGATCAGCGCCCTTCTTGTCAACTTGTGCCTTGGCTCGTACAACAATTCCCGGAATGCAGAAGCCGCATTGCAATCCTCCACATGCAGCAAATGCTTGCGCATAGGTATTGCGTTCCTGTTCAGAAACACCTTCGAGAGTCACGACAGTTGAGCCTGCAACTTTGGTGAGCGGTGTCTGACAGCTGACAACTGCCTTGCCATTGACTAATACGGTGCAACAGCCACATTGGCCAGAAGGCGAGCAGCCATCTTTTGGTGAAGTGATGTTTAACTCTTCTCGCAGTGCCGCTAAAAGATGTGGGTGATCCGAGCGAACCGTCACTGGAGTTTCGTTGACGGTAAACGCGACAGAATCGACTTTGGGGGTGCTCAAATCCATAGCAGTCACGGGTTTTACGCTACAGCATTTGCTTTACAAAATGTTAAGCAATGGCCAAATCCCGCACGAATCAGTCGAGGACAGTTCCGCGTTGGCTGGTGATGCGCCCGTACACCTCGGGGCGGCGATATTTGTCAAAATCGAACAAGGTGTCCTTGTACTGCTTGCACCAATCAAGGTCACAGACGGCATGTACTAGCTCGTCTTCGAATGTACTTGTTTTGGCAAGAATTTCACCGGACGGACCGATGATGCTGGAATCGCATAAGCCAAGTACTCCCTCTTCGACACCACCTTTGGCGACACCGACAACAAACGTGCCATTTTGGTATGCGCCACTCTGCATAACCAAAGCATTGTGGAATCCCTGCAAAACATCTTGCGAAGGATCTGGAACATAATGCATTGGCGTGTTGTAACCACACAAGATCATTTCAACACCCTGCAGACCCATTACTCGGTAGGACTCGGGCCAGCGTCGGTCGTTGCAGATCATCATTCCGAGGCGACCACCAAATGCTTTCCATACGCCAAATCCTTCTTCGCTTGGTGTGAAGTAATAGCGCTCCGCGTGCTGGAAAGGGCGATTGGGTTCGTGCGTTGCATGACCAGGAATATGCACTTTGCGATATTTTGCTACCACTGATCCATCACGCTCAACCAATATCTGTGTATTGAATCGCTCACCATTCGGTGTGAGCTCTGCATAGCCAAGACAAAATCCGATTCCTAAACGCTTGGCTTCCATGAACAGCGGGAGAGTAACAGCCGATGGCATCTCTGTTTCGTACCAGTGGTGTGCCTCTGAAATATCGTCGACGAACCAACGAGGGAAAAACGTCGTAAGCGCAAGCTCTGGAAAAACCACAAGATCACAGTTTGCAGATTTGGCTTGATGCAGGAGTTCGATCAATCGTTTAACAACCGACGCTCGGTCATCTTCTTTTTGAATCGGGCCGAGCTGGGCAGCGCCTACGGTTATCAGTCTTGACATGATCTAGACCCTTTCACACTTTTGCGAAATCGAATACACAAAGATTGAGCATTGTTTGAAGAAGAATATTTGCTCCAGCCACCAGATCTTCGACATTTGTATCTTCGGCTGGATTATGGCTGATTCCATTGATGCTTGGTACAAAAATCATCGCTGTTGGGCAAACTCGTGCGAGCATTTGGGCATCATGACCAGCACCCGACGGCATGCGTTGAGTGGTGTTGCCAAGATCGATGGATATCCGCTCAATTATTGATATGACGCGCTCGTCAAATTCGACTGGCTCGAACCGCGCGAGCTTCTTGGTTGTGATAGTCACACCTTCAGATGCGGCAATTTCCTTCAAAAATGTTGCGACTTCAATCTCTGCACGCTGCAGTAATGTCTCATCAGTATTTCTGATATCCAAGGTCATTGTTACTCGGGCCGCAACGACATTGATCAAGTTTGGGAATACATCAACTTTGCCAACAGTGCAAACTTGGTGGGCGCCATACCGGGCACTCAATTTGCGAAGAAAGACTGCAATTTCGGCTGCGACATACGTTGGATCGTGACGTAACGACATCGGCGTAGTGCCCGCATGGTTGGACTGGCCAACTATTGTCACTTCTTGCCATGAAATTCCTTGTACGCCGGTCACCGCACCAATTCGAACGCGGTTGGCTTCAAGTAGTGGTCCCTGCTCGATATGTGTCTCTACAAAAGCGTGTGGAACGACTCCTGGGCATGGAGCGGAACCCGCATAACCGATGCGTACGAGTTCGTCGCCGAGTCGAGGTCCGTCAATCGCAGTGATATCAAGTGCCTCTTCAGTGGTCATGCCACCGACGTACACCAACGAACCGAGCATGTCAGGCGCAAAACGAGCGCCTTCTTCGTCGGTGAAAACTCCAACCGCCAAAGGGCGCGAGGGAATAATTCCATTCGCCTGGCAAGTTTGAATCACTTCTAATCCTGCAAGTACTCCGTAGTTACCGTCGTACTTACCTCCGGTGCGGACTGTATCGATATGACTTCCAGTCATAACCGGTGCTCCAGAACCGACATCCCACATGCCAATGATGTTGCCAACAGCATCTATTGACACATCCATATTGAGATCGTGCATCCAGGAGACCACCAAATCACGTCCATCGCGGTCGTCGTCAGTGAGTGCAAGACGGCAATTTCCCCCGCCATCGATTGGCGATATCTCGGCCAAACTCATAATACGATCCATCAATCTGGTGGCGTCAATACGCAAAGCGTCATAATTTGATGAACTGTTTGCGTTCGCACCCATGTGTCTCAGTGTAGAAGTTTGTCGGCGATAAATGTAAGAATAAACGTGTGATTGACAGACTGAAACTCGCAAAAGCCCTTGTCAGCGAAGAGCAATTATTTCGTGACATCCATCCGAAATCGCTGGCACTTGCGCAATCGGCTCAAGATGCGCTGTTGGCAGGAGTGCCCATGCCCTGGATGACGAGGTGGCCTGGAAGTTTTCCTCTTCACGTTCAGAAGGCCCAAGGATCTCGCTTTGTCGACGTTGACGATATTGAATATGTTGACTTTTGCTTAGGGGATACTGGCGCAATGACTGGCCACGCGCTAGAAGCGGTCTCTTCAGCCGTGACCAATCAAGCGCAAAAGGGCTTGACAACGATGCTGCCCACTTCGGATGCACAATGGGTCGCGGAAAATCTTGCACAACGTTTTGGTGTTCCAAAGTGGCAATTTTCGATTAGCGCGACTGATGCTAATAGGTTTGTGTTGCGTTTTGCACGAATGTTGACAGGTAGACCCAAGGTGGTTGTGCACGATTGGTGTTATCACGGTTCGGTTGATGAAACTCTTGTCATTCTTGATCAGAACGGTAAGACCATCAGTCGACCAGGAGCTATCGGGCCACAAGTAGATCCTGCGATGACAACGCGTGCAGTGCCTTTCAATGATCTCGTGGCACTTGAAGCAGCCCTCGCCGTTGGTGATGTTGCTTGTGTGTTGATAGAGCCTGCATTGACAAATATCGGGATCGTATTACCACTCGATGGTTATGTCTCAGGTGTACGAGCGTTGACACGCAAATATGACGTCCTTTTAGTGGTCGACGAGACTCACACAATTTGCGCAGGCATTGGAGGTTGCACGAAGTTGTGGAGCATCGATCCAGATTTTGTTGTTATCGGTAAAACAATTGGTGGCGGAATTCCGGTTGGCGCATATGGGATGACGGCAACTATCGCACAACGACTTGAAAAGGAAATGATCGGACACGACGTAGATGTTTCAGGTGTTGGCGGAACCTTGAGCGGAAGTGCACTTGCAATGAGCGCTATGAAGGCGACTCTTTCGCACGCGTTGCAAGAAAGCGATTTCGCCCAAACGATTCCACTTGCCACACGATGGACACAAGGCGTTCAGAAGGCTTGCGACGATCGAAATCTTGATTGGCATGTGCAACAACTCGGCTGCAGGGCTGAATATTGGTTTTGTACTCCGCCGATTAATGGCGCACAAGCTGCAGCAGCAGTAGATCCGGATCTCGAATCCTTTCTCCACCTTTTTTGTCTCAATCGGGGAGTGCTACTTGCTCCATTTCATAACATGGCACTTATGTCACCGTTCCATAGCGATATTGATGTGGACAGACATACAGAAGTTTTTGGTCTCGCACTCGACTCAATAGTTTCATAGCGGCAAATCTCAGTAAGGTTTAACGATCATGTTGCAAGATCATTTACTTATCGTCGCAACTATCATTCTGTTCACTTCCATCGTCCAGTCCATCGCTGGTTTTGGTTTTTCCTTGCTTGCTGTGCCGCTGATGGTTCTGTTTGTCGATCTACGTCAGGCAGTTATCGTCGCAACCCTGCTGGGCACGGTGAGCAATTTTGGACAAGCTTGGCAGTTGCGTCACTTTCAAAATAAACCCATCGCGCGCCGCTTCATCCTTGCATCATGCTTAGGTGCGCCATTTGGTTTTGCGTTATTTAGATATGGAAACCAAAGTGCAATGAAAGTGCTATTGGGGGTGGCAGTGCTCTTTGGTGTCTGGATGCTTGCTCGTGGACGTGACATGCAGAATGCTCATGTATCGCTGGATTGGATCATGGGCGTTCTCAGTGGTGTCTTACTTTTGGCCACTTCAACCAATGGGCCACCAATAGTTTTTACCTTGCAGGCCAGGCGACTCGAACCAGATGCTCAACGCGCAACGCTTAACCTAATTTTTTCGGTAACAGCAGTTTTCAGCCTTTTAGTTTTTGCACTCTCAGGCAAGATCAATTCAGACGAATTGTATGTAGCACTCATTGCAACCCCAATAATGCTGTTAGGTGTCTATGCAGGGATCGTATTGCGCAAGCACATCAATGCCGTCGCGTTTGGAAGAATGGTGTTGATATTGCTCACTCTTGGAGGGTTGAGCAGCATCGCTTCAGCTTTGGTTGGCTAGCTAAACCACTGCAACCAATCTGATTTAGTTTTGGGCTTGAAAACATAGTTTGTTTGACGAACTTCGTCTAGAGCACGTGAAGAGGGTTCCGAATATCGATGACCAGGGAAGACAATAGTTTTATCTGGTAGTCCAGCGAGAGTGTTCAAACTTTCGTACATCTGTTCTGGGTCTGATCCGGGAAGATCTGTTCGACCGCAACCTTCCAGAAACAAAGTGTCGCCAGCAACGAGGCAATTTTCGACAAGGAAACATTGACTGCCTGGTGTGTGACCAGGGGTGTGGACCAAACAAATTTCTATCTGTCCAATTTTGATGCTGTCGCCCGGTTGGTGTTGATGAAGATGGTTTGCCGACACGCCGGTAGTCCGCATCACCCATTCAGATTCAAGCTGTTGTACATGAATAGGAATATCAATCTGATCGAGCAACGAGGCGATTCCATCTATGTTCCAGCCCATCATTGAGCCACCAACGTGGTCGGGGTGGTAGTGGGTGGCCAACGCTCCCACGACATTCATCTCATCAGATGCAGCAATATCGAGTAGTTCTTTTACTGCGTATGCAGGGTCCACAATTACGCATTCTCGGCTCTCGCTATCGCCGATCAAGTACACGAAATTGACCATTTGTTCCGCAACTTGATTTCCTACGGCAAAATCTCTTCCGGAGAGCAGCTGTCTGAAATACAGAGGTCCCGATTGTGTGACGGGATGGGTGATGTCAGTCATATTTCTAGATTAGCGATCTACGATTGAGAGGTGCCCGCTCCCGAAGACCAAATATTGAAATATGCCATCATCGGTAGCGGAATGATGGGGTTGGAGCACATCCGTAATCTGATTGAAATTCCAAACACACGAGTGGTCGGAGTGTGTGATCCTCACACACCGAGCCTGGAAAAAGCCCGGCGAGCATTGAATCGCGTCGAGGGTGTGCGCTACTTCGTCAACTATAGAGAAATGTTGGCACATTGTTCAGCAGATGTAGTCGTGATCGCTACACCGAATCACACTCACGCAGAAATTGCTGCGGAAATTATTCGCACTGGAAAGCACTTACTTATCGAAAAGCCACTCTGCACAACTGTTGCAGACTGCAATGAACTGATCAGGTTGCAAGAAAGTGAAGGCGCAGAGAATCAAGTTGTTTGGGTTGGGCTTGAGTATCGTTTCATGGCGCCAACGGCCAGGGTGTTGCAAGAAATCGATAAGGGGACCGTCGGGGCTGTGAAAATGGTTTCTATACGCGAGCATCGGTATCCATTTCTGGAAAAAGTTGATGACTGGAATCGATTCAACATCAACACTGGTGGCACCCTTGTGGAGAAGTGTTGTCATTTCTTTGACTTGATGTGTTTGATTGCGAAAAGTCGTCCGGTTTCGGTCATGGCTAGTGGATCGCAAGCGGTCAACCACATCAGTGAAAAATACGACGGCAAAACTCCGGACATCCTTGACAATGCTTATGTTGTTGTAAATTTTGAGAACGGAATTCGTGGTCTGTTGGATCTCTGTATGTTTGCAGAAGCTTCCAAAAATGAACAAGAAATATGTGTGGTCGGTGACAAAGGCAAGATTGAAGCAATGATTTCCGAGTCTCTCGTTCGCATAGGGCTTCGCAAAAATGGATACGGAACGTACCAGGATTTTCCTATCGAAATGGATCAATCTGTTGTTAAGGGATTCCATCACGGCGCTTCATACGTGGAGCACACCCAACTTCAAGCAGCCGTGCGAAACAACCACGCAGCACAGGTTGGACTACAGGACGGTTTATGGTCAGTTGCAATTGGCCAAGCCGCGCATCTTTCTATTGATGAAACGCGATTGGTCCAAATCAGCGAGGTGATGGCATGAAACATGCTCTTAATGCCAGCGACATTGTTTTGATTGATGGTTCACCACACCGAGTCGGTGAAGAGATTGCAGATAAATTCGTCCAAGGAGATCGAGTTATTGGTCTGAGTGGTGGACAATTACTGCACATTCCGCAAACTGATCTAAGAATAATTGAAGATGCAGTTACGCGAAGCGTCGTTGCTTTCAATGAATTGAAGTCAACTTCTGCTGATCAAGTTACTCAGTTTTTTGAAGAGTTTGCGCTGAGACTTGGAGATGATCAAATATTTGGTCAAATACAATCCGTCAACGCAGCGGATGTAGTGGATGCAAAGGCACGTGGGAGATCAACAACGAGGTTATTGCTCACCGAATCCATGCGTCGTGACATGATCGCAGCTCTTCTGACATGGTCTCAAACACCACAAGTTGATGGTTCGATTTTGAATACAACTGATCACAGCAGTTGGAATGTCTCCGCTGTGAAGTCACCATTGGGGGTGGTGGCATTTGTTTTTGAAGGACGTCCCAACGTCTTCGCAGACGCAACAGGGGTTCTGCGATCAGGAAACAGTTGTGTGTTCAGAATCGGAAGCGATGCATTGCTGACAGCACAGGCAATTATGGAACTCGCTGTGCTACCAGCGTTGTCAACGAGTGGTTTGCCGCAGGGTGCTGTGACGCTTGTTGAGTCTCGATCACACGCGAGCGGATGGGCTTTATTTTCCGATCGACGGGTTTCGTTGGCCATTGCTCGAGGCAGTGGCACAGCAGTTGCGCAGCTAGGTGCTGTAGCGCAGCAGCATGGTATTGCCGCCAGTCTGCATGGAACGGGGGGCGCATGGATGATTGCTGGTGAACATGCTGATGCACGTTGGTTTGAACAAGTTGTGGAGAGTTCATTGGATCGCAAAGTATGCAACACGTTGAATGTTTGTTGCGTCGTGCAATCACGGGCTACGGAATTAGTTCCTGTATTTGCTGAGGCATTGGCCAGTGCCGCATCGAACCGAGGATCTCATGCAGTTTTGCATCTCGATACAGCCGCGAGTCAGTTGTTGACCGAGGTACCAAATTCGATGACGTGTCTTGACCTAACACGTCCCGAACTCGCGAATGAGTGGGAATGGGAAGATTCTCCTGAATGTTCTCTTGTTGTCGTGGAATCAATTCAAGAAGCCATCGCACTGTTTAATAAGTACGCGCCAAAGTTTATTGTGTCGGTCATTTCTGAAGACTCGTCCGAACTTGATCATGTATGGCGTGAAGCAGATGCGCCGTTCGTTGGCAATGGCATGACTCGTTGGGTTGATGGTCAATTTGCGTTGGATAAGCCTGAACTTGGACTTTCCAATTGGCAATCTGGCCGAATTCTTGGACGCGGTGGAATATTGTCAGGAGATTCTGTATTCAGCGTTCGGTATGTTGCAGATCAACGTAACGCTGAATTGCACCGCTAAGGGGAGTCTTTACAGTTCAACGTTGTCGATGAGTCGAATTCCATCGATAATGCCTGCGAAAAGCACGACAGATGAATGAAGTTCAACAACTGATAGTTCTTCTAGCGTTTCGCGATCAACGACTTCAAGATACTCGATCGAAATATTTGTTTCATTTTTCAAAACGTCAAAAGCAGTTTGCTTCAGTACCGCACAATTGGCTTGACCCGAATCGAATTCCGAACGAAGAGCAAAAAGTGCATCTGGAATAGTCTTCGCCTTCAAGCGTGCTGATTGGCTGAGACGTGCATTTCGGCTAGAGAGCGCTAATCCATCAAGATCGCGAATCGTGTCAACCTGAAGTATCTCAATCGTTGGATGCAATTCGCGCGCCATTGCGCGTATGACTGCTATCTGCTGATAATCCTTGGCACCAAATATGGCTTTCTGTGGTGTGACGATTTCGAAAAGACGATTGACGACCGTGACTACGCCAGCAAAATGTCCGGGTCGTGAGGCGCCTTCGAACTTATTTGCAATTGCAGATGGTGTTAAATACTTCTTATAGTCAGTAGGGAACATGTCTAATGCCGAAGGCGCAAAGACGATTGACGCGCCAGCGGCGATGCTCGTTTCATAGTCGGTTTCCAACGTTCGCGGATACTTGTCAAAGTCGACACTGTCGCCAAATTGCAGTGCGTTAACGAAAACAGACACAACAACAATGTCGCTCTGAGATTTTGCATACTCGACGAGAGCAACATGACCACTGTGTAATGCTCCCATCGTTGGAACGAACGAGATCGTTTGGTCAAGAATGCTTGACCTCCAAGAAGCAAAATGTTCAGTGGAACGAATGAGCGTCATCGGGCCACTGTCCATTGCGTACCTCGTCGACAAAATTTGAACACGCCTCGACACTCGCGCTTCTTATATCCGCGTACTGTTTCGTGAACTTGAGATTATGTGTTGTGAGACCCAAAATGTCGTGGAGAACAAGCACCTGACCGTCGCAGTCCGGACCCGCACCAATACCTATTGTTGGAATAGATACCTTCTGCGTGATTTCTTCTGCGAGTTGTCGTGGAATGCCTTCGAGAACTACTGCGAACGCGCCAGCCTGCTCCACAGAATGTGCATCTTCGAAAATGCGTTCTCTGCCGCCAGCGTCACGGTTGTCTGCTCGACCCTGAACTCGGTGGCCGCCCATGCGGTGGTAGCTCTGAGGAGTGAGACCGATATGACCCATCACAGGAATATCAACTCGACTGATGGCTGCGATGGTGTCATACATATTCACACCACCTTCAAGTTTGACGGCTGATGCGCCAGCCTTGATCAATCTGATTGCGCTGCGAACGCCCTGTTCGGAATTTACTTGGTAAGAGCCAAAGGGTAGATCGCCGACAATGAGGGCTCGAGGTTGGGCACGAGCCACGAGTCGAACGTGGTATTCCATCTCTTCAAGTGTTACTGGGATAGTTGTTGCAACTCCCTGAACAACTGAACCGACTGAATCGCCTACAAGAATGATGTCCACACCGGATTCATCCACTATCGAAGCAAAAGTTGCGTCGTAGGCGGTAATCATGGTGATGCGTTGCGTCGAGCCAGCATGCATTTTGCGTTCGAGAATTTGGGGAACAGTGACTCGCGGGCGAATCATGAATTCATCCAAAAATCGTAAACGCGGTTATGTGGTGACTTGTCACTGGCGTGAAGAGCACTCGAAGGCACATCAAAGATTTTAATGGTGCGATTTTCCAAATCATACGGTGTCCAAGTTGGAGAACCGCTGCGACCGAAGGCCAAGAGTTCGCTTGAAATCTCCATCGCCAGGTTTGGTGCGCTCGGGTCATTCCCTGTGTACACGTGAACCCGTTGTGCATCCACATTGTTGAAGATGAATGGAATATCGAGTCCGTGGCTAGCACCGAGAACACCATCAAAGATTGGTGATGTCCAAGTGAACATGTAGGACCACGTATTCGGCAAAGTTTTTGCGCGCTCGTGAAGAAGATTCCACATTGGAAACTTAAAGTGTGTATCTGTATCTACAGCTGCAATTATTTGCGTCCCAGAATAATCGGGGTAACAATTTGTGTACAGAGAATAAATGGCTTCTGCTTGATTGCCATGATTGCTTTGTAGAACTGCCAACGCTTGGGCTAGATCGAGATTGTTGACGGCGGGATTGAGCAAATTGAATATTCGTGATTCGTCTCGAGTTGTGCCGATGACTAGATCTACTGGGTTGTTTGCGGCAGCCTTGACAACGTCTATTGGCAGGACAATTCCATCCGCTGTCGGTGAAAATCCTTGCAACCAGGTTTCGACATCGACGAGCATCGAGTCTTGAACTTTTAAAAATTGCTCAGTCGTGAGTGATTTAAGGTCTTCGATGCTTGAAACGCTGGCGATTTCCAAAAATTTCTGTTGGGCTTGCAGTGCGATTTCTGATGTACGTAATTGGCCAAGAGAAGCACTCATTGCCCAGGCATGCGAAAACAGTCCGACAGCTGATGGTGCGGCCATCAATGCAACGACGCTACAACCACCAGCAGATTCTCCAAATATGGTCACATTTTTTGGGTCTCCACCGAATGCCGCAATGTTTTTCTGAACCCACTGCAGTGCTGCAATTTGGTCAAGGATTCCTAGGTTCGAATTTCCTAGAAATCCGAATGCACCGAGACGGTAACTCAGTGTGACAATGACGGCATCTCCATCGAGAGTGAGTCGCTCTGATTCGTTCCAAGACAACGGGGGTGTGATGTTGGTAAAACCTCCGCCATGAATCCATACATGCACAGGACGAGGAGTATCGGAGATTGAGGGCGTGGTGATGTTGAGAAAAAGACAATCTTCGCTTTGTCCCGAGTCGTCCGCATTGAGTAATTGGCGGAGCTGACTTTCAGTCTGAGGGCACTCAGGACCGATTGTGATGGCTTCCAACACACCAGACCAATGATCGACAAGAACTGGTGGCTCTAATCGTGAGGCTGTAGCGAAACGAATACCTTTATATACAGCGACGCCTGATGGGGCAGTAACGCCACGAATTTGACCACATGGGGTGTCGACCAATGTCATCGGATCAGGCTATCCATTAGATTTTGGGAGCATGTTGCGTCGCCCACTTCATCGTATGTTTCATTCGTTCTTAGAACGAGGGACATCATTCGTGTGGGATCTGATGGGTCTGTATGGCGCTATCGGTCCTGACACCACTAAGGGTAAAAATTTTGGCAGGTTCGGGAAGGGCAGCATCATCTGTTTCCCACAGACCACCATCTTCAACGAGCGCTATATCCATATCGGACAAGACACAATGATCGGCTCGCATGTGGCGTTGTCTGCCGGCATGATTCCTGGTCAGGTGTGTTTGACGAATCCAGTCGTGCGGATTGGCGATCGATGTCTTATCGGTAGAGGTAGTGGAATTGTGGGTCATCTCTCGATTGATATTGGAGATGATGTTTGGACAGGGCACCACGTGTACATCACTGACCAAAATCATGGTTACGAAAACATCAACGTGCCAATTTCTCAACAAACTCAAATCGAACGACCAGTTTCGATCGGGGATGGTTCATGGCTCGGAGCGGGAGTTGTGGTGCTACCTGGAGCAAAGATTGGTAAGCATGTCGCAGTTGGAGCTAACTCTGTTGTGACGGGAATATTGCCCGATTACTGCGTTGCTGTGGGTTCTCCGGCCCGTGTCATAAAACAATATTCCTCATCGAGTGGGTGGGTGGCCGCCGACGAGTTCTAAATGGACAAGTCCATTGGCGGCTTGCACGCCGTCATGGCATTATCTGCGGCGAACGTAGAGATCTTTTCACTCAATGGAATTCCCATCACGATTGACTCACCAAACGGAACGTTGGTTCCAAGTCGCAACTCCTTTGCGTATGTTCGACGGTCGATTATGTATAAGCGGTAATCGGTTATCCATAACGGAATGAGCGCCTGACCTTTTGCGTCGGACGGTTTGGATTGTTCGAGCTGCGCCAACATGCGATCAAGGGTGTCTGTCGCAAGATCTACTAAATCGGCTCGCTCTTTGAGCGCGTCTCTTCCCGCCTGATTGAGGGGACGAAAATCTGCCAGTTTGATGCGCTCGTTAGCTGCATCTTGGCAAATCGTCTCTGCACGCTTGGTCCAACCTCGATCTCCAATTTCATTGACAACTTCTTTAGAAGCAAAGAACAACGCGTAAACCCACATAGCTGCCAAAAGCGCAAACACAACTGCGAGTGTTGAGCGACCAAGAAGTCGTTTCATCGATACACGCTTAATTTGATTCTCACGGTTTGATCGTAGGTGATGTATGTGAGGCTCGCTCGACTCCTTTGTGGATTGTGTGATCAGTCACATTCGCGTGAGTCATTAGACTGTTGCAGTGTCGGAAACCGAAGTTGTTGATCAGCCACCTTCGAAGAGTCGCTTACGAGTCGGCTACGGCCTTGTCCGCGATTTATTGAAATTTCACCCCCGAATATTTGCAATCGCGGTGGCTGGAGCTTCGGTGTATGCCGTTTGCACAGTTGCTTCGAGCTTTGGTGTGTCGTATTTGGTTGATCATGTGATCTTGCCTCGTTTTGAAACAGGAAAGATCGATTTTCGTGTTTATCTGATTGGTGCTGCAATCGTTATCGGCATCGGTTTGTTGAGAGCCTTCGGCGTGGTGATTCGGCGTAGTTTCGCCGGCATCAGTAATTGGAGAACGGTTGAGTCGATCTCGATGTTGCTCGTACAACACATCATGACACAACCAATGTTTTGGCATAAGAAAAAGATGACTGGCGATTTAGTTGCGCGAGTTGGTGTTGACTCTGATGCTGCGGCTGAAGTATTAGGACCGCTGCCTTTCAGTACATCGGTGGTTCTACTCGTGTTTCTCACGGGTGGTTGGCTCGTCATTGTCGATGTGCCACTTGGCTTAGTTGCAATCTCTGTTATACCGATTCTGCTGTTGCTCAATGTTGGATATCAACGACGAATCGATAAGCATTACGACTCCGCTCAGCATGAGTTAGGCGCACTATCGTCTGCTGTCCACGAAAGTTTTGATGGCGTGATGGTGGTGAAGGCTTTTGGTGCCGAGGAGCGCGAAACTCGTCGTTTATCCGTAATTTCAACACGATTGAAAGATGCACGAATTCGAGCAGTGTCGGCCAGGTCAACCTTCGAAGCAATGCTTGATGGGATTCCTTCACTTGTAAATATTCTGCTTCTTGTAGTTGGTGCGATGCGAGTTGAGTCAGACAGTATGTCTGTTGGTGAATTGACGAGTTTTATTTATCTATTTACGTTGCTCATATTTCCACTACGAATCATCGGTTATGTGTTGAGTTCCGTACCACATTCGGCGAGTGGCTATAAGCGTGTACGCGAGATTTTGGACGAACCATTAGTAAGAGATCCGCAGATGATGGTTCGGGAAAGCAGCGTTGAATTTGGCGTCTGTCTTCAACACGTGACGTTTGGATTTGGCGATGGACTACCAAATGTTTTGAGCGATATCTCTCTGGAGATCGCTGCGGGAAAAACCATTGTGGTCGTAGGTGCAACAGGATCGGGAAAGTCAACACTATTGAGCGTGATGTCGGGATTGTTGCAACCAGATAGTGGAACTGTGTTTATCGCAGAACGAAGTGCGTCGATTGTTTTCCAGGAGCCATTTCTGTTTTCTGGAACCATTCGACACAACATCGATATGGGACGATCCATGGCCGACAACGTTGTGCAGAATGCTCTCTATCTTGCGGCAGCCGATGAATTTGTGTCTGCGCTAGACGATGGTGTTTACACGGTGATTGGAGAGCGTGGAATCAGTTTGAGCGGAGGTCAGAGGCAGAGAATTTCCTTGGCTCGTGCCATCGCTCAACAAAGTTCGGTTCTCTTGCTGGATGACACAACATCATCTTTGGACACTGTCACGGAAGCCCTTGTAATTGATCGTTTGCATCATTCAGAAAAAGTTGTAACAACGATCATTGTTGCTTCACGGCCTTCAACGATCGCTTTAGCAGATGAAGTTGTCTTTATTGAACAAGGAAGATTGAGTGATCAAGGCGTTCATTCCTCTTTATTGGTACGTAATGAGAACTACCGATTGCTGATGCAATCGTTTGAACACGACCGAGAGCAGGGTGGTGTATGAACGAACCAGTGAACAGGTTCGGTTCTGCTCGAACTATCGGTCGAGGAATGCGAGTAGCACCAGCCCTTTCGAGCGGTATTGGGCTTACCTTTTTCTTTGCGTTTATAGGCACGGGGGCTCGCCTGGTCATTCCGATTTTGATTCAGCAAAGCATCGACCATGGTTTACAGCCAGGGAATATACGTGTGTCATTTATTGCACTGCTAGGGCTTATTGGGTCTGGATGCGTGCTCGTGTCCTCGACTGCGCTTCGCATCGCAACGAAAAGACTTGGATCGAGAGCAGAGGAGGGTCTGTTCACTCTGCGCATCAAACTTTTTGATCACATTCACCGATTGAGCCTTGCTGATCACAATGATGAAAAAAGAGGAGCGCTCGTATCTCGTGTCACAAGTGACATTGAGACGTTGACAATGTTTTTCTCTTGGGGCGGTTTGTCTTTGTTGCTGGATGGTTCACAGATGATCGCTGTTGCGAGTGTCATGTTGGCGTATGACTGGCGACTAGCTGTAGTGGCCTTCACCGTTTCTGCACCTTTGGTCCTCGTGCTTCGACTTGTCCAATCGCGATTGGTTTATGCGCACAACATTTCCCGAGAGCGCAATGCGCAGTTATTGGGAGTGTTTAGCGAAATGGTTTCTGGTGCTGAAACATTGCGTGCGTATAACGCGATCGATTCAAAAATTGCATCTGTAGCAAGCGACGTTCGCAGTAGAGGCGACAGCAATATTCGTGCGGGCATCATTGGTGCTTTTCTTTTTCCTTCCGGAGAGGTGTTTGCCGTGTTCACCGTGATGGCCGTGGTGGGTTCGGGTCTCTTAATCGGACCTTCCGGTGGATTGACTGCAGGAGCCCTGGTTGGCTTCGTGTTCTTGACATATCGATTCTTGGAGCCGATTGCGGAGTTCACGGAAGTCATTGATCAAACTCAAAGTGCAGTTGCAAGTTTGCGCAGAGTGCTTGGTGTTTTGGATACACCAATCGGCCCACCTCAACCGACGCTTCCAGTTTTGCTTCCGACAGGCGTGCTTGCAATTGATTTTGTAGACGTGAGTTTTGCTTATGGTTCACGACTTGATGAAGTGGACGATGACACACCGGTATTGAATTCGATCAACCTACATGTACCCGGCGGCCAACATATTGCACTCGTTGGTCCTTCGGGTTCAGGCAAGACAACTCTTGCGCGATTGATCGCACGTCTTGCCGATCCAACAGTTGGAACGGTGATGTTGGGTGGTGTTGCGTTGCATCGTGTTGATAATTCCGATTTGCGAAGCAGGCTCATTGTGGTTCCACAGGAACCGTTTCTGTTCGCTGACACCATTGCCTACAACCTTCGCTTTGCCTCACCGGACGCGACTGATACGCAATTGAAAGACGTTTTCCGTGATCTTGAGATCGATGACTGGTTGGAAACCCTGCCCCAGGGCATCAATACGAATGTCGGGCAACGTGGAGGATCGCTTTCAGCGGGTGAGCGTCAGTTGATTGCGCTTGTGAGAGCTGCAGTTGTGCGACCGGATGTATTGATATTGGACGAAGCAACTTCATCCGTTGATGCGCTCACTGAAGTACGTATTTCGAAAGCCTTGAACAAACTTGCGCAGGGCAGAACAACCGTTTCAATTGCGCATCGTCTGTCAACTGCAGCTCGCGCCGATCGCGTTATTTTGCTCGAGCAGGGCAGAGTCGTTGAGGACGGATCTCATGAGAAACTCTTAGCGGCAAACGGCAAATATGCCAGGCAGTATGAAACTTGGGTGTCGAGCACCCAAAGTAATCTTGATTCGTGATGTCAACCAGACTCCTCAGAAACTCGGCGATCGCCATTGTGGTGTTGATGTCAACGAGCTGCTCACAGTCAAGCGAAACCACTGCAGTATGTAGTCGAGCTCCCGAACTAGAAAGTTCTATCGTGGCAGTAGATAATGCTGTTACGACGATGTCGGAGGTGTCGGCAAGACAATTACAGAGCATGTTTGCGGTATTGCTCTCGTCATTAGTTGCAATAGGCGACGTTGCACCCCCGGATCTCGTAGAACAGTTTGCGCAAGTAGAGCGCGCATACCATGCAGTTTCCATCGCTCTGCAGAATGTTTACTGGGAAGGCTCTGTTGGCGTGAGTGATGCTGCAGTTCTTGCTTCAATAGAAGATCTTTCTCGCAATGACAATGTCGAGGCTCTAGACGCGGTGCGCTCATTTATTGCGGATTCTTGCAGCGTGAATCTGGGAAGCGGTGTCAATCGTGCGCCAGGAGAAGTGGTCAACCTGCCGAGCCCGTCTATTGATGTAGAACCACAACCGGATTTGAACACAGGCTTCGATAACGAAGAAAGTGCATTGCGTTCGTATGCATACTTCGTTGCGGAACGTTTTGCCGTGGTGTTGACACCGGAGCAGGCGCTATGTGTCGGTACTCTTTTGACAAATAACTCTCTAGAGAGTGGCTCGATGTCTGACTCTCAATTTGATGAGATGGTTGACAAGTCGTTTGCTCAGTGCAAGGTTGAGAGAATAAGCGCAACCACAACTTCGGGCTAGTGCAAACTAGATTGTGGTGATGGAATTTGTCCTGATTCGTCATGCACAACCCGAGTGGGTGAAAGATGGTCGAAGTGTTGTCAACCCTCCTCTGTCGGAGTTGGGCTTTCGTCAAGCAGACATTTTGGGTGAACGCTTAAGAGATGATCGTTTCGATCATGTCTTTGTCAGTCCTTTGCTTCGGGCTTGTCAGACGGCTGCACCATTTTTGAAGCATCACTCCCGACCCCAAGTGATCGAGCCATGGTTGGAAGAGATTCGTGAACCTGCGTGGCACGGTCAACCTGCAGAGATCACTGTTAAGGCATATAACGATGACGCAAAGGCCAATGCCTTGGATCGTTGGTCTGGTCTGTCGGGTGGTGAACCAGTCAGTGAGTTCGTCAAGCGGATACGAAGTGGTTGCGCGGAGTTCTTGGGGCATCACGGCATCAGAAGACAAGATTCCGTTCTGCCTGTTTGGGATATAGATGATCCACAAACAAGCTTTGTCTTTGTTGCGCACGCTGGCACAAACAGCGTCATCATCTGCCATTTACTCGGGCTTGAACCGACTCCTTGGGAGTGGGAGAGATTCGTTATCGGTCATGCATCGATGACCACGATCAAAGCCATCAAACTTGGTGACGGCTACACATTTAGCCTCGAGAGACTGAGTGATTTAGAGCATCTGGATCTAGCGGATCGAACTAGATAAGTACAAAAGATAATTTGGGTGAGACGATGATGGTTCTCACATCGTCACCGTCCCACCCGTCGAGACTGTTTAGCTTGCTAGTTACGGCTGTGGGAGCACGTCCGTTGTGTTGCAAGCATCAACTGCCTTGAGAATTGTGTATGGATTGACAGCAACGCCACCGAATGGGTGAACTTCGAAGTGCAAGTGTGGGGTACCTGCATCGCCAGTTGATCCGACATAACCGATGATTTGTCCAGCCTTAACTGGGACACCAGCGGCCATGCCAGGAGCAAAACTGTCGAGGTGTGCGTAGTAAAAGTATGTTCCGTTTGGCAGCTTGACATAGATGGCATTGCCACCCAAACGTCCACCGGTTGACACCTTGCTAATCACTCCGTCGTTAGTTGCATACAGTGCCAAGCCGCGTGCTCCCATGACGTCAGTGCCTTCATGTGAGCGACCTTCCGAACGTGACTGACCCCAAGTGTCAGTAAAGCCACAACGACCTTGCATTGGAAACACCTGCAATGTTGGGAGGCCGAGCGATTCAAGGCTTGGGATCAGAGCGAGCGCAACTGCAGTATTTATGTCGAGCACCTTTGACTGATTGAGACCGCGAGCTGTTTGAAAGTTTGTGATTGCAACTGTTGTGGCAACACCGAACACACCGTCAGCACCACCCTTGATTTCAGTTCCATTGGCTATCAAAGCGTTTTGCAAAGTGCGCACCAATTCACCCGACTGTCCCCGGGCTGGAAGTGTTTCGAAAGTCATGGTCGAAGATGCAGGAGTTGCTGTAGGGACTGGAGCAGGAGCCGCTGCCGGAGCAGCAAACATTGCTGCGTATGTTGCATCGTCCATCGTGCCGGTGATGCTGAGTCCACGACGTCGCTGGTATTCAGCAATTGCTGCGGAAGTACCCGCACCGAAACGACCGTCAGCACCACCCACAAGACCAATCACGTCGTTGACCAAAACTGTTTGAATTGCTTTTACTTGTTCACTGCGGTCACCCTGCTTAGGATACGAGTTCGACTTCACTGCGGTGACGCTGGCAGTCTTTACTGCTGCAGCGACAACTGGCTTCGGTGCACTCAACATGCCAAGAGCAATTGCAGTTGCTTCGTCTACGGCCTTTGTTACTGGCAATCCTTTAGCTGACTGAAACTTTCCAAGCGCGATAGTTGTTGCGAGACCAAATTTTCCATCAGCACCACCCTTGACTGCAAAACCACTGTTGATGAGTGCTTGCTGAACTGACCACACAGCGTCACCTGTTGCGCCAACTGCTGGCAGCGAAGATGTGCTGAGAGCTACGACATCAACAAGTCCCAAAAACTTTGCCGTCTTTTCATCGAGAGTTCCGGTGGCTTTAAAGCCGGCGATCTTTTGCAATGACTTCAGCGCGGAACGAGTCGCGTCCGAATACGCACCAGTGACACCACCTTTGATACTGAAACCACGGGCCATAATTGCCTCTTGGAGGCGAATAACTTCTGGACCACTGTCGCCAAACTGCGGAAGCTGAGAAACAACTGCTGAGATAACTGGCGACGCTGCTGCCGTTGTTGTGCTGATGGTCGTCGCTGCGATTCCAAATGTCGTTGACAATGCGCCGATTGCGATGACTTTGCGAAGAAGATTGCTGTTCATGTTGTGCTCCCTGGACTTGCTTGCGGTGTGAGTTCCGCATTAGGGATCGGTATGAACAGCTAAAACTTGAGTAAAAAACCACAGAAAATATTGCCTTGACCACAGAGAGTGGTATATTCGCCCTTGAATGTCGATTTTGTGCGATTTCGAGCACCTGGAGTGGGGTCAAAGGCGGCAGAGGGGAATCAGTAGTGTGTTTTGAGTGCCCACAAGGAATCTGTCCGAAAAAGCTTTTCTGACAATTTCTCAATGCGCGCTTGGGTTTCTGTGCGTCATTGTTGTGAGTGGGGCGCTTGTGCGCCTGACAGGTTCAGGACTTGGGTGCATTGACTGGCCCGGATGTAGCCAGACCAAATTCGTCGATATCTCAACCGGACACTCCGCGATCGAACAGATCAATCGACTTTTTACAGGTGTGGTGAGTGCGGCGGTCGCAGCCTCTGCGTTGGGTTCATTTTTCGTTTCCCCACGTCATCGCAAAACGATTTGGCTCGCAATCGGCCTTGTGATCGGAGTGCTTGTACAGGTGTTACTGGGTGCGTTGGTGGTGATTACAGGACTCAATCCTTGGTCGAATATGGCTCATTTTTTGGTTTCGATGGCGCTCATCACTACTGCGGTTTTATTGGTAGATCAGGCAAAACCGCAGCTTCGGAAGCGT
>Ga0209297_1000510_pt1 | contig 24786 bp, 24 predicted proteins | sample S_130805_MF_Meta_FD_187322 | JGI IMG/M metagenome (GOLD analysis project Ga0209297, IMG submission 187322) | Freshwater microbial communities from Lake Simoncouche, Canada to study carbon cycling - S_130805_MF_MetaG (SPAdes) (version 2) | ecosystem: Environmental > Aquatic > Freshwater > Lake ...
GACTCTCGATGGATTACGAACTCTTTCTTGTCTCAAGGATGCGTGAGGCGCGTGAGGCAGGTGCAACCAATAACGACGCCGTTGTTGAAGGTTTAGCTCATACTGGCGGGGTTGTAAGCGCCGCCGCAATCATTTTCCTAGCTGCAATAAGCGGTTTCGTTACAGGCCACTTTGCCGGGCTGCAGCAGTTGGGTATAGGACTGGGGGTCGGCGTTCTAGTTGATGCGACGATTATTCGAGGACTCTTATTGCCGAGTGCAATGGTCTTACTGGGCCGCTGGAACTGGTGGTTACCAAAGCCTGTTGCACGTTTACTAAAAACTAAAGCCTCACCCCTGGATCAACCAGAGATGAGGCTTTAGCCTCTTAACTTTCTTTTACTTAGTAATCGTTATCGCAAAGTGATAAGCCGGAATTTGATAGCCAACGGCTAGTCCCGCATTGTCACGATCCGAAGTAAGTTGTGGCACCATGCCATAAACCGTATTGGCATATGAAGGTGATGCCGTATACAGCGCTGGGTGAAGGTCAATAATATGAACTCCTGGTTCGCCAATTGCTTTCAAATGTATAACAACATACCCATTCGAATTGAAACCACATCCATAGCCAACAAAACTGTTGTCGTAAGTCACGGATAAAGTATTATCTAGTTGGGTCCAACCTACACCTTTAAGGCTAATAGTGAATTCTTCACCATTTTTGAAGGTTGTAGAAGGCGTAGCGGCTGCGCCACCACGGTTGAAAGCCTCGATTGTTCCCGAGTTATCTGCTTTAGCAATTCCCATTCCAATTACTTTTCCGGCCTTGTCATAGAAAGGCATGATGCTTTGCTTGACGTAAAAGCTCACTTGAGCCTCAACTACATCCCCACTCTTTACTTGAATGACATGCCAGCCACCAAGATTATCTGGAATTGTTATCTCTTTACTTATTGAGCCATTTGCAACCTCTGCAGAGCCCATTGGCACGGCGTTGTAGACCCAACAAGTGCTCAAACAGTTAACTCGATTACCTACAACAGTTGCCCACACAATTTGGTGCGTGCCTGTGGTCGTCATTCCAGTTACATTCAACGTTGTTTTAGTCAAGATTGGACCTTCAGCTAAAGACAAGGTTGCTACTGCTTTAGTATTAGGATCCAACCCAGCATTCGTAAGCATTGTTCGCTGAGTTACCGTTGGTGTGACCTTAGATGGCCAGGTAATAGTAGGAACTAGGACCTTGCTTCCCTTTTTATCTGGAATTACTTGAAATTTTGCAATTCCTCCATTTGTAAAAGGAAGCGGTGACTGCATAACATTCAAATATGCGGCATTGAAAGCGTTCTTGACTTCAATAAAGTGCTCACCTGTTTTTCCAGAGGCTCTGATTACCACCTTTGCGGTCCCGCGGGTCCAAAGCGCTTGTAAGTCGCCTGCATAGTTGTTGTCCCAATAAAGTGCTGCGCCTGCGGTATAGAGATTTGCCCCCATGCCGTTGTAAGTCACAGTAATTGGAGTACCTACAGGACCTTTTGTTGGGCTGATAGTCATAGTGCGACCCATTTGGAGACCACCATGTGCTAAAGCAATCCCGTCTTGTATCGCGTAAATATCGTGAACTCCTCCAAAATCAGATGGCATTTTAGTCGAAAAACTAAAAGATCCAGTTGCATCAGTGGTGATAGTTGCCAGATCAACATTGAATTTAACGTACTTTTCACCTCTATAGTCAACTGTATTCGGTTGGACATCTACCACCCACGTTGCATTCGCTGTAGACCAAGTCAATGTCAAAGTAGTGCTTGGCGGTAGGCCTTTACCTGAAATAACCATCGGTGTTCCGACAACTCCCTGGCTGGGAGTTACATCCAATGTAAGTAATTTTTCAGGAGTCGCAGATGTGAATACTACGGATTTGACGCCAGTAAAGGGTAGTGGCGCTACATCAGGTATTTCTGTCGGTGCAGTGAGATTAATTGGCACGGTAGGTACAGCGTCAACTCCATTTGCTGGACTCATCAATGCGATTGGCAATATAGAAATCGCCAAAATACGAAAAATTGTCCTACCCCCGTTGGGGATGATCTTAATTATATTCACAATATTCCTTCTCTCCGTAAAATAGATTCGATTTAAGCTGTTGGCAATGCGTACAAAGTAAGGACTGATGAAGATGTGAAGCTAGACTGCCAAGTTCCGACTGCACCTTTGAGAGCAGGAGAAACTTGAACGGTGCGGTAGTAGCTCACACGCTCGTAAACTGTGCGACCATCGTCGCCAATTACGCGCTTTCCATTAAGCATCTTTGGCACAAGCTTGGTTGATAAAACCTTCATTGAAGTAGTGTCTTTTGCTATCATTGTGACTTTGTAGTTAATCACTCCCAAAGTATTATATTTAGGTGCTGCGCCAGTGGCTAAAACGGCCGTCCAGAAAGCAACTCCGCTATGGTTTCCATAAGTAAGAGGTAGTGGATCTTTAACTCCAGCGACCTCTACATAGCCTTTAACTGTATTGCTGGAATCCATTACAGCCCCGCCTTGATCGGCGTTATTACCATAAACACGAAAGACAATAGTTTGTCCAACGATGTATTGGCTTGTAATTGCACAGCTAACACCAAATCTAGGAGCAAGAGGACCTGAAGAGCCGCTAGCTAAAACTGTATCTACATAAATGTGAATCGGAGATATCACTCCTTGAACAGGAACTCCCACTTTGACGTTAAGGGCGGCAGATGTTACAGGTGCAAAAGCAGCGGCATCTGTAGGTGTAAAAGCGCCAGTAAGGGCGACAGCTCCTGCAGCGGATGGCACCCAAGCGCATCGAGCAACAAAAGGTGTCACGGCTGCAGTTAGTACGGCTTCACAACCGGCAATTGCAACTGTGCCTGCGAAGAACTTCACGGTACCAGCATTATTGGCTGTGGCAGTAATTGTAATTGGGTCAAGTTGATAGACGCCACTTCCGCCTGAAAGGATTAAGGTCGAAGCTGCAGGTGCTGCATAAGCAGCTGAGCCACCGACGAAGACGCTGCCAAGAAGTGCGACTGCACCGATGACCGCGGTTGAGATCTTTCTATTCATTTCCTGCTCCTTTTATTTCTTAATTTTGCGTGGGTTGATAAATTATTTGGTGTTTATATTTCCAGCGATGGTGAATTTGAAACTATCAGTCTCTTTTTTACCTGCAGTGCTTGATTGAATATAGAATGAACCGCCAGTCACTTTAAGAGTTCCAGTTGCTCCGGCGTATTTTCCTGTTCCACCGTTGATGATTGCATTTCCAGTGAATTTGATTTCAGTTGGTGCATCTGCATCTGCTGCACATGCTTGCGCCGATGAATCAAATGTGACTTTCAAAGTATTTCCGCCACCACTTAAAGTGCCAGAACCGTTGAATGTGTCGCACTGGTTGCCAGGAGCTGCTGATCCGATTCCTGCAAGATCGGTGAGTCCTAGAACATTTCCGGTACCTGTTCCATCGACTGAGGTAGCTTGAACATAACTATCGCCCCAGAGAAGTGAAATCTTTCCGCTGTATGAACCAGAGAATGCGACACTTCCACCTTTAGCGGGAGTGGTAGCGGCAGTGGATGTAGCTGGCTTTGCAGCTGGCTTAGTTGTTGTATATCCAGTTGGACACTTTGGTTTAGCTGCAGTGACCTTCTTCACGACGGTGCCTTTATAGCAAGTGATCGTCTTTGTGGCCGCATTTGCTGTTGGTGTTACTGCCGCTAAAACTGTTAGCGCAGTGAGCGCAACTAAAACCCTTACAAGCTTGGATTTCTGTGTAGATATCATTATTAATCCCCATCTCTCCCTGAAGTAACATCTTTTTCCTACATGCGAATCCTTTCACCGCGAGAATTTGAATGGTCAACTTTTCTGAGGGGTACCTCTAACGCGAGTATTACGTCAGTCACTTTCACAAGGCTAACTATTCCCTGCATCACATTTTCCTAACTTTTGGGGGGTTATTTCTGTTGATTTTGAGCGTTTTAAAGGCAAAAAGAGTCGGCAATTCCGGTGGGGATTAGGATTCCCAAGTGAACAAAAACATAGATTCAGATTTTTTAGCACTCCCATTAGCCACTGTTTCAGATGCTGCGATCACGACTGCGCAAGGTGCAGGTGCATCTCATGTCGATGTTCGAATTGAACGCACGCGCACAGGATTACTTTCATTGCGTGATGCAAAACCAGAAACACAGAGCGATGAAACAATCGCCGGTTTAGGTGTTCGTGTAATTGTTAATGGCGCATGGGGCTTTGCCTCATCTCCTGAGATTTCAATTGATGTGGCAAGAAAACTTGCACTGACTGCGGTGGCGATGGCCAAGACTTCAAAACCACTTTCTACCGAATTAGTCTCACTTGTCACCGAGCCCGTCTATGCCAATCAATTATGGGTATCTGAATATGAAATAGATCCATTTACAATCTCAGATTCCGATAAAAAAGATCGCCTTGCACAGTTAAGTAATGAACTTTTAAAAACTGAGATTGTAAATCACACTTCGGCCCATGCTATGTATGTCAAAGAGCAGAAGCATTACGCCGATTCTTATGGAACAAGTACAACCCAACAGCGGGTGCGCATGCAAACTCAGATCGAAGCCATATCAATTGGTGCCGGTGGTTTTGAGTCGATGCGTACGCTGGCTCAGCCTGCGGGATTTGGTTGGGAGTGGATGGGTAATAAGCATTGGAACTGGGATGCAGAGATTGCAGAGCTTCCAACTCTGTTGGCCGAAAAGGTAGCATCCCCTTCTGTCGAACCTGGCCGATACGATGTTCTTGTTCATCCATCAAATCTCTGGCTGACAATTCATGAATCTATTGGGCATGCAACCGAGCTAGATCGAGCTATTGGCTATGAGGCCAACTATGCAGGTACATCTTTTGCAACACCAGATAAGTTAAATACTTTAAAGTATGGATCATCGCTAATGAACGTCACTGGCGATCGCAACACTGCCCACGGGTTAAGTACTGTTGGATTTGATGATGAAGGTGTCGCAGCACAGCAATGGGACATCATTAAAGATGGTGTTCTAGTTGGTTATCAGCTCGATCGCCGAATCGCCGCCCGTGTAAACCGCGATCGCAGCAATGGCTGTGCCTTTGCCGACTCCCCCGCACATGTACCAATTCAGCGCATGCCCAATGTCTCATTAGCGGCTAACCCAACCGGGCCAACCTATGACGAGATGGTTTCATCGATGGAGGATGGCATCATCATTAAGGGCGATAAGTCCTGGTCTATCGATATGCAACGTTATAACTTCCAATTTACAGGCCAACAGTTCCATCGCGTTAAGAATGGCAAGATAGTCGGCCAATTAAAAGATGTCGCATATCAAGCAACGACTACGGATTTCTGGGGTTCCATGAAAGTAGTGGGAGGTCCTTCAACATATGTTCTTGGTGGCGCCTTCAACTGCGGAAAAGCTCAACCTGGACAGATTGCCGCGGTTAGCCATGGCTGTCCAGCTGCAATCTTCGACAAAGTAAATATTCTCAATACTGTTGCGGAGGCTGGCAAATGATTTCTGCTCAAGATTTAATTGAAAAGATTACATCGGCTGCAACATGTGATGACTGCATAGTTGTTGTAAAAGATAAGACGCAAGCTAACTTGCGCTGGGCCGGTAGCACGCTTACAACTAATGGTGTTATTCAAGAGCGCAGCGTAACTGTCATTGCATTTGTCTCTGTCGATGGCGGGATGGCATCAGGAGGTCTAACTCGAACCGACGTCAAGCTAGCTGATATTCCAAAACTTCTTGAAGATGCGGTCACTGCAGCAAAAGCAGCCGGTGCGGCAGAGGATTTCGCACCCCTTGCAACAAACACATCAATTGGTGATTGGGCAGCTCCTCACGTTCCAACTGGGCCAGAGGTTTTCTCTACATTCGCACCGGCCCTTGGCGATATGTTTTCGCGATCAGTTGCCGATTCGATAGAGCTCTTTGGCTATGCCGAGCACACACATGAAACGACATGGATTGGTTCTAAGGGTGGACTGCGACTTCGCAAAGACACCCCTGTTGGCCGTGTTGAGATGACTGGAAAATCCCATGAGCGAACACGTTCAACGTGGAATGGTGTTGAAACCCGTGACTTTAAGGATGTCTCAGTTGCATCTATCGATGCACAAATCCGTCAACGTTTAGAGTGGCAGGGTCGGAAAGTTGATCTACCCGCAGGACGCTATGACACTGTCCTGCCATCAGGTTCGGTCGCCGATTTATTCACCTACATGATGTGGGTATCGGCCGCTCGTGATGCCTTCGAGGGTCAATCAGTCTTCTCTAAAAAGGGCGGCGGAACTCGTGTCGGAGAAAAACTCTCCAACGTAGGTCTGCAGTTCTTTAGCGATCCTGATTACAAGCAGCTGCCAGCATCGAACTTTGTCGCCACAGCAGTGAGCTCTCCCTTTTCTTCAGTCTTTGACAATGGCCAGCCAATCAAGCGCGTGGATTGGTTTAAAGATGGAGTCCTAGAAGCGTTGATTCAAACTCGTGCAAGTGCCTCGCTAACAAAGCTCGACTTCACTCCTATTGGCGAAAATGCAATCATGAGCGTAGATGGCGGTGCGGGCAGGCTTGAGGATCTAGTGAAGAAAGTTGAGAATGGACTTCTCCTTACTACCTTCTGGTACATAAGAATGGTCGATCCAAACTCGTTGCTACTTACCGGTCTAACTCGCGATGGTGTTTACCATGTCAAGGGTGGCGAAGTTGTGGGAGCAACCAATAACTTCCGTTGGAATGATTCGCCAGTTTCGGCGCTTAATCGCATTCTCCATGCCGGTGCAACCGAATGGACTCAGCCTCGTGAGTGGGCTGGAGACATGTCCAACATGGCAACGCCACCGCTAGTTATAAAAGATTTCAATATGTCGACGGTGAGCCCAGGAAGTTAAATATTTCAGACTCAATAACTGTCGGCTTTAGCGTGGAAATGCTGCTGATACTCCTCCATCAACGGCAATCACGGCACCTGTAGTCCGTGATGAGTCATCTGAAAGAAGGAATGAGACTGAGTGCGCGACATCAACTGTCTGGACTCGAACTTTGAGAATATTTCTCGAGGCATAAAAATCCTCTAAATCCTCAGGATTTACGCCATGGGCCGCTGCCCGCTGATCGCGTATCCCGCCTTCCCAAAGCTTGCTGTTATCGAAGACTGCATCAGGGTTGATTGCATTTGCGCGGATACCTACTGACCCGCCCTCTATTGCTGCAATACGCATTAGCTGGAGCATTCCAGCTTTAGTTACAGAGTAACCACCGAACCCTGCACCTGGTGCAAAGGCATTCTTGCTTGCAATGTAAACAATTGACCCACCTAGACCCTGTTTACGTAAAACCTGCATTGCCCCTTTAGTCATAAGAAAAGCGCTAGTAAGGTTAATATCTAAACCTCTACGAAATTTCTCAACGCTTAACTCTTCTAAATTATCAGACACCCCAATACCTGCATTTATAACCACTCCATCTAATCCCCCAAAGTTGGCGATAGTCTGATTCAGAGTCTCTGAAACAATCTCCTCACTTGATTGATCTCCCGCCATTAGCATCGGGTCAAGCCACTTGTTCTCTTTAAATACTCCGCGAACTTCTTCAAGTCCTTTTTCATCCAAGTCGGCCAAAGTTAGACTAGCTCCTAGTCGACCCAGCTCGATCGCTATTCCACGCCCAATCCCGCTTCCCGCTCCAGTCACAACAAAAATTGAGCCAGCAAACTTTGCAGGGGCTGGTTTTGATGAAAGTTTGAAGAGCTCCATTGGCCAGTAATCAAAACCAAAAACCTCAGACTCCGGAATCGTGTCTGCTTCACCAAATGAATCAATTACCCGGGCAGCGACACTGTGCGTATGTAAAGCAATATCGGCCAGCATTGAACACTCGGCTTGCGAATTCCCCGTCGTTACTGCGCCAACATTTGGCACGAGAAGAACCTTTGGATCATTACCGTGGGATGAATATCCTGGTTGCAATCTTGACTTATTTCGCTCAAAGTATGCTGCGTATTCGCTTCGGTAACTCTCAATTGACTCTGCTGGTGCATCGATTTTAATCAAAGCTGACTTAGGGCGAATTCGTAACATATGGTCGGCGCTAGAAGTTGAGGCTTCAACTATCTTGTCTAAATCATTTCGTGAGACCACCTGTCGCAAACGGGTGTCTGTTCGAAGAATTTGCTTCTTGCCCAATTTCCCGCGGAGCTGTAAAAGCAGTTCATTTAACTCACTTTGAGGCATGTGCCCATGGTCAAAAACTGCAACCGGCTTGATAGTCAGTGAGTCGAGAAATTTATCTGCCTTAGCAACTGCTTCGTGAGTCTTTTCTAAACACCTATCGCTGGACTCATCCCAGACAACCAGGCCATGATGCGCTAATACGATACCTTCAGAATCCTTGAGTTTTGAAACAATTTTGGAGAGTGTAAATCCGGGAATCATCCAGTCCACATATTCAAAACCGCTACCTAACGCATCTGCTACTGCTTTTGCTCCTGCGGGATGGTTGGTAAGGGCACAAATAGCATCGGCATGTACGTGATCTATGTGTTTAGCCGGCAAAAAAGCATGTAAAAGTGTTTCAATTGAGGGACGCCTTGAGGTGGGGTCCACAAGCGCGCGAGTTACATAATCAACCATTGTTTCGTCATCTAAGTCATCAAATGAAATTAGCTCGCGTAGATCATCTAAGTAAAGTGCTGGATAATCACGCTCTCCGCCATACATCATGTCCGAACCTGAGCCTTTGACCCACATTACTTCATGATCTCGACCCAAATGATCAAGGATTTTCCCCTTGCTCGAGGTATTGCCTCCGCCATAAACAACTAATGATTGGTCTGAACCAATCTTCCTTGAACGGGCTACAAGTTCAGCTAGAGGTAAGGGGATCTCATTAAAATTCATGGTTGTCGCTTTCTGGTCGATTCCTTATAGCCAAATTTGGGTTTGAGCAATAATTCTTCTTAGATTCTAGTGCAAATAAAGCTCGCCTCGCTATAGTTCGCGTTAATAGCTAAGGGGGTCATTCATGACAGAGATCGTTTCTATGGGCGTGCACATATTAGATGTGCTGGGCCGATATGTATCAGAAATTCCACCAGGACAAGGAATTTCACTCATTGATGAGATTCGAATTACTGCCGCCGGAACATCGGCTGGCACTTCTGTGGACTTAGCTAAACTCGGTTGCAGTGTTACGGCCGTTGGCGCACTTGGAAATGATGAAATGGGAAATATTCTCATTGGTATTCTCAACCGCTACGGAGTAAATACCAAATACCTGAGCAGAAAAGATGGCGTTCAAACCTCTGGCTCCATATTGCCTATTCGCCCCAATGGTGAGCGCCCAGCACTGCATGTTATGGGTTCAAATGCAGTCTTTAGCTTTGAAGATGTGCCCCAAGATATAGTCGCAAAGGCCGATTTTGTGCATATCGGTGGTTTCTATTTAATGCCAAAGTTCGATGGACTAGATACCGTAAAAGCACTTGAATTGGCTAAAGAGCACGGCGCAGTAACAACGATGGATATTCTTGGAATTAAGCAAGATGGCATGGCGGAGAAAATACTGCCATGCATGCCATATTTAGATTATTTCATGCCAAATCTTGAAGAAGCGGCAATGATTACGGGCCTTACCGATCCGGACGAGATGTGTAAGTATTTCCTAAACGCCGGCGCCAAGAATGTTGTTTTAAAAATGGGCGAGCGCGGAAGTCTTATTGTTAGTTCTACTGGTGAGAGAATCCGCGTTCCCGCCTTCACAGTAAAACTCGTAGACACAACAGGGTGTGGTGATGCCTGGAGTGCAGGCTTTATCGCTGGCTTATCTCTAAACATGTCAGCCACTAAGGCTGCTCAACTTGGTAGTGCATGTGGCTCCTTAGTCGCATCTGGCCTTGGATCCGATGCGGGAATAATCGATTTAGAGTCGACTTTAGCCTTTATAGAATCTACGCCGACATTACCCTTAGGGGATTAGCGCGGCGATTGACGCGAATAAATAACACCCTTTACTCTCCTCTCATACTCCTCAAGCAAAAGAAGGGCCACCTGCCATGAAGAAACTTATTAATGACCCTTTTGAAGTAGTCGATGAGATGTTTGAAGGATTTATCTCAGCTAACGACCACATCATTAAGCCAGTGGGCAAACGCTCGATTGCTCGAATTCAATCTCCAATAGCTGGAAAAGTTGGAATAGTAGTCGGCGGTGGGTCAGGACACTTGCCGGCATTTGCCGGCTATGTTGGCAAAGGCATGGCTGATGGGGCAGCCTTTGGAAATATCTTTGCCTCTCCCCCATCTAAACCAATTGTTGAGGCCACTGTTGCAGTAAATGGCGGCGCCGGAGTTATGTACACATATGGAAACTATCAAGGTGATTGCATTAACTTTGATAAAGCCCAAGACCAGTGCCGTGAAATGGGAATTCCAGTGCTATCTGTTGTTCTCAATGATGACGTTTTATCTGCACCAAAAGAGTCGGCATCGAGTCGTCGCGGAATTGGTGGTCTTTTTCTAGTGTGGCATGTTGCTGGAGCAAAAGCAGAGCAAATGGCCACTTTGGATGAAGTAGTTGCCGTAACACAAAAGGCAAACAACAACACTCGCACCGTCGGGGTTGGCTTAACCTCCTGCATCGTGCCCGCAAATGGTCAACCAACTTTCTCATTGCCAGATGATGAGATGGAAATCGGACTCGGAATTCATGGTGAGCCAGGGATTAAACGAGTAAAAGCTCGTAGCATAGATTCAATTATTGATGAAATTGTCGAGTCGATTTTGGCCGATTTAGATTACAAGGGGAGTGACGTTGCACTTCTTGTTAACGGTCTTGGCGGATCACCTGCCGAAGAGCTCTATGTAGTTTATCGTCGCGTAAAGCAAATTTGTGATGCGAATAAAATAAATATTCGTTTCAAACATGTAGGAGAACAAGTCACAGCACTAGAGATGGCAGGGGTGTCAGTGAGTCTTATGCGCCTTGATACGGAAATGCATGACCTCATCACCAATTCAGTCGTTGATACTTGCATGTATAAGAAACTATAAGAAGGAGCCCTCCATGAAGAGTATTAATGGTCAACTCATCGCACTCTCACTCATACATGTAGCAAAAAAAGTGGAAGAGAATAAGGATTATCTGTGTGAACTAGACGGAGAAGTTGGAGATGGGGATCATGGCGTCTCTATGACCGTTGGCATGCGTGCGGTAACACGTGCAATGAAGAGCCTTGACACGTCAGTATTGCCGGCCGAAGTTTTCCAAGCTGCAGCCGATGCCTATGCCGATGAAGTTGGTGCAACTATTGGGCCACTTTATGAAGCAGCCTTTGCCGCAGCTGCAAGTGCTTGTGCAAATAAAGGTGAGCTCAATGAAATTTCCGATTGGGCTGATGTCTATGAGGCAATGGCTAAATCGATTCAACATCTTGGCAAGGCCGAACTCGGAGACAAAACTATGCTGGACTCCTTTTTCCCTGCGGTGGATCACATCCGATCACTTGCATCTCAAGGTGGAGCTCTAAATGAGGCCCTGCATTCCACTGCCAAAGCGGCACTTGATGCAGCAATCGCTACCAAGAGCTTGATCCCTAAAAAGGGCCGAGCCGCACGACTTGGAGAGCGAGCAGTTGGCTTCCAAGATGCCGGGGCGACCTCGTTAGCTATTGTTTTGCAGGGTTTTGCCGATGGTCTTGAAGGTGCTTAAGCCTTAATTTGGCTAATTATTTACCTGATCTTTGAAGGCTGCGGCAAGCTCTCGGCAAAAATTGGGGATGTCAGCAACTACGCGCCCCCATACTAAATTACCATCGGTAAATGCTGATTCGTCAATCCATATTGCACCCGCATTAACGAGGTCATCTTTTATTCCTAATGAGCCAGTAGAACGCTTTCCTTTAACAATACCTGCCGAAATAGCCATTGAACCACCATGGCAAATAATCCCAATTACTTTTTTCTGCTCGTTGATGTCGCTAATTAATTTGTTCACAGAAGCGTAACGGCGGAGTTTATCAGGAGCCCAACCTCCGGCTAGGACTAATCCTGCAATTTCGGATGCCACTACTTCCGAAATAAGTGAGTCTACAGAAATGACAAGTCCATTCTTGCCAATGACATCATCCTTTGTAATTCCAGAAGCTAAAACTCTAAATCCCTCTTCCTCTAAACGCATTTTCGTTACGTAAAATTCTAAATCTTCAACTCCATCGGCAATTGGAAAAACTATAGTTCCCTTGTTCATGGCATCCCCTGTTGCTCTAGTTTATTAATTTTATCAACTTTGGAACTTGAAGGCCCTGATGCATCAAAGGAATAATCTAGCCACGGTGCTATTAGCTTCTTGGCAAGCTCAATTGTTACAACCCGTGCACCCATACAAATTACTTGGCAGTTGTTACTCAGAATCGCTCGCTCCAGCGAATACGGATCGTGTGTCGTGGCCGCGCGTATTCCGGCCACTTTATTGGCCGATATAGCCATACCGATTCCAGTCCCGCATACGAGAAAACCTCGATCGGCTTTGCCTTCGGAAATGTATCTGGCTAACGCAAAGCCAATGTCCGGATAGTCGGTTTTGTCCTCACGGCTTGAAACGCCCAAATCTATTAACTCTGTAACATGGGGATTTCTCTCCAGCTCTTTAATGATAGCCACCCTTAGCTCCACACCAATGAAATCCGATGCAACCACAATTCTCACTATTCAAGACCCTCCATGCCCTCTATTGGCGGCTCAATCTGGTCGTGCCGACTGACTGGCTCACAAGGTGATGCTACAACATTGTTATAAAAATGCGGATGTGAACCCTTGACATGCCTCACTAACTACTCAAGAATCGTTCACAATCGCAGCCCGTTTGGGGTTGTTTCTGGAGAATAGGAGCTCTCTTGTCAACGATTACTGATACAAAAATAGACCGCCGCCTTGTACTAAAAGGTGGAGCGGTAGCTGTAGCTGCAGTCTCAATGTCAGGTCTTCTTGCTGCTTGCAGCAAAGGTGGAGATTCTGGCGCAGTAGCAAACGACAGTCCTCTCAAAGGTAGCAATGCAGATAATATGAAGGGCAAGACAATTGACTTCGCATATTCACGCATTGGTGGGTGGCCACCAAGTGCTGCTCCAGAAACACAGTGGGCGGATTTCCAAGCTTATGCATTAGAAAACTACGGCTATACAGTTAACAAAATTACTTTCGCAGAAGCACCATTCGGTGAACTCTTCCAGAAAGTTGCACCAACACTTGCATCTCAGTCACAAGAGTTCAACCTACTTATCGTTGACTCACAGTGGTTAGGTGCCCTATCAGAGCCAGGTTGGATTGTTAAGGCTGATGATGTAATTGCTGCGAACCCAGAATTGGATATCGCACCTTACTCAACGCTCGTTACAAATACTTACCAGGTTTATCCTGATGGCTCTGGTATTCGTTGGGGATTCCCACAGATGCCAGATGTTCAAGGTATCTTCATGCGTAAGGACATGCTTGAAGATCCAAAAGAGCAAACTGCCTTTAAGAAGAAGACCGGAAAAGATCTTCCATCAACATATGAAGTTCTTAGCGAGCTCGAATACACAGATCTAGTCGAGATTATTGACTTCTTCCACCGCCCATCAAAGGGTATGTACGGAACAGCATTGATGTACTCAAAAGAGTATGACTTCTTTAGCTGCGCTTACTACCCATTTGCATATTCAACTGGTGGAAAGATTTGGGATCCTGCAACAAATGATGTCTATGGCATCTTGAACTCCCCCGAAAATGCTGCCGCTATGGAGCAATTCGTAGGACTCAAGAAGTATCAGCCAAAGAACTTTGCAGCATTCGGTATTGGCGACATGATCGATCTCTTCACACAGGGCAAGGTGTTCTCAGCTTGGCAGTGGTGTGCAATCGGCAAGTTCATGTCATCAGACAAGGTCCCTGCATCTAACGTAATTTCAATTCCAATCCCTAAGTGGGGCGGAAAGCGAATTGGCGCAATGGGTGGTCAGCCTTGGGTGATCAACGCATTTAACGATGATGATCACATGCGTGTTGCAATTGACGTTCTCAAGTGGTGGTACACCAAGGAGACACAAGACAAGTTCATCCTAGAAAATGGTGGATTGCCTTGGAGCGCAGAAGGTTGCGCAAATCCTGAGTACCTAGCGGTTGCTCACTACTTGAAGCCGTTCCTCTTCATGCTTTCAGAAGGTAACTCACAGGACTTCTGGCACTTACCTGAATATGCAGAAATGCTTGCAGTTCAGCAAGAAGCATTTAATGGATACGCAACGGGTCAGGTAAAGACAGCTGCTGCTGCTCTTGAATATGCTGCTGCAAAGCAACAACAGATTTTGTTCAAGGCTGGTCGAACAAAGACTGAGCCACCTGCAAATGTTGATTCCCTAACGCTCTAAAAAAACTAGAAATATGAGATTGTCCTAGTGTCTCTTCACGAGATGCTAGGACAATCTTCTTCTGATAATCTGTTTAAATAAAGTTTTGAAAGGGATTACGTTGACTGAGAAAGTAGCAAAGTTCGAATCGGCAATAAAGATAAAAACTTCAGTCAAGGCTCGCGCAAATAAGCGGATGAGCTGGATTCTACTGACTCCTGTTCTTATCTTTTTTGCCTTGATGAACATTCTCCCCACAATTTGGATGCTTGGGTTGAGTTTCTATGATTACACTCTTACTTCATCTAATGGAGCAACATTTGCAGGATTTAGTAACTACTTGGATTTTGTAAAGAATGAACAACTCTCGCAATCCGTATCTCGAACATTTCTCTTTTTGATAATCGCGATTATTTGCCAAACTTTTTTGGGAATTTTGATCGGCGTCCTTTTTTGGAAAAATGACAAGATGCCTGGTCGTCGTTTCGCCCTTACTCTTTTCTTCACCCCGATGGTCGTTACACCGATAGCAACTGCATTGTTTTGGAAACTTATCCTGGATCCAACTTTTGGCGTAATGAACTACTTCTTGACATCACTTGGGCTATCTAAGGTGGATTTTCTGACTCACACTAGTCTTGCTTTCCCCACTCTGGTTGTTGTAGATACGTGGATGTGGACCCCGTTTATGGCCCTCATGACTCTGGCCGCTCTTGGCTCTGTGCCTAAGGCCGAACTTGAGGCTGCATCGGTGGATAAGCTTCCAATTCACCGCCAAATAACGACTGTAATTTGGCCACATGCGAAATTTATTCTGATGCTTGGAATCTTGCTCCGTTCAATTGATGCTTTTAAGACCATGGACTTGACTTACATCATGACCAATGGTGGCCCGGGTGATCGAACTGAGTTAATTGCCCTTACGCTTTATAGGTTTGCATTTAAGTCATTCAAGCTAGGTTTTGCTTCAGCCGTATCAGTCTTTCTACTCTTTATCGCAATTGCCCTTACAGCAATTTATCTTCACGTTTTAAATGCGCGTAAGAAGGCAGAGGGCCAGGCATGAGTAATGCAATGATCATGAAGCCAAGCCGCAAAAAGGGCCCGGTAAGTTTCCTTACCGTGCTTGCCTGGTTTACCTCAATTCTCTTCTTCCTTCCCATAGCCTGGATTATTGAGACCGCACTTAAGCCAAAGACAACTGTCCTTGATATTCCACCCAAGTTTTTCTTCATGCCGACATTCCAGAACCTGCTAGATGCGATCAATTTTGCTAACACTCTTGCCTATTTTGCTCATAGTGCGATTTACTCATTTACTTCAGTTTTTCTCGCGATTTTTGTCGCCTTTTTAGCTTCCTATTCATTCTCACGATTTAAGCCAGCAGGAACTGACTTTCTTATGTTCTTGCTTCTTTCGACTCGATTTGTACCCGCTGCGGCATTTGTTATCCCGTTCTTTCAACTCTTCAACCTCTTAAAACTTAAAGACTCTTTCCCGGGTCTAATTATTTTTTATACGATGTTTTCTATCCCATTCTCTGTTTGGATTCTTAAAGGCTTTATGGATGGAGTCTCAACAAAGTTTGACGAAACTGGAATGGTTTATGGCGCATCGAGAGCTCACATAATGTTTAAGGTCGTCCTGCCTCAAGTTCGTTCAGGCTTGGTGGCGGCCTTCGTTTTTAATATCATCTTTGTCTGGAATGAGTTCCTCTTTAATTTTCAACTTGGGGGATTGAAGACTTATGGAATTCCGGTTGGATTATTCACCTCAATCACCAAGGGCGGTCAAGTTGACTGGTCCTTCGTGGCCTCTATTGGAACTCTTTATGTAATGCCCCTCGCGCTCGTAATCTTCTTTTTCCAAAAATACTTGCTGGTGGGCCTCACATTCGGAACCGTTAGAGGAGAGGTATAAATGAAAAGCGTTCAGCCTTTTGCGGCGCGGTTACAGTTACGACTTATTTGGATGCTTGGAATATGCCTTCTGCTCTTGGCCCAAAGCTTTTCCTATGCCGTATACGTTTGGGGATTTCGCCTGCTAATGATTCTTGTGCCATTGCAAGTTGCGGTAGGCAATATTAAACCCGAGTGGGGAGCCGCGCGCTCAATAAAGAAGATTCTTCTCTATTTAGCAATTGTTATTGCCGTCTTCGCTCTCTCAATCGCAGTTACCCCATACCTTATTGATCTTGGTCGAGTTTAGGAGATTTGAAAACATGTCAAACTCAGCGCTAGAGGTTCAGGGCTTATCCAAGTCGTATGGGGAGAAGTCTGTACTCAAAGATCTCTCATTTTCTGCCGCTCTAAATGACTTTTCGGTCATTTGCGGAAAGCCAGGTAATGGAAAGTCAGTCCTCGTCCGCACAATCATGGGCCTAGAGGATGTTGATTCTGGCCAAATTATTGTACGTGGGCAAGATGTTACAGATGCAGATTCAGGTTCGAGAAATATTGGCTATATTCCTCAATCCTTCGCGCTTTATCCACATTTTTCAGTTAGAGAAAATATTGAGTATCCACTTGATTTGATTAAAGCCTCGAAGGAAGTTAAGGCGGAGGCGGTCTCTCGAGTTTCTGAACTACTTAAGATTACGGATTTACTTGAGAAGAAACCCGTTCAGCTCTCCGGTGGACAAAAGCAAAGAGTCGCCATCGCTCGAGGACTCTCTAAATCCACCGATGTTTATGTCTTAGATGACCCACTCGTAGGTTTAGATTTTAAGCTTCGCGAACGTCTTATTGAGGATTTACGTCTAACACAGGAAAAACTTAAAGTAGCTTTCGTGTACATCACCTCTGACCCGCTCGAGGCACTGCAATTAGCTAAGACGGTTTTGATTCTGGCCGATGGCAAAATCGTGCAGCAGGGACCTTTAAGTGATGTTTATGATGCGCCTTCCTCATTACCATCTATGACTACTCTCGGATTTCCCGAAGCTAACGTAGTGTCAGGACAAATCAAGGATTCTACTTTTACATCGCCAATATTTAGTGCATCCGTTGACGTAGTGTTTGGACACAATTCAGCTATAGCCGGTATCCGTCCTGAAGGAATATTGGTTGGTAAGCACGCTGGAAATATTTCTATTGATGCAAAATTAACACTCCTAGAGAATCTGGGATCTGAGTTTGCAGCTTACCTTGATATTAATGGTACCCAATTTGTAACCGTAGTCTCACGAACAGATATTGATGGAATCAAAATGCTTGAATCCAAACATCTGACAATATCCATCAAGCCAGAGGCAATCACACTTTTTGATGCCCTCACCATGAAGAAGATTGGTAAAGGTGTCTCACGTGTATGACATTAATTTGAAGAATGTCACGAAAAGTTTTGGTTCATTGAACGCCGTTGACAACATCTCCTTCACTCTTCCAAAGTCCTCTGTAACCGTACTGCTTGGCCCTTCGGGATGCGGAAAAACAACTTTGATGCGTATGATCGCCGGCCTTGAGACTCCAACATCTGGAAATATCTACTTCGATGACATCGATGTGACTCGCGTACCAACAAAGCGACGTAATTTGGGCATGGTCTTCCAATATCCTGTGATTTATCGAGGAACAAGTGTGAAGCGGAATTTGGAGTTGCCTCTTTTATCTGAAAAATTGAGCAGTAAGGAAATCTCTACGCGCATCCATGATGTCGCTGATCTTCTTGGAATATCCGGAGATTTGAATAAAATGGTCGAAGAGCTCGACAATGGCACACGTCAAAAAATCGCTGTAGGTCGGGCAATTGCACGCCAACCGCAAATCATTCTCTTTGATGAGCCAATCACAAATATCGATATCACGGCCAAATTGGAGCTTAAGCGTTCACTTAAGGAAGTCTTTAGCCGATTGTCACAAACCATTGTTTACGTCACACATGACCAGACAGAGGCTATGACTCTGGCCGACCAAATTGCTCTCATGCAAGATGGCGTGATTACCCAGTGTGCTCCCCCAAAGGAAATTTACGAAAAGCCGAAGAGTCAATTCGCAGGCTGGTTTCTTGGTAATCCTGGAATTAACTTCATTGAATTCGAACATATCAGTCAAAACGGTACAGGAATAACTTCATCACTATTTTCTCAGACAATTGAAGCGGGTTCTATGGCCTCAAAGGTTAAAGTGCTTGGTGTTAGAGCTGAGGCAATTGAAGTCAATACCAAGCAAAGCCCACATTCACGGGCAGCAAGAGTTGTGCGCAAATCCCTTGGTATAGGTGGCCAGTATTTACTTGACTTGGAATACGGCTCGCTGAAGGTTAAATCACGCGTATCGCACCAGTTAGGTCGCGAAATCGGAGAAAATGTCTGGACTACTGTTAACTCAACTGACATTATCATGTTTGACGAAAATGGAGTTGCAATCTAATTCTCTTGGTTGTTGAATTCCGATAGTGAGGCGGCAAGATGTTCTACTTTGGTTCAAATACTAAGAGAGATCTTGGTCTTAATGAGCACCAAGAAATTACTTTAGCTGCTTTAAAGGTCGCGACTTCTTATCCGGAGGTGCAATTTTTTCTATTACCCTCAATTCTCTACTTTCAATCTCTTAAAGTAGAGACCGCTGGGACAAACTTATGGGTGGGAAATCAAAGCGTCTCATCTACGGCCTCGGAAAACATCACTGGAGAGGTTCCTGCTACTGCTCTAAAGGCTATGAGCTCTGATTTAGTAATGATTGGACACGCAGAACGCAGAAGGCATTTTGATGGGAAACCTGAAATATCTGCACAGTTGACTGCAGCCGCAAATGAGGGTCTGAGGGTCCTCTTTTGTATAGGGGAAAATGTCCAAATGCAAGATTTTGATGAACTATCGAATTTATTAAGCGAGCAGCTCGATGCTCTCTCCAATTTCTCACTAGAACTTCTGATCGCCTACGAGCCAGTCTTTTCCATTGGCGTGAATGGGGTTCCAGCTGATCCAATCTATGTCGATAAGGTTTTAAGATTGATAAAAGAACTTCTTTCAAAGAAAAATTTAGCGGCCACACCACTTTTATACGGAGGTTCAGTAGATCCCAAAAATGCAGCTGACTATGCTGGATTAGAGCCTTGTGATGGTCTTTTCGTTGGCCGCAGCGCTTGGGGCTCCAAGGGATACGCAGAAGTTTTCTTAAACGGTTATGAAGCTTTTAAGAATAAACCTTAAAAACTCTTTAAATCATTCCCACTGGACGACGTAATGCTTCCATGACTGCAGCATAGAGAACATCTTCGTATTCAAGTCCGGCCGCTAGCCACACTTTTGCGAATGAACCATCTCGACCAATGTATGGATGGGCATTAGCTTCAAGCACAAGCACTTGGCCTTCATCTGTTAGTAAAAATTCAACTTGAAGATACCCTGAAATCTTCGCTGCCTCAAAAACCTTTTCAGCCGTTTCCTTGATTAATTCGGTAACCTCGTCTGATAGGTCTGTAACTATTTTTTGATTATACCTAGCAATATCAGTACGGGTGATGTAATTAAAAAGTTCATTATCAATGGTAGTCGTTTCCAAAATCGAACTAATGTAATTTCGATTTTCAGAATCACCTAAAACCGCACATTCCAAATGCCGTGCCTTTTTATAATACTCCTCAGCCAAAAAGCGACCATCAAAGCGACGGGCAATAGCAACCGCATCCTTCATAACAATCGGATTCTTTACGAGAGTTATCCCAACTCCATTTGTGCCTCGACATGGCTTGACGACGATAGGTAACTTGAGTGAGGCTGCCCGAGCAACATTAGATAATGCATCTCGGCGCCAAGCTTTATCTGGAATCACAACATGCTTAGGGGTTGCTATTTCAACTGCTTCAAGCAAAAGTTTTAATGTAGATTTATCGGAGGCAATTGCCGAACCAAGTGAATCAGAACCTATTACCCGAATTCCTAAAGCCTCGAAAAGGCCCGCGAGAGATCCATCCGCTCCTGGAAACCCAATGATTAATGGGTAGATGGCATTAAAAGAGATGAATTCCTGGGGAGGGAAGCTTGAAGTGGCACTACCCGTAATTTTCGAAGCACTTTCATTTGAGAGTTCAAATGCACTAGTACTTGTAGCTTTTACAGTCTCATCCAAATTACTAAAACTTACCCACATACCTTCAAGGGTTATTCCAAATGCCTGTACTTCAAAATCTCGGCTAAGTAGAGCTGGAACCACATCCTTAAGTTGCTCACATGATCGATAATTGTCGCTATTGGCACCGCCAAAAAGAACTGCAATGCGTGTTTTCTCGGTGATACTCATCTGCATATACTACCCCACGAATAATTTTCATGCAATCATCTCATTCTTCGATTCAATGCGAATTAATTACACCTGTTGCTAGTAGAACTAGAAGTGTAGAGCCTAGAAGAATGCGATAAATAATAAAAGGCATAAAAGACTTCGTTGCAACAAATTTGAGCAACCATGCGATAACGGCGTAACCAACTATAAAAGCGATGCTCGTTGCGATAAAGGTTTCGCTCAACGAAAATACCTGCGCTCCAGCGTTATCGCCGAGCGCTCCTTTTAGTTCATATAATCCGCTTCCGAATACCGCCGGCAGAGCTAAAAGGAATGAGTATCGAAGTGCCGCTTCGCGGCTATAGCCAAGCAGCCGCCCCATAGCAATTGTGGCACCAGAGCGAGATACTCCTGGCATAAGTGCAAGTGATTGCGCTAATCCATACAAAATTCCATGTGCAGAGTTCAAATCTTTAAGTCCGCGATCACTCTTTCCATAGTGGTCTGCAAATCCCAATATGATGCCAAAAACAATCATGACCGTTGCGATTAACCATAGTGAGCGAAGATCATTTGTAATGATGTCCTGACCTAAATATCCAAGGATGATAATCGGTAGCGAACCAATAATTATGAGCCAGCCCATACGTGCTTGAAGCTTTTCATCTGCCGGTAAAGTTGCTCGAAGAATACTTTGGCGAAACCATGCCACGATAATTCTTTTAATATCGTTCCTGAAAAAGAGAAGTACCGCTAGCTCAGTGCCAATCTGTGTAATGGCGGTAAAACGAGCACCTGGGTCTTGGGCATTGGTAAAGAACTCCCCCGCGATGCGTTGGTGAGCACTCGATGATATTGGCAGGAATTCAGTCAAACCCTGCAAAATACCTAGGAAAATCGATTCGAACACGTGTGCCACCTTTTTCTAATCACCACTTCTTAGGGTCTAAGAATAAGGATTTTCTCTGGCTTTCCTGCAAAATAACCTACCGCGCCTAAAATTATTCCAAGAATCACGGGAAATATAAGAGCGATATTCCAGTTTAAAGTCGCATCAAAAATTGCTCCTACTATCCCGGGTGAAACTGCGGCCATTAAATATCCTATGGATTGAGCCATAATTGATAGTGAGCGCGTCTCCCCCGCTTCAACACTTCGGGTAACTGTTATGAGAAGTGAAAGCGGAAAAGTGATTGAAAGACCAATATTGGCGATCAATAGCCAGAAAATTAGTCTCCAACCATTATCGAAAATGATTCCGACAAATGATAGGGCGACTGTTAAACCAACGAGAGTCAGCAAGATTTTTAGATCACGCAGTTTGGATGAAAAATGTGGAGCGGCAATGCCAATTGCGGAGCCCATGAGCCCAGTGATCGAAACTGCGAAACCGGCATTGCTTAATGCAAACCCCTTTGAAACTAATATCGTAGGCAACCACGTCGCCGTGCCATAGAAGAGCATCGACTGTAAACCAAAAAAGAGGGCGATACTCCAGGCCCCCGTGCTTCGCAATAACTCCCAATGAAACTTAGTAGAAATAGGCATATGTGAGCCTTTTAAATCTTTTGAATTTCGAGCAATCCACCATATTGAAGAAATAAAGCCAATCACAATCCACGGAACCATCGCTAATCGCCAGCCCCATGAACTCGCCCGAGCCAATGGAACGGCAACGGCGACCGAAATGGCGGCAAAAGTGCCCATGATTGTTATATAGATACCTGTCACCAAACCTGAATGCTCAGAAGTATTTTCTTTTACCCACACAGGAAGTGAAAAATTCAAAACAGCTATTGCAATACCCACGGTTAGAGAAGACAAAAAGAGCATCGGCACATTTCCGACCGCCCGAAGGAAAATCGCTGCCGTTAAAACGATTAGCGCCACAGAAATTACGCGATTAGTTCCACCGATTCGCCCGACTAAAGGCATCAAGAATGCACTGGCAGCAAAACACAACACGGTCAATGAAGTTAAGAATGATAGGAGAAACGAGCTCAAGTGGTACTGCTCTTTAAGAATTGGAATCAGGGGACTCATTATGGTCAACCCCGCCCGCATATTCATCGCCGCGATAAAGATTGGTAGACCTTTGACGATCGCTTGCCTATTACTCAAAGCCGACTCGTGCACCGCGTAAGACTACTCTCTGCCAGACCCCTTGTTACTATGGCCACATGAGCAGAAACGTACTTGTTACTGGTGGAACCGGCGGAATTGGGCGTGCCTTTGTAGATCGCTTTGTTAAAAACGGCGATAAAATCTGGCTGACATATTTGCGAGCGAGCGAAAATCCTCAGACCATCGTCGCTTCTTATGAACCAGGAGCGGTACAGGCATATCAATTGGATTTGAGTAGCCATGATTCAGTTGCACATCTTGCTAGCAACTTACCAGGAACACCCGATGTATTAATCCACAACGCCGGCCTAGGCTCTAAAACCGTTGAATACTTAACAGATATCGCACATGAACAATCTCAGATGCTCATTCAAGTAAATGCCATCGGAACTCTATGGCTCAATGATCTTCTCATGCCAAAGATGATTGCAAGAGGCTCGGGTTCGATAATTCTTATCTCTTCAGTTGGTGGAGGAGTAACTCAGTTCGCAGGTTTTAGTTACGCAGATGGCATGTCTAAGGCTGCAATTGCCTTCTTGGGTCGAACCCTTGCCGCAGATTTAACTCATACGGGTGTGGAAGTCTTTACAATCTGTCCTGGAGCTACAAACACACCCATGTTTGCAGCGAGTACATTAAATGATCTCAATGAAGTGGATAAGAGAGATTTAATCGCATCACTGCCGAAATCACGTTTAATTGAACCTACCGAAATCGCTGAGCTCGGCTTTTTCTTGGCATCCGAATCAGGAAAAATACTCCATGGCGCAGTAATCGATGCATCGATGGGTTTAGGTGTAAATCCGGGATTGCTAAAGAAGTAATTAGATTAAGTTCTTCAGTTGCTCGGTGTGAGCTGCCATGTGATTACGGGCTTTGCCAATCAAAAATGAGACAGTAACTTCTCCCGCTTCAGGATGGATCGAGAGCCTGTCCCATTGTGCGCTTGTAATCGGAGTAAGGGCAGCTCGAACTAAATTTCCAATTGACTCAATGATAGAAAGTGAGTTAGACCAATCGCGTCCTTCATAATTTAGAATCGAAGGGTAGGCATCTTCTTCAAACGGAATTATCGGTGGTGAGTCAATAGTGAGTGCATTGAAATAGCGAAGAGCAAAGTGCATCTCTGCATCGGCTACATGGTGCATAACAAAAGCCGGTGACCACTCACCGGTCTCTTTTGCAATAAGCACACTAGTGGAATCAAACTTCCTCGCCTGCGCCATAAATGCTTCAAGGTTTTCTAGGTACTCGGACAACGTCTCTTGGCTCATACGGTCAATCCTACTAATGACGGCTAAATCTGGGCGTCAATTCAACTTCTCTCATACCAAGCGGTGTTAAGCGTCTGCATAAAGGCCTCTAGGGGTTGTGCTCCAGATATGGCGTACTTCATGTCTACGACAAAAAATGGAACTCCTGTGGCTCCAAGTTGGGAGGCCAGTTGCCGATCTGCAATGGCTTCACTTTTGAACTGATCTGACTCAAGGATATTCATAACATCAGCGGACGTTAAGCCAACGGTTTCTGCGACGGAACGCAAGTCAGAATGTGAAAAAAGAGGGAGTGACTTTTCAAAATAGCTGGAGTACATGGCTTCTAACAGCTCGTCTTGCTTGCCTATTGTTGCTGCCCATAGAAGTAATCGATGCGCATCGAAAGTATTGCCAGAGAGTGTCTCTTCCAGGTTATAACAAAGTCCTTCGTCATCAGCGATTGCACAGACATTAGCTTGCATAGCTTTAACATCGTCGGGCGAGATTCGATACTTTTCGGCGAGGAGTTTGCTTGTAGGCATTGTCTGCGTTGCATCTGGTGCTAGCTCAAAAGCGCGATGGCGAACTGTTATTTCATCTTTATGTTCAAACTGTTCTAAGGCTTTTTCAAGTCTGCGTTTTCCTATAAAGCACCATGGGCAGACAACATCAGACCAAACATCGATAATCATTTGGCAACACTATCTCGCACCATATGGATATAAAAACGGCCAGGTTGGCGCTCACTTGCCTGATCGCTGCCAGCTTTTTCAAAGCCA
>Ga0209297_1000511_pt1 | contig 24745 bp, 20 predicted proteins | sample S_130805_MF_Meta_FD_187322 | JGI IMG/M metagenome (GOLD analysis project Ga0209297, IMG submission 187322) | Freshwater microbial communities from Lake Simoncouche, Canada to study carbon cycling - S_130805_MF_MetaG (SPAdes) (version 2) | ecosystem: Environmental > Aquatic > Freshwater > Lake ...
CTGCACGATCGCCACAATCGCGCCGTAGATGATCGCGATCACGGAGAGGGCGATGATCAGCGGCGCAAAGTTATGCGCCGCCTGCGGGAAGAGTGGAATGGCGAAACGAATGAATCCGTAGCCGCCAAGCTTGAGCAGCACGCCGGCGAGGATCACGGAGCCTGCGGTTGGCGCCTGCACGTGCGCGTCGGGGAGCCAGGTGTGGAACGGGAACATCGGCACCTTGATCGCAAAGGCGAGCGCGAAGGCGCCGAAGGCGAGCGCCTGCAGCGTTGGGTCGGTGATGGTGCCACGCAGCGCGATCAGGTCGAATGCGCCGGTCCAGGAGCCGGTTGCCACCTGATGGCTAAAGGCGGTGGCGAGGATCGCCACGAGCATCAGCAGCGAGCCGACCAGCGTGTAGAGGACGAACTTGATCGTGGCGTAGATGCGATCGGCGCCGCCCCAGATGCCGATGATCAGGTACATCGGGACAAGGACGATCTCCCAGAAGATGTAGAAGAGGAAGAGGTCGAGTGAGAGGAAGACGCCGAGCATTCCCGTTTCAAGGATCAGGAAGCTGATGAAGTACTCCTTCACGCGATTCTGGATCGGTCCGAAGCTCGCCAGGATGCAGATCCAACTGAGTAGCGTGGTGAGCACGACGAGGGCACCGGAGAGGCCGTCAACGCCAAGGTGGTACGTGATGCCGAAGCTTGGGATCCATGCGAGTTGTTCGCTGAAGGCGAACTCGCTAGAAAACTCGCGAATCCCTGGAAGCATCAGTAGGCTCAAGACGAAAGTGGTGAACGAGACCGCAAGCGCCGCCACACGAATCAGCGACGGTCGTGATGACGGAAGCAGCGCGATGAGCAGCGCGCCAGCGAACGGAAGTAGCGTAATAATGGAGAGGATCGGAAGCCCTCCAATGAGCTGCGTCAGGTTGCTCATGATCCGAGCACCAGGTACGCAACAGCCATGGCGGCGAGTCCGAGCGCGATGCCGAACGCGTAGTTCTGCACGCGTCCTGTCTGAATCTGGCGCAGGCCGCGACCGCCGGTTGAGGTGAGCGCACCGACACCGTTCACCGCACCGTCAACCACGCGGCGGTCGAACCACCATGCGGCGTTTGCGAGGCGAGTGCCGAGGCGCACGAAGATGAGGTCGTTGAGATCATCAAAGAACCAGCGATTCTTGCTTCCTGCATAGAGTGGCTGAAGTCGCGCGGTGATCGCGCGAATGCGGTCGCCGTGATCGCTACGGAAGAGTCGCACGCCGATTACGGTGCCGATTGACGCCACCGTGACACTCGCGAGCATCAGCAGGCCATCAATACCGAAGAGTGTCCACGCCTCATGTTCGTGTCCAAGGAGCACATTCGCCGGATGGAAGATCGGCTCAAGCCCGTGCACCAAGATGCCGTCAGCAAACGGGAAGCCGAGCAGTGCGCCGATTCCAATCGACGGGATTGCGAGCAGGATGAGTGGCAGTGTCATGGTCCATGGTGATTCGTGCACGTGGACGCTCTCACTGACGCGGCTCTTTCCCCAGAACGTGAGTCCCATCAATCGGAACATGTAGAAGGCGGTAGCTCCCGCAACCACCATTCCAACGAGCCAGACCCACGCGTAACCAAACTTAAATGCCTCACCAAGGATTTCGTCTTTTGACCAGAATCCGGCGAGCGGCGGAAGGCCGGCAATTGCAACCGTGCCGATCAACATCGTGGCGTAGGTGATCGGGATTGTTTTGGCGAGCCCGCCCATCTTCGGCATCTCCTGTTCACCCTCAACGGCGTGAATCACGGAACCAGATCCGAGGAAGAGGAGTCCCTTGAAGAAGCCGTGCGTGATGAGGTGGAAGATCGCCGGAACCCAGGCGCCAACGCCGAGTGCGGCGAACATGTAGCCGAGTTGCGACAGCGTTGAGAAGGCGAGTACGCGCTTGATGTCGGTCTGCGTGAAGGCAATGGATGCGGCGAAGATGGCGGTGAAGATGCCGATCGCCGCAACAACGAGCATCGCTTCATGGCTCGCAGCGAAGAGTGGACTCATGCGTGCAACCAGGTAGACGCCAGCGTTCACCATGGTTGCAGCGTGGATCAGCGCGGAAACTGGCGTTGGTCCCTCCATTGCGTCGGGGAGCCAGACGTGAAGCGGGAACTGCGCTGACTTACCAACGGCGCCACAGAAGATCAGGAGTGCGATGACCGTGGCAGCCGGTCCGGCAAGCTGACCCGCCTCAACACCAGCAAGGATCGTTGAGATATCGAGCGTGCCGAAGACGGCAACGAGCCCCATCAGGCCGAGTGCGAAGCCAACGTCGCCGACGCGATTCGTAATGAAGGCCTTCTTCGCGGCAAGGCCAGGCTCGCGCTTCGTGTACCAGAAGCCGATCAGCAGATATGAGGAGAGGCCGACGAGCTCCCATGCGGCGAAGACAACGAGGAGATTGTTCGCGAGCACCAGCAGGAGCATCGAGAACATAAAGAGGTTCAGGTAGGCGAAGAAGCGCCAGTAGCCAGGATCGTGGCTCATGTAGCCAACGCTATAGAGATGCACGAGCGCGCCAACCGTGGTGACCACCAGCAGCAGCGCGCCAGTGAGCGCATCCACGTGGATCCCCATGTTGAAGGTGAGGCTCCCTGACGCGATCCAGGTGAAGAGCTCGCTCGATGCGCCGTGCTCGCCCAGGTCGCCGAGGAGTGCTGGGATCGCCAGGCTCATTGCGATCCCCCAAGTGGCGACGATCGAGCCGAGTGGCACGAGGTGCGCCAGCTTGCCGAGCCGACGACCGATCGCCGCGGTGAAGAGGAAGCCTGCGAGCGGCAGGATCAGGAGGAGTGGCGCGTATTCAGGGAGCTGCGCGGCCGACTCGCCACCCTCTGACGCGACGCGGATCAGCGTGCTGACAAGGCTCATCACTACTGCCTCATCGTGTCGTACTCATCGACCAGCGGGGTCTTCCGGTTGCGATAGATGGCAATGACGATGGCGAGGCCAACGGTGGCCTCAGCGGCAGCAACGGCGATGATCAGCAGCGCAAAGGCGATCCCTTGTCCGACGAGCGCTGGAATGAATGCGCCGAGTGCAACAGCCGAGAGATTCACCGCGTTCAGCATCAGCTCAATGCTCATCAACATGCTGATCGCATTGCGGCGCGCAAGGAAGCCAAATGCGCCAATGGAGAAGAGGATTCCGGCGAGGACAAGGTACGGCTCAAGGTGTCCGGCGATCTGGCTCATCGAACCTCCTCGTCGTCCTCTGCGCCAATCTGGCCAGCACGCGGAATCGTAGCAAGGTAGATCCCGCCGATCACGGCAGCGAGGATGAGGACGCTGACAACCTCAAAGGCGAGCAGGTATGGGCCGAAGAGTTCGGCGGCGGTACTCGTTGTCCCTTGCGGCGCTGGTGTGTCGGCGAAGACGGTCGCCTTCCAGTCGTTTGTGCCGAGCGTGATCGCGAAGATGATGGCAAGGAGTGACGCGATCAGCGCTGCAGGAAGCGCCTGCGACTGAAAGGTGAGCTTCGCTGGCGCCGCCTTTGACTGCGTCAACATGATCGCAAAGAGAATCAACACACTGATAGCGCCGATGTAAACGAGCACCTGTGCGCCAGCGAGGATCGCCGCGCCGAGCATCACGTAGATCCCCGCAAGTGCGCCGAGCGCAAGGATCAGCATCAGGCCGTTGCGAATGATGTCGCGACCGAGCACCACAAAGAATGAAGCGGCAATCGTGACGCCACCGAGCATCATGAAGAGTGCGTCAGCCCACGTGATGCCGATCAGCGGGAGCGTATCGGGGAGCGGCATCCGCTACTTCCCGCGCAGGTTGGACGGCAGTACTGGAAGGGCGCGTGCCGGATCGTGTCGTCGCCCCGCAACGGTGTTCTCCCAGTTGCTCTCACCACGGATGAAGGTTGCCTCGGATGTGCGCTCAATCTTGGCGAGCGCAATAAGGTCAATCATCGGTTCGCTGCGGTCGGTGTGCGCAAGCTCAAAGTCGAAGCCGCTACGGAGCGCGTCATATGGGCATGCATCAACACAGATGCCGCAGAGGATGCAGCGCGACTCATCAACCTCGTACTTGGTGAGGAGCCGTGGCTTTGGCATCAGTGCACCGGTTGGGCAGGTCTCTGCGCAACGGCCGCATGAGACACACGGCGACTCGTTGAGGCTCATGTCCAGTGGGGTAGTGACGAGCGTGTCGAATCCGGTGCGCATGAAGTCGTAGCAGGCGGCGCCAACAACTTCGGCGCAAACGTTGGCGCAACGACCGCAGTCGATGCAGCGCGAAGGTTCACGCAGGATGAAGGCGTGTGAATCATCGCGGACGTAATCGTGATTTGCGCCGGTCCAGCGATTCTCCGTAATTGAACGGAATCCAGCGCCGTTCTGGTGATCCTTCTCTAGCGTCTTGAGCGTGGTGCCGTACTCAATGCCGAGGCGACGCAGGTCGCAGAAGCCGATCGCTTCGCAGGTGCACTGCAGGCAGCGCGTACTTTCGGCCATCACTTCGGCCTTGCTGTACGGGATCTCGTACTGGATGTAGTCGTGCTTTCGCTCGTCGGCGTGGAGCGCCTTCAGGCGAAGCCGTGGCTCCTTCGTCTCGCCAGTGAACGGCACGATGCTGAGGAACTCTGGCTGCGGCTCGGCAAGCGTCTGTCGATTGCGAATCTCGCCAAGGTCGAGCCCCTGCAGGTAGGCGTCCGCGGCGTAGGCGCAGCGGCGACCGTCAGCGATGGAGGCAACCACGGTGGTGGCGCCATTCCGCACGTCGCCGCAGCCGAAGACACCGTCGCGTCCGGTCTGGAAGGTGACGGCGTCCGCCTTCAGGCGGCCGTTCTTTGTGGCGCTGACGCCGTCGGCGCCAATCGTCGCCCAGGTCATATCTGGTCCCTGGCCGATCGCCTTCAAGATGCGGTCGCACTCAATGATGAATTCAGTGCCTGGTGCAGGCTCTGGTCGGCGGCGACCAGAGGCATCTGGCGCGCCGAGCTGCATGCGAATGAACTCAAGGCCCGTGACGCGGTTCTTCTCGTCCACGATGACGCGTGTTGGCCCCGCCTGGAAGATGGCGCGAGCCCCCTCTTCAATCATTTCGTGCACTTCGTCTGCCGCCGGCATGTCCTTCATGTCGCGGCGGTACACAAGCGTCACCTCTTTTGCGCCGAGTCGAATGCTCGTGCGTGAGCAGTCCATTGAGGTGTAGCCGCCGCCAACTACAACAACGCGGCTCCCTTCGTGGTTCGGATACTCAAGGCCGAGTGCGGCGGTGTGCAGATAGTCGAGTCCGTCAATGACACCCTCAGCGTCTTCGCCAGGAATGCCGAGGTCGTTCGTGTCGTAGCAGCCGATCGCCACAATCACCGCGTCGTAACCCTGCGCCTTCAGGTCGGCGGTGGTGAAGTCGCGCCCGAGCATCTTGCCGCACTCAAATCGGCCGCCGAGTCGCGTGATTGACTGATACTCGCCATCGAGCACCTCAATCTTTGGTAGGCGGTACTGCGGAATTCCGTAACGGAGCATTCCGCCTGGCTCTGGGTCTTTTTCAAAGATTGTCACGTCGTGCCCGGCAACCAGTAGGTAGAAGGCGGCAGATGCACCGGCGGGACCGGAGCCGATCACTGCGACGCGCTTCCCAGTCTTTGGCTGCAGTTCAAACGGAAGTGGTGGATCAATGTTTTCGTCCCACATTGACTTGAGCACCTGGTCACCGGCGTAGCGATGGCTATCGCGAATCGCGATCGCCTCGTCAACTTCGTCGCGACGGCAGTGGTCTTCGCATGGCGCTGGGCAGACGCGACCGAGGATGCTAGGGAATGGGATAGTGCGTTTGAAGATGCGCGCCGATTCGCGGAACTGCGATTCGGCATTCGCCTTCAAGAATCCTGGAATGTCGATGTGGCTCGGGCACTTGTTCTGGCATGGCGGCAGACAGTACGCGTTGTGGTCGCTGAAAATCAACTCAAGGTTGGTGCGACGAATCTCGCGCAGACGATCGGTCTGCGTTGCAATCACCGTCGCTGGTTCTGCCTTCGCAGAACAGCTGATCAGTGGCGCGTCGCAGCCCTCAACATCAACAACACACATACGGCATGCGCCAAACCCTGGAAGCTTCGGGTCGTAGCAGAGCGTTGGCACCTCAATGCCATTTGCGCGGCAGACCTCAAGGATGGTCTGTCCTTCAAATGCTTCGAGCTGCTTCCCGTCAATCTCTACGTAGAAGGTTGGCGTGCGTTGTGGTCGCTGCGGGCTGCGCGTTGAAAGGAGCTGCTCAAGCGCCTGGCTCTCCGCAGCCTGCTGCGTGACGAGGCTCTCGCTCGTCACAGCGCCTTCACTCGGCGCAAGGTTGCCGCTCGGTCGCTCCATCAAGCCGGCCATTATTCGCTCCGTCCCACTACTGCGCCGCTCTTCTCCGCGACGACTCCCGCTGGTACGAACTCTCGCTCGAAGTATCGCATCCCTGTGAGGAGTGGGCTCGGCGTCAGGCGCTCATGTGCGCAGAGCGCGCTATCGGCAACGTCGGCGGCGAGCGCATGCAGTTTCTGTACATCATTAGGTCCCGCCAGCCCATCAACAAAGCGTTGCCCGATCTCAGCAAGGCGGCGTGTGCCGATGCGGCACGGGATCGTCTTCCCGCACGCCTCGTCGGCGCACCAGCGCGTCAGCATCGCTGCGAGCTCTGGGATCGCCACACTCTGGTCAATTGCAAGGAGTGCACCAGATCCAATATGGGCACCGACTGCGGCGAGGCCTCCGCCGCTGTACGGCGTGCTCGCCAAAAGATTCGCTGGGACGAAGCCGCCAGACGGTCCGCCAATCAGCAACGCCTTAATCGTGGCCCCCTTCGCGGGGCCTCCCGCTGCGGCGGCGATCTCCGCGAGTGGCGTGCCGGTTGGCACCTCAATGACGCCTGCGTTGGTGAGCGATCCGCTGATCTGCACGAGTGCCGTGCCTGGTTCAGCTGGATCACCGATCTGCCTGAATGCCGCCGCGCCGTTGCTGATGATCCAGGTCACAGCAGCGAGCGTTGCCACGTTATTGACGACGGTTGGCTTTCCGAGATACCCAACAGTTGATGGATACGGTGGTGTCTGTTCTGGCTGGCCCCGCTTTCCGGCGAGCGCCTTGAGCAGCACTGTCTCTTCGCCGATCATGCTTGAACCCTGCAGTGGTCGCACGCTCATGACGAGCTCTCGTCCACTCCCGAGCACGTTTGCACCGAGTACACCGTCTCGCTCAGCGTCGCGAATGATCTCTTCAAGTCCGCGAATCGCCTCGGTGTATTCCGCGCGCACCGCAATGAACGCTTCGCGCGCGCCAACGGCGAGCGCGGCGATTGCGAGTCCCTCCACAACCGACTGCGCGTTCTTCTCGAGAAGGAGTCGGTTCGTAAACACCGCAGGGTCTGACTCGTACCCGTTCGCAACGGCGTACTTACTATCCGCGTCGCTGGCAACGGTGACGCGCCACTTCTCGCCAGTAAGGAATCCGCCGCCACCACGGCCGCGCAGGCCGGCAGCGATCAGTGTTTGCACAGTTGCAGCAGCGCCTACGGCGAGCACGTTGCGCAGCGCCGCCCACGGTGTTGCCGGTGGCGTTAGCAGGAGTTGCGACCAGCCCTTTGGTGCGGCGATCTGCTTCATGCGGCGTACCTTCCTGCGAGCGCCGCCGCCCACGCTTCAGCGTTGCGACTGGAGAGATCGCGCTGTGGTTCGCCGTCGATCACCACGAGTGGCGATGGCGCGTCTGGAAGGTGTGACGGAAGTGCCTCAAGGCGGAGGTTGCTCCACGGAATTGCGTGGCCGAACTCCGTGCCGAATTCAAACGTGAGCGTCCCGATCACGCGCCCTGCGCCTGCGACAAGGCAGTTCGCGCAACGGCAGACGGCGATGGTGCGGTTGCGCCCTGGCTCAAAGCTGAGGTGTTTATAGAAGGTTGCGGTGCCGTAGACCATGGCGTACCAAGCGCCAGTGGCGTGGCTGATGCGCTTCAACGCGTCAACGGGAAGGTGCCCGTATGCCGCCTGCACCGCCTCAAGAATCTGCAGCATATGGTGTGGGTCGTAATCAACGCGCTCGAGCGCCGCCTCCACTGGACGCAGGTCGATCGTGCTTCCATGCGCCGCAGCGGCGTTTGAGACGGTGCGCCCAGAGCGGCGCATCGCCGACTCTTCACGTCGCTCGGCGTACTGCTCTGCAGGACCCCAATGCACGGCGTAGCGACCCTTCGTATCCGTGCCGCCCATGTCAATGCACTCAATTGGACACGCCTGTGCGCACTGGAAGCAGGTTTCGCACTTCAGCGTGCCGCGCTCGTCGGTGACGAGTTCAAGCCGACCACGGTTGCGCGGCGGGATGTCAGGCTTCACCTCCGGATACATCACCGTCTTCTTCGGCTGGAAGAAGCGGGTCAGCGTGAGGCCCATCCCACGGATGATTCCTGAGCCTGGAATTCGTGCCATCACTCCCCCTTTATGACGTCAGCAGCACGGCGGCAGCCGTGGCGAAAAGGTTAAGGAGTGACGCCGGGAGGAGCCACTTCCAGGCGAAGCCCATGAGCTGATCGATGCGAGCGCGCGGGAGCGTGCCACGCATCCAGACGAAGATGAAGATCAGCGTGAACGTCTTTAGGAGGAAGAAGAGAAGGTCGGCGATCGGCGGAAGCATTGCCCACGCCCAGAACCCGATCACTGCCGTAGAGAGTGCGCCGAAGATCAGGAAGCCGCCGAGGAGCGCCTGCCAGCCCTTGATCTTTGAGCTCACCATAAAGATTGGGGCAGCGAAGATCAGCGTTCCAACCACTGGGGCAAGTCCGGCGAGGATCGGCAGCATCACGCCGAGGCTGCCTAGGTTCACGTTGATGTCCGGATTGAACGGAAGATTAATCGGCGCGTTGGAGCCGCCCAAAAAGAGCGCGGAGAAGAGTGCCGAGACAATAAACACGTTGACGTATTCCGCGAAGAAGAAGAAGCCGAAGCGCATCCCGGAGTACTCCGTTGCGAAACCGGCAACAATCTCTTGGTCTGCCTCAGTGTTGTCGAATGGTGTGCGATTCGCTTCGGCGGTGATTGCAATGAAGAAGATGATCGCCGCAAGTGGCTGGCGGAAGATGAACCAATCGAGCAGCGAGCCGCTCTGCGCCTCAACAATCTTCGGCAGCGAGAGCGTGCCGGTAAGAATGATGATGCCGACAACGGAGAGTGTTAGTGGGATCTCGTAGCTGATCGCCTGTGCTGCGGCGCGAATACCGCCAAGCAGCGAGTACTTATTGAATGACGACCAGCCAGCCATCATCAGGCCGACCACGCCGAGACCACCGATGGCGAAGAAGTAGAGGAGGCCGAACTCAAGCCCAGCGCTGGTGAGATCTGGCGCAAATGGAATCACCATCACCGTCATGAAGCTTGCGAGGTAGACAACAACGGGGGCAAGCGTGAAGACCGGAACGTCAACGCTTGGCGGTGTGAAGTCTTCCTTCATCAGCACCTTCAGGCCGTGCACCACACTCATCACCGCACCAGCTGGTCCAATGCGGTCTGGCCCGATGCGCAGGTTCATCAGCGCAATGATCTTCATCTCCATGTAGATCAAGAGGAAGGCAACGGGCACCGTCACAAGGAAGGTGATCACCGACGCGGCGAGGAATCGAACGATTGGAAGATTTGCGCCGATCGTTGCACCAATGAACGGTCCAGCAACGATCAATAGCGCTGTGAGCGCCGCGCCACCGATGGAGAGGATCGGAAGGAGTACGGCGAGCGCGCGTCCGCCTGGCGTCAGTCGCGACCAGGCCATCTGCGCGCCGCTCACTTGTCCACCCCGCCCATCACAGGGTCAAGGCTTGCCATGACCGCCATGGTGTCGGCAATGAGGTTGCCGCGCGTGAGTGGTCCAACAAGTTGCAGGTGAACGAATGACGGGTCATGGATGCGCATGCGGAACGGTTGATCTGTGCCGTCAGAGATTGCATAGACGCCGTACGCGCCACGTGGCCCTTCTACCGCGCCGAAGGCGCGGCCCGGGCGTGGGCGAATCAGTCGCGGTAGTTTTGCCATCACTGGACCGTCTGGCATTTCGTGAAGGACCTGGTCAATGATGCGAATCGACTCGCGAATCTCGTCGATGCGCACCATGTAGCGCGCAAGCGAGTCGCCTTCGTCGCGCGTTGGCACATTGAACTCCAACTCTGGGTAGACGAGATAGGGGTGATCGCGACGCAGGTCAAACGGCACGCCAGTTGCGCGCAGGTTCGGACCAGTGACGCCCATGCGCAGCGCAGTTGCTTGATCAAGCGTTCCGAGACCGCGGGTGCGTCGCACGAAGAGTTCGTTCTCATTTATCAGGCCCGTGTTTGAGTCAATCTGCGCCGCTGCACGACTCATCCAGTTGCCGAGGCGGCTCATGAACTCGTGGTTGAGGTCGCCGTTCACGCCACCGATGCGGTAGTAGTTGTAGAGGAGCTTCTGTCCTGTGAGCGCCGCAAGCATGTCCACGATCTCGTCGCGCTCAATGAACGACCAGAGGATCGGCGTGATCCCGCCAAGATCGAGCGCCATCCAGCCCTGGAAGAGGGTGTGGCTCGCGATGCGGTTCAGCTCCATGGTGAGCACGCGGATGTACTGGGCGCGGCGCGGCACCTCCACATCCATCAACTTCTCGAAGGCGGCTACCGGGGCCGCCTCGCAGAAGAGGGAGGCAACATATTCAAGCGGGTCGGTGTAGCAGATTGCCTGGTGGTAGTCGGCGTTCTCGCAAAGCTTCTCTACGCCGCGATGGAGGTAGCCGAGCACCGGATCAAGGTCCACCACCTGCTCGCCGTTCACCTTCACCACAATGCGCAGCACGCCGTGGGTTGACGGGTGTTGTGGCCCCATGTTGATGAACATCTCGCCGTCGCGAAGGTTAAGGAACTCCGCCTGACGCTCGGTCTGCGCCGTTGGCGCTGGCTCGTACCACTCTGAAGTGGACGGGATCGCGATCCGCGGATCGTCGAGTGACGGGCGAGTCTGCTGTGTTGTCATGACTATGCCCCAGAACTCTTGCGCAGTGCGGTTGCGCGCGTAGCGTCAGCTGGCGTTCCAGCGCGCTCCATGTTGCGCACCCCTGCGGCGGGCGACCGTGATGCATCGTCAGCCAAATAGAAATCTTTTCGTAGCGGATGGCTCAGGTAGTCATCTGGCATATAGATGCGGCGCAGGTCACGATTCCCTTCAAAGATGATGCCGAACATGTCGTACGCTTCGCGCTCCATCCACTCGGCGCCTGGCCAGAGTGAGACGAGTGAGTTCACACGTGGTGCGCTGCGGTCAACACCAGGAACGATCACGCGCAACCAGTCACCAGTTGTGGATGACGAGAGGTGATAGACAATCTGCATCTCTTCGCCCTTATCTACGCCGCAGAGATCAATCAGCATCTCAAAGGCGAAGTTTGGTTCATCGTGGAGCGCACGAAGTGTTGGGATTGCGTCGGCGATGCTGACGCGAATCTCTGTCTCATCAAATCGCTGACGAACAGGTGTGAGAAGTGTTGGGCTGAAGCGTTCCTGCAGAGCCGACGCGAGTGCGCGATCCATTAGATGCCGTCCGGAACAGTTGGGCCGATGGCGCGCTCTGGCCAGTGGCCGCGACGATCCTTAATGAGTTGCTGCAGTTTCATCATCCCGTAAATCAGCCCCTCTGGTCGTGGTGGGCATCCTGGAATGTAGACATCAACTGGCATGACGCGATCAATGCCCTGCACTACGGAGTAGCTGCGCTTGTAACGACCACCAGAGCAGGTGCAGTCGCCCATCGCAACAACCCATTTCGGTTCTGGCATCTGCTCCCAGAGTCGAATCAGTGGCTCTGCCATTTTTGTTGTGAGTGTTCCGGCAACAATCAACACGTCCGCTTGGCGCGGTGATGCGCGGAAGGGGAACATTCCCCAACGATCAATGTCGTTCTTTGGTGTTGCGGTGGACATCATCTCAATCGCGCAGCAGGCAAGGCCAGAGAGGAGTGGCCAGAGGCTGTTCGCGCGAATCAGATCAAGAACGACGTCGGCTTTTGTTGGAATTGCGCCGAGTGCGCCACTCCATCGCGCGTCATCAACGCGTCCGTCACCGGTTGCGTCATAACGTGCAAGCTCTAGGTTTGGATGTTGCTCAAGTGGGACGCCGCCGTATGCGCGCGGATCATCTGTTGTCCAGAGCGTGTTCGGCGTAACGATCGGCGTTTGGAGCCCCTTCTTTGGGTCGCGTGTCATCGCCATGAGAGCACCCCTTTGCGCCAAGCGTAGCCGAGCCCAATCAGCAAAATGCCGATGAAGATCGCCATGGAGACAAGTCCGTCCATCAAGAGCACCTTGAAGTTGAGTGCCCAGATGTAGATGAAGACGATCTCAACGTCGAAGGCGACGAAAAGGAGCGCGTAGAGATAGAAGGAGAGGCCGAAGCGACCGTGGGTGTCGCCGTAGGTGTCGATGCCGGACTCGTAGGGGACCTGCTTCCCGCGACTTCCGCGGGTGCGGTGGGAGATCAGCCAGGCGATGCCGATCGTCAAAAAGACGAACGAGATACCCGCGCCGGCGAAGCCGAGGACGTACCAGAGTCCGTTCATGCAGCTCCTCTGTTGGACCCCTACTCCCGCGCTGCGCCCCGTGCGGGGCGAAGGGTGGATCCTTCGAGGATTCTAGACGAGGGGGCGAATCGGAGCCGCCGCTCCAGGGAGCGGATTGGTGGGGTCCGCCATGCGTGATCTGTGCTCAGGTGTGCCGAGGGCGAAGAGTTCAACGGCGAAGCCGCCCATGCCGCGCGGGTTCATCAGATGGGCGAGGGCGGAGCGAAGGGCGATCGCCCCCTCGAGGGTCGCCTCTGGTCCCCGTCGCAGTCGATCGACCTCATCGTCCAGCCCCGCCCCAGCGAGCAGCGCCGCCTGGTTGGTGGAGGCGACTGGCTGGAGCCCTGCGGCGGCGGCGGCCCTGCGCAGTGCGGTGAGGTCCACGTGCGCGGTGAGGTCACGCTCGCCTGGTTCACTCAACAGATCAGTGGTGGCGCGGTGACCCTGATAGGCGAGTGCCGTCCCTGCCATCCGGCTTGAAGCGTCACGGAGCGTCACGCCGTCGCCGCCGTAATCAATCACCGCTACAAGGCCGCTCGTAATCCGTGTTGTGACTTCATGAAGCCACGCATCGAATGTGAAGCAGGCTTCAGCGAGTTGCCCTTCAGCAAGCGGTGCGCCGAAGTGCTCCGCTACGCGTTGCGCCTCACTCGCATCAAGCTCACGCTCAACCCAGGCTCTCGTCAGACCATCCGCTGCAAGCCCAACGCACCGCTCTGAGACTCCGTGCGCTGCGTTGGCGCGGCCAACATAGATGTTGAATGGAAGCGCATCAAGATACTCATTAGCAACCACCATCCCAGCAACTGGCGGCGCGTCGACGCGAACAAGCACTGGCGCGCCGTTCTGCTGCTCGCTCATCACTGCGTTGCGTAACTCTTCACCACGAAATGTATTTACATCAATTGGTTGAATCTCTAGTGCGTTGATGAGTGGTGATCCGTCACGCCGCAGCTGTGCAATCAGTGCAAGAGCCAGCGCCCCTGATCCTGCGCCGTACTCAACCCAGCGGAATCGCGTTGGCTCGCCGAGCCTCCGCCAAACTTCGGTTGCCATGCGCGCAAGTGCGGATCCAAGAAGCGAGTGCAGCTCTGGCGCCGTGATGAAATCCCCTTCACGACCGGCTCGCACCTGCTCCGTAACGTAGTAGCCAAGGTCAGGCTCCGTCAGCGCGCGCTCCATGAATCGAGAGAACGATATTGATCCTCGTTCGGCGATCTCCGCGTTGATGCGAAGGTCAAGTTCGTTGCCCATCATGTGTGCCACATGATCAGCGCCGATAGTGACGACGGCCTGTGAAGACCATCGCCATTCCGTTTCGGTTCGCAATCTCAATCGCCGCCGCGTCGCGCCGTGATCCGCCAGGTTGCACAACTGCCGTGATGCCGGCTGCGGCGGCGGCGCTGATCCCCTCTGCGAACGGGAAGTAGGCATCGCTTGCGAGCACTGCGCCGCGTGCCCGATCACCAGCACGCTGTAGCGCAATCTCAACGGCGACGCGACGATTCACCTGCGCCGCGCCGATGCCCAGCGTTGCGGCGCCGCGCGCAACGACGATTGCGTTTGAGCGAACATGGCGCACGGTTCGCCACGCAAAGAGAAGATCGGTGAGCTCTTCGAGCGTTGGACGTCGCTCCGTCACAACGCGCAGTTCCGCGCGCTCTATTGCGCCGTGGTCTGGCGTTTGGAGCAAGACTGCAGAGCTGAGTCCGATGATGTCGAGTGTTGTTGGGTTAGCCGCGCTGTAAATGAGTACGCGGAGATCCTTTCGCGTTGCGAGCGTGCTCGCCGCAGTCTCATCTGCAACTCCAGGCGCAATGACCGCTTCATAGCTGCCGTTGGCAATCTCTGCCGCTGCCGCCTGATCAATCGGTGTGTTGAGCGCAATGATGGCGCCAGATGTTGCAACACTGTCTGTCTCAAGTGCGCGACGAAGTGCGCCTAGTGGCGTCTCTGCAGTTGCAACACCGATCGGATCAGTGTGCCGAATGAGCGCAGCACTTGGAATCGGAAGGTCGGCAACGAGACGCGCGCCAGCATCAAGGTCGAGAAGGTCGTTCAGTGTTGGCTCTGCTCCCTGGACGAGCTGCGCGCTGAGTGGGCCTGCTGTTGGCTGATCGCTGCGTCGATATGCGGCGGCGTGTTGGTGCGGGTTCTCCCCGTGTGCAAAGTTGCGCACTCGCTCAAGAAGAATGATTTCGCGTTCCGGTAGCTGATCGCCGCCGCGCGCTGCTGGAGCCAGTGCGGCCGCCACCGCAAATGCGGCGTGTTGCGTCAGTCGCTCCCGCGCGGTGCTAGCCACTACGCCGCCAACTTCGCCACCGCCGCGCGCGAGCGAGAGGGCGCCGATGAGGTCGCCGGCGTCAGCTGGGTCCACCAGGATGAGCGGGGTGTTCACTCCAAGGCTGAGCGCACGGGCAACTGCGGCGAGTGGTTCACGGACGTCGCCGGGGCCGAGCGGCGCAATGAGAAGGTCAGCCGCCGTGAGGCTGCGGATGGTGGCGTCGAGCGCCGCGGCGTTCAGCGGGGTGTGGGGGATCCCCTCGCGGGTGAGCTCGGTGCCCAGCGGCTCATGGGCGTGGAACTCGGCGCCGTGCGCCAGCAGCGTGGCGAGTGTTGGCGCTAAGCGTGTGATCGCAGGCGCGGCTGGAGTGGCGACAACGAGGACCCGCATGGGGGCGATGATGGCATACTCGTCAGGCGAACCGACCCCTTGTCGGATCAACTGAAGCATGAGGTAACGCAATGGCGCAGTGGCCCTGGGAGTATCTCTTCGTCGCACTAAATGCCGAGCTCGGCACCTTCTACACGCCGTTCTGGGTGGTTAACCTCGCCCTCTTCATTGTGACGATCGTTGCGTATACGGTTGCAACACGCGGAACGCGCGGAAAAGGTGTGCTTGGTGATGAGTGGGAGTACCTGCTCTGGATTGGCGTCACCACCTTCGGTCTCAACCTTGTATACGCCGCATTCCAGTGGTACGGCCTCTTCCCGATTGCCACGACACTGGTTGGCTTCTATCTGCTGCGCGACACCGTTGTGAACCGATTCCCACCACAGCTTGCCGGTGAGGCGGCGCATCAAGCGATGCTACGCACACGTCGTCAAGTGAGCGACGGTATTGAGGCAACACTCAAGCGTCCAAACCGCCGCAGCGGCAACAAGAAGCGCTGAGCTCATCGCGGTGGAGATCCGCCGCTTCGGTCCGGGTAACCGGCGCACAGAACGCGAAGCTGGCGCGATCGGCGTCTCCAGCGCTCTCCTTCATGCAGGCGCAAGCGCGCATATCACCGAGATTGCGCTAAGTGATCGCGCCGCGCTCGGGCCGATTCGTAGCCCTAACGATGGGCTGCTGATCGTCATCGAAGGTGGCGGTTGGCTCGCGCTCGCGGATGAACGTCAACGCGTTGCGAGCGGTGAGGCGGTTGCACTTCCAGCAGGAGTTGAGCGACTCCTAGCGACCGATGGTGTTCCGCTTCGCGCGATCTTGATTGAGTTCACCTCTCCCCATGCGCTTGAGCAAGGCGAGGGTGAGTAGCGCAACGCCCACGAGCAGCGCGAGTGCGAGTAGCGCCCCGTCACCAACTGTTGCAGCGTCATCCGGCTTCTCCAGTGTCACGCCGAACTGAAACGCCCACGTCCACGTTGGAGCAATCCCTTGATAGAAGTTGTGGATGCCCGTTGGTAGCGGAAGGCCCGACCAGTTTGGATACCAGACCACCGCAACGCCAGCAATCGCAACGAGCGCCCAACGGAAGATACGCCGCACATCTGTGACGCGCTGGATTGACCAGGCGGAGTATGCAGCGGGGATCAGTAGTGCTGCACCGATGATTGGTCCTGGTGTTGCAAAACCGCCAGCGGTACACACCTGACTCTCTGCATAGACGTCAAGTACGCCAGCCAGCGAGCAGAGTACGCCGGTCAGCGACCAGAGGAGTGGCGCAGCGATCAACAGGGCGCCGAGTCCGATTCGCGTGAGGCGCGCGGCGAGCGCATCTCCACGACGAAGATCGGCGAGCAAGAGTGCGAGCGAGATAAGTGCGAACTGCGACGATGGGAAGTAGTGGTATTGGAATGCGGCGCGATCAATGCGCGCCCACGGGAGCCAGAGCGCGAAGTAGAGGATCAGCACGCTCGCCAATCCGATGCTTCGCTGCCTCCACGCTTGCAGCGCAATCCACACGGTGCCCGCTACGCCGAGCACACGTGAGACAACGTTTCCACCGTCGTACACGGCGCCAGTCCACGCGCCGAGCGCTCCATAACTCTCCTGGGAGAACCAGACGGGCTTCAGGTCGAGCGGCCACGCCCACCAAGGGGAGCTCGCGGCGTGCGCAACACGTAGCGTGTCGTGATAGCGATACATCGATGAAGTCAGATCGATGAGCGTCTGTCCAGTGTTTCCTTGCGGCCATCCCGGAACGATCTGATTGCCGAGCGCCGCCCACGGGAGGTAGCTCAACACGTACACACCGAGCGGAATGGCGATGAGCGTGAGTCCGACAAGGAGCGCCTCTCCACTCAACGCGGCGAGGCGCGACGTGGCGTGTAACGAGAGGTCTGCGCGACGCAGCAGTCCAGCGCGCCAGGCGGCGGCGGCTGTGACAACGACTGTCGCCACCGCCACCAAGAGGAAGGGGAGGTTTGGAATGCGCGTGCTCTCCGCGCCCCGTGCGAGTGCAGGCGGTAGGAGGAGCGCCCCGAGGAGGGTGAGCCCGCCCACCACAACAACTCTCCCCCCAGCGCTGCGTGAGAGCCAAACGGCTCCGAGCGCGCCGATCCCGTAGACCGCCACCCACTTGCTCGCAAGCGCCACGCCGAGCGTTGCCCCCGTGATCAGGAGAAGGAGTGCTCGCGACAGCGTGGTGTGCACACGCCCCTGTAGCCATGCAACGAATGCACAGCATGCGGCGAGCAGCGCGGCGAGTAGATAGACATCGTTCATGCCGATGCGGCTCTGTACAAATCCAGCGCCGTCAAGGAGAGCTAGTGCTCCCACGAGCGCGACCACATCGCGACGCTCAGTAAGGAGTCGTGCCAGGAGGGCAAGGAGGGCCGCTGCAAGTGCGCCAGCGATCACACCAGGCCATCGCCATCCTGCGGTGAGGTCGCCGACGGAGAGTTGTGCGATCGCTCCACTTGGCCAGGCGACCAGCAGCTCGCCGCGACCGCCGTTAGGCAGTTCTGAGGAAGCGTCGAGTGCCGTACCCGCAATCTCCTCTGATGCGACATCGCTAATCCCGCCACTGCTCAGTGGCACGTCGGCAAACCGCGCATTGCCATTCGGCTCAATGCTCCAGAGCGCAGCGCCAGCTGAACCAGGAGCGACAGCGTGAATGATCCGCGTTGCGTTGTTTGCCACGATCGCCGTGGCGCCAGGAATTGCAATCTTTGCTGTCTCATATGCTGGGCCGCCTTCGCGGATCGAAAACACAACAATGTCATCTGCAGTTGCTGCGTAGATTCTTGGCGTGTCAAACCAGTTCACCACAGTGACGCTACGTACGCCACCAGGTCGTGCGCTTTCCACTGCGCCGCTCAGGTCATCTGCGCTCATCACCGTGATGCCGTCGTCGCCCCCAGCAGCGACGCGGTCCACCCCCTCTACTTGAACCGTGACGAGGCTGGATGCACCGCGCACAGATGCGGTCGCCTCTAGATCTCCGTTGGTAATGCGAAGCACCTGATCACCAGCTGCGATAAAGACCGTCTCCCCAAACGGAGCGATCGCGGTGGCCCCAACCGCCGTGCTGTTCCACTGGCGGATCTCTCCCGCCGCACCACTTTCAGCCCCTTGCGTTGATGCGTGGAAGATGCCTCCCGTTGTGGACACACCCCAAAGTGAACCGTCATCTGCAGCGGCAAGGTGCGTAATGCCGGGGATGTTGATGGTTGCGACCAGCGCGCGCGTCTCAGCGCGCAGGATGTCCACGCGGTCTGGTGTCGCAATCCAAATCAGCGCACTGACGCCTGCCCCCTCGGGCCGTGATGCGATCGCCGAGATTGGCGCTTCGTAGTCACTTCTTCCATCAACGCGCGGCGCGCCGAAGGCTTCGAGCCCAGCGGCAATCGCGTACTTTGCAACATGTGGATGCGTGTACTCATAAATGTTGTGTGGGTCGTCGTAGCGCCAGAACTGCATGAACTCCGTGGCGGTGCGCACGTGATAGACCTCGTCAAACTCAAAGCGCGTTGGCTCCCCAACGCGCCAGCCACGAAGTGAGAGTGCGGTAACGGCGATCACCACGAGCATCCAGAGGTCAACGCGGTTGAGTGCAACCCTTGGCGCTGGTTTCTGGGCTGGCGCTCGCGGCTTGATCCCTGCTGAGGTTCGTACGGCGGCGCGTATTTGTTCAGGTTGTGCACGGAAGAGTTGCCAGCCACTCGCGAACAGCGCGTAGAAGGAGAGTGCGATCACGAGCAGGATTGCTGTTGGCGTGTGAAGTGCGTCAGTAAACGAGCCGAGGTCTGGAAGTCCGGGGTTCTTCAGATAATCGAGCGTCAACACGCCCCAGCTGTTCATTAGAAAAGCGACTGCGACAGCTGCAGCAATCGGCCGCCAGCGCGGGAGTGCTGCCGCGAGTGCAAGGCTGAGCGGGATTGCTGGGTAGAGGTATCGCTCATGAACGCGTGTTGGCAGCACAAAGAAGGCGATGGCGATCAGCGTCAGCGCGGCAACTGTGCGCACCCTGTCATCGCTCCGCGCTGCCCAGAGTGCTGCGAGGATGGCGCCAATGAGAAGCGCGGCGCCGTACAAGACGGCTGGTGGCCCGCCCGCAATCAGTGGCGCAAGGTCACTTCCCCAACCGCCATTGAGAAGGAGTCCGGTCCCTTCGGTGCTGACCAGTGCCCACGGATTCCATGCGTTGACGCTTAGGTAGGGGTAGTTCCCTGCTGCCTCGCCAACCTTGCCGATGATATCCACGACGGTGAGTCCGAACGGGAAGGCAACAAGTGAGACGACCGCCGTTCCAACAAGTCCAGTTAGCACTACGGCCCATCGATCTCCCGAATGGCGGGCGCGGACCAGCGCGAGAAAGGCGACCAGCGGAATCAAGATGCCGAACTGCGGCTTCACGACCGCGGCGAGTGCGGCGAGTGCGGCTGCCCGAAGTGTCTTGCCGCGAATGAGGTCGGAGGTGGCGAGGAGGAGCAGCGTTGTTCCAACAGAGTCAACCTGCCCCCAGACCGCTGAGGTGAGCCAGATGATTGGCGTCAGCGCGAGGAGTAGGGCGGCGCCTCGTTGCGCACGAGGCGATGCGCCGAGGTCATGCGCGAGCCGGATGGTGGCGAGGATGAGCAGTGCGTCTGCAACGATTGCGGGAAGTTTCACTAGCGAACCTGGATCAAAACTCGTGGTGAGTGCGCCGGCGATCACTCCGAGTGGCCAGAGTACCCAGAGATATCCGGGAAGGTAATCGAGGAAGTAGCCGCGCGCGTATACCCCCCATGGACCGCTGGCGCCGAGGTCGGCAGCCCAGCTCCTAAACGCACCGAGATCCGCCGCGAATCCCGCGTCTGCAGGGAGAAGGGCGTATGCGATGATGAGTCGCAGCGTGACCGCGCTAGTAATGATGAGCGCGATGCTCGTGCTGGTTGGCCAGCCGTGCGTTGTTCTCTCTTTGGCGACGCTCATGCTGTGAGTGTAGCCGTGGAGGAAGAGTATGCCGATACTGATTGACGAACTCTCCCTCTTCTTCCCATGTCACAACGAGGAGGAGAACCTCTTGCCGCTGGTGAGCGAGGCGCTCGCCTCGCTTCCTGCGCTCGCTGCGCGTTACGAGGTGATCATCGTGGATGACGGCTCCACGGATGGCACTGCCCTGGTCGCCGCGAGCCTTGTCGCTGCACACCCCGGGGTAATCCGCCTCGTTCACCACGAAGTGAATCGAGGATATGGCGGCGCACTACGCAGCGGGTTCGCCGCTGCAACGATGCGCCGCGTTGCATATACGGATGGGGACCGCCAGTTTCGTGTTGCAGACCTTGCGCTCCTGCTGCAGGCTTCACAACAACAAAGCGCACCAGTGACGGTAGGGTTTAGGTTGCACCGTGCAGACCCGTTGATTAGAAGGGTGTATGCGGGCATCTATCGGATTGCGAACCGCTTCTGGTTCTCACTCAACGTGCGCGATGTTGACTGTGCAATGAAGCTCTTTGATCGCAGTGTGTTGTCGAATGTTTCGATTGCTTCAAACGGTGCCTTCTTCTCTGCCGAACTACTGATCAAGCTCCGCGCGAACGGCGTGACCCTGGCAGAGGTTGGGGTCCCGCACTTCCCGCGTACTGCTGGTTCTGCGAGCGGCGCCCGGCTCAGTGTGGTGCTCAAGGCGGTGCGCGATTTCTGGTCGCTCAGGTTTTCTCTTTGGCGTGACCGTGGCGCTGCGCTACATCGCGGAGAGCCGCTTCTCTAGTTCAACCAGCTGGTGGTTGTTCTTCTCCGTCAAGCGAGTTAACAAATTCACGGAAGAGTGAGAGGCGCTCCTCTTCTGCGGCCTCAGGGACAATCCCCTCCGCAGCCAGCAGGTCGAGCGAGATAAAGATCGGCGCGTTCGCTCGAAGCGCGAGTGCAACTGCGTCGCTTGGCCGTGCGTCAAGCTCCTGCACCGCTCCACCGGTAGGCGCAACGAGCATCCGCGCGCGAAAGGTTTCGTCACGGAGCTCAAGGATTCGAACCTCGCGGAGTTCCGCGCCGAGCGCGCTCATCATTAAGGTCGCAATGTCGTGCGTAAGCGGACGCTCTGGTTTCACGCCTTGGAGGTAATGCGCGATCGCGTTTGCCTCATTTGGCCCGATCGGAATCGGAAGGTAACGCTGCTCTTCCGTGTCGCGGAGAAGCAGGATGTGCGTTCCCGAGAGCATCTGCGTGCGAACCCCTTCAACAACCGCGCGGCGTAAATCCATGGGTGGATGATCCCACCCTTCTCTCCTCTGTGCGCGGGAGGCCCAGCGGCGTGTTTGCTACGGCTGCGTGCTCGGCAGCTCAATGACTGGCGCAGCGGTTGGTGCAACCGTAGGCTCGCCGCCTGGGGTAACTGCTGTGCCGAGTACGGCACTCCGGATTCGGGCCCCCTCGGCCCAGACAAACGTTGGCGCGCCACCGTCTGCTGCGGGGGAGATAAATCCGCCAACGATGTTTACAGCGGGGGTGTTTGCTGAGGGGAATCCGTACTGCGCAAGAACACTTCCAGTGCCACCTTTGCTGTACGCGAGCATGCGCTGGTTTTTACTGTCCCAAGCATAGATCACGCCGGTCCTGCTTGGACCAACGGAGAAGATAAGGCTGATCTGTGGGGCACTGCGAAGCGCACCGTCGCCAGGGTCAGCGGGTGCCCATTCATCAACTGCGCCGCCAACATAGCGACGGATTGCGCCGTCTTGCGAAAGGTAGAGGTCACCATCAATCACGAGTGCTTCGACACTAGCGAGCGACGTTGGGTTAATGAGATAACCGGTGGGTTGCGCCGGATAGCCCGTCCCGTCTGGCGCCGGGGCATAGCGGAGGATCTGTCGTGCTGAAGGGTCGACCGCGTAGAGGCGGTAGAGGCCAGTCCCTTCGTCTGCAGCAAATCCCGAGATGATCTTTACGTCGCTCCCCCAGAGTTCTCCATCGCGGACGCGGAGTTTGACGAGCGTCCCTTTTCCGCTGGTGTCTGCCGGACGCCAGCGCCAAAGGTTTGAGGATGCATCAAAGATCACTAGGTCTGGGCCTGATGACATGATCGCTTGCGCGCGCCCCGTCCTGCTTCCGTATAAGTCGTAGCCTGGTTGAAAGACAACTGTGGCTCGTGGGTTTGGCTGCGCGCCAGGGTCAACGCGGTACACAGCGCCTGAGTAGTCGTCGATGATGTACGAGAAGCCGTCCGGTCCTTGGGTGATTGCGGTGATTGCGATTGGCACGCTTGCCGAAGAGAAGTCAAACACCTCCATGACAGTTACGTCTTTTAGTAAGAATATTCTGTTGAGCGCTGGCGCCATCTGGTTCCTAAGTGCTGCGATCTCTGCTGCAGGAGTTCCGCCCGCCTCCGCGATGTTCAAGCTTTCGGTGGCTGCGATCAGCAGCTTCCTTGCGCGATCTGGGTCATTGGCGAGAAGGTTGGTTGTTGGGCTGAGCGCCTCTTCGACCGCGCGGCGCGCTTCGTTCATTGCAATGCGCGCGGACGCCGCGTCATCAAGGTTCGGGTTTGCCTGATTCAAGTAGACGGCCGCTCCGCCACCGAGCGCTGCGATGAGCACGGCGGCGAGGAGTGCTGAAGCGGCGAGGCGGCGACTTCGGGTTGCCCGGTCTTCGGCGGGCTCTCGCTTCGCTCGTTGTTCTGGATCGAGTGTTGGTGGAACCTCTTGGGTGGCAAGCCGTGGGAAACGCGCTTCGAGTTTGGCAACGAACCGGGCGGCGGCGCGCTGGATTGGCGAAGGTGCCGTTGCCGCCTTCTCGGCCCAAGATCGTTCAGTTCGTGGCTCCGCTCCTGCGCTGCGCTCGGCACGCGCTTTCGCCGCTTTTCTTGTGGCGTCGCGGAGGCGTCCCTCGCGACTTGGTCGCTCAGGGCGCGGTTCAACCCCGCGTGGCGCGGCGCTTGCACGAACCCCACCTCCGCGCCGCTCTGCAATCACTTCCTGTGCCGCACGGTCAATCGGCGTGTAGGGGACCATCACTCCTTCTGGTCGTCGAGGGTCACCGGTTGGCTTTGGCGGAACCGCTGCGGCAATCTGTTCGCTCCGCTCGTCGTTCCCCTCTTCCCACCGAGCGTGGGCTCTCGCTTTTGCCTGCGCAATGTTGTCTACGGGGATTGCGAAGAGAGTCTCCTCTCGTCGCTCCGCCCGCTGGGGGGCGGAGGCCGCTGGTGCTTGCAGCGCAAGCACCACACCGAGCTGCCCGTCGTCGCGCTCACCGCCTGCAGTGGTCTTAAGTAGTGCGACGGCACCTTCTGCTGTTTCCGCAAGTGCGATGCGGTCGCCCTCACTTATCGGTAGTCTGCCAACCGTCACCCCCTGTCGTGTTGCCGATGGCGCTTTTGCTCCGGGCGCGCCGCTTGGAAGTGCAATCGTGACGCGGCGTGTCTCGCGCAACACAAGTGCGGCGGCGCTGATGCCGCTCGTTGTTGCGGCCCACGCTTCGCGTGACAGCATGCCTGCCATGCAGATCTCGCTATCTTCACCCAGGGTGCCGCGCAGCCTTGTAATGATGTTGCGCGCGCGTTCTGACGCACTTGCGCCATCACTGCTGTCAAACGAATTAAGCGCTTCTTCTGTCATCGCTTGCCCTGTCTGGGCTGTGAGTTTTGGCGAAGAGATGATGATCGCGCGTGCGCCAAGTGATCGTTCCTCTGTTGGCGTCGACGGCATGCGTAGAAGCACTGCGCAGCTGTTCTTGAATACCGCCCCTGTCGGGGCGAAGACGACCGTTGGGCGAGGTGTCTGTGCTGTCATTGGGGGAGGATACGCCTACTCGTTTTCACTGGCTGTTTGATCCAGGTTTACTAGGCGAACAGAAACGCCGATGGTGCGTTGCCCCTCTTTATGGTGTGTGTACGCGTTCGCTACTTCAGCGCCCCGGAGGTGAAGCTCTTGCGCTGTGGCGCGATCGTTTGCTTCTACGATCAGTCGTCCACGGTCGCTTCCGACCAACCTGCACTTTGTCGCAAGGTGGGGTGCGATCACCTGCAGCACGCTGGTGAAGACGTTTGCCTGCTGTGACAACTCAAGCTCTGCTTCGAACCCGAGTGCCCTCGCCGCCTCGGGAATCAGCGACCCGATCTGTTGCGGTCGGCCTTTTCGTGGCGTTTGATCAGGCATTCTTCACCTCACTCCCATTTGCGCCGCGTGCGATTTCTCGGCAGGTGCTGTTCTTGACGAGGCGCGGTACGAGATCGCTCAGCGCTGTTGTGGTGATGATCGCTTGCGGAAGAGCGACGAGTCGTTCCACTAGATGGTCTCGCCGTTGGGGATCAAGCTCAGAGAAAGCGTCGTCGAGCAGGAGGAGTGGCGGGTGTCCCGCGCTGTCGGTGAGTAGTTCAATTTCTGCGAGAAGGAGGGCGAGGAGAAGGCTGCGCTGCTGACCGCGCGAGGCGATAGCTGCCAGGTTGCGTCCACCAGCGTGGAAGGCGAGGTCGTCGCGGTGAGGTCCAACAAGCGTATGTCCCTGATACCCCTCACTCTCCG
>Ga0209297_1000515_pt1 | contig 24593 bp, 25 predicted proteins | sample S_130805_MF_Meta_FD_187322 | JGI IMG/M metagenome (GOLD analysis project Ga0209297, IMG submission 187322) | Freshwater microbial communities from Lake Simoncouche, Canada to study carbon cycling - S_130805_MF_MetaG (SPAdes) (version 2) | ecosystem: Environmental > Aquatic > Freshwater > Lake ...
CAAAACACGCGGAACAGCTGCAGGATTGTCTGCTACATTGGCAGTTGCATCTGGCGGCACAGGTACAACAACAAGCACCGGTACTGGTTCAGTAGTACTAAGTACCGGCCCAACTATAGCTACTCCTACATTTACTGCACCGGCATTAGGAACTCCAACATCGGGTAACTTTGGGTCTGGTACATTTGTTTGGCCAACATTTAATCAAAATACAAGTGGTAGTGCCGCAAGTTTATCAGGTGTTCCGTCGCTTACGCTAGCATCTGTGACTACACCAAGTATTACCCATTCGGGCGGAAATGGCATAGGAGATATCGGTTCTGCAGTTTCTACATTTGCCACAGTTTATGCAACAACATTCAGTGGTGTTTCAACTACTGCAAAATATGCCGATATAGCAGAAAATTATCAAGCAGATGCGGAATACGCACCGGGCACTGTTTTAGCATTCGGCGGACTGTTTGAAGTTACGCTAGCCACTGATAATACAGCTCGAGTCGCCGGTATAGTATCTACTAACCCAGCACATTTGATGAATACAAATTTAATAGGGCACAATGTTGTTGCCCTTGCATTGACTGGTCGTGTACCGTGTCGAGTTACTGGTAGTATTAAGAAAGGCGACTTAATGGTTGCAGCGTCTGATGGATTTGCTAGAGCAACAACATCTCCGCAGTTCGGCGCAGTAATAGGCAAAGCGTTAGAAGACTTTGAAGGTACAGACGGAATAATTGAAGTTGTTGTTGGAAGGCTATAAAATGTATTCGGCTGCGAGAATAAATAATAATATGGATGATAAAATGCAACAATCAGTAGATAATAGTAAGCCTCAAATTGAAAAACGCCCTGATGAGCGTGGCGGAATCGATGTGCAAAGTCACATTAAAATATTCGATCCCGAAACTAATGAAATATTTGTACAGGAGCGAGCATAATGTTATCAACTGCAAATCTTAGTATTAGAGGATTTTTAAAGATATTTGATCCTGTTACAAATGAAGTATTTGTTGATAAAGACAATGCTATTCATTATGAAAATATGAGTGAAGCTCTTGCAACAAGTTTAAGTAACAAAGGATTAAGTTTTATCACAGAAATGCATTTTGGTAACGGCGGCACTACAGTTGACCCTACTGGTGTTATTACATACTTGCCAACAAATACAAATGTTCAAAATGCCGACTTGTATAGTCCGCAATATTATAAAATTGTTGATAATACAAATGCTGCAAACGGTGACCCATTAAGAAATAATATTGTTGTTTCTCATGTGGCAACTAAAATCTATACTGACATTATTGTAAGCTGTCTATTAGACTACGGTGAGCCAAACGGGCAAGCAGTGTTTGATAACAGTCAAGATTTAAATGGACAATTCGTATTTGATGAATTGGGTTTAAAAGGATTTAGTTCATCGGGCGAAGGGCTTGGTAAATTATTGACACACGTGATTTTTAGTCCAGTGCAAAAATCGCTAAACAGATTAATTCAAATTGATTATACAGTGCGTATTCAAACTTTAACTAATTTAAGCACTACAGCATAACTAGGATAATAAAATGTCGTATACAATAACAACAACAAACGGAACAACACTTGGTACTATTTTAGATGGTACAGTGGACACGGCACATACTAGTTTAACATTAGTTGGGCGTAACTACAGTAACTACGGTCAGATAATGACTGATAACTTAGTGGCATTAATTGAAAATTTTGCATATGGCATAGCACCAAGCAACCCACTTCCTGGACAATTGTGGTGGGATACTACAAATAATTTATTAAAAGTATTTGCAGGCAGTGCCTTTAAAGTTGTCGGTAGTGCAGTTGCAACATCTATCCCTCCAACAACAACATTAGCTGGCGATTTATGGTGGGATACAACAAATGAACAGTTTTATGTATACAATGGTACCTCTCCTTATGCAAGTAGTGGATGGATTTTAGTAGGCCCGAGCTGGGACAAAATTAACGGTAAATCCGGTGCGTTACGAGAAACAATTACAGATATTTCTGCATCCGTGCATGCTGTTATTGTGATATATTTAGACGGAACACGAACTGCAATTATTAGTCAAGATGGAGAATTTACTCCTGCAACTTCAGTCGACGGATTTACTACTATTAAAACAGGTTACAATATACATAGTGGTGAAACATTCTGGGGAACAGCAAATAATGCTAGTTATTTAGGCGGTGTTGTTGCAACTAATTATTTACGTACAGATATTAATAATAGTAGTACAGGGAATTTACGTATTGTAAATGATAGCGGAGTAACAATCGGTGCTGGACTAGATTTAACCTTAGCAGTTACAGGTATTCATGCATCTATTACAAATAATTCTACAAATGGTGATATTAGTTTAATAACAAATGGAACACCGTATCTAACCATTACTGGAACAACTGGTGTGATTGAAGTTGCGGCAGATCCAACTACAACATTAGGAGTTGCAACAAAAAATTATGTCGATGACAGCTTTGCTAATTCTCCATATCTAGGAGGAGTGCCAACAGCTCCGACAGCCATTGCTGGTACTATATCAACTCAACTTGCTACAACAGAATTTGTAGTTAATAATTCTGGATTCTTAAAGAATAAAATTTATCAAGGTAATAGTTTTTTAGAAATAGTTGACTCTGGAACAGCATCGGCGGAGCTATTACTTGATGGTATCAGTGTATTAAATGCGTCAGCTACAGGAGTGCATTTAACAAATACTCCTACAGCACCAACACAACCACAAACATATACAAGCACAGGTAATCTTGCAATTGCAACTACTAGTTACGTACATACAGCAGGCCAATGGTGGGGCGGAAGTGCTAAGTTTGTTAGCTTAGATGCACCAAATCCGGGCGTTAATGACATTGGGTCAAACGATGGCGATATCTGGTTTCAGTACACAACATAATGTAGTTTTAGATAAATAATTATAATAATAGGTAAACATAATGGCATATAACGTTATAACAACAGCGGGTTCTACGATTGCATCAGTTATTGATGGAACAGTTAACACCTCTGCAACCAGTTTAACTTTGATTGGTAAAAACTATGCTGGGTACGGCATTTTCTTGAATGAAAATTATGTTAAATTATTAGAAAATTTTGCGTATGATAGCGCACCCGCTGCACCATTAACTGGCCAAATTTGGTATGATAGTAGTGCAACACTTTTAAAATTTTATACAGGTAGTGTATGGAAACCAATCCATACGTCAATGGCATCGAGTACTTCTCCTAACGGAGCAATTGCAGGTGACTTATGGTGGAACACAGCTTCTGCCCAACTTTTTGTATTCAGTGGCAGTACATGGGTATTAATTGGCCCGCTAACTTCTACAGGTACGGGTACATCGGGCCCTGCAGTTGAAACTATATTAGATAACATCAGTGGCAGTCATGTTATTGTTAGATTTTATGTATCTAATGCTACAGTAATGATTATTACTAAAGATCCGGTATTTACTCCACAAACTGCTATTGCTGGTTTTGCAACTCTTAAACCAGGAATGAATTTATCAACAACCATCACCGATGCACAATTAACAGGCAATGCATCAAATGCATTGGCATTATCGGGACTTACATCATCGCAATTTTTACGTAGCGATCAGAATACAACAACAAGCTCAACTTTTGGTGTACTTAATAATACTGGATTAACAATCGGTGGTAGCAACAATTTTAATATTGGTGTTGTTGGCGGTGCAGTTAAATTATATAACCAAGTTAATAACAGTGATATTAATTTACATGTTAACATGGGCGGTTCGGATTTTAGAGCACTTAATGTTAGTGGTACTACTCGTGCTGTTACTGTAGATACTAACTTAGCTGTTTCTGGTTATCAAGCTGTTACTGGTAATTTAAATGTTACTGGGTGGACTAATTTAACTAGTGCCAGAATATCTACTACAATTATTCCAAGTACAACTAATACAATCGATATTGGTACAAGTAGTTTAAAATTTAATAATGTATATGCTGACAATTTTGTTGGTAATGTAACAACAACAGCACCGGCATCATTGCCGAGTATTGTAAAATCAGGCGCAGATACTGTTGGTAACATTGGGTCTGCTGCTAATAGATTTGGTACTGTATTTGCAGTTAATTTTATTGGAACTGAATTTACAGGTCATTTTACTGGAAACGTTACTGGTACAGCAATGACAGCCAACTATGCCGATTTGGCCGAACGCTTCGAGGCAGATATTCCACTTATGCCAGGTACAGTTGTTGAACTAGGCGGCCTTAAAGAAATTACAATGGCAGTTCAGGAATTAAGTGAAGCAGTATTTGGCGTGATAAGTACATTGCCTGGTTTCTTATTAAATGGATCTGCAGGTAGTAACGCAACACATCCGCCTGTAGCAGTCAACGGGCGTGTGCCAGTAAGAGTAATTGGATTAGTTACAAAAGGTGATCGATTAGTAAGTGCAGGTAATGGATTAGCTCGTGCCGCTTTACGCAGTGAGATAACCGCATTTAATGTACTTGGCCGTGCGTTAGGAAACAAAACTACTGAAGGCGAAGGCACAGTAGAAGCAATAGTTAAATTAAATAATTAAGGAAAAACAGAAATGGCATACGCAGCAGGCGATCTAATATTACACGATCATTATAATACCTTTGCAACAGGTAACGCAGACGGTTCAGCAAATAACGCAGTAGCAAACATTAATACAGTTTGGGGTACAGGTACAGGTGCATTAGGTTACGGGCAAACAGGTACTACAATAACAGGTGTAACAGCTGATGCAGTTATTACTGCGACACAATGGTCTACATTAATTGGTAGATTAAACAGCGTCTTAACACATCAAGCTGGCGCAGGATCAGGAATTACATTACCAACAGCAGGTGCGACAGTTGCATATATTGCCTCATTGCAAACTGGTGTTACTACTGCATTTAATAATAAAGCAAACTATGCAACACAAGGTGCTACAACTACTGGTGCAAACTTTGATGTAGCAATATCTAGTACAACTGGTTTAAGTAGTTATACAGTAGATCGTGCCGTAACATTTGCAAGTGCCGATGCAGCACGTTATTTCTTTAATGCCGGCGGACAATTAAATTTACGATTAAGTACAGTAAACTCAGCCGATTCTGGATCAGAAAACAGTTTTGCTAGACTGGTAACTGGTCTAGGCGGTGTTGCTTTTAAAAATACAGCTAACGGTGGACGTACTGGTTCTGGTATTACATTAAACACAAACAATACAGCACTTGGTTATAGAACTAACGTAGTTAATACTCCGGCTACTATTGTGGGAGTTACTGATACCACAGCAAGTTACACAGCAAGCACTGGGTATTTACAAGTGTATACAAGCAGTAGTGATACTACTAACGGCTCAAACGGATTAAACGTAGTTTTCCGTACTGTTTATTCCATTACTGATAAAACATGGGATGATACATTAAGTCTTACTTACAGAATGGCAGTTGATATCGTATATCCAGAAACTTCAAACTTACCAGCAAGTCCGTGGGGCACGCCAACTGTTTCATAATAGTTGACAAACTGATATAAATGTAGTAAACTATAGGTAAGTTATTTACACTTACCTATTTTTATGGCTAATTACTATTATGACAACAGAAATCAATCAACTAGTTGCCCGAATTAAGCAAGCAACAGATTATCAAACAAACAAACGCATACTTAGAGAAAAAATACAAAGTGATTTGCATTTTACACTTAGTGGTGGGCTATTCAAGGCCACTCCTGAACTAATAGCATTTCTAAACTTATATGACTTGTACGAAATGGTTATAGAAGATACCTATCAAAATCCAATTAAAGTTAATAGAATAGCAATGTTAGAGTTAGCTAAACAGCATTATCAAATGGCTATGAACGCATGGCATATACAACACGAAGAACTTAAACGTGCAAGAAAAGTCTAAAGGTGTAATACTATTTGCAGTTAACACAGACACAGTCGATTACGTTAAAATCGCTGAGCAGGCCGCACGACTAATAAAACACACATTAAATCTACCGACTACTATTATAACAGACACTGGGGTCGAATCAATTAGTAATATTCGTATTGGTCATGCAAGTGGAACACAATGGAAAAATGGTGGTAGATATCGTGCATATGAACTTAGCCCGTACAATGAAACTATATTGCTTGATAGTGATTATTTACAGTTAGATACAAGTCTACTTGGCATACTCGATACAACAGTTGATTACAAGCTAATGCATCATAATCAAAGTCCCACAATGTCGATGTCAGGTAACATGGGTCAACTAAGTTTAGATTATGTATGGGCAACTGCTATAACGTTTAAGCGTACTGATAAAACAAAAGCATTATTTGATTTAGTGGGCAGAATTGAACGCAACTATGCCTACTATCGCAAACTATATCACATTAGAGAACGCAACTTCCGCAATGATTACGCATTTGCAATCGCAAATAATATTATTAGTGGTTACACCACTGACCTTGCACAAAGTATTCCTTTTACTATGCTAACTATTGATAAACTAGTCAAAAACATTGAAATAACAGGCGAAAAGATGATTATACGTGAAGAAAATATAGCACATGTCATTGCCAAGCAAAACGTACACATAATGGATAAAGATTACTTATTAAGTGCAGACTTTGACAAATTAGTGGATACAATATGCGCATAACACCACATCAAGCACAGCAAGGCTTTATGACCATTGCACAAAACACAGCAGATGTTGATTACTTACGTCTTGCTTATGTACAAGCAATGAGCATTAAACTAACAATGCCCGGTAGCTTGTATGCAGTAGCAGTTGATAGGAATACATTGGAGCAAGTTACTGAACAACATCGCAAAGTATTTGATTATGTAATTACAATTGAGAATGACTTAGCGCAAGACGAAACTTGGAAGTTAAGTAACGAATGGCAAGCATTTTATCTTACACCATTTAAGGAAACAATTAAACTTGAGAGCGATATTGTGTTTACAAGAAGTATTGCACACTGGTGGACTGCTTTTAGATTAAAAAATGTTGTACTAAGCACAGGCTGTAGAGATTATAAGCAAGAGTTAAGTAACTCACGTGAATATAGAAAGTTGTTTGATGATAACGAATTACCCGATACCTACAATGGACTAATGTATTTTAGGTACACAAGAGAAGCAACACAGTTCTTTACACTAGCAGAACAAATATTTAAAAACTGGGCGTATCTACGTGATAATGTATTACTTAACTGTCGCGACAATAATCCAACTACTGATGTTGTTTATGCGTTAACTGCAAAGTTAATTGGCGTAGAAGATTGTACATTGTCGATGGACTTTATTAACTTTGTGCATATGAAACCTGCTATTAATAAGTGGACAAGCACTCCGTGGCCCGAATTAGTAATGTGCGAAACAGATTTACCAATGGTACGTATAGCAAATACAAATCAATATCATCCAATCCACTATCACGAAAAAACGTGGGTAACAGATGAGTTAGTTAAGGAATACGAAAATGAACTCAGAAGATGAATTAGCTAAAGCATTTGCAATGATACAGCCCATTGTAGAAGAAGTTAAAGAATACAGAATACACTATGAAGAAGATGGGCACATTACAATGTGTACAATGACAAATCATCCAGCAGATACAACGTATATTGTTGTTAATAAAGATGAATACTACAATTATTTCCGCTACACAATAGTAGATAATAAGCTAAAAAAGATTGACAACAACCCCGGTTATACTGTACAATTAGTTAGCAGTACTAAAGGTTATGCAGTAGCAAAGAAACATGCAGGATTAATATTAGAACCAACTGATACTTACACTGAGATTGAATACTATGACACAAATCGTTGATATTGCAGATTTAGACTGCATCTACCTAAGTTATGATGAGCCAAAAAAAGAAGAGTTTTGGATTAAGATTCAAAACATGGTACCGTGGGCTAAACGGGTAGATGGAGTTAAAGGCAGTGATGCCGCACATAAAGTGGCCGCGTCTGTTAGTGATACCGACCGCTTTGTATTAATTGATGGTGATAACTTACCTGACCCTGAATTCTTTAACTTACAACTTACATTAGATGATACTAATAAAGATGTAGTATTTCGATGGAAAGCACGTAATCACATCAACGGACTTATGTATGGCAACGGTGGCATGAGTTGCTGGACTAAAGACTTTGTAAACAATATGCGTACACACGAAGCAAGTGATGGTGCTGATGATACTGCTGTTGAGTTTTGCTTTGACCCACGCTATTGGGCAATGAATGATTGCTACAGCACAACATACCCAAATCAAAGTCCATATCAAGCATGGCGAGCAGGTTTTAGAGAAGGTGTAAAGATGTGTTTAGATCGCGGCACTAAGCCAAATCTATTAGATTTTGAGAAGCGTGTACATGATCGGAACTACGATCATTTAAGCATATGGCATAATGTAGGCATGGACGTAGAGAATGGTGACTGGGCAATGTACGGTGCTAAACTTGGCACATACATGACTATGATTACAGATTGGGATTATAGAGAAGTACAAGACTTTGATGCATTAGATAAAATTTGGCATCAAAACAAAGTGCTAAACTTAGTAGAAGAATGTAGTGAAATGTCACATACATTAAATGTAAAATTAGGATTACCTGCACCACATTTAACAGCAGACCAAAGTAAATTCTTTAAATATCATTACAAGAGTATGTTTAAGAATAGAGGAGTAATGTATCGTGAATGATTTAACTATTTCGCCGTGGCATGTTCTAAATATAGATATTAGTAATGCTATACGAGAAGATTTTGATTTTAATAATTTAATCAATGAATCAACTATCCGTGATTTATGGCCATATAATCGAGAAACAATAAGTGAGCTATTCTCTGCTGAATGGTTAGCTTATATGAATGAGATTGGATTACCACCGGATTCTGCTACTATCTTTTATAGATCTCCATTCTTTGAAGAATCAATGGCGCACGTTGATTTATTCCAAAATCCAATTCGTCCAGCAGTATTTGCATTAAATTGGGTAGTAAGTGAAGGGGATGACAGCGAAATGATTTGGTTCGATACTCCTGACACCCCAGGTGAATATATTATGTACGATGCAACTGAAGTTGGATCTCGTAATATGTCTTGGCCGATGTCATCGTTTGATGGTAAACACATGTACCGTAGAACATTAGGTAAACAGTTAACTTTAGTAGCAACAGGTAGGCCACATAATATTATTGTTAATAAGATTCCTCGTTGGTGCATAAGTGTACGTTTTTCTACTAGAACATTTAATATTCAGTCATGGGAAGAAGCAATTGCGCACTTTAGCAAATTTATAGTTAAGGCACCAGAATAAATGTTAATAACTTACGGAAGTAATAAACCGTTATGTCTGATTGGTGTTGCAAAATCAGTAATGACACAAGAAGGATTATTTTATCTTGAGAACGGATATAATGATCCAGATCACACAGCAGGACCAATTACAGTAATCACCCCAGAAGAATTTTTAGCATTAAATGATAAAACTGTATATCAATATTGTGTAGTGTTTACACTTGATACAGTTGCTAGAACAAATATAATTAATATTTTAGAAGAGCAACAACTAGATTGCTTTAGTTATGTACATCATACATCAGTGATACGTAACGATATTGCAATAACTGAAGTTATTGGACACGGTAGTTTTCTGTGCTCATTTAATACAGTTATGATGGGCGCAACTATCGGTAAGCATTGCATATTAGAAACATATTGCCTTATCTCGCACTATAGTACATTGGCCGACAATGTTATTATACATTCTGGCACATTGATTGCTGGTAAAACTAAAATCGGTAGCGGGTGTATGTTTAATTTTAAAGCAGCCTCGCTTAATGCATTAACAATATGCGATGGTGTTGAAGTAGGCGCATTAAGTACGGTTACTAAAGATATATCTGTGTCAGGACGATACATGGGTTCAATTGCACGATATGTAGGCCCATTAATTATATTTCAAGACCCAGGAACATCAGGATAGCTATGTATAAATCCTGGCCATTGGTTCCAACATACGAATGGAACCGTAAAGAATTAGACCAATTAACTGCACAAGGTTACTTGTGGAATTCTCCGTCTGATGTAATTGATCTATTTGAAAAGAAAGTAGCCACTTTCGCAGGCAGTAAATATGCAGTAGCAATTGATTGTTGTTCGCATGGTATATTCCTTGCATTAAAATATCTTAATGCAACAGGAGGTATTGATGTTCCATCGCGCACTTATATATCAGTACCGGCGCAAGTTATCCATGCTGGATGCAGTGTTAATTTTACACAAGAAGAATGGACCGGTGTATATCAATTAACTCCGTATCCTATTTTTGATGGAGCAGTGCGTTGGCAAAAGGATATGTACAAGGGTGGGTTCCATATACTATCATTTCAGATTAAAAAGCGTATACCAATCGGCAAAGGCGGCATGATTCTAACTGATGATATAGATGCATACAATTGGCTTAAACGAGCTAGTCATGATGGTAGAACATTTGGCGTTAATTTTGATCAAGATACAGTTGAAATGATAGGCTGGCACTATAATATGACTCCCGAAGATGCTGCAAGAGGTATTATGTTAATGGACCAGACAGCTGATTTCAATGAAGATTCGGGCAATTATAAATCGTACACCGATTTGTCACTATTGTCAATTTTTACAAAAACAACGGAGAAGTAATGAAAGTAGATATGCAAAAACATTGGGGCAGTAAAGAACTTTATTACGTGCCCGAGTTGATTTCTAAAATAATTCATAGTATGCAAACAGATGGAACGGTATATCTATTCACTAATGAAGGAAAAAATGGTGCCAACAATGGTTTGTATAAATTATTAGATGACTTGTGCTTGTACTGGAAATGGGACAAGTCGGCTATTACAATAGAAACATCAAACTTTATGCCTACTTCATGGTTAATAACAGAATTATTGCCAAACTATGGTAGTAGCCACCCTGACTATAATATAAAACGCACTTCGCTTAATATGATGGCGGCATATATGGATATTACTAGTAAAATATATTCATGGAATAAAGAAAAATATTACGGAATGTTTATTGCTCGTGCATCATCTGACAGGATTTACGCTGCACATGCTCATACAAAATTTAAATTTAAGGAAATGGGGCTAACAAGTTTTAGAGAAAATTTATTCGAATATATGAGTTATCCTGATCTAGTAGATTACTTTATGCATTCAAATCAGACATACAACGAAATGCTAGAAGTTGTGCCACATAGTGATATAGAAGAGTTAATCCCGTCTCCGAATTCGCCATTATTTACTCCGCCATATAATACCAGTGATTGGGGTAAGGTATACGAAAAAATAGCCATTGATATTGTATGCGAAACTAGTACTGAACCAAATTGTGGTGATGTGTCAGAGAAAGTATATCGCCCATTGTATTATAAACGACCGTTTTTATTAATTGGCTCACCGGGGCAATTTGCTATTCTGCATGATTTAGGATTTAAAACATTTGATGGGATAATCGACGAATCCTACGATAAATTAACCGGAGTTGCTCGTGTCAATAAAGTATTCGAAATATTGGAACAATTAATCTCAGACAACAGAATGGATACGCTGTTAGATGAATGTAAAGAAATACTTGAACATAACCATAAACAAATGATTCGATTATCCATTGAACATAGAGTAAAGCATAGAGACGAGCTAAAAAAATTGCTGAATAACGATGAGTAGTAATTTTATGTCAGCCGCAGAAGAAATGAAGGACAAGTTAGGTCCTGCACTCTGCTTGGCTAAGTGGCAACAGGTAAGTCTACATCTACCAACTGGACTAACAAACAGTTGCTATCATCCACCCTTACACGAAATTGATAGTGCTCCGTTGCTATTCAATCCGGGCGCCTTACACAATACTGATTACAAGAAACAGCAACGTAAACTTATGCTAGAGCAAACACGCCCGGCAGAATGTAGTTACTGCTGGAGTGCAGAAGATAACAAACAACTAAGCGATAGACACTATCGTTCTGGTGAACCGTGGGCGGCTGAGCACTATGAAGAAATAGTAAACGCACCGTGGGACCAAGACGTTGTGCCGAGTTATGTCGAAGTAAACTTCAGTCATGGCTGTAACTTAGCATGTAGCTATTGCAGTCCACAGTACTCAACAGAGTGGGGAAAAGATACAGACAGATGGGGTGCGTATCCAACAAGCACTCCACACAATGCACCCGAGCACTTTCAAGGTCGACGTAAGCCAATCCCAGTACGCGAAGCTAATCCGTATGTTGAAGCATTTTGGCGTTGGTGGCCCGAGCTGTATCCTAAGCTAAAACACTTTAGAATGACTGGTGGTGAACCGCTTATGGATAAGAATACGCACCGTGTATTTGATTACATACTTGCACTACCAAAAAGTGATTTACACGTTGATGTAACTAGTAACTTCAGTGTCGAGCCACAATTATTTGAAAAGTATTTAGACAAAGTTAAACAACTATGCACGGGCGAACGTATAGAACACTTTATGCAGTATATTAGCTTAGATAGCGGCATCGCCGATCACGCAGAATATATACGCGATGGATTGGACTGGAATAGATGTGGCGCATATACTCATCGATTTCTAGAGGAAATCCCACATCGCAATAGCTTAACGTTTATTATTACAATGAACAACTTAAACATACTCGGACTCCGACGCTTATTAGAATCAATATTAAACATGCGTAAAAAATACAGTACAACATATCAACGTGTATGGTTTGATACGCCACTGTTGCGTAGCCCAACATATCAAAGTTTACAGATACTACCAGCAAGTTATGTTCGCATATTAGAAGATGTTGTTACGTTTATGAAAGCAAATCGAGCAGATGAAACTGCTGATAACTTTGAGGGCTTTAAGGATTACGAAATACAACGTATGGAACGTAATATTGACTGGATGAAACAAGGTTGCGACCTCCCACAGGAATATGTTACAATACAAAGAGCAGACTTCTATAGATTTTTTAATGAATACGATAAACGCAGAGGATTGAACTTTTTGGAAACGTTCCCACAGATGAAAGAATTTTGGCAGGAGTGCAAATATCATGCCGAAACGTAATAATGCATTTTGCATTAAACCGTGGACGCAAGCATGTATCAGAACAAATGGTGATATTACTTTATGCTGTCAGAGTTTAGAAAAATCAAACTTTAATTTAAAAACATCAACAATAGATGCTTGGTGGAATAGTGAATTTGTGTCTACTGTAAGAACTCAGATGTTATCTAAGGTAATACCCGATGCATGTCGGATGTGTGAAGCAGAAGAATCTGCCAGTTCGGAAAGTTTGCGGCAAAAATCTAATAGAGAATATAAAATTTTTGAGCAATATGCTGGAAAAATGTTAACACATTATCAGTATCCTCCGTTAGCACCTATTGACATCGAAATTCAGCTTACTAATTTATGTAATTTAAAATGTCTAATGTGTTATGAGTGGTCTAGTAGTTCCATTTTAACTGAAAACAAACGATTAAAAATAAACATAGAACCGGTCGATGATTACACTGTAGCCGAAGAAGAGTTAAATAAACTTCGTGATTGGGTTATGACTAAACCTGCAGCAATAAATTTTCGTGGCGGAGAACCGATGATGGTTCCGGAAATTAAAAAGTTAATTCAATGGGGAATAGAGCAGAAGTTATTGTCGGATACAGTAATACATATAACTACAAATGCAACTAAGTTAGATGACGAATGGTTGTCTATATTATCGTCAATTAAACAGTTACGACTTATGGTTAGCGTAGACGCAATAGGCGCAACAAATGATTATATTCGCTCTGGTAGTAACTGGAATATTATTGAAACTAATATTGCCAAATTATCGCGTATACCAGAGATAAACTTAGTAGTACATGCTACTATACAAAATTTAAATATTTTATCTATTGGTGAATTAATTACCTGGTGCGAATCAAATAATTACTTTTTTGATTTTTCTATTCTAGTAGATCCGGCCATATTTAATTTTATTAATTTACCGACTGAGCTATTAACTGAAGCTGTAACTAATCTTAACGAAGTTTTAGACAATGCCGGAAATGCATCTCGTTTGATAAAAATTATAGAACAGAACACTCAATTTAATTCAGCTAATTGGATTAAATTTAAAAATGAAATTAATATGAGAGACCAAGCAAGGAATACATCTATTCTAGATATTATTCCACAATTCAGAGAGTATTGGCATGCCAAAAATTAATAATGAAACAGATTTAGAATATAAGCGTAGAGTAATCGACATTAAGTCAGAGTCATTCTGCGCGGCTAAATGGTACAATGCTACTATATGGTTAGGGTCGGGGCAGACTACAAGTTGCCATCACCCACTACCACATCAAATTGATTTAGAAGCAATTAAAACAAATCCAAGTGCAATACATAACACTCCGCAAAAGAAAGAACAGCGTAGACAAATGCAAGTGGGCGAACGACCCGCGGGCTGTGACTACTGCTGGAAGATAGAAGACATGAGCACAGATGCAGTTAGTGACCGTGTGTACAAAACTGTAATTTATAATGATAAGGACTTAGATTATGCATACAATTTACCTGCAAGCGAAGATGTTAACTTACAAACTTTGGAAATTGCCTTTGACAGAACTTGTCAGTTTGCTTGTTCTTACTGCAATCCTGCTTTTAGCACTAGTTGGGTTAGGGATATACATCAAAACGGCGCATACACCAATTTGGTTTCAGATGGCAGAAATCACTTTACTCATGAGCATAATAGTAGTCAATTGTTTAAACTCAATGAAGTTAATCCATATGTCGAAGCATTCTTCAAATGGTGGGAAACAGACCTACACAAAACATTAAAAGAGTTACGCATTACAGGTGGCGAACCACTAATGTCAGACAATACATGGCGTTTAATAGATTGGTTTAAAGCACACAAAGGCGAAAGTAAAACACGTCTTGCAATTAACAGTAATCTCGGGTTTAAACGTGATATACTTGAACGCTTGCTTGATAGCACACAAGGTATTGAACTTGACATCTACACTAGCAACGAATCGATGGGCACACATGCAGAGTATATACGTGATGGGCTAGATTGGAAACAATGGAGTGAGAATTTAATATTTCTATTAGAGTCTAAAAAAGTACGTGGCATACATGTCATGGGTACAATCAATGCATTGTGCTTATCTAGTCTGAGTGAATTCTTATGGAACATGATGAAACTTAAAGAGAAATATGGTCGTGAATCATTGTCATTTACATTAAACATATTGCGCTTTCCTAGCTTCCAAAGTCCGCTTATACTTCCAATTGAACTGCGTACAAAATATAGCAACGAGCTTGCAGAATTTTTGTTTAATAATAAAGAGAATGCGGTATTACACGAACATGAACGTGAACACATTAAACGTTTGATTGATTACTTAAAGCAAGATACACAAGTTGACAGTAATTTACAAAACGATTTTAAACAGTTTTATCAGCAATACGATCAACGTCGTGACAAAGACTTTAAATACACGTTTACACAATTATCTAACTGGTACGAAACACTATGAAAATAAAAAAAACAAAGGGTAATTTTAAAAACTATGATTATAATAGTACCATGCCCTTATACTGTGACCCTGCAGACTTAACAGCAAAACATAAAGAACTCTTAACAGAAAGTAAAGTATTTTGTATATTGCCGTGGATTCATATGCATGCGTTTCCAGACGGAAGAGCATACCCTTGCTGTTTAGGCGAAATGTGGCAACCGATTGGTGACTTGCGCAAAAATACAATGGAAGAAGTATGGAATGATGCGCCTATGCGTAAGATGCGTACAAACATGTTAAATGATAAACCGTGTAAAGAATGTACTAAGTGTTACGAACTAGAAGATAATAGTTTCTTTAGTATGCGCAATAGCTTTAGTAAAGACTTCGGTCATTTAATTGAACTAAGCGATGCTACCAACGATGATGGTAGCTTAGATGATTTTACATTACGTTATTATGATGTACGTTTTAGTAATTTATGTAATTTCCGTTGCCGTAGCTGTGGTCCTATCTTTAGTAGTAATTGGTACAATGACCATGTTAAACTGTATGGTAAAAAGCCCGAGGTGCTAGGTAAAGAAATGGCAATGGTGGAATATGCCGGTCGCCACAAGTATGATATGTGGGAGCAAATGCAAGAACATATCCCTAACTTAGAACAAATATACTTTGCTGGTGGTGAACCACTTATCATGGAAGAGCATTACATGATTCTTAAAGAATTAGTAGCTCAAAAATTATTCCACGTTCGTTTAATTTATAATACTAACTTTAGCGAAATGATATACAAAGGGCAAGATGTATTTGAACTTTGGAAATTGTTCGATAGTGTGAGTGTCGGTGCAAGTCTAGATGATAATTATGCACGTGGCGAATACATGCGCAAAGGACAAGATTGGGAACAAACAGAAGCTAATCGTCGTCGAATGTTAGAAGTCTGTCCAAATGTAGACTTTTATGTAAGTAGCACTGTTAGCTTATATAATGTATTACATGTAACAGAATTTCATAGAGATTGGGTCAAAAAAGGGCTAGTGCGCCCGCAAGATTGGAATATTAATCTATGCCAAAGTCCAGATAGAATTCGTGCAGATGTATTGCCTGATGTATATAAACAACAAGCAATTAAGAAAATTGAAGAGCACATAAAATGGCTCGAACCGCAAGATTCTATTAGTAGAGCAACTGGCGGATACAAGGGGATTATTAATTTCTTAAATCAACACGATAACAGTCACTTTTTACCTGAATTCTTTAAGTCTAATGATGAAGTTGATGTAGTTAGAGAAGAGAAGTTTGAAGAAGTATTTCCGGAATATGCAGAGTTGAGATCATATGTCAAATAATGAATTACCTAAAACTATATGTATGGTACCGTGGATTAGTGTCGAAACTAGCCCAATAAGTACTACCCGTCCTTGCTGTTTAGCATTAGACGAAATTACTCGCAGCGATGGCACTAAGTACAGTCTTAAAGATAGTACATTAGAAGAAGTTTATCATAGTCCATATATGCAAAATTTACGTCAAGAGTTTTTAGATGGCAAGAAACCAGAAACATGTAAAAGATGCTGGGATGAAGAAGGTGCTGGTCGTGCAAGTAAACGCATAAACAGTAGAATTCGTCTTAAAGAGTACTACGATCAAATTGATTGGACTAATACCAATCCTAATCAGCTGTGGTTCATTGACTTAAAACTAGGTAATATTTGCAATCTAAAATGTCGTATATGTGGTAGTTGGTCTAGTAGTAAATGGGCACAAGAAGAAATTGCATACATGCCAGAACTTAAAAATAAAAAAGAACATCTTGCATATAAATTTTTGACAGATGGTGCGTGGCCAAGGGAAAGTGTTGATTTTTGGGAGAACTTAAAATCATTATTACCAAACATTAAGTACTTTGAATTTACAGGTGGTGAGCCATTTTTAATCAAAGAACACTTTGAGCTTTTGCAGTATGCAGTCGAACATGGCTATAGTAAAAATATTGAAATACATTACAACACAAATGGAACAGTGTTTCCAGAAAATGGTGCTGAACTGTGGAATCAATTTAAACGTGTAGAAGTTGCATTTAGTATAGACAACGTTGGCGCTCAATTTGAGTACGAACGGTATGGCGCAATCTGGGATGAAGTACAAACAAACATAGCTAAGTTCAATGCAATGCGCAATGATATAATTACTACACAGATATGTTTAACTATCAATATACAAAACGTGTACTATCTGCCAGAATTATGTGAATGGATTAATACACAAACATTTGACCATACATATTTTAATATGTTGCATGATCCAAATCACATGAACATTAACAATATGACTCCTGCGGCAAATAAGTTAGTTATCCAACGTCTGTCAGAGTATGCTTTTTCACCTAGACATAAAGCTGAAATAATTCGTATTATTAAATTTATCGAAAACGGTACAGGTGGCAACGGACAAGATTTTATGCGAAAAATGCAAACAACAGATGCATATCGCAATGAAAGTTTCTTGACCACACACAAAGAAATTGCACTTGCAATGGGGTATGCTGCGCAATGATCAAAAAAACATTACTCTACCAAACAGGTAATGCCGGACTAACTACTTCGCCATGGTGGCACCCATATCTAGAGAAATACTTTAATTTAGAAATTATTGATCACACAAAAACTTATAATAAACAAGATTATTTTGTATGGGTATGCTATTTAGACCCGAACCCGACATGGGCACAACCATACATCGAACAAGGATATAAAATAATACATGAATATTTGTGGGATCATTACGGAGTACCGTTAGTTAACAATAATATTCTGACTTTAAAATCTAATAATTGGATCCTTGCCAACGAAAGCATTCATTACAAACAATTGGGATATAATACATTATCGCTTACACGATCGCCGAGTAAATTTCTATTATGTTTAATGAATGCTGTAAGAGATAGACGTACACAACTGTATAATGAAATTAATAAATATTCCATTGATTCTCTTATAAGCTATGTAGGAAAAGAAATTCGCATTGCTGGGGATTTAGATGCAGCACACGGAGTATGGCAACATCACGCAAACATTGACTGGTATAATACTACAAATTTTAGTTTAGTGGCAGAAACAAGTGTAGATGATCCGCAGTTTATAAGCGAAAAGATTTTTAAACCAATGGCATTTAAACATCCGTTTGTTGTATGGGGTCCATATAATATATTAAACTTAATTAAGCAATTAGGATTTCAGACATTTTCGCATGTAATTGACGAAACCTATGATACTATTGCAGATACTGATCTCCGCTTCTATGCAATAACAGAAGTAGTTTCACATCTGCGCAAAGAATACGATGCACGTCGACCGTTATTTACTGATTCTGGTTCATTAGAAATTCTTAGACATAATTATAATTTGTTTTACGATAAAAAACTAATAGAAGATCGGATTATAGAAAGAGAAATATTACAACCAATACTGGAGTTTGTAGAATGAAAAAAATAGTGGTGTGCGGCGCCGGCGGATTTATTGGCGGACATCTAGTAACTAATTTACGTAATCAAGGACATTATGTCATTGGTGCAGATATTAAATTACCAGAATTTAACACATCTGATGCACACGAATTTAAGTTAGTTGATCTAAGAGATCCATTAGCAGTTAGTCGATTGCTTACCAGTGACATAAATGAAATCTATCAACTTGCTGCAGATATGGGGGGTGCAGGATACGTATTCACCGGGGAGAATGATGCTGACATTATGCATAATTCTGTATTAATTAATATTAATATTTTGAATGAAATGGTTAAAAAGAGAATTAATCGCATATTCTATAGTAGCAGTGCATGCATGTATCCGTCGCATAATCAAGTTGACCCATTGAATCCAAATCTTGCAGAAGATACTGCATATCCTGCAAATCCGGACAGTGAGTATGGCTGGGAAAAATTATTTAGCGAACGATTATACCTATCATACGCACGTAATTACGGATTAACTATCTGCATTGCAAGATTTCATAATGTGTTCGGTCCACTCGGAACATGGCAAGGCGGTCGCGAAAAATCTCCAGCGGCATTATGCCGAAAGGTTGCAACAAGTACCGGCGAAGTTGAAATTTGGGGTAACGGAACACAAACCCGCAGTTTTTTATATATAACAGATTGTATAGATGGTATCAATCGATTAATGGCAAGTGGGTACACTCATCCTGTTAATCTTGGTAGTAGTCATATGATTAGTATTAATGATATGGCTTTATTAATTGCAACAATTGCAGATAAACCTATTAGGCTAAAACATATTGCTGGCCCAACGGGAGTTGCTGGCCGCACAAGCGATAACAGGCTAATACAAGAGGTATTAAATTGGTCACCACCGGATAATTTAGAACATGGGTTAAGAGAGACCTACAATTGGATTAACCAACAACTATGATGAAAGTTTTTATCTGTGGCGATAGTTTTGCCTGTTCGGATGCAGACTCTACTGTAACTCCTTGGCACGAACTATTAAATAAAACAGTACAGGTACATAATTTATCATTGACCTGTGCTAGTAATGTTCTAATTAGTTTACAGGTAGATGCAGCAATTACACAAGGAGCCGATTATATTATTTGTTTTGGTACTAGTGTAGTTAGACATGATGTTAAATTAACTTCATCTAACCCCACAACAACTCTATTAGATCGATTTTACGATTTTACTCAGGTACTTGACAATTCTAATAGAGACCTAATATCGTATTCGATTATGTCGCAGCATAATGCACCATTTACTACTGCTCAACATCAGATACTTAAACAATATCAGACTAGTTTCGTTGATTTAGATATTAGCATCTATACAAATAAATGTGTTATTGAAAATACATTACAAAAGTTAGTAGATAGCAGAATACCATTTATATTCGATCAAGGTGGATTTGAACATACATCGTTTAGTGATTCCACAGTAGAATATTTTACTAGATATCGGTCGTATATTAGTGACATAAATATATGGGACTATGCGCAAACACGATTGTTGCGTCCGTACTTTCATATAACTAATCAAGAAATACATAAAACAATAGCCGAATATTATGTCTCTAAAATCAACAAAGTGTAATGCACCTTGGGTAGCACGATTTATACACCCAACTGGGCGAATAGCACCATGTTGTTATATAGTGCCCACCGATATCCAAAAACTTAAAGAGTCGTTTGACAATGGTGTAAAAAGCCCAGCATGCAGTTATTGCTGGATGGCAGAAAAAAATAATGTACATAGCCCTCGCCTTGATTACAATAACCTATTAGGCGATACTGTAACTCACCTGACTATTAATTTGGGTAATTACTGCAATGCCGAATGTATAATGTGCAATGGTACTACTAGTAGTAGCCGCAATTCTTGGGCGCAATTACATAGCCCAACCGAATTTAAAATTAATGTAATAACCGAAGCCCTTGCTGATGATTTTAATTTTTTGGAGTATCCGGATTTAACAACATTAACGCTAATTGGCGGAGAGCCTGCAATACATCCAACTACTATTAAAATTTTAGATCAACTAATAGAAAAGGATTTAGCAAAGAATATAGGTATTAGTTTGAACACCAATGCTAGTAGACTTAGTAATATATTACTAGCTAAACTTCGTTGCTTTAAAAGTATATCAGTTACATTAAGTATTGACGGAACCGGTAAGTATTTTGAATATCAACGCCGCCCTCTAAAATGGGATCAGGTTAAAGTAATTGCCGAGCAATGGATGGAGATTAGTGAAAACATAGTTATTAATTATGTAGTAACTGCAATTAGTATCTGGTCGTTTAATGATTTTATTTTGTGGTTTACAAATTTGCCTAAGGCAATACATGATAAACAACCACAAATTTCAATGGTGCATGTTAGTCCAATGGAACATTCATATTTAACATTAGCTGTATTAACAAACGATCAAAAACAGCAATGGATAGTAGAAGCAATTGATCATCCGGCTAAGCAAGATATAATAAACATTTTAACTAGTGTAACTTATAACGCAGCTCAATATACAATCTTCAACGAAAAAATGAAATTAGAAGATATAACTGCTAAATTAAAGTTTGCTGATATATTTCCGGACTGGCCATCAATTGACTAAACCACAACCACTTTGTTTAGCACCATTGGTACATCCAGAGAAATTGCTATAGCAATGAGATATTAAACTCTAATACTCCATTCCATCCCATGGTATTAACCTGAGGTATTTCTTTTACTAATTCGCCATGATACATTTGTTTTTGTTTAAGTTTGTATATGCCATCCCATACCGGAATATTCCTTCCGTCAACTGACAACGTATTGACTTCTAATAGCATGTCACGCACTAACTTATCACCATTTAAATTTAATACAGTTTGATCACTGGATTTATTTAAAAATGCTATACATAATAATAGTGAAGTAGCATCACTATTGTAGGTGAATTCTTCAATGTATGGAATATTAGTTGATGTGGGTAGTTCTCGTCTGCAGATGAATTTGTCATTGCAGTGTATATTATAATTGGGTATTAAATCCCAATAATGCCCAATTAATGTGACTTTGATTGTTCTAGTAATGCTATCCATTTTTCCGGCTCTTCAAAATTATATTTTACTAATTCGTATTTTAAATCATATAACGCTGCGTTATCATTTTTAATATCGTCAAAACCCAGTGGGACACTGTCGATTATTATTTCATTCAATACCGGCGAGGTTAAATTTAAAATAAATGCCCCGTTTGCAAACAACACATCGGATACTGTATGCAATAAATGTAATTGATTATTCCCGAACGGTACAAACTTACTATGATTAGACATATATTCTTTAGATTTTAATAAATCAACATCATTGATTACTAATTTAGATATTTTAACAGATTTATTACTAGCCCATGTAGTATCATTGATTTGATAATGATATGTATCTGTTGGTTGTGAATTTAATAAAATAACTAAATTTGCACACTCACCAATTGGGAGATTTAATGTAAATTTTTCAGTGACTGCACCCGATGATATTTTAATTTGATTGGTATAATTTGCCAGTGAAATAGTAACTGTTGGTTCCCACTCACTGTCAACGGTTAATGTAATTTCTATATTTAAATTAGTGATATGATCATGTACTAATTTCTGTACATCTACCGGAGTCATAATCATGTCTGGCAGATTTGGTAACTTATATTCATTATAATATAATGGTACGCTTTTAGTAGATAAATCAAAAAATTCTTCAATCATTACCCGCTGTGATTTTAATGTGTGGGTTAGTTGAATTAACTCGGGCGTATTACGAGCCAACGGTAGATTTAATGCAACTGCTACTTCCTGGCTAATTGCTCTACGTACTAATCGTTCGATAAAATCTAACCCCGGATTGTCTTCCAACGACCATAAAATATCACTGAGTGGACCAGTCCGTAGATTGATTTCGTCTTGCATAAGATACAACGGAGTTTCGGCATGATGTGTATACGGTTGCCCTAAGGTCATTTTGTATATTGTACGATCGGCCGCATATTTTTGATAACGCATCCACATGGTTAGTGTATCTAAGAAATCATCCCATGTTTCGGTAGGGTAGCTGCTAAAAAATAATAATACAGTATCTATATTGTTCTGACTAAATTGCTTCATTTCGTGATCTAGATCTGCATTAGTAAATTTCTTAGCCATATGTTCCCTGACGCGATCACTGCCAGTTTCAACACCGATGGTTAATCCTTCGGCACCGCTAATTTCCATATTATGATATATTTCCTGCTTAACTTGATCTATAGGACGGGTGATATATTGTCCATGCCAGGTTATGTCTGATATATTTTCGGCAGCAGTAACGGCACTCAATTCAGCTACAAATTCTGTAAATGCACTTTGGCTACCATTTACTAAACTGTCAGTCAAGAAGAATTTTTTAACTCCGTATTTTTTATACAAATGTATTATTTCTGCAGCAATGTGTTTGCCTGACCGATGTTTAAATTTTGGCCAGATTACACTAATATCACAAAATGTACATTTACGTACACACCCCTTGCTACCAGTGATTGCTAGTAATTTTTGTCCTGTTGTATATTGATATTGGTCGAGTTGATAATCATCGTAATCAACAAACGGAACATCCTCCATTACTAAATCTTCAACTCGACCACGAATAAAATTAATTGGCTTTGCTTTTAAATTTTCTTCTAATTTTGGATTCCAAATTTCCATTATGGCATTTTCGCCTTCGCCCCTAATAGCAAGATCAGCTAATCCTAATCCTAACATAACATCGTAAAAATTAAACCCGATTGTATCACGTTGCTCGGCTGTAAATAAATGCGCAAGTCGAGTTGTAAATGCCTGCCCGTCCGGACCGAACAATGCTACAGTTGCACCCTTACCACCAATTACAATCTTTAAGTTGGGATTGATTTTTTTCAATTGATAAGCTAATAAAAAACTTGTGCGTTGACTGAAATAACTGAATACACTAATTCCTAACCATTCTGCATTGTATGTTAGAATTTTATTAACGGTTTCATCTAACCAACGCCGAATATAGTATTTCCCATCAAAGTTGTCATCATCAAAAAACATATCTATAATATCTAAATCTTTAGCATCGCCTGAGATAATATCTATTACGGGTGTAATAAATTTATTACCTATCTGTTCAAATAATAAATCATTTCTTCCACAGATGTCGTTGTATAGATAGACGTTACTGTCAAAAAAACTACAAGTTTTATTATAACTTTTAACTACGGCTTGTAAAACTGCTGGTCCTGCTGGAGGATAAGATAAGTCAAGAAGTGGTGTACTAACAAATAATATATCTAATTGTTTCATGTACTCTATTTATGTGGTTAAATACAGTGTGACAAAAAATCCTAAACCACAAACACTTTGTCTTGCTCCGTGGGTACACACATATCTTTCACCACAAACTGAAAGACGTATGTGCTGTGCCAGCCGCGAACCTGCACAAAACTTTCAACAGTATATCGACGTCTCGG
>Ga0209297_1000519_pt1 | contig 24517 bp, 24 predicted proteins | sample S_130805_MF_Meta_FD_187322 | JGI IMG/M metagenome (GOLD analysis project Ga0209297, IMG submission 187322) | Freshwater microbial communities from Lake Simoncouche, Canada to study carbon cycling - S_130805_MF_MetaG (SPAdes) (version 2) | ecosystem: Environmental > Aquatic > Freshwater > Lake ...
ACTAGTGCCACCGCCATGACAATTAGCACATGTTGCTTCTGATGGAGAGCCCGTGTATCCGGATTTACCATTACTGTTTTTAACAATAAACGCTGTACACAAACTAATAGTGGCAATTGATAAAATTATTACTGTAATTGTTTTTTTCATGTTATGTTATTTTATATATTTTAATTTTTGAAATAAGTGTATTTTAAATTTACTTTTTAATTATAAGTAGTGCCTATTTATATATCAATTATTTTACTTTATTCTAATTTATATTTTTCACGATTTTTTTTCTTTTTTTCTTTCTGTTTCATTTAATATGATTTATAGGTATTCTTTCGCGCTGTGATTTATAGTTTAGAGAAATGCTTTTTAGAAAAGTTTTGGCAATCAAATTAGGCTTGTTGGGAAATAAACATATTAATTAGTTACTTTTTCAATTTCAAAACCAAAATCCATTATTAACGGCAAGGGGTCTTCACGCATGCCTTGCTTAAAACTAAATAAATATTTTCCCAACATTGGTAATCGCGTGTTTTTTTTAATAACAACTTTATAATCAAAAATATCACCTGCGCCACTCCCTTGCCATTCACCTTTTTCATTAGATAAGATAATTTCCATTGTGTCAGATGATACTTTGCCATTGGGATATTTAGAAGTTACAAATAAAAATAAATTTCTGTATTCGTAAGAATCAGCATGCCTCACCATTAATGAGATATTGTTTAATGACAAGGTATCTTTAACATCAAATTCAAATACTGCGCTATCTTTTGAATGCCATTCATTTTCTGAAAAAGTTTGATATTTTGTATAAACAATATTATTGTTACATGACGAAAGAATAAAGACTAATATAAATAATATCCAGTATTTATTATTCACGCGAATCCGTTTTTTTGTCATTTTTTGGCAGGTTTGGTTTTGCATTTGTTTGTGAACTCCTATCTTTATTTTTCTCAGTAGAATTAGAATTATTTATTTGTCTTTTTGAATTAAAATTATTTTGTTGGCCTTTGGATGCTTGAATAGGAGGTTTGCCTGATTTGTTTTGAATTGTATTAGTCCTAGAGGGTTTTCCTCTATTAGATTTAAAGTTTTGATTTGATTTTCCTTTTCTATCAAAACGGGTTAAGCTATCTTGTCCAACAACGTTTTCGAAATTAGGCTCTGTGTTTATTATCTTATCTATAACTTTTACAGATGGAGTAAGGGCTTCGGGCATTTCTCCTTTTGCGTTTAGTTCTAAAATTGAATGAACTGTTTTTAAATCAAGTGGTATAAAAACTCCAGGGTCACTTCGATAACTAAACCACATCGTTCGTTTAAAAATATCGGTTTTTTGAAGAAAAGCGTCTCCTTTTTTAGTTTGTAATTTTTTGCCGTCCATTTCAGGAAATTCTTTTAAGGCATCTAAATAACTATCTAATTCATAATTTAAACAGCATTTTAATTTACCACATTGTCCGGCTAATTTTAATGGATTTAAAGATAATTGCTGATATCTTGCTGCACTTGTACTTACGGTTCTAAAATCTGTTAACCAAGAGCTGCAACATAGCTCACGGCCACAAGAACCAATTCCCCCTAAGCGTGACGCTTCTTGACGGGCGCCAATTTGTTTCATTTCAATTCGAACTTTGAATTCATCAGCTAACAACTTTATTAACTCTCTAAAATCAACACGAGCATCGGCGGTATAATAAAAAATAGCTTTTGATTTATCTCCTTGATATTCTACGTCGCTTAATTTCATTTGCAATCCCAAATTTAGGGCTATAGTTCGAGCGCGATACATTGTATTTATTTCTAGAGATTGTGCTTCGCGCCATTTTTCAATATCTAATTGTTTAGCTTTTCGATATATTTTTTTTATTTCTTCGCTATCAAAATTTACATTGTGTTTTTTTAATTGCAACTTAACTAATTCCCCAGTTAAAGATACTGTGCCGATGTCATGCCCTGAATTTGATTCAACAGCGATAACATCTCCTACATTTATATTTAAGCTATTCGTATTACGAAAAAACTCCTTACGCGAATTTTTAAAGCGTATCTCTACAATATCAAATCTGTTCTGACCTTCAGGCAAATTCATATTCCCTAACCAATCAAAAACACTTAATTTATTACAGCCATCAGAAGTGCCACAAGAGCCATTATTATTACATCCTGCAGGAATTCCGTTTTTTTCCGTATTACATCCGCCACTACTACATCCCATAATTTAAAAATATTTGCATTAAAGATAAGAAGTTTGACGGGTTTATCCAAAGTACTTTTATTATTTTTAGAATAATAAATTCTACGGCTTACAAATTTGGATTTATCATTCTACTGCAATCGCTTAATTTAGTAACTTTGGGAAAATGAAACTTAAATTAATAATTATTTACTTTTTTATTGGCTATTTTTTTAAGGCGCAAGACAATATTTACTTTTTAGATGGCGCAATCGAACATGGAAAAACGATAGAAATTTCAAATGAATTTATTTTAGTATCTAATAATAATTTTATCGACACCTTTTTATTTTCAAAGATATTATTAATTGAATATCAAAATGGCAGAATTGAACTTATTAATAAACCAAAAGAAAATTCAATTCATTATTTAGATTCATCAAAAAAAAAGCAAGAAAGATCAACTGATTTTTATAGATTTAACCAAGTCTCTTTAAATACATCGGCACTATGTAATTCTGACATTGCTTTTTTTTACGAACATATTTTTAAAAGAAAATTAATTGGCGCGGGTTTAATGGGGGCCTATAATTTTAACACAAGAGCCAGTTTTTTAAATTTATTCATTGCAACATTAGCTAATTCTAAAAAGAATTATGATTTAGGTGCCTTTGTAAATTTTTATCTTAATCGACAAAATAAAAAAAATCAGTTTTATTTTGGCGCCCTCGTAAAATATTGCCAATTTTCTTATACAAGAATAATAGAAGACAATAGTAATGGGGCTAGTTCTATTAAATACATTAATGCTGATGACTATCAGCTAGCAACTATTTTTACAGCGGGTTCGCATTTCAACTTCACAGAATCGTTTTTTATAAAATCTTATTTAGGTTTTGGGGGATTTAATTTGAGAGGAGACTATCGCGAACAATACAATTATCAATCAAAACCAAATAGAGGGTCTAAAAACCCAAATCAGAATGTGGGGTTTTTACCAAAATTATATTTAGGAATTAATGTTGGGTTTAAATTATAATGAAATATATTTTAATTATTCTACTTTTTTATACCTCTTCAAACTTTGCTCAGGATAAAGTTATTTATAATGATGGAAAAATTGTATACGGCAAAATTATTTCAATTGGTGCAAATGTTGTTTATTTTAAAAAGTCAGATTCAAGTGAAGTGCAACAAATTGCAAAATCAAATTTAATTTTTGCTGAAATTTCTAAATCTAAACGCTATGTTTTTAAGGATTCAATTAATAGTAAAAATATAAGCACATTTAAACTAAAAGAAAAAAAACATTTTATCGGCATACAACCATTAGGAGTTTTTATAGGGAGAATTAATCTGATCTATGAAAGATTAAGTGCTAATCAAAAAGTAGGCTTTGTTTTGCCAATTTCAATAACTTTTGATCCTAATGAAATTTTTTATAAAATAGGACGAGATTCGACAGGAAATAATATTATTCAAAGCAATAAAAAAATTGGAATTATTACAGGGTTTGATGTAAATTTTTATTTAGGACAAAAAGCAACCCGATGTTTTTTTATTGGCCCAAGGTTTAGGTATGGAAATAATTTATTTATAGAAAACTTTAATTTATTAACCTTTCAAACTCAAATTGGATGGCGAGTTCAAAAACCAGTTAGTCCTCTTGTTCAGCATCTTTCATTCGGATTTGGATTTGCGAAAATTTCAATTGCTTTGCCAAGGCCATTTAATACAAACCCAATATTTAGCTGGTTTAGTTTAAATTATAGATTAGGAATTAATTGGTAACGACTTTCAAATGCTGAATTCCCTTGCATTCCGCCAGTATGAATCATTAGTATCTTTGAATCAATTTTTAGCTTTTTTCGTTTCATCAAATCTGATATTGCAAAAGCAAGTTTAGATGTATAAACATAATCTAGAGAAAGCTGGTGTTTTAATTCAAAATCTTTTTTAAAACCATACCATTTTTTATCAAACTTGGCATAACCGTTAAAACTATATTGATTTGTAATAAAACTTTGGGTTATGGTTTCTTTTTCTAGTTCTTCATTTCCTTTACATAAATGAGGTGAATTTAAATTCAATAAATGTGCATTAGAATCTTGAACTAAATCATTTTCTCCTTTTAATACACTTACACCCACTATAATTGAATTTGTTTTTGCTTTTAAACACAACCCTGTAAATGTTGTTGCGGTTCCACAAGCACAGAAAATATATTTATAATTCCATTCTTCTTTTAAAATTTCAGCGCAGCCTTTAACTCCTAATAAATTATTTCCTCCTTCTGGTATTAAAAAGTGGTCGCCATAAATTTCAAATAATTTTGTTTTAAACTCGTCGGTGTTTTTATACATATATTCATCGCGTGAAACAAAATGTAAAATCATACCATCTTCTTTTGCTTTTAATAAGGTAGGGGTTAAATCTTGTTGTTTTTCGCCACGAATAATTCCAACAGATTTAAATCCAAAAATTTTAGAGGCTGCTGCAAAAGCAGCAATATGATTTGAATTAGCTCCGCCAAAAGTAAGGATTGTCCTGTAACCGTTTTTTTTGGCTTCCATTAAATTATATTTTAATTTAAACCATTTGTTTCCATTTACAAAAGGGTTCATTAAATCTAACCTCAATACATCTAATTGATAAGGCTCATCTATAACTAACGATTGAATTATTGGCGAGTAAGAAATCACAAAGTTAATTAGTTGGAGCGTCGCCACGCAATTCTCTATAACGCTTTCTTGCGTCAACAGCATAAGTGCTCCCAGAGAAATTTAACAGTAACTCTTGATAAATCTGTTTTGCTTTTTCTTTATCACTCAAATAATATTCGTAAAGTTCGCCTAACTTGAATTGCGCATCATCTGCGTATAATTCGTTAGGATAATATTCTAAAATGTTTTTATACATGCTTTCAACATCTTTATATTTTTTTTGAATCATATATATTTGGGCCTTCTTAAAATATATATCATCTCCTAATGTATTTGAACTATATAAAAGATTAATACTATCCATTTTTACAATTGCCTCTTCATATTTATGTTGCCTAATCATTAAGTCGGCGCAAGCAAATAGCTTAAGAGGGGCCTCATTGGTATCAACTGCAATTGCATCCGAAATGATTAAACTTAAATCAAGTGCATCATTAGAAATTAATTTAGTAGTAGCGCCTTTTAAAACATCTGCCTGTGATTTAGCCCATGCAAAATCGCCTGCATAAAAACTTAATTTCGCATTTCTAAATTTAGCCTCTTGGCCTATCGCTTCATATTTAAAATCTTTTTCTACCTGAGAATATAATAAAGAAGCCTCCCATATTTCGCCACTAATTAAATAAATATCTGCTAACATTAATTTTAGTTCAGCTTTTAGTTGTATTTCTAAACTATTATTTAGAAGGTAATCTTCTAAAAGTATAATTGCCTCAGAGCTCTTATCTAAATAATATGCTTTTAAAGAAGCGATGTCTTTAATTAATACTGAACTTAAATATGAATTCTTATACTTTTCATTAGCTTTTAATAAATTTACTTCTAGAGAAATAAACTCCTCCCTTTGAGTTAATGACGATTCAGTTAATGATAAGAATTCAACTGATAATTTATCAATGGTTGCCGCATCAAAAAATAAATTACTAGGGCCCTTTAGAATTAAGTAATCAAAGCACTGTTTTGAAACACTCCATTGTTTATTGGTAACAAATAATTTTGCTAATTCATACATGCGCTGTCCATCTTCATTTAATCGTTTATCTAAGGATTTAGATTGAATAAAAGCGCCATAAAAGTCTTTTTGTTGAAGCTGGACAAAAATTAAAAATTCAATAAAAGCTATTTTATCAGGATTTTTTTGAATTCTTTTTTGTAATTCTTCTTTTAACAGCGGGTTTTTAAATCCACCTGTTTCTTCATTATAACCCAATGAATTTTGCAAATTAATTTTCACTAATTCAATATCACTTTCTTTAAATTCTAATGCATCTAATAATTCATTAATCATAGATTTTAAATCGTTCATAGCCTTGAATACTTCTGACCTTTCAAAATAATAGGGATACTCAGGAGTTGCATTTCGCCCCTTTTGGTATGAGTCTAACGCATAATTATACTGACCTGCTTCTACAAATGCAGTTGCTAAGTTTTGAACATACGGAGGAAATGCAATCAAGTCTTTAATTGCCTTATCATAAAATTCTTTTTCTTTTTTTTCGTTATTTTGTAATTTATATATTTGTCCTAATCGAACATATAAAAATGTATTATTTTTATCTTCCTTTAAAAACTTTTTAGTTATCTTTTCTGCTTTAGAATAATCTTTTATTGCTAATAAGCTTTTGTAGTAATAAGAAAACCAATTTTCGGCCGACTTATTAAATAATTCATCAAAATAAATATTTGCTTTTTCAAATTGTTTTTGTTCATAATACTGAATCGCTAATTTTTCAGTTGTAAGCGTTTGATTTGATGAAGGGCCAAGCAACTGAACCTGCTGAGAATATGAAGAAATGCAAACTAATGTTAGCAATAGAAAAATAAATATTTGTTTATTAAAATTCACTTTAGCGCTTTTTATAAATATACAAGTCTATTTTGTTTTTAAAAATTATTTTAGTGCTACATTAGTTTAACTCTAATTATTTAAATGGGTTACGAGGTATCCAAGGTGATGGCCTTAATAAATCAATAAAAGGATTTAGAAAAAGCTTAGAAATTGTGTTTTGAGGTTTAATATAACAATATAGATTTTCTGGGATTGCCCCTACCGTTGATTTAATCTCTGCTGCAGATCGGCCTAAATTAACACTAGTACATTTATTAATAATTGCATCGTTTATTAAAGAATATAAAATGTTTTGATATAAATCTAATTTAGTATTAAGCTCATAATTAAACCCTATATAATGAGCCTCTATTGAAGCCTTAGGCATAAGAAAACTACTTACGAAAGCAACAAGTTGTTTGTTGTAAAAAAAAGCTTTTACAAAAAAAGTTTTGGGGTATGTAGCTTTTAAATCAGAAAAATAATTTTGTGGTAATTTAAGTAACTTGAATTTTGCCCGATCAAAAACTTGACTATACAAATCGTAAAGTTCAATTTCATGTTTTTTTACTTCTTCAGCATTCAAGATCCTAGACTCTAGGTCCAAAAATAAATTTAAAACGGCTTTTGCTCGTTTTCTATATTTTTTTGAAAAAGAGGCAACATAATCATCTAACGTTTTTATATTAGATTGAATTTGTATTATTAATCGAGGTTCAACTAAAAACTCAAAATAATTTTTTGATTCAAATAATTTTTTGGGCTCAAGAGGCTTAACAAAGTCTTTAATTAATGTTGCAGAAATTGTTCCCGTCAATTTTTCTTCTTTTGAAATTACATCTATTATTTTCAGCAAAAGTTCACTGGCTATTTTTTGATTTATTTTTTCATCAAATAAAAACCCATAATCTCCACTCAAGATATTATTCCCACAGGTAATCAACATTAATTGGCCGTCATTTTTATTTGAGCCAATAATTTTTTTAAATATATTTAATTTGTTAAATTTTGAAGTGTCTATTTGATTAGAAAATAAATCTAAATTAAAATTGGCAATCTGAATATAAATGATTCCACAAGGTTTGGTTTTATAATAAACCAAAATATATCTAAAATTTAATTTAACATGAGTACATTGCTCTAATAAAGTTAAATAAGGAACATCTAAAAAAAGAGTTTTATTCTGTAAAACATATTCCCAATCTGATGCCGGAATAGACGATGCTTTTTCAAATATAGAAAAAGAATAAATTTCGTTTAATTTTCTGAATGGTAAAAAACGTTTTTTAGAAGAAATCGGCTTACAAAATATGGACATTATACTATAAAAATACTACTTTAAAGCAGGTGAGAACTAAAAATAATTACTAAAAAATGATAAAAATTGATGCAAGTAAAATTGCTATATTTAATGCATTAATATGATGCCAGATTTTAAACATAATTATCCTATTGATCAAATAGGTGTTGAAGAGCGCATCCAGCGATTTAACAGTCGCAGTATAAAAAAAGAAACTAAACTTATTGGATTAAAGTTGGCTTTAAGTATGATTGATTTAACAACTTTAGAAGGAAAAGATACGCCCGAAAAAGTAAAACAATTATGTTATAAAGCTTTACATCCATCAAACGATATTATGGGCTTGCCTCAATTAGCGGCAGTTTGTGTTTATCCAATTCATGTTAAAACTGCAAAAAAATATTTAAAAAACAGCACAGTAAAAGTAGCTTCAGTCGCCACTGGTTTTCCAAGTGGAAATACCTCGTTACAAATAAAATTAATCGAAACAAAATATGCAATAGATCAAGGCGCTGATGAAATTGACATGGTGATTAGTCGCGGTGAATTTTTAAGAGGTAATTATACTTTTGTTTTTGATGAGATTGCTGCAATAAAAAATGTTTGTGGTAAAATTAGGTTAAAAGTAATTCTAGAAACCGGCGAACTCTCTACTTTAGATAATATTAGAAAAGCCAGCGATATTGCAATTTATGCAGGAGCAGACTTTATTAAAACTTCAACAGGAAAAATACAGCCTGCCTCAACTATGCCAGTAACACTTGTAATGCTAGAAGCTATAAAAGATTATTATATAAAAACAAATATTCAAATTGGCATGAAGCCTGCAGGAGGAATTTCTAATGCTAAAAATGCATTACAATATTTAGTGATGCTTAATGAAACTTTAGGTTCAAAATGGATGACAAACGAATGGTTTCGTTTTGGAGCAAGTAGCTTAGCCAATGATATTCTTTTACAACTAGGAAAAGAAAAAGATAACGGTGTTTATTATAGTAAGGATTATATTAGCCTAGATTAAACTATTTATTTTTTTAATTAATGATATGAAAAAAAAAATTAACAATAATCCTTTTACTTGGAATTATTCGCCAGCAGTTGAAACTAAAGAACACATTCAAATTAATCCACAATACAATTTATTTATTAATGGAAAATTTGTTAAGCCAAATAGCAAAACCTATTTTGATACGTATAACCCAGCAACCGAAGAAAAATTAGCAGAACTTTCTTTAGCAAATGAAAAAGATGTTAATGCCGCTGTTTTAGCAGCTAACAACGCTTACTCAAAAACATGGAAAAAAATGCCTGCTAAAGAACGGGCTAAATATATTTTTAGAATTGCCCGTGTTATTCAAGAGCGCGCGCGCGAATTGGCAATTATAGAAACTATGGATGGTGGAAAGCCAATTCGAGAGAGTCGTGATTTTGATATCCCTTTAGCCGCAAATCATTTTTTTTATTATGCTGGTTGGGCCGATAAACTAAATTATGCTTTTCCTACTAAAACACCTCAATCTCTTGGAGTTGCTGCACAAATAATACCTTGGAATTTCCCTCTTTTAATGGCTGCCTGGAAAATAGCCCCAGCATTAGCTACAGGAAATACAGTTGTATTAAAGCCTTCCGAAAACACATCTCTAACAGCTTTAAAATTAGCTGAAATTATTAGAGATTGTGATTTGCCTCCTGGCGTAGTTAATATTATTACTGGTCCCGGAAGTACGGGTTCTTTTATGGTTAATCATCCAAACATTCATAAAATTGCTTTTACTGGAAGTACCAATATTGGAAAAAATATTCAACATTCTATCGCAGGCACTAATAAAAAACTTACACTTGAATTAGGAGGAAAGGCCGCAAATATAGTATTTGAAGATGCTCCAATTAATCAAGCAGTAGAAGGAATTATAAATGGTATTTTTTTTAATCAAGGGCATGTTTGTTGCGCGGGATCGCGATTATTTGTTCAAGAAAATATTGCAGAAGAAATAATCAATAAATTAAAAGCACGTATGGAAACTTTAATTGTAGGAAATCCATTAGATAAAAATACCGATGTAGGAGCTATCAATAATAAAGAGCAATTATCAAAAATTAAATCTTACCTAAAAATGGGCAAAGAAGATGGCATAACATTGTACCAAACATTAGGCGAATTACCGAAAAAAGGATATTTCTGCAAACCTTCTTTATTTATTAATGCCACACAAAGTAGCAGAGTAGTTCAGGACGAAATTTTTGGGCCTGTTTTAACTATTCAAACATTTAGAACGATAGAAGAAGTGATTGAAAAAGCCAACAATATTCCTTATGGATTAAGTGCAGGAGTATGGACAGACAAAGGCTCTAAAATTTTTAATCTTACAAAACAATTAAAAGCTGGAGTAGTTTGGGCCAATACTTATAATAAATTTGACCCGAGCTCTCCCTTTGGAGGATTTAAAGAAAGTGGGTTTGGCAGAGAAGGAGGGTTGCATGGACTTATGCCCTATTTAAAATTTTAAAACTCTTAGCTTAATTCAAATTGCATTTTACTTAATTTGTAATATAAGCCTTTTTCATTTAAAATTAATTGTTGGTGAGTACCAATTTCTTGAACTAACCCTTGATCTAAAACAATAATTTTATTTGCATTTCTTATTGTAGCTAATCGATGAGCAATGACTATGCTCGTTCGTCCAACCATTAATTTATCTAAGGCTTCTTGAACTAATCTTTCACTCTCGCTATCTAAACTACTTGTGGCTTCATCTAAAATTAATATGCTTGGATTTTTTAATACTGCTCGTGCAATTGCAATGCGTTGCCTTTGACCACCAGATAACTGGATGCCCCTTTCGCCAACAAGCGTATTAAATTGATCGGGGAAAGAAGAAATAAATTCAAATGCATTTGCTTTTTTTGAAGCGTTTTCTATTTCTTGATCTGTGGCATTAGGTTTGCCATATAAAATATTATCTTTAATACTTCCTGCAAATAAAATTACATCTTGTGGGACTATAGCAATTTGTTTACGTAATTCAGTTAATGAAAAAGATTTTGTTTCATTTCCATCAATTAAAATTGAACCCTTACTAGGGTGGTAAAATCTTAAAATTAAAGAGGCGATGGTTGTTTTACCAGAGCCGCTTGATCCCACTAAAGCAACTGTTTGACCGGCTTCAACCTTAAAATTTATTTCTTTTAGTACAGCAAAATCAGGTCGTGAAGGATAATTAAATGAAATATTATTAAATTCTATTTCGCCTTTAGTTGTTTGAGCAGGCATAAAGTTTTTTTCTAAATCAATTTGTTCAATGCCTCCATCTATTAATTCAAAAACTCGATCCGTTGCTCCAAGAGCGCGTTGAATGGAAGCAATTTGTTCAGGTAATCCCCCTAAAGATCCGGCAACAAAAATTGCTAACATCATAAATTTACCAAATTCATCGGCTGAGATTTTACCGTCAATTTTTGCGTCAACCATTAAAAATAAAATAAAAAATACTGCACCAAAAACACAAGTAATAACAAATGCAAAAAGGAACCCTCTAAAAACGCCATATTTAAATCCAAATATTTTTATTTCGTGTGTTTTTTTAGTGTAGCGATTTATCTCATATCCCTCGTTAGTAAACGTTTTAACATTAGCAATTCCAGTTAAACTTTCTCCAACAATTACATTAGCTTCTGCAATTTTATCTTGAAAACTTTTAGAGTATTTTCTGATTTTTTTTGCAAACAAAATAGAAACTATAGTTAAGGGGGGGATAATAAAAATAAACCACCTTGCAATATTCCAATCAATATATAAAATCATTAATATTAATCCGCCTAATCCAACAATACTTTGTCTAATTAACTCGGCAATATTTATAGTGAAGGCCTCTGAAATAACATTTATATCAGTTGCAATTCGACTGCTTAATTCAGCGACTTGATTTTTTGAAAAAAATCCCATAGGCATTTGAATGATCCTTTTATAGGTATCGTCTCTTAATCCTTGTAATAAATTTTCGGTTACTTGAGTAAAAAAATAAACGCGTCCAAACGAAAAAACACCTTGAATTAATAAAATAATAAGTAAAAGAAAACCGAGCTGATATAATTGTGCTTTTAAAACAGCTGGGGGAATGGTATTATTTCCGAAAAAACCAAATAATGCGCCAGATTTTAACGGGAATAAAAGTCCAACGGAGGCTGTGCCAATTAAAAAAAACATGCCTAAAAAGAACTTTAATCGATGCTGTTTTAAATACGAAAATAACCTTAAGGATTTTTTAAGGTTTTCCAAATTTAATTTTGCTTTTGGTAAATCGGCGACTTCATTTTTTGATAGCCCTCTTGAATTTCCTTGCTTTGACATAATTAGAAGTGGCAAAATTAGTCGATAAATCCTTTATTTTATCATTAAAATTTAATTAAAATCTGGTTTTTTTAATAATAAAGTTTGTTAAACTAAAAATTAACTATATCTTTGCAATCCATTTTTAATAGCTTCAACTTTTTAATTAAAACATATCATGAAACGGACCTTCCAGCCATCACAACGTAAAAGAAAAAACAAACATGGTTTTAAAGAACGCATGGCCTCTGCAAATGGCCGTCGTGTTTTATCGTCTCGCCGTGCTAGAGGGCGCAAAAAATTAACAGTAAGTTGCGAAAAAACTCATAAATAAATTATTTTTTTAATCTATTTAAGCCGTTTTGCCTATGCAAACGGCTTTTTTATTATTAAAATATTTCAAGACGGCTAGTTTTTTAATGTTTTAAAGGCTTTTTTAGGCGATAAATTTTGTAAATCAAACTAAAAAGCCTATATTTGCAATCCTTTTTAAAAAGGTAATGGGTAAAAGTCAATATATTATAAAGTTTGGCGGCCTGCCTGTAGGAATACATGAATATGAATTCGAGGTATCCGACACGTTCTTTAATAAAATAGAAACTAGTGAAATTGCTAAAGCTAATATAGCTGTAAAGGCAAAGCTGACAAAACAAAACAATTTACTTCAAATGAATTTTGAAATAGTTGGCTCTGTAGAAATAGAATGTGATCGATGCATCAAACGCTTTGATTTTCCTATTGAAACAGAAGAAAATTTAGTTATAAAGCATGGCAATCCTTTAGAAAGTACTGATGATATTTTAATAATTCATGAAGGACAAGAGGAGTTTGAGTTGTCGCACTATTTATATGAATACATCACATTAGCCATTCCTGCTCGAAGAGTTCCTTGCGAAATTGATTCAGTTCATTTTAAGTGTGACAATGAAATGTTGAATAAACTAGATAATTTGCTTTCAAAATCAGAAGAAAAGTCTTTTGAAAAAAAATCAGAGAACCCCATGTGGGAACAATTAAATAAAATAAAAAAGTTTAATAAAAATTAAAATTAATAATCATGCCAAATCCTAAACGAAAACTCTCTCGCTCTCGCACTGGCTCTCGTCGTGCAACATACAAGGCACCCTCAATGACGATTTCTAAAGATTCAACTACAGGTGAGGCCCATTTAATGCATCGCGCCCATTGGTTTGAAGGTAAACTTTATTACAAAGGAAGCGTTGTAATGGAAAAAAAAGCATAGTCTAGTTATTTAAACGGCTTTTCATTACAATAAACAAATAATCACGATTTTAAAGTCATTTTTTTCGATAAATCTAAATTCTCTTTTAAGTTACAACAACTTGATTTCAAAAAGATACTAACTTTATCTTTTTGAAATCAATCCTTTCTATTAGTGTTTTTTATAATTAATAAATTGTATAATTGTATAATATAAACTAATTAATAATAAAATATGAAGATTGGGTTTGATATTTTAGGTGGTGATTTTGCTCCAAACAATTGCTTAGATGGAGCTATCTTAGCTTTAAAAGAGTTGCCAAAAAATGTAAAATTAGTTCTAATTGGAGACTGCGAAATAGCTCAAAACTATTTTAAATCGCACCAAACAGATCCCGATCAATTTGAATATTTTCATACTACAGAATTGATCGAAATGGGAGACCATCCTACAAAAGCATTTTCGCAAAAACCAAATAGTAGTATTTCGATTGGGTTTAAGCTTTTAAAAGAACAAAAAATAGACGTATTTGCTAGTGCTGGAAATACTGGGGCGATGTTAGTTGGATCAATGTTTACAGTTAAAGCAATTCCTGGGGTTATTAGGCCTTGTATCACCTCAATTCTTCCAAAGGAAAACGGAGGGTTTGGTTTATTATTAGATGTAGGTATTAACGCAGATTGTAAACCAGACGTTCTTTATCAATTTGGAATTTTAGGTTCTATTTTCGCAAAAGAGGTTTATAAGATCCCAAATCCAAAAGTTGGCCTTCTTAATATTGGTGTTGAGCCAGAAAAAGGAAATTTAATAACACAGGCGGCTTACAACATGATGAAAGACTCAAAAGACTTTAATTTTATTGGAAATATTGAAGGAAGAGATTTGTTTACTAATAAACTAGACGTGGTTGTTTGCGAAGGATTTGTTGGTAATGTTGTTCTTAAAACTGCCGAGACTTTTTATGACATGCTTAAGGCTAGAAATAATAGCGATGAATATTTTGATCGATTCAATTACGAATTGTATGGTGGCACCCCGGTTTTAGGTATTAATTCTAATGTAATAATTGGGCACGGCGTATCATCAGCACTTGCTTTCAAAAACATGATGCTATTATCAAAAGAGGTTGTAGAGGCTAAACTGAATGATAAAATAAAAGAAATTTTCAATAATGATTAAAGCCGCCATTACTTCAATAGCAGGTTTTTTGCCAGAAAACATAGTTACTAATGCAGATTTAGAAAAAATTATTGATACATCTGACGAATGGATAACATCTCGCACAGGAATAAAACAACGTCATTTAGAAAATAATCCAGAACGTGGCACTTCTGATATGTGTGTTGAAGCGGTTAAACTACTTTGTAAAAAGAGAGGCATTAGCCCCGAAGAAATTGATTTATTAATTTGTGGAACAGTAACGCCCGACCTAGTTTTTCCATCAACTTCAAATTTAATTTGTGCAAAAATTGGGGCAAAAAATGCTTGGGGTTTTGATTTAAGTGCGGCTTGTTCAGGCTTTTTGTATGCACTATCTACCGGCTCTCAATTTATTGAAACAGGGAGATACAAAAAAGTTGTAATTGTTGGCGCAGATATGATGAGCCGAATTATAGATTATACCGACAGAACAACTTGCGTAATATTTGGAGATGGAGCTGGTGCTGTTTTATTAGAACCAACTACCGAAGATTTAGGAATAATTGATTTTGAATTGCATGCTGATGGAAATGGAGTAGAGCATCTTCACATGAAAGCAGGAGGATCTTTAAGGCCTGCATCACACGAAACAGTAGATAATAAAATGCATTTTGTATATCAAGAAGGTCAATCTGTTTTTAAACACGCTGTATATAGCATGGCTGAAGTGAGTGCTAATATTATGAAAAAAAATAATTTACAGGCCGAAGATATTCAATGGCTAGCTGCTCATCAAGCAAATAAACGCATTATTGATGCAACTGCAAATAGAATGGGTATTGGGGCTGAAAAAGTAATGATGAATATAGAGAATTACGGTAACACAACTGCTGGCACTATTCCTTTATTATTATGGGATTATGAAAAACAACTAAAAAAAGGCGACAACATTATTCTTTCGGCTTTTGGTGGCGGTTATACCTGGGGGGCTGTTTATTTAAAATGGGCCTATGATGGTAGCCAAATAGTTTAGAAACATTAATCTTCAAATTAAAAAATTCAATTATATTTTTAGATAAGGTTTAGGTTATCCTTTCTAATTTTTTTTCAATAATGCATTCCAGCCCTGTGCTTTTAATTCGTGAACAGTTCCTGATTTTGAAATCATATTGCATCCTTTTGCTTTATCTGTTATATGACCAATAATAGTTATATCCATTGAATTTTTTAATTTTTCGTATTCATTAATATCAACCGTAAATAATAGTTCATAATCTTCTCCTCCACTTAATGAACATAAAGTTGGGTCTAAATTAAATTCGCGAGCAGTTTCATAAGTTAAAGAATCAATAGGAATTTTTTCTTCATACAATTCAACGCCAACATCTGATTGAGAACAAAGATGTAATATTTCAGAAGACAATCCATCGCTAACGTCAATCATCGCCGTTGGCTTTATGCCTAAACTATGTAATGTCTCTATGATATCTTTTCTTGCTTCTGGTTTTAATTGGCGCTCAAGCAAATAATCTTTACCCTCCAGATCAGGTTGTAATTTTGGATTTTCTTTAAACACCGATTTTTCTCGCTCCAAAACTTGTAAGCCCATGTAAGCGCCTCCTAAATCACCACTCACGCATAATAAATTAGTTTCTTTTGCTCCATTTCTGTAAGTAATATCTTCCTTCTTAACTCCTCCTATTGCAGTAATGCTAATTACTAAACCACTCAAACTAGATGTTGTATCGCCTCCAACTAAATCAACTTTATATTTTTTACAGGCGGCAAGCATCCCCGAATATAATTCCTCAATAGCTTCTAATTTAAATCGATTAGAAAGCGCAATAGAAACTAATATCTGCTTTGGGTGCGCATTCATAGCATATACATCGCTTAGATTTACAATCACACTTTTATAGCCCAAATGCCTTAATGGCACATAGGTTAAATCAAAATGAACTCCTTCTATTAAAATGTCTGTCGAAATAACAGTTTGCAAGTCTTCGTTATTAATAACTGCGGCATCATCACCAACCCCTTTAATAGTAGATGGTTGATATAATTCTATGTGCTGCGTTAAATGTTTTATTAATCCAAATTCGCCAAGTTCCGCTAAATTTGTATCTGAGCTATTATCAAATTCCATAATTTTATTTTATCAATCTTTATTTACAAAAATAAATATAAATGAATCGGTGTTTAATCTTTTTTGAATGTAAATTTATCAAATAATTAACTTAAGATTCATCTTTTATCTCTACACTAACCTTTTCTACATTTCCATTCATAGGCGGCGTTAACTTTGTTAATTTAACATGAAGCGTTTTTACTTGTTTAAATTGTTGTTTAATTTTTTGAAAAATTCGATCACAAACACATTCAATTAATTTATTTCGGATTGCCATTTCGGATTTGCAGATTTCGTATATGCTACAATAATCAATAGTTTTATTTAAATTGTCTGTTAAAAGAGATTGTGAAAAATCAGTTGTCAAATATACATCTACAATATAATGCCCGCCAATTTTTGCTTCCTCTTCCAAACATCCATGATAACCATACAACTTTATTCCTTCAATATTTATAGAATGCACCATGCTTTTATCTCATTTTTATTTAAATATTATTAGAAGCCTTTAAAAACATACAAATTTATTAATATTAAAGAAATTTGTTTACTAAAATTTTCACCCGTATTTCCCTCTTTTTATTCCCAAACCTTTGTTCCTTCAGAACAATTACTACAAATATCAATTTTATTTCTACTTTCTAAAATAGATTTTCTAAAATTATTATAAGGGTCAGAAAACCAAATGTCTTTAAAATTTTCTACTTCTAAATTCCCTAATTTATACTTTGCATCTTTATCAAAACAACAGGGCACAATTTTTCCATCCCAAGTTATAACACACCCTTGCCACATTCTCCAACATTGATTAAGTAATTTATTTTTTATTTTAAATGTCCCATTTTCATCTTTTTTATACCTAGAATAATTTTCTAACTCAGGAATTAAGTCATTTCCATTCTCAAAATCATAAATTTGTGCTGTTTTTATTTTTACTTCGTCTACCCCCAATTCTTTTCCTAATTTTTTAACCAAAGCGATTTGATTTTGGTTAGACTTAAATACAACAAACTGCCAAACAAGATGAGGTGTATTAGTTTTATAAAGTTTTTTTTGCTTGATAATTTCTTTTGTGCCTTCAATTACTTTATTCAAACTGCCTCCTACTCTATAATGCTCATAAGCTTCTTGAGTGATGCCGTCTACTGAAATAATAAGCTTATCTAATTTAGATAAAATTGTTTTTTTTGCTATTTCTTCGCTTAGAAAATGGGCATTAGTACTTGTTATTGTATAAAATTTTTTATCATTTGCTATTTTAACCATTTCTAAAAAGTCTGGATTTAAATACGGTTCCCCTTGAAAATAAAAAGTTAAGCTATGAACATGCCTTTTAATTTGGGCAATCACTTTTTCAAATAAATTAATATTTAGCATTCCAATCGGCCTCGTAAAAGTTCTTAAGCCACTTGGGCATTGGGGACATCTTAAATTACAACTAGTGGTAGGTTCGAGACTAACAAAAACGGGAAGCCCAAATTGTTTTGGAGATTTGATAAGTCGCGATAAATAAAACCCAATAACTAATTTTAAAAAGTTGTAACATTTATAAAAAGAAAGTTTCTTTACTATGCCTATATAATAATTTATCAAAGTGCCACAAAGATAGTTTTAAATAAGAACGATAAACTTAAATGGTTTATAAAATATTGTGATTACTTTTGTTTTGTTTTATGCTCAAATCGATAACGAAATTAGAAATAATTATATTATTTTCTTTACTCTTTTGTAATTGTGCACAGGTTGTTAATTTAAGTGGTGGAAAAAAAGATTTAAGTCCACCAAAATTAATCGAAGCAATACCAAATAATAACTCCGTTCTTTTCGATTCAGAAACAATATCAATTAAATTTGACGAATTCATTAAATTAAATGATTTAAATAACCAACTAATAATATGTCCTAAAATAAAGACAGATCCCGAAATAAGTGTTTTAGGAAAAGAGTTGTTGATTCGCATAAAGAAAGACGAGTTATTGCCCAACACTACTTATCGTTTTTATTTTGGTTCGTCTATTATAGATATGCATGAAGGAAATCCTTTGTTAAATTTTGAATATGTTTTTTCTACTGGAACAATAATAGACTCCATAAAAATAAGTGGTAAAGTATTAAATGCATTTAATAATAAGCCAATAGCTAAAATTAGTATTGGATTATATGAAAACCAAAACTTTAACGATACTATTCCATTTAATAATAGCCCTGTTTATTTTGCCAAAACAAATGAAGAGGGGTTATTTGTTTTACCAAAATTACCACCAAAAACATTTATCGCTATTGCATTCTTAGATAAAAATAAAAATAATCAGGTTGATGGTGAAATTGAAAAACGAGGGTTTCTAGATCAGGCTCTTTATTTATTAAGAGATACAAATTTGATTTTTAGAGTATTTGATGAAATCCCATCAAAATCTTTTGTAAAAAAAATAATAAATCCGTGTTATGGATTTACACAAATTATACTTAATCAAAAAACGCTAGTAAATATAAAGCCACTTCTGGCAATTAATGCTAAAAATATATTTGAAATAAACTTAAAAAACGAAAAAGATACAGTTTCGATTTATTATAAAAACATAACTGACACGCTAAAGTTAGTATTGTCATACAAAAATTTAATTAAAACAGATACTCTAATAATCTCCTTACCAAAAGAAAACAATAAGAAAAAACTTAAATCTTTTGAAACTAATTTATATTCGAATATATTGAAACTAAACGATGTCTTAAAAATTTATTTTTTAAATTGGATGGATACAAATAAAGTTGACTTAAATAAAATTAAATGGGAATCAAAAGAAGACTCTTTAATTAATTATTCAAGTATTAAAGGCAAATGGATTAATCCATTTCAATATCAAATCATCAGCAAATTAAAACAAGGGACTAACTACAAACTTAAATTTGACACTCTAGCTTTTTTTGATTTAAAAGGAAATACAAATGATAGTATTCGATTAAATTTTAAAACACAAAATAAATTAGATTTTGGCAAAGTAAGTTTGAAAATACTTTTTAATAAAAAACAAAACCATATTATTCAGCTTATTGATGAAAAAGAAAACATAATAAAAGAACAGTCAGTTTCTTTATCATTATCGTCTAGCAACTCTAAAACTATTGATTTTATTGATGTTGAGCCCGCAAATTATTTTTTAAAAATAATTTACGATACGAATGAAAATAAAAAATGGGATACTGGTAATTTTATTTTAAAACATCAGCCTGAAAAAGTATATATTCATTCGAAACAATTAAAAGTAGTTTCAGATTGGGAAATTGAAGAAGATATTTTTATAAAAGAATAAAAAAAACCACTTCATTTATCATTCAAATTTTTCCATATATTTTTTATCCCATTTGAAAACCCCTTTAGAATAGACTGTTTATGCTCTTTATAAAATAATAAACATGTTTTATTATTTCTAAAAGGTTTTATTCGAAATAACTTTTTTTTCGCTATTAACAATTTCAACAATTCAATGTTGAAAAAATAAACATATAATAATTAGATAACATTAAAAATTTTATTTACTTCGTATTAACAAATCTCAAAAACAAAAAAAATCATGGCTAAAAAAGCAACAAAAAAAGCAGCTCCAAAAAAAGCAGCTCCAAAAAAAGCAGCAGCAAAAAAAGCAGCTCCAAAAAAGAAAGCAGCTCCAAAAAAGAAAGCAGCTAAGAAAAAGTAATAAAAGCCCCGCATTAGCGGGGTTTTTTGTTTTATTTAAAATTCTAAAAAATAATTTTAGCCTGTGTAAGCAGGTTTTTTTTATTTAAATCATTTTGATTTTTAAAACATTAAATCAATTACAATTTTTAAATTTATTTTTTCTCTCTTTAATACTTATTTCGCTTATCACTAAAATTGTCTTTTTTTAGCCACTATTTCTTTTCTCTTATAAATTAAAAATTAAAGTTGTTTTTATTTAGTTATTCTATATTTAAGATTAAAATATTTTAAGCTTATTAATTTCGGGCTATTAACAATAAGTCTTAATTATTAACACTATAAACAACCTATTAAGTTTTTTATAATATTTGTTTTATATTAAATACATATTATGTCAGACGAATTTGAAAAAAAGGATAGAGACGATTTGTTCTCTAAATCTGTGAGAGCAGGAAAGCGTACTTACTTTTTTGATGTTAAAAGCACCAAAGGCAATGATTATTACTTAACAATTACAGAAAGCAAAAAACGCTTTGGAGACGATGGAAAATTTTCATATGAAAAACATAAAATCTTTTTATATAAAGAAGATTTTGATAAATTTATTGAGGGGCTAGATGAATCTATCAAGCACATTAAGGAAAACGCACCTGAAATTAAGCCCAGCAATAATTCAAATGATCATCTCGACTCCGATGTTAGATTTGAAGATTTAGGAAATTAAAAAAATTAGTTCATTATTGTGGCGAGTTTTTTCCGCTGCATATTTTTATATTAGTATAAAGTTTCGTGCCGTATTTTTGTAAATTAGCATTCAAAATATATGAAACTTTTAGTAATAGATAATTATGATAGCTTTACTTACAATCTAATTCATTTAATAGAAAAAGTAAGTTCTATTAAAATCGATTTAGTTAAAAATGATCGGATAAAACTAGATCAAATTAATATTTACGATAAAATTTTATTGTCCCCAGGCCCCGGATTGCCATCAAAAGCAGGTATTTTGCCCCAAGTCATCAATCATTTTTATAAAACTAAGTCCATATTCGGAGTTTGTTTAGGGCATCAAGCTATTGGAGAAGCCTTTAATTCGCCATTAAAAAATGTTTCGCCTGTATGGCACGGCGTGGCTTCTAATATTAATGTTATATCAAAAGATAAAATATTTAATAACTGCCCAAAAAAATTTGTAGTAGGTCGATATCATTCATGGCTTATAAATGAGCAAACGATTCATCCTAATTTAATTGTTACAGCAATCGATGATCAAAATAATATAATGGCTATAAAACATAAATTTTATAATGTAAGGGGTGTTCAATTTCATCCTGAATCTATTTTATCAGAATATGGTGAAACAATAATAGAAAATTGGCTTTCAGATAATGAGTGAATAGATTAATTTTCAAAAATAAATATGACACTAATTAAATCAAATGGATACAATGTTATAATCGGAGATAATTCACTTGATTCTTTGAGTAATTTCTTAGAAATAAAAAAATACACCGCTTATTTTATTTTATCTGATCAAAACATAATAAAACTCTGTTTGCCTCATTTATTAATTGCCTGCCCAAAATTAATTACAGCTCAAATTATAAAAATTAAACGTGGCGAAAAATCAAAATCTTTAAAATTTAGCACACTAATTTGGCAAACACTAATTGATAAGAATGCTGATAAGAATGCTTTATTAATTAATTTTGGAGGAGGGGTTGTCAGCGACCTGGGGGGCTTTGCTGCAGCTACTTTTAAAAGGGGAATAGACTTTATTAATATCCCAACAACTTTATTAGCAATGGCAGATGCTAGTTTGGGTGGAAAAACAGGTATAAATTTTAATGAATTTAAAAATATCATTGGCACAATTAATCAGCCTAAAGGCGTATTTATAAATACTAAGTTTTTAAAACCGCTTAGTCAGCGCCAACTTAAAAATGGACTTGCCGAAATTTATAAAATAGCTTTAGTGAATAGCCATCCGTTTTGGAATGAATTATCTTCTTTTTCAGAAAAAACAAGTTATATCAAGTTGATTACTAAAAGTATTCAAATAAAAAATAAAATTATTTTAAAAGATCCTTTTGACAAAGGAATTAGAAAATCTTTAAACTTTGGACACACCATTGGTCATGCAATAGAATCGGAGCTCTTAAATTCAGAGGCGCCTATGCTTCATGGAGAAGCAGTTCTTATTGGCTTGTTAATAGAAAGCAAGATATCATATCAAAAACAATTAATTTCTAAACCCATGCTTTTAGAAATTTATTCTGTTTTAACTTCTCATTTCAAGCCTAGGTCAATATCTGAAATACCTATTTCTTCGATCATTAATCGAATCAAAAATGATAAAAAGGCCTCCAAAAATATTTTATTATTTTCTTTAATTAATGGCATTGGCTCTTTTAAACTAGATGTCATTGTGAGCGAAACTCAAATTCAAAAAGCGATAACAGATCATAATAATTTGATTAAATGATTCAAATAATTGCACCAAGATTTCCTATTAATTTCAGTATTAATTTATCTGGTTCAAAAAGCTTAAGTAATCGTTTATTATTATTAAAAGAAATATTGGATTTAAAAATCGATTTAAAAAATTTATCTGATTCCAAAGATACTAAGCTACTATTAAAGGCGCTTCGACAAATTAAAGAGGCAAAAAATAAAAATATCAATATTCTTGATGCGGGAACTGATATGCGATTTTTAACGGCTTTACTAGCAATTAAAAAAGGAACGTGGACGATAACGGGTTCTGATAGAATGAAAAAAAGACCGATAGGCGAATTAGTTTCTGCATTAAAAAGTTTGGGCGCTGAAATTGAGTTTCTTGAAAAAGAGAACTATCCCCCTTTAGAAATTAAGGGTAAAGTTATTTTAGGCGGCGCTCTAAAAATTGATGCAAGCCAAAGTAGTCAATTTATTTCTGCTCTTCTTCTTATTTCTCCAAAATTAAAAAATGGCTTAGTTTTAACTTTGAAAAATAGAATTGTATCGTCTCCTTATATTGAAATGACGGCTGCGCTTTTAAAAAAATTTAATGTCTCTATTTCTAAACTCAAAAACACATATACTGTTAATTCAAGTGTAAAATCAAAACAAATTAAAGAGATAAAAATAGAGTCCGATTGGTCTTCGGCGTCTTATTGGTATAGTATTTGTGCCTTATCAAAAAATGCTAAAATTGAACTAAATTTTTTAAATAAAGAAAGCCTACAGTCTGATTCTATACTTCCAGAACTTTATAAAATTTTAGGTGTAAAAACAAAATATAAAAAAAATTCTATTATTATTTCTCGAAAAAAATTAGAAACAAAATCTATTAACTATAATTTTATTGATTGCCCTGATATTGCACAAACATTTGCGGTTACTTGTTTTGGATTAGGTATTAGTGCTAAATTGAATGGTTTATCTACTTTAAAATTTAAAGAAAGTGATAGGATTATTGCATTAAAAACAGAATTAGAAAAAATGGGCGCAAAATTAGTAATAACAAATAATTCAATTGAATTAAAAAAATCAAAGCCAATTCCATTTGAAGGCGTTATCGAAACCTATAACGATCATCGAATGGCCATGAGCTTTTCCCCTTTAGCTTTAGTCTATGATTCAATTAAAATTGCTAATCCAGAAGTGGTTTCAAAGTCTTATCCTCGTTTTTGGAAAGATTTGAAATCAGTTGGTTTTAGTGTAAATTTAGGGTCTTAACTTATGGCTTTTTTCGATTCAGTTAAAAATAAATCAAATTCCTCTCAAATGTCTTTTCTACAACATTTAGAAGCGTTTAGGTGGCATTTGGTTCGAAGCGCGGCATTTATTTTAATATTTTCGATAATTGCTTTTTGTTATAATGATTTTGTTTTTGATACAATTATTTTTGGCCCATTAAAACAAGATTTTATTTCTTACCGAACGCTTTGTTTGTTAGGTCAGAAAATTGGTGCTGGTGATATTATGTGTATGATAATAAAGCCAGCGTATTTACAAA